>Ga0207421_10002813_pt1 | contig 21248 bp, 26 predicted proteins | sample SodLakKL_010_SED_4_FD_187542 | JGI IMG/M metagenome (GOLD analysis project Ga0207421, IMG submission 187542) | Alkaline sediment microbial communities from Lake Tanatar, Kulunda Steppe, Russia - 8KL_010_SED (SPAdes) (version 2) | ecosystem: Environmental > Aquatic > Non-marine Saline and...
TAGTGATAACCCGCATATCGATAGGAACCTTGAAGAGCATTCGCGTTGTACACATTGCACTATCTCCTTTTGTAAACCGTTACTTCAACAAAGACACGCCCTCTTTCGTCATTTTTCCTTTCTTGATTGCTCCAAGCTCCGTGAGCGAATACGGGAACCCGATGTTCATTATCATTCCGAGAGTCTGTGCGTTTACCACGTCTGGGAAAATGAAAATCGGGGATTTCTTCCAGTCTTTCCCGCAGACGGCGGCGGAGATATACACATACTCCGCGCCCCGGAATGACTTCAGGATATTAAGCAGATATCGGGGTTGTATAACAGCAATTGGCTGCTCAAGCTCCATAAGTAGCTCGGCGGTATCCTTACCCGGTTCATCGATTTCATCGAACCCATCATATCCATATATAAGCTGTGAGTTCGAGTTAGGCTTTCTTTCTTCAGCCTCATCAGCAAAGTATAACGGTTCGTAATCGTACCAATCCCCGGTAATGAACCTAGCCCCGCTTGTCAGAAATACGGAGTAAACCTTGCCGTGGCCCTTATATCTCTTTTCAAACTCACTAGAATTCTCGCCACAACAACCATAATACATAGGAGATACCCTGCCAAACTTGTGCGACTCCCATACACAATGCTCAAACCAGAAACGATACCGTTCATCCTCATAACTGATATACGTTTCTTTCGTATCTTCTCCGTATTTAGTCTGTCTCTTGTATGGGATTTCACGGCGAATCCACAATTCCGTTCCGAAGTCGGCATGTGAATAACTCGTGTTGTACGGGTCCCGGATTAGCTTCTGAGATTTCCTGTTCACATTGGACACAAGCTTGTTGCACGCTTCTTGTGTCGCGGCCAAAAGAGATTCATATTTGATACGGACAACGGCTCTATCTCGTAAGTGCTGCCGCGTCTTTCTTTCATACGTCACAGTACGGCAACTCATTCGCCGCCAGAATTTCTTCATGTTATCAAGACTAGTTTTTGGCGGGCATAAGTCATTGATAGCGTGCGGCCTCGGGTAATACTTGTTAGGCGCTTCCCGTATTGCGCGCTCCCTATCCCCGCTTATCACGGAAATAAAGTTCAAGTCCGCATATTCTCCGGGTATCTCCCTTTGAGAGGAACCATCCTTGGACTTGGAAACTTTCAAACCCATAGAAAGCTCACGTTTCATCCGGTACGCAAGCTCACGGTCTTCGTATATCTCCCCAGGAGTCACCAAACTTGTCCATCCGCTCCCCCCAGTATCAGGAAAACAAAGTTTTGGACCCCACCGGAGAGTAACCGTCCCGCCGACCGGCTCTGTAATTTGATTCACATTCCGCAAATACCGGATTAGAGTCCGGATATCATCCCCGTTAATGACAATCCCTACTTCCGGGAATGCGGGTTCGTTTACGGCGTGTGGCGGCAAATCGGTGCTGCCTAAATTCTTGATTTCAAGAACTGTAGGATGCGGCCCTTCGCCTTTCACCCATCCTAAGCGGAAACGTTCCCCGACCTTTCTCCCCAGTTTCCCGTTTCTGGGGAGATATAAATAGTCTGTATATGCGGCCTTAACAAGGTGCGCGCCGTCAGTACCGACGGCAAACAGCGTATTATCTTCGAAGTAAATACGGATGTTTTCGAGACGCCGGGAAGTGCCGGACGGCTCCGTGCTGTTATCAAGTTTCCTAAGCCACGCCGGGCGTAGTGCAGCTTCAATCCAACGGCAAAACGCCATACGGTTAAGCGTCATAAGCCAACAGCCGGTTTCACGAATTGATCTCTTGTTCGAACCCATGGTAAAGTCTCCTTTCAGTTATCAGACTTCAATATCCTATGGCCTATGGCCTATTGACTAAACGGCAAGTTTTCAATGTCGCGGGAACTGTACTGTGGGGGTTTGAGATATCCTCTAGGATAACCGGGAGAGTTGATATTCCCCCGTTCATCCTCATCGTACTCAACCCGTTTCTTCAATTCGAAATCCTCATTTTGATTTCTCTTAATCCATTCCAGCGTAAGCCATGCGCTATTGGCTATCGGCGCGCATGGGACAATTTCCGTTGGGAGTATCCGTCTATCAGCAAGCCATTTCAACTTTTGAAGGCATATGAATTCAACCCGGAATACATCCCTGATAAACTCGTCTTGGTGCCGGTGCGGGCCGAACGTGTTGTTAAGCCGTGCTTTCAACAAATTATCTCTTGTTTTGTAACCCGTTTCCAGAATGCGTTGAGACACCCATCGGTAAAGAACTGGTTGCATGTAGTCCGTGAACCAATCGCAATGGTCCTCGGGGTATATCAAAAATTCAGGATAAGTATTGATATCCCTCTCTTCTCCCCTCTCTTCATTCCACCGTTTCTGTGGGTCATATACAGCCCCGCAAACAAAGTCAGAGTAAGCGAATGCCACTATCTCTGCTATAAAACGCACGATTTCCGGCGTCCACCAATTTATCGTCTGGAACATCGTACTGCGGATGGTATCAATTTTGTATGCTCCAAATCGATGAAGGTGTTCATGTCTTACAAAATTGAACCATGCCGTCCCCAGCGCGGCCACATTGGCGCTCCCTGTTTCTAAAGCCGCCTGTTCCACTTTTCGAAAGGCATATCTCGAAGCTGCATCAAAAACATCGAAGACATCGGACACAATCGTCATGTTTTTTGTGGCGTACAGCCAGCTTTCGAGATTTATGAAAAAGCTATGCGCTTCCTCTTCCGTTATCTGGGAAGGAAACGGCACATTCATCCTGAATGGTGGAGTATCAATGTTTTGATAGGGTTTGTGAGAACGACAACCCCGTTCCATAACGTCCGATGGGCGCGGCGGAATGCAATGACACACCACATAGTCTGTTGCTAGCACTTCGGCTAAGCTCAAAACGATATACGATATATCTTTTCCGAGCAGAGTCATTGCACGCGAATTCGGAGCATGAGGGTTCACATTTTCGCTGGCGTAAATTTCGGTCATATCCATTATATTAATCCTCCCTGTCCTTGAGCCTCGTTGAGAGACTCTATCTTATTCCGATACTTGAGAACAAAATCCGACTTCGTATTGTGTTGATATTCGAGCGGGTCTTCCGCTTCGATATCAAGAAATGCGTGCAGCCTGTTCCTACATGCGGCGCACTTGCCGCACGGGACTTCATAACCGCTTGTACATGACCTTGATAACGTGAACTTAACCCCAAGCTCAATGCCGACCCGGATTATCTCCCTGAGATTATAGTTCACGAACGGGGTCTCTACTTTCATCGGCGTGTTCGAAGTCATTCGAACAAAGTCATTGAGCCTATCATAAAACAATTGCGTTTTATCCCATTCCATAACCCCCGTCTTCCTGAATCCACCATGATATATTCTCGGCGTTTCCAAAACTTGTCCGTAAAGCATGGCCGCCGATATCATGAGTAGATTCTTGTTTGGCTTGTACCCGCGCTTCGGCGGTTTCAAAGACTTCCTTATCTCTTTTGAAATTTCTTTTCGTATTCTCGCGGGCCTATCGAACTTTCCGCCCACGGACAACAAGTTCATTTCGTGGTGATAGTCGGCCCCTTCTTCTTCGGATTGAACCCGCGCATACTCACGGAACTTTTGACGGTGTGTGCTATGACGAAGATATATCGTATGTACACGCCGGAATCCTTGTTGCTTTATCAATCGAAGCAACACGTGAGACGATATATCGCCGTCTAATAGCACGATTGCCGACGACGATTTACCAACTCTTATCTCATCCAGTTTGAGGTCAATCGTGTCGGACTTTTCTTCGGATGATATATAATCCATCGGTTGAAGCCCGGCCATTTGGCACAACGCCAAGAAAGTTGATACACTAGGCGTCACTGTACCATTTTTATATCCAAACACTGTGCTTTTAGCGGGAAGGTTCCCCGTTATTTGCCAAAGGTAGTCTTGGACATACTGGGGAGATATCCCACTAAGCCGGTCCTTTAAGTCTTCGGTGAATTTCTTGTTATTCCATGCTGACATCAAAATTCTCCTTGCTAGTTAAGGGCGGGCGGCACGCTGTAGGACATGCCGCCCAGCCCTGGGCTATCAACTTCCTATATACGCTTTCCGCCGTGACGGTGTGCCCGCGTTTCGTTGTACTTCATTTTATCAATGAGGGCTGTTCCAATGGGAATCCCCCAATAAGCGCACGTGTCGAGAATGCGGATTATCACATCCGCTAACTCCGCCGCAATCCCTTCGGGTTTCGACACATCACCTTCCGATAAGCTGCCGGGTTTCTCATAACGGAGAACTTCGGGGCTGTCTTGATATAAACCATCCTCAATCGCCCGGTATTCTTCCAATGCTTCCGACAATTCGGAGTGCATTAGAGATATACATTCTCCAAATGTCCTTTTCCCTTCGGGTTGCGGTTCCCACCATCCCTTGTCAACAGCGGTGCCGTGGCACAACGTCATTAACATAGTGATAGCCGACCTTATAGGCAACGTGACATCAAGGTCATATAAGACACTCCCATGCTGCCAATTCTTCTTATATTCCTTGTAAAGGATGTAGTATTCCTCGCTGTGAAAAGTCCTTGACATGTTCTATCTCCTTTTTATTCTTCGCCGTTTATGTCGGGGTCTTCATAGTACCCACACTTGTATTTGAATCGGTAGGCATCAAAATTTGAGTTGGTGTACGACAACTCAGCAGCCATCCTATCAACTATGTATTTCCAAGAGTCAAGCTTTTCCTCGAAAATATACCCCCGGACAATTTTATCCTGTTCCTCAGTCAAAGGGAGATATCCTTCGCCTTTCTCGAAGTCAACCGAACCGGGCTCATTGATATCGTTATCAACTTTGCCCGGAACAATCGGGAATTGCCCGGAACGTAGCATATCCTCGAACAAAGTATGCCACATTGGTGATATACGTCCTTGAGGCGATACTGGGCGCATGCTGTGCAGTATTTCAGCCAGCCAATAAAAATGCTGGCGCGTCAATTTCGGGATTTGAGCCGCCATTGTTATATCTCCTTATTTAAGCCCCGGACAATCGAAAACTTCAGCCGCCTCGTTGATATTCATTTTGAATATAACGAATTGGCCGTCCTCTATTTTCTTGTGGTGTTTCTTCGGAACCGCCATGTTCAGTATCTTCTTCTTATATACCGGATGACTAAACATGGCCGTTGCGCTAGGCGACAACTCGCCTTGTTTTCTTTGATAGTCCTCTATCTTTTCCGCCCAGCCGACTGCATCCGGGCGGAAGCAAAGGAATCCAAGTTTGTTTTTCCACGCACGGACTAGCATTTGCTTACTCATACGATTATCTCCTCTTGAAACTGGACCACCGGACCTTGTTGAGCCAACGGCATTGGCATTGTTGATATCCTCACCGTATACAACGGAGAAACGGTTTGTATGTCTTTCCATTTCACGATAGCGCCGGAATCCCCCGGCAAAGGGTACGCAACACGAACTGTCTCTTTTTGATTGTCTGGTATATTTTCTTTAACAAACCCCCTTATTTTATCAATCGGGAGTGGCCCCGCGTACCGGACGCGGGACCACCGTTGGCTGGGGAGAATAAATGTGATATACACTTCATTCTCCCCAACCTTCCGAATGCTTTTCACTGACCAACCACACATGGCGCGCATTTCGATTTGTGATATACACGCCATATCCGTCGGGGTTGCGTAAACCATTCCGTTAGCGTTTCCGCCCAGCATATCAACTCGACTCCCATACAAGGGAAGGTTGGCCTTTCGGCCCGAAGTACATAAGCTTGTGATATACGTGCATTAAATGCACACCGGGGGTTACTTTGTTCTCCGTATCATTCGGGAATAAGTCAGCCCCTTCACAGTCTATCTCAAAGACTAAAGGCTTCCGCCTGTGTGGAAGCGGGGAACAAAGCAAATGCCGGAGACGCATTTGATATACGTCTTCGGTTTCGGCGTAACCGGGGCCGAACGCCAGAATAACTGCTCCGTTTGATATATCCTCAAACAAATTGTCGTAATCGACCCAACAGCCGTAGCACGCCGGGTCCCCTTGCGCGCCCCCTAAGTAACAGTAGTCTGGAAGGAAGTAATATAAAGCGTTTTCAATATCCCCTATCATGTGTTGAGGAACTTCCGAATCCCAAAACGGATGGTCATCCGCTTCCCACGGAGTAGTTTTCGGGTTTGATCTCAAAAACTCTTCCGCCCGTGCTTTATCTTCTTCTGTAAACCCGTACTGGTTGTAGTTGTACGCCGTCATAGTAATGTTGGCGGCGTCTATCTCATCCCCTAAAGCACGGTGGAATGACCGAAAGTATTCTTCGGTAAAGTGTGGCGGCGCGCCCAATTCCCGGTCCACACTATCAAAAAAGTATTTGTTGTGGTAGTGCATCCGTGTTAGCAAGTCATGCAATCGGGGAACGATATCACAAATACGCAAGGTGTCTGTAATAATCGGCCCCGGCTCTATCAATTCCTTACCAACCTTGTATGTCGATGCAGCCCTACGGAAAAACTCCATTTCCTGCATCCTATCAAGAAGCGATTGTGCTTTGTGTAAACATTCGTGGGAACATGTCCTGTGATATAAAACCTTGAATTCATTGCCCGCCCTGTTGACAGCGAACTGTACACTATCAACTTTGCTGAATTCCTTCTCACAATACATGCAGAAGTATATCTTCTCAAGACCTTCCACGATGTTGGCTTTCTGCATTGAAGTAGACATTGTAGCTCTCCTTTTATCAAATTACGAAACTTGAAAACACCGGGGGAGAACGCCTCTTCCGGCGTTACGTTCTCACCATTCTAGTAATTCGGTTCGTAATACTCTTTGAAAAGAGTATCAGCTTCGTCAATCGCAACGTTCTCATTGTTGAAAACGCTTTTGACGGAGTTAATTATCTCATTCCGAACGGCTTCAATGATAGCCGCCTTAACTTCTTTGTTGAATTCATCCTCGCTCATATCCGCGATGCTCTCCTCTTGATATACTCCCGGAGCACGATAGTAAAACCGTTCGAATATACCGGGCAAAGCGCGCCAAATTTCGGAATGTCCTATTGACATCCGAATTATCTCCCGAGTATATTGCCGAACGAAATTGCCAATTCCTATATCGCCCAAGACGATATCAAACTCACGCTCCAAGTCGATACGGAATTCTTCTAGATCTTCTTCACGGCGTTCTCTATTTCGTTTCGTTTCGTTACTCATTGTGATATCCTTTCTGTTTATTCTTTCCCATAGTGACGCGCCGCAATCCAAGCGTTCAATTCACGATGCTTGAAAAGCAACTTATCAACTTCGTTAGCGATAGTATCAGAATCGTTAAAGAGTTCCTCAACGGCCCCATGAGCCTTTGCCGCCAAAATGTCTAACATAGCCGAACGTATCTCAAGGATATATTCGTCCAGCGTCATGTTGCTTGCCGGATGTTCCGGACGTCCCTGCACGTAATCCTTCTTATATTTTTCGCTAACTTCCCCGAGAGCAACCCAAAATGCCGGAGTATTTATAATTTGTACGAGTTTCTTCTCAATGTCCTTTTTGAGGAAACCGTACAACTCACTAACTTCGTTCTCTATCTCTTCGAGAAACTCTTCCTCAACTTCAAAACGGAATTCCAATTGTTCGTCAGTACCCATTGTGCTTTCTCCTTTATAAAGTGTATATCTTGGCTGCCGGGCTCCGCCGAAATCGGCGGCGTTTAGTGCTATGTCCATGGTAGAGTATTATAGCAGCTCCGGTTTGATAATGTCAAGAGGAAATTTTGCCGGTTCGAGATATCTCCAGACAGCTAGCACACTAATACAGCTAGTACAGGTGGAACCCATCGGCACGATTATCAAAGGTAGGGGGTTGATATTTGACGAGATAGCAGCTAGAAACTTTTTTGATAAGTTTCTGCTCCCTTTATAAGGAAGGAAATTAAAAGAGGGAGATATACCGACATGATAATAGGTTGATATACACTACCTATATCAAGTGTTGATTCTCGTGCGCGTGCGCGCACCCGCGCAGTACAGGGTCCCCGAACACGCTTTTTTGCCACAGCTTTTTTTGCCACAGCTTTTGGGGAGACCACAGCTTTGCCATGGCCTCCCCAAAAAAATCAATTCTAGAAAAACGACCGCTCGACAAGAATTCCAATCACCATTCCAAAAGTCACCCCAAACAGAAATGACCCCAGCAAAAGAAACATTGCTATCTTTATCGCATAAGGGATGGGGTCAATTGGTTTCCCCTTTTTCTCTTTCCTTTCTTGCACCCGCTCATCTAACTCCTTACGGTCTTCAGCAATTTGTTGTATCTTCTTTTGTAGGTTTTTAATCTCCTCCTTAAAGTCTTCTTTCTGACTTCCAGGATTTTCTTCCACTGGCTTTTCCACTGACTCTGGATTTTCTCCTCCATACGATGTTCCTTCGTACCACTCTGGTGTTCTAGCCATTACTCTTGCTCCTCTTCTTCTTCTTCTTCTTCTTCAAGACGACTCTCGACCCTTTTTTGAAAACCTTCTTTTCCCAATCGCTTATAGGCAAATCTCCTACATCAAACTTGGTCACAACTCCAATTATATCCTGACCAGTATCCAGGTTCTTCGACCGCACAATTACTGATACAGGAATTTGAGAACTAGACCTCTCGACAATCCTTACTTCAAGCGGGGAAGCCGCGTACCTCGCCCCGCACGCCCGGCGTATTGTTTGTAAAAGCGTTAAAGTTTGAGATAATCCTAACAGGGATAACCCATTCTTGTCCTTTTCCGACTCCTTCAACGCATCGCGCACAAGTTTCTTCCAGTCCGGGAAAGATACATCTTCTGGGGAAGCTGATGTCACTGTCGCATTTCCTTGAACGTCGATTGTAGCTAAACCAACCCCACCGTTATCTGTTCTTGTAAGAAAGAACAATTGAGACAACAAGGATGAGCCCTTCGCATTCGACGTGTTCAAAGAAGACCGGATAGGTTCCGGCGGTATCAACATACCGAATTTTCCAGGGTCAAGCTCCGAAATCAGGTCGTCTGGGATGGATACTTGTTTGGCCGGGCTGACCGCCACCAAAATTTCTTGATTAGAAGCGACAGTGCTCCCATCCGGGTCTAAAAACACCCCGTAGAGGCCTTTGTTCTTCGGAGACAAAAACTTCTTCCCGAGAGCGGCCTCAACTATGATGAGATTCGACTTAGTGTATATCATGTTCTTCTAGGTCCTCCCAATCCTCTTCTGGAAGTTGTTGGAATGTAGAGCGCCATCTGGAAGCCACTTCGCGTTCGAGGCGGCAAGCCCCTTTAATATCTACTTTTTGCGCTTTTTGCCGGTTCTCTCCTCTCACACTCATTCTTCCATAGGAACCCATCCATATCCCATACTTCACCCCGTTTATCAAATATGAGTTACAGTCGGCGCTCTGGAATGGGAACTGTTGTAGTATGGGCCGCCCCGCCAACCCGAACGAATGAACCCTGGTAGGCCACAGCCCCTCACGGTACAAGTAGACAAAAGAATCATGGAAGAATCTCTCCGCTTCTTTTGGTTTTGCCATAGCCCGTCCCAGCCCTACCTTCCTCCAATTCTTTGCGTAGACATCAAGCCAAGAGAAATTTTCTCCGTAGTGAAACGTAGGAATGCACTCTATCCCTTCTTCTTGCATAATACGGCAATTCTCATATGTCACTTCGGAAGGAGCTCCGATGACATCTAGTCCGACTATCTCAACAGGAACCGGGCAGGTTTTCAGAACATATTTACAGTAATCTATGTATTCACGAAGGTCCAATTCCTTACCTTGTGTTTTAGCCGTCCAAGCCCCGGAGTACATCATAATTGACTTCGGCCTCACGATGTCCTCGGGATACCACTTCTTGAAAACCTTCTCATAGTATTCCGGGTAAGCATAGGTAAGCATAAACCTCAACGGGTTCACATCCCAATCCCAATTATCAAAAACCTTGTGAGGATGTATTACCACCCCAGAATGAAACAGGTGGAATTCATCGCGCTTTGGATTTCTTTTTAAATTTAGGTTTCGATTTCGGTTTTGCTTTCCCTTTCGGCGTAGAGTTATTGTTCGATTTTTCTTTCTCTTGAACATTTGTTGCGCTCTTATTAAACCAGTGCCTATCCCTCTGATAGACATCCAATTCCTCAATTAACTTACATAAAGGCTTAGACAACGCCCACTTCCCTGCTTCTTTCCGAACGACCTTCTGGAACAAAAGGTCGCTAAGAATAGATGACACCGTGGATGTAGGGACATTGATTGCTTTCGAAATTTCTTCCTGACTGATTCTATCTTTCCCATGTCCTGTTCGATAGAACATAGTTCGAACAATCCCTTCCACCAAATCCGGGATGCTCGACCGGGCAACTCTTACAAGAATATCATAAGTGCGGCGGCTAATGTGGTGTTCCCCACGGTATATCGCAACACCGTATGCCAACTTACAAAGCTGCTTTGCGAGCCGGGTCCCTATCTCTGGGGTGGGCCTGAACATTACTTGACGTGTATAAGGGTCTTTCACAACCACACCGCGCAAGTCTCCCACCCATTGAGCGAGTCCTGTAATCCTTTCCATTGTGTAATCATCGATTTCTGGAAGCTGGTTGCTGTTTATGTCGTAGTCCACAACCGCAGCAGCAGTTTCCCGGAGTTCCTTCTGCATAATATCATACTGTGTTATGTTTTCCAGAGCCTTCTTAATCGCCATTTTCCTCTGGCTTACCCTGGAAGATGGGAGCCGGAACCGGATGAACCTTTCCCCGAGAACAACGCTATGAGCACTGATAGACTCAATTGACATTGTTACACCAGATAGTATTCCAAACCGGGACTCGTAGTTCCTTACAATCCCATTACCGAATGGTTTCGAACACCGTCCATCGTACACGTCCCTTAAAATACCAAATATTTCGTCTCTCGCGTTCTTGTCCATTTGCAAAATTGTCGTGAAGTCCTTCACGATAGCAACCTTCCCGTCAAGGAAAGGGATTAGGCTCGGGTCACTACCCCCTAAATTCGCCCCAGAAATCAAAGTTTGAGGCGTCATTGTTGTTAGCTCATATGTCCCTTTAGCGTCCGCAAGGGACATTAGAAGTTCTGATTTCATTCCACCCGGCGGAGCTACTAAGAACATCCATATTGGCTCTCCCGGAATCCGGTTTGCGAATATGGTGCCAAACATTGCATCCAAGCAAGTAGTGTCGTGCATATGAAGCCACTTCTTATACACTTCTTCTACTTTCTTATGATGCAGCCCCGGCCCTGTAAATTGTTCTTCATTGCTTCCTTCGTTTTGTTCTCCAGGGATGGTGTTTCTAAGCCAAGATTTAATTTCCGTTATTTTAGAGGCATCGAAGTTATTATCTACATAGAAGTCACGTATGTCGTATCCTTGGTCGTAGGACGACGGCCAATGAATGAATTGCATAGACTTCGAAACGGGTCCCATTGTAGCCTTGACCCGCCGCATTCCATCAACCCCGGCTTTATCGTTGTCATATACAACCTTCACGTCTTTGCCACTAAACAAGAAGTCACAATTTCTAGGGCACACACTTGTTCCGGGGGCGGCTATAACATCCTGATTAATGCCTCTTTTCCGAAGCATTTCCCATAACGCCATAGCATCCCATTCGCCCTCACACACCCACAACGTCTCGGAATTGTTCCAGTATTCTTCTTTAGGACCCATGAAGCACAGTTTACAATTCGATGTGCTTCGAAGCTTGCCGCCAGGCTCATACCTATGGATGTTGATAACTCTCCCTTTGGGGTTCTTCGCCATAGGAATTGAGTAGAAAGAACCACTCCACCCTACACCCCATTCAGAGAAAGTCTTAGGGCGTATTTTACGGTCTTCCCAAAGTTTTGTTTTGTGGGATTTCTTCATTTGCTTCTCATATAGCTCACTCATCAAATGAAGAAATGTATCTTGGTTCCCCTCTTGGCCGCATGTCTTACACGAGAACAACTGCGTCTCAACACTCACATAGAAGTGCGCCTGTTTCTTACAAAAAGGGCAATGTCCTACAAGCTCTGTTGCGGCTTTACGGACAAAGATAACCTTATGCTGGATATAGGCGCGAACTCTTTCATCAATAAGCAGCGACATGAGCAATTACTCCTTGCCGTGGAACCGATAGTATTCCTCTAGGATATCAGAAGCTCTCTTATGGATACTGTTAAACTCTCCGTACCCTTCAAGCACCCTTTTAGCGTCTTCAATCAGTTTTATACACTCTCCAATTTTCTTGTCCTTTTCTTCATCCTGCCTTCTGTATTTCTCTATCAGTGCATAGTAACACTCTTTACACAACGACGGGCGATTATTATCATTGCCAAATAATTCACCGCATCCACAGCACGATAAAATCCTTCTAATTATCATCACAACCGCCTTTCTCTTTCCGATTTTTCGTCCTCATATCCAGCTATACGCATTGCACCCTCACGAAACGCTTGATTGCTTTTCGGTGGAAGCGCACGAAGACGCTCCCGTATAAGAAATATACGTCCATCTATTTCTTCTACAGTAAGCGTAGCGGCAGCCGCACGAGCCTCACGATACAAGTCTTCTGTGTTAGCCATCACACCCACCTTTTAGTTAAGAGAGTAATCCTTCTTCTTTTGCCAGTTTGTTGTAGTGATAGTGAACTCTACTTCCAATGGAACACTGAATTCAGGGAAGTCTATCATTAACTCCCGGATATTTCTAAGATGCTCTTTCATTTCCGGGAGGCTGGCCCGAGCCCACTCAAACACGATTTCATCGTGTATCGGTAGAAGCACATTACATACGCCATCTTCAACATTCTCTTTAACGTACTGGTAAAACCGCCTCTCAGCTTCTTTCAAAACAATAGCCGCTGTTCCTTGGATTAAGTAGTTAGTTCCGACGTAAGGTTTCTCCCGGCTAACGTATAACCGATTCCCGAACACTGTTTCCACGTACCCTGATTGTTTCACTTCTTTGCTTAGAATCCGGGTTAAGAACGCGAGATTCGGGAGAACTTCCCCATACCTCTCGAATTTAACTTTTGCTTCTTTCTCTGATACACCTAAAATTTTAGCAAGCTTCTTGAAACTACAACCATAAGGTATCCCGAAGTTTGCATTTTTGGCTGCCCCTCTCAAACTCTTCTTCAAATCAGGGTCTTTGCATTCTGTATATTTCTCCCCGTAGAACAATTGGGCCGCAAAGTCGTGAGGGTCGCCACCGTTATTAATGTGGTCAACCATAATTTTATCTTGACTGTAGTGAACCAACAACTTCAACTCGATTCCCGAGTAGTCAACATGCCCATTGATATAACCTACTCTGGGGCGGAAACACCTTCTGGCCGGGACAGGGAAAGGATTCAAAAGCACCCCTTCCTTTGCCACGTTCTGAAGGTTCGGGTTGTTACAAGACTGTCTCAGTGTAATCGCCGCACAAGTATTGATGCTGGGGTGGATTATATCGTTTTCGTCTACTAGTTGAAGGTAGTTGTCCCTTATTATCTTAATCCCCCGGTCATAGGATTTCAGTTTAAGGATAGAGTCTATAAACCAAACTTGTTTCTCCGTGCATTTGTGCTCCTCTTTCAAATACAACAGAACGTCTTTCGATACTTTCTTCTTCCCAGTAGGGGTGAAAGAGACCACCGGAAGTGAGCACCAATCAAACAACAACCATGCAATGTCATCCCCTTTGTACACATTAATATTCCTGCCACACTTCTCTACTATTTTGTTTGATATTTCCTGACATTCTTGTTCGAGCCGGATGACTAGGTTCTCGGATTCCCGACGGTCCAACATAAGACCCCGGTTCTCCATGTCCAATGTGAGACGAATAACATCCATTTCCATATTGAATAGCCTGGAGAGGTTCTTGTTTTTCTTTATCATAGGCCACCAAAAGAGGTGGAGTATCATTGTTCGCAAACTGTCTAGCGATGCGTATCGGTCCATCCGCAACCGGGGGACGTGCTCGTACCCTTTTTTCTTTCCTGGGGTGAGATACTTTTTTATTTCTTCTTCGTCCTCGGTTGAGATATCTCCTAGCTCCCATGCAAGCGTCTTCAACCTATGGTCCGGGTGGTCGTTTTGCAAGTATTTTGACATTATATACACATCGCAAAACGGGACGTGCCTTACTCTTCTCCCCAGAAACTTCTCCGCCACATGAATATCAAACTTGGCATTAAACATTACGACGGTGTACTTGCCAGAGAAGACTTCGTTCATTCGTTTAACTGCTTTGTCTTTCTCCCTTTTTGATTTGTCCACCCGGAAGACTTCCAGGTTCCCGTCATCGTCGCATAACGAAAAAGCAAACATGTAATCGTCACGGAGAACATCCAGTCCAGTAGTCTCCGTGTCAAACGCAATAAACTTCTCCATATCAAGACCCTTAATTACTCTTCAGCGGCAACAGCCTCTTCTTCGTTACGATACACTATTTTGCTGAACAACGCTGCTCTTTGATTGGCGGAAAGCTGTTCTAAGCTTATTGCGCCACACTGGAGAGCTATCCTTCTATTCTTCGGCGACAACAGAAAGTGGTCAACCCCTATCTTACTTTGTGGAGGACGACGCACCCATGCTGGTTTCAAGCCTAATTTTTCAGCAAAACAAATTAACTCTTCTGTAGTGTCTCCAAAAAGAGTACACCCCCTATTGAAAGTGAAATGCTTTCCTGGAGTGATTTCTTTCAATTCGGATACATAAACAGCCATACTATCCCCTTTCTTTATGAAGTTGTAAGGGGGTGGGAACCCCCACCCCCTTAGACTGAAAGGCGTGATACTACTTTTTGCCCTTCTTTCCTTTTGCGGCGGATTTGGCCGGGGCCTTCTTAGCCGGGGCCTTCTTAGCCGGGGCCTTCTTGGCCGGGGCCTTCTTGGCCGGTTCGAGAACCCCAAACTCAACCAGAAGAGCGTCCTCGTCTTCGGTGAGACCGGAGCGGTCAATCTCGTACCCTTTCAGTTCCTCAACCATATCAGCTAAGGTCTGGTCTTCGTCGATGTCGAAGTCAACAGCATGGCAGAATTCGACAAGCTGCTGCTTCTTCTCTTGGTCTTCTTCGGACTCTTCGGATTCCTCTTCCCCTTGCTGAACATCGGTGATGTCTTCGGGGTTGACCCGCGTCTTCCGGTTGTTGGTGTGGCCCTTAACCATAAAGGACCCCTTCTCGTCGATATCAGCGACTACCGTGCCGGACTTCTCCTTACCCTTGTACTCCCAGGTAATGATATCGCCGACGTTCACCTCTACTTCTTCCTCTTCATCATCGGACTCTTCCTCTTCGTCGTCCGATTCTTCTTCCTCTTCGTCGTCTTCCTCTTCATCATCGGACTCTTCCTCTTCGTCGTCCGATTCTTCTTCCTCTTCGTCGTCTTCCGGCTCTTCCTCTTCTTCGCCGTACTCTTCTTCGAGTTCCTCATCAACATCCGACTCATCAACCGCGCCTTCGATACGGACGTTGGTGAAATCTCCAGAATGTGATACCCGGCCTTTGCAAAGCGGGGCGTCGGAAGTCATTTCCTCAAGAATCGCCGGAAGGTCTTCGATATCTTCAGGCGGCTCATACCCCATTGACTCAACCCATTTCGCAACGAAAAATGGGCCGTTGTCCGTTTCCAACTGTTGATTGTCCCTGACAACCTCTCCGGCGTACTCGCCAGCCACGACAAGGTGTTCGCGTTTGACCATTAAGTTCCCGCTGGTCTGACTTTCAGCCACCTCGGCTTTCTGTAGCCTGAAAATGTACTCACCTTGCGGGACTCCCGGAACCTTGTCTTTTCCTTCGTTCCACCGCTTCTTCATATCTTTGAGCTTATTGGACATCTTCGACATGTCGTATTACCCTTTCACTTTCTTTTTTGAGGACGCCTTCTTCTTTTTTGATTTGGCGTCACTCGACTTGGCCGACCTAACAAAATCCCCACTTGCCTTGCTTGTCTGCTTGCTAGGCATCAAATGAGAAGCTGGTATACCCTCCTCTTCTTTGTTCATGGCCCTAACCATTTGTTCATATCCGCTGCCGCCCTCTTTCGGGTTCGGCAGTTCTAAAAACCGAGGGAAATCAAGAGAGTTCTTGGCGTCAATAACTTCATCCCCCTCAGTGATAAGAACCCGAATGTTCCTTCCCTTCACGTCTGACATATATTCAGTGTAAAGGGTTAAGTCTGTAATTCCCTTCAAATGCGAGTAAGCCTGCCCCGCCATTGTCGGGACAACCTTTGTGTACTTCTGATTTGAAAAGGATGTAATGTCCCTCTCCATTGCATGAGAAATGAAAACTAGTCCTCTTCCTGTTTTACGAATCCTATATAATGTATCGGCGAATTCCCTCTTCACTGCATTCCACCCCTTACCCCAGGGCTCGTCTTCGGGATGCGTAATCCCCCTTGTTTTACAAACGTGCTGAAGACAATGTTCATAGGCTTTATCTACTGTGTCGATTACAACAGTTTTGAACCGGCTGTCTTCCTCTAAAAGTGAAACGCCCGCTTTGAATGTTTTCCAATCTGTTACACCACCATTCTCTGCATTGAAGTCGTAACATGACAACCCCATGGAGATACGCTCACAACTGAACAGTATTGCATCGGGCCAACTTATCGCCCAACTAGTCTTCCCAATTCCAGGACGACCGTAAATCAACGTACAGAATTTCAATATATCCTTCTCAATTTCCCGAGGCTTATCGGGTAGTTTGAAAGAAAAATCCTTCTTCTTCGCGGACTTGCGTTTCTTCGGCTCGACTCTTTTCACTTTGGACGCCATCGTACTATCTCCTAACTCTTCTTTTTCGCTGAAGTAAATGTCGGTCATATCCATTATATCAGTCCTCTCAAATCCCCTTCTTATAGAACTGTCTTTCCTCTGGGATGTCCGTTGACAGTTCTGGGAAGATTCGAGTTGGATTTTCATCGGTGGAGAATTTGAAGTAGTTCTCCCATTTGACGTTCTCCACTTCTGCACAATGTTTGATGTACGGACAATACCCACGCGCCTTACACATAAGTGTATTCTTATACCCCGGCATTCCTCTATCACACCACAGCACAAACTCCCGCAACATTGCATCAAGTTCCGAGTAAAACTTATAGTAGAATGAGGAATCGATAGATATTTCGAATCGATGAAAATAGTAGGACGGCCTGTCCTGTATGTCTTCTTTAATTCTTTTCAAAAACACATCTTCAGACTCTGACTTTCGTTGCCGCAAGGAAGGAGTCTTGATAATATTGTAAAGGATTCCATCAATTCGTTTTCCAGTAACTCGATGAGCGCAGTATGCGTAAAAATGAGACTGAAAATCATATGATAGAAGGTCCATTCGAAACTCATCGTTAGGAGATTGACTTTCAGTTTTCGTTTCAAACAACCACAAACCGCCGTCCTTGCTTTCAAAAATCCCATCAATTTTTCCTCTCAGTAGAACTACCCGATAATCCTCTTCAACTCCAACATGGAAGGGAAGGCAAAATTCCTTTTCCGTGTGAAGCCATTTGATTTGCTTGTCTTCCTCTTTCCAATACTTCTTATATTCGTGAAGTTGAGTCAACGTTCTCCGCAACGTACTATGTGTTTTCTCATCTAAATCCGATGGGGATAAATTGAAGCGATTCAATATATCTTCCACTATCCTCTCATCGAATTTCTTGTGCCCCTTGTGCAGTTTCTTCGAGTAGAAGTTATCTAACCACTCATGCACCATAATTCCGTTGACCAAAGCAAGCGGTGTATGCCTTGGGACTAACCCATGAAGTCTGTTCCGGCATAGCCGCCTACAAGACATAAAGTTGGTCAGTATACTTTGACTTACCCCGTGGATGTTAGGGGAATAAGTTTGGAGTTGATTCTCCCACTTTTGCTGGTCGATTTTCTCCGTCTCTAAGTCTCTTAAAGACTTCTTCCATGTGTCTTGCAAAGATGCCAAATTCTCTAGACGACTGCCCGCCTTTTCGGAGGAGGTACGCCGGGTGATAAGTTTTTTGCGCCCACGGGAAGATTTTTCCTGCGTATCTTTCCGGGACTTTCCCGAGGAGGACGACCTGTTTTGCTTCGACATATTTACAAACCCTTATCAAGTTTTTGTGGCACGCCGCCACTTCATCCCTAGACGGTGCTCTGTTTTTCCCCTCACTATCCGTCGGCCTGCATTGGACTAGATTAGTAAAAAACATTGAAGGATGAACACCAGTCATAAGCTGTGCTTGCTCAATTGCCGCCTTCAGTATAGGCCGCGTTTGCCCTACAAATGCGAGACCCATCATATCTTCACTAGCACCAGGCCCCTCGCCGATAAAAAGAACGTCAGCCGGGCAGTCCCCACGTCCTACAACTTGTTTTCTTCTAGTCTTGCATAAATCACAGTCGAAACACTTTGGAACAACAATTCCTTTATACCGGATTATAACCGCCATTACAATACTCCTTGATACCAAAGGCCAATTCCAATCGCGTCAGCCACATGGTCTTGAACTTTAGAGTAATTGCAAATCTTACAAACCCTGCTTTCGATAACGTCTTTTGGTGTTTGCCCCTTCCAGTCCCCTGGAGACACAAACTCACAATCCACTGAACGGTCAACGAGCGCCCTGAAGAAGCAACCGCACAAAACTGATAGCTTGAAAATATTCCCGCTCGACGTTGCAGCCACACTCTTCGAGGATGCGCTCCAAAACTGTTGGGATTCGATTAAACATTTATCAATTGAACAAAGCCTAATCCCATCAACGTTACCGTTTATTGTCTCCACTAGCAAGTCTGACATTCGGATACACTTGCTTTCCCAACTTCCTTTAACCGGAAGCTGCAATAGCCAAGTCTTCTGTGGCTTGCAGCTCGTAATCTGGAATGGGACACTTCTCGATTGCCTGTGGCGTATGTTCACGAACAAAGCTACTCCAGTGTGAGTAAGTCCAGGGTCAACAGATAGAACTATTTCAGACTTCGGTTGCATTGCTTTGCTCTCCTCTCAACTAAACTGGCAATCAACATTTGCTGCATTTCAAACTCGGTTTGAAAGTTCCGAACGTGAAAGGAACTTCGCATATCAGCGTCTATCGAGTTACGTGTACAAATAGACAAGTAGAGAAGCGGGCTTTTCTCCCCAGCCTTCAAAATCCTATCCTCTGTTTGCTTGTAAGCCATAACAGAAGACGGCTGCTGAACATAGATAGCAGTATCACAGCAAGCTAAATTCAACCCCGTCTGTGCCGTAATTTCCTGACAAACAAGCACCCGCGTGCTTCCCTTCCTAAACCGCTTCAGTATTGAGCGCCGTTTCTGGGGAGATATATCCCCGTATATCGCCTCAGCGTCGGGGAACTTTCGCTGTATGGCAAAAATCAATGGTTTATGCCGGACCCATACAACCGCATTCTCTTTGGCAAGTTCCCCCTTGTTCAGTATTTCATCCAACTCTTTAATCTTACCATCCCAGACAACGGCGTTATCACTGCTCACCCCAGAAGCCAATTGAATGAGCCTTGTAAATTGCTCAATTTTATATTTCAACATTGCCTTGGGGTTATATTCGTCTTTGTACGGGTCGAAGAATTCATTTTCTATCTGGTCATACTTTGACCTAATTTTCTTGGGCATATCTATGTAACGAACTTCTTTGACTTTAGGCTGGTCCATTTCAACGTGTTTTCTCTTCAATATATACACGTTCTTGGCTACAGTTTGACGAATTTTATCTTTAGTTCCTTGTTGGGGAGTCCAATCATAGCCGTTGGGGTGTGGCATAAACATCCCTGAACGGAACTTCCAGAAATCGGCGTATCCACAAACTTTGTTGGTGGGAGAGATAAACTTGAGTTGGGGGTACAATTCGAGAAGACCCGAGCTTGCAGGCTTATCCCCCTCTTGGGTGGGAGTCCCTGTGAGAATTACTTTGTAAGGGACATCAGTGAAGTTGAACATGAAGAACTTCGTGACTTTCGCTTTGGGATTCCTAAAAAAGAGCCCTGTTTCGTCTAGGACAACTCCAGTCCAATCAACACGGGATATTTCAGGTATAGCGAGGAATCCTTCTTTGTTGATAACGTTCCATTCAAACCCCATCTGGAGACGTTTCAACCGGGCGGCGGCATTATGCGCTTGCAAGAGGATTGTATCCTCTTCGAACCCTTCATTTTGAAGTTCTGTAATCCAACTCTCTACAGCACTGTTCGGGCATACAATCAAAAATCGCCTCGGCTTCTTTACAAGAGAAAGATGCCGGATAGTAACTAGCGTTTTCCCCAAACGCATATCAACAAAAAGACCAGCGCGGGGGTGTTCTCGTAGGAACCAGAACATTTCGCGCTGATACTTAAATAAAGGCCGACGATTATTCTTACCCATTGAAACAGCCTCTTATCAAAACTTCGTTTGAAACTCCAGGAGAGAGGCTTCGCCGGGGGGTGGTTCCGATAGGTAGAACCGGAAGCCCCTCTCCTGTTTCGTTAGTAGATAGAACAAAAGGAAACGAAAAGCCTATCCACTATATCCACTAACTAAAAGCTAAGAATTTGTGTTGAATCAATCTTGTTTGTCTTTATGGCCCACATCAAGGCCTTGAACACTCTATCGGGTGTTGTTCCCAATCTAGCAGCAATTATTACCGTTACGCCTGTTCTATTGTTAGGTACGCCTTCCCATCTCGCCTCTGTTTCTGCACCCTCTCTTTGAAGTGTCCAGTATTCTCTAACCACACGTTTCCTAAGAGACAACCACCGCAACCCACTTATTGTAAGTGGTATCCCTATAATCAACATAACAATAACCGCCAACTCCGGCTCTGCGTGTGGGGTCTCTTCCCGTATTTCCTCAGCCAGCGTTCCCGTCATAATCGCCCACCCGATAATTAGAACCCCAAAAACCACTCTAGTCATTACTCATCTCCTTTTTACCAGAAATGCCCTCAAACAAAACTCGCTGATAAACAGGGTTTGACCTGATTTCACCGAGCAAACATGACGTAACAGTGGATGACCTCATCTGTTTAACCCCCCTGCAAGAAACGCAAGAGTGAACAGCCTCGCTCACTGCGCCAACATCCGGGGATTGTACCACATTTCCGAGGTACGATGCAACCTGCTTTGTGATGCGCTCCTGAAACTGCAATCGCCGGGAGTATTTCCACACAATCCGGGCGATTTTACTAAGCCCAATAACCCTGCCGCCGCTGGGGAGATAGGCAACATTTATAACCCCTGTGAACGGCATTAAGTGATGCTGGCAAACTGATGTGTACTCAATTCCAATTACTGATACAAGCGAGTT
>Ga0207421_10002814_pt1 | contig 21244 bp, 15 predicted proteins | sample SodLakKL_010_SED_4_FD_187542 | JGI IMG/M metagenome (GOLD analysis project Ga0207421, IMG submission 187542) | Alkaline sediment microbial communities from Lake Tanatar, Kulunda Steppe, Russia - 8KL_010_SED (SPAdes) (version 2) | ecosystem: Environmental > Aquatic > Non-marine Saline and...
GCTGCAGAAATTGATGAGATAAATGGAGATATTGCTGATGAAGCTGATCACGGGCAGGCTGTAGCTGAAAAGGCTCAAGAGCTGGCCGAATATGCTGCTGATGAGGAAAATGATGGAGAAGCTGTAAGTGAACAAGCTCAAGAGCTGGCCGAAACTGCTGCTGAGAAAGGTGAAGAAAAGGCTGAAGAGAGTGAGAAGTCGGAAGATAAGCCTGTAGATGTTGAAATTCCTGAAAACAATAACGATAATTCTGAGGATTAAGAATAACTCTTTTAAAAATTTAGCAGCCTGGCCTGATTTTATTACATCCCAGATACCGATTTAAAATATCGGTATCTGGTTTTTGACTTTTTTGGTCACCTTTAACTGAAATACAAGTAACTGAAAGTCAAGAAATATTTAAGAAAATTCTTTTTGATAAAATTTTATTTCCTGTACTAAATCCTTGCAGCGACTGAATTTATCAACTGTTATCTGGTTGATATAATGTTTAACTTGTTAAAAAATGATTTTTTTGGTTATTAATAACTTGACAAAGAAAAATTGCTGTTGTATAATTTAAAAATCAATAAAATAGAAAAAAATGCTTTTATTTTATGCAATGTTAAAAAACTGAAAATATTTTTAAGTAAAAAATTTTTACCTATATACCAGTAATAATTATTATTTTGATTATGAGAAGATAAATTAACTGAGAAAAGTCAATACTGATAAAATGCAAATAAGATTGCTTATATGATTATTTACAACGGATTTTAAATTTATCTCCAGATTCTTTTCTCGGTATTATCATATAATCAGCACAGGTTAGTTTGATTAACATTAAAAACATAGGAGGTCACAATAATGAAAAGAACAAAATTATTTTCCAGAGTTGGTTTTCTAGCATTAAGCCTTGCGCTGCTTTTAGTTTTATCCGGATGTGCCCCGGGAATTACTGATGATGTAGATGTAGAAGATTTAGATATTGTCGAGACAGCTGAAGGTGCTGAAATATTTGACACTCTTCTTGCAGCAGCAGCAGAAGCAGGACTTGTAGACACACTGAAATCAGAAGGCCCCTTTACGGTATTTGCGCCAACAGATGATGCCTTTGTAGATCTGCTGGATGGTCTGGAAATTACAGCTGGGGATTTATTAGAAGATGAAAGATTGGTTAATATTTTAAAATATCACGTTTTAGCTGGAAAGGTAATGGCTGGAGACTTATCAGATGGCGATACCCCTGAGACTCTGCTTATACCTCAGATATTAATGATAGGGGTTGCAGATGAAAAAGTTACTGTTAATGACATTGAAGTTACAACTCCGGATATTGAGGCCAGCAATGGGGTAATCCATGTTATCGATGGGGTACTTTTTCCCCCAGATATTGTCGAGACAGCTGAAGGTGCTGAAATATTTGACACTCTTCTTGCAGCAGCAGCAAAAGCAGGACTTGTAGATGCTCTTAAATCAGATGATCTATTAACCGTATTTGCGCCAACAGATGATGCCTTTGTAGATCTGCTGGATGATCTGGAAATTACAGCTGATGATTTATTAGCTAGTGATGAACTAGAGGATATACTCTTATATCACGTAGTATCAGGACAGGTTATGTCGGCTGACCTGAGTGATGGTCAGGAGGTTGAGACATTACTGGATGAAAAAATCACCATAACAATAAATGACGGAGTATTTGTAAATGATGCAGAGGTTAGTATAGCCGACATTGAAACTCTAAATGGAGTGATACATGTCATTGATGCTGTCTTATGGCCACCTGACCTATAGAATAAAGTAATTATAAAACAAAATAGCATGACCAGCAAAGCACCTGCCGCTTACACTGGCAGGTGCTTTTATTATAGTTTGTTATAGAAAATTTGTCTCATTAAGTGAGTTAAAATAGAATAATTCTGGTATAATTCTGCTAAAAACCAAAATTTACATAACTCTGAGCCCGTTCTTTACTTCCCTCTCTGTCTGCAGGAGAATAACTCCTTCATCAGCACCAACAACCCCTAATACCAGGCACTCAGAGAGGAAATTGGCTATCTGCTTGGGCGGAAAATTTACTACCGCAATGACCTGTCTGCCTTCAAGATCCTCTTTACTGTAGAGATCGGTGATCTGAGCGCTGGATTTTTTCTCGCCCAGGTCACCAAAATCAATCCAGAGTTTATAGGCCTCATTGCGGGCTTCAGGAAAATCTTCCACCCGGATTACTGTGCCTACCCGCATATCAACCTTCTCAAAATCTTCCCACTTTAACATATTATTCACCTCTGCTGGCCAGGAGATTTTGCAAAATTTCACTGGTATTATTATCTGTTGTTATTATCTGTTATTATCATCTGGCTTTAATATGCTGGAACTATTTTGCTGAAAGTATTTTATGGAACTAATCTGCTAAACTAATTTACTAAAACTAATCTGCTGGAACTATTATGCCGGAACCATTCTGCTGAAACTATAATACAAAAGCGACTTTCTGGTTGAAATATCACTGGAAAAATCAATGTTTATCTATTTAAGAAAAATGTATGATTAAGCTGAATCTGATCATATTCATAGCCATCATGTTCTCCTTCAGCCGGGATAATGTGGCTGACAGTCAGCATTAAAGCCTCTTGCTCTGGAAAATCAGCCTCAAATCGACCCTTCTGATCGGTCAGAAAAGTTTCCGGAGAATCATAACTTTCCCGGGTCAGCAAAATCACCTCGGTATCTGGCAGAGGATTGCCAAGATAGGTCAGGATGAATTCCATGCTGTCCTTTTCTGCAATATCAGCAGGAGATCCGGCAGGATTGATTTCCAGAGGCAGACCGGCTGGGGGCACAGGACCTTCAGGGCGGCTCATTTCTTCCCCGTTCTCTGCCGCAAGAGTGAGAGATCTGGCGGTGAACTGATTCAGAGAGAGCTGATAAACACCGGCAGGTCTGCGCACAATCAGCTGCTGAACCCCGGATTGCCGGGAATAAAATTTACCCTCCAGAAAATTATCCCTGTTTTGATAATCCAGTTCGGAAATCAGTCCAGCCGGAGATTGCAGATAAACTGAAACCCCGGTAGTTGTCATATCGGCAGGGTCATCGTCCAGATGTCCCCAGTAAATTTCAAAACCAGCCTCCTCTCCTGTCTCGACAGTTAAGGGTGCTTCAATCCAGAGATAATGGGCAGAGACGCTGGTGAAAGTTAGCAGAATAGCGGTCAGCAGCAGGAGAGCAGTCAGGGTGAATATTATCAGGCACCGGGAAATTTTTTGCCGGGAATTTGCGTCAGCTTTTGTCATCTAGTTAGCCTCCTAGGATTTTGGGTTTTACAGATAGCAGTACAACATAAAGCAACATTAAGTAGCATAATAATTATTTTCGTGCTATATAACTATTCTTTATCAGAGGTTAAAATCCTTCTTTTTAAATATTAATTGTTAAATTAGCTAAAAATAATCTCAAAAAAATAAAGGAATAATTGCTTTAATACAGAAATAAATAAAGTAGCACAGTAGCACTATTTTAAAATAGGTGTTATAAAAGCATTTCAACGGGAAGTGTTTAGGAAGTGTTATAGGAAGTGTTTCAGCGGTGCTGCTAAACAAGTGTTTCAGCAACGCTGCGAAGCAAGTGTTTCAGCAGCCCTGCAGCTGAACTTTGCTTTCCGAAGAGCACCTGCTTTAACCACCTGCTTTAACCACTTTTTTAAACTACCTGCTTTCTATACACTGATGATAATTTTGCTCAATGCTGCTAGATGCTGCTAGCCGTCACAGCCTGAGATTCAGCTGTTACAGCTCGAGATTCTGGCTGTTACAGTCTGAGATGCTGGCTGTCACAGCCCGAGCTGCTGACTATTAGAGTCCGAGCGGCTACCTGTCACAGCATGATTTCAGTTTGTATGAAGAGAGTTAATTACCTGATGTATTACGGAATTAAAGTAGAGATCTAGATGAGGAGATATTATGCATATTGCAGATGGTTTGCTTGAACCTGAAGTTGTAGCTGCCGGCTTTGCGCTGTCAGCGGCTCTGGCAGTTTATAGCTTGAAAAACAGGCAGGACCGGGAAAAATTTTCTGCCCTGGTGCCCCGGATCAGTATGGTGACTGCTGCTCTTTTTGTATCATCACTGCTCAATATCCCGGTGGGTCCAACCACCGTACATTTTTCTTTCGTGGGACTGGCTGGCATTCTGCTGGGGCCACTCTCTGTAATCGCGGTGATCGTTTCTTTGATTATGCAGCTTCTGCTTTTCAATCATGGCGGTTTTTCCACTCTGGGGATGAATGCGGCAAATTTTGCCCTGGCTGCTCTGGCAGCTCATTATCTTTTTCAGCTCAGAAAAAGTCAGATTTTCAGACAATCCTGGCATAAGTATCTGGCCTTTTTAGCGGCTGCAGCTGCTACTCTGGTTAAAATTGCAGGGGCTTCTCTGGCCCTCTATTATTCAGGTTTTCCTGCCGGAGTTGGCTTATCCCTCACTGCCGTTCATCTGCCGATAATTCTGGCAGAGGGGATTTTAACAGCTGCGGTTGTTATGATTTTGTTGAAAGGAAAGAGGGTGTTTATCTATGAAGAGTTACTGGATTTTGTTTAATTTTATCTTTAAAAATAATTATTATAATTATATATTGAAGCTTTTGTTTAAACTTCGAGTTAATTCTATCCTGAATATTTTCCAGAATCTCAGGCAGGGAACAGCAAAAACTGCTGCTCTGCAAACTAAAGGTTTGAACAAGCCGGCTGCAAGATTATTCCCTGTGCTGATTATGATGCTTATCCTGCCGGTTATTCTGGCACCTTTCTTTGCTTCTGCTCCGGTTCAAGCTCACGAGCTGCTGATAGAGGGAGTTTCAGAGGGCAAGGTCAATGCCGGTTTTGATGACGGCACTCCAGCAATCCAGGTTGACATCAAGGTTTATTATGAGGATGAGCTGATCCATGAGGGTAGAACAGACCGCCAGGGGGCAATGGAGCTTCCCGAAGGAGTAGAATGGGATAAGATTGAAGCCCGGGATAACTACGGTCATCGTGCTCTTTATAGCAGAGGAGAGGAAGAGGGTTTCAGACTGCCCCGCTGGGCAGGAGCTCTCCTTGGACTTTCCTTTTTGCTGCTGGTAGCTGCCTTTTCCGGGCGCCGTCAAAAATAATAGCAGTCCGGTATATCTATTATATAATCTTCACTTTAGAATTGTCGGTTGAAATTTTACTTTCAGAAACTTTGACCTGTGCCTGATTCAACTTTTTCGCTCAACATTTTTCTTCAATAATTTACCGGGATGAATTGCACTGCGGCCTTTTTTAGGGCAATGTCTTAAAACAGTGCTTTCCTTTTTTATTATAGCCCTGCAAATCTCTGGTTTATATTTATAGATTTGATCTAAGCTAAACCCTTATATACTTTGAAAAAATGCCTGAAAATGAAATTTTCAGACACATCACCCACACTTTTTCAGCAAGTAAAGGATAATGACCAGTGAATAAATTTCGCAAAAGCAGCCAAATATTTGGTTTACGTGCCAGAACCTTTGTGTGTCCTGTCTATCTAATATGAATTTTCTGATGATTGTTCCCCCTGAAAAATTGTTTTCCTGAAAAATAGTTTGCCCGCCAACCTTAGTAAATATTACAAGCTAATCATTTAAGATAAGTATAAGAAAATCTTCATTTAAGCCTGTTTTTCTCTATTCAAGTCCAAATTCAATATTATTCTTTGATTTTAAAAGCCCTGCAAAAGAGCTCCTTAACTTCCCGGGCAGATGGTTTTCTGGGATTGGTCTGTGAATTGACATTTTCTAAGGTCTGCAGGGTTAATCGGGGAAGATCAGTGCTTTTGATCACTATCTCTTCTTTAAAGCCCAGCAAATCATAAAACCTCTCCATGTTTTCCAGGAAACCCTTATTTCCAGGAAAGAGATCGGCTAGATTCTGCAGTTCTTCTTTACAGTATTCGCGATTATATTCCAGGCCGCTTCAAAATTTGAATCCTGATAAAAGCCAGCCCTTATTAAGAATTGTTCTTGACAAGAGAAGATATTTAAGGTATTATATTAATGGTCAGTAATAATTACTGATAAGCAAAAATAAACTCAAAATTATCTGGAGGAGATAGCTATGAAAAATTATGAAAATCTGCAATCTTACTTATCAAATCTGGCAGTCCTCAACACCAAATTACACAATCTGCACTGGAATGTTGAGGGGCGGGAATTCATCCAGCTTCACGAGTACACCGAGAAATTATATGATGAATTCTTTGTCATGTTCGATGACATTGCCGAGATCATGAAAATGAAGGGTGAAATGCCGCTGGTTAAGATGAACGATTATCTCGATAATGCCACCATAGAAGAACTGCCGGCAAAAAGATTTACCTACGATGAGGTTATTAATGCTGTAGAAGCCGATCTGAAAGAAATGAAGTCCCTGGCAACCAGAATTAGAAATCAAGCCGATGAAGATGGCGATTTCGAAGTGGTAGCCGAGCTGGAAGACCATGTCGCCTTTTACAGCAAGAACCTCTGGTTTATCAAGAGCATGACAGCTTAAATAAAAGCCCACAAAAGACAAATACCCATAAAGCCCCCCTGGTATTGCTTAGCAGCCAGGGGATATATTTTTTATCTCATAATTATTGCAGAATAGATATAAAGATATTAGAATTAAAAACTTGCTTGCATTAAAACTATAAAATACCTGATGATTATTCGTCAACTCAATACCTCAATCTATTTCAAAGATATTATCAATATCAAGTTTCGACTCCACCCGAACTTCAGGTAAAAGGCCCATTTTATATAAAGAATATACTGCTCCAGCAGTTGACTCAGTATTTTCATCAAAAGAAGAACAGCAGATGGTCATGTTTTCAGTTACCACATCCAGCAGGCTGATATCCGCTGAATAAAAACTGCGCTTAACAACCTGCATAAATTCGGGATAATTTACAATTTTCCCGGAGATAATAATTACTTCAGGGTTCAATAATAAAGAGAGATTAACCAGCACCTGACCTAGATAGCCGGCCCCCCTGTGAACGAAATCCATCATTAATTTGCTTTCATTTTCCAGCAACTTGAATACAATGTTCATATCAATGTTAGTAAGATTATTCTCTTGAGTTATATTATCAACTTCATAGCTGAGAATATCTGATTCCTCAGCATCATTTGCTTCAAGCTCACTCTTAATTGCTGAAAGATTATTTCTGGCAAATCTGATAAAGGCTTTGTTTGAGACATAATCATTTAAGTTTCTATCACCATTTTCTCCAATGTTAACCAGGATATTCCCCAGTTCTCCAGCATGTTTATTAGCTCCATCATAAACAAAACCATTGAATACCATCCCCGCTCCAACTCCACCTTCAATATGGATAAAAAGTAGATTGCTAGTTAAAGCATTTTCTCCAATCAGATACTCAGCAATGGCCAGGGCGGCTGTATTATGAATAGCAGCAGTAGGAATCCCTGTTTCCCGTTGAATCAAATATTTAAGTGGCAGTCCAACAAAATCAGAATTTCCATCAATAATCATGCCCTTTTCCTGGTCAATGACACCTGCCATAGCAATTCCTATATAGCTGATTTGAAATTCAGCAGCAATATTGTTAATTTCCCGGGTGACATTTTTGATATTAACCAGGGGGTTTGTTCCGATGAAATCTAATTTTTTATAAAGACAGACTTCATTAGCCAGATTTAAAACAGTCAAGCCCCAGTAATTATCTTTTAAGCTTAAACCCAGTACATATCGGCCATTTTTCTTAAGGGAAAAATATTTTGGAGGCCGCCCCTTTTTATTTATTCCATCTGGCCGGTAAGAATATTCATGTTCGAAGATGAGATTGTCTTTTTTTAGTTCCTCCAGCAGAGTTAAAATAGTTGTTGCAGTTAGGTTTGTCATCTCTTTAATCTCTGGTTGAGAAACAGGGCCATGATAGCGCACTATCTCAAATACTGCCCTTAAATTCATTTTTTTTATATCGCCGGTATCACCGGTATTCATAATGGCCTCACCTGTTCATAAAGTATTTATTTTGCTGTTCTGAATCCGATTTACAAAAACAATTTTATTTTTAATTTAATAGGTCGGCAATGATTGATAACCGCAGGTATCATAACTGGAGAACTCTCTATCGACCTGTTTATTGTTGTCAAGCCTGCTCAGCTGTTTTTCTAACCAGTCCCGGAGATATTTTAGTCGAGAGATGATATCAGCAAAATAACCCAGGGTCAGGTGGATTTCGGCAGTTTTAGAACGCTGCTGCCAGATAGAAATAAATTCCAGCATCAAATCGTTATACTGTTTTATTAAACCCTCAACAGCAAGCTTTAAGTCCAGGATCTCCTCATACTGGGGGAAGTTTTGCTTCATGGTTTTCCTGATCTTTCTCCCCAGTTTGTTTTTTTCACTCAGGCAGCGGAAGGCCGAGGTGAGATAAGAAAACTCCCTCCTGGCCATTGATGCTGGTAAAGTTTCCAGATGACTCCCTATTTCATCGATAATTCTGTCGATTTCTTTGAGCAAATCTTCATCTATTCGAAAAACAGGACGGAGAAGATGATGGCCCTTTTCTGGCTTAACATAGGGAATATCAGGCGGCAAAGACTGGTAGCCATCATTTAACCTGGAATAATCCGGTCCGATCAGAGTCGCTCCAAAAATTGGCTCCTCAAATAGGGCAATAACACACTGGCTCCTGTTTTTTGACCACATTCCGGGCAGCTGATATATTTCAGCAAAAAGCCGAAATATCTTCAGCCACTGGCCGCTATGAGGCTGACTCACATCTCCCTCATTTTCGCAAAAAGCTGTTTTGCCTGGATGGGGATCCAGGTTTTTACTGGCAGCAGAAAAATTCTTGCTGCTGGTAGAGGAATTAGCCTGAAGAGTTTCAGGCTGTATAAGGGGTTTAAACTTACTATCTACAGGATACAACACTGCCAGGGATTTCTCAAATTCTGCTTCCTGGAAATTCCGGCCCTCCCAGGAAACAGCAGCATGAAAAATGTAGCTATAGAAACTGGCTGATACCATTGCATAGTGGCCATGATCACCCCAGTCAGTTAACAGTGAACCCTGGCAGTCATTAGCCAGCCCATCCCTTATCAGATTTTTTATATTTTTTTTGGCAGCACCCAGGCGGGGAAAGATGCTGTTCCAGGCCCCGGTTCCCGGGCAGACCCAGAAATCTTTTTGACTGCTGCCAAACTCAGATGTATGAGCATAATGGTCTCTGGGATTATAATCCCAGTCCAGAAAAATTACATCATCCGGGATTTCCTTCAGCAGTTCAGGGTAGTCAAGCACTATATCACCAAAGAGCATAATATCTTTATCATATTTTTTTGCCAGCTTTCTCAGTCTGAGGATATGTTCAAGGTAAACCTTACCTTGACCCTCTTCTTCAGCCCACTCCTTTGTCAACCCCTTACCCAGATCATAGGTTTCATCTGCTCCCACGTTAAACCATCTGCTGTCAAAGAGAGGCAAAAACTCTTGATAGACACTGTTTAAAAAATTATAAGTTTCTTCTTTAGCAGGAGTAAGAGTCCAGAATAAATTTGACTCGCTCAAGTCCCGGTATTCCGGCATTTCCAGCAGTTTATTATGATGACCAAAGGACTGGAGATTGGGCATCAATTCAATATAATTATCCTGACATATTTTCTTTAGCTTAAGAATAAATTCTTTATCCAGGGAATTTTGTTCGCTGCCTATCTCTTTAAAACCCCCTCCAGCAAAGGTATGCTCAATATAGATCTGGAGAACATTATATTTATAGCTGGCCATCAGACCGATGATTTCCCTGAGGGTATCAAGCTTCATCAGTTTACCTCTTGAAAAATCCAGCATTAAACCTCGATAGGGAAGTGTGGGATAATCGAAAATCTCCAGGCAAGTTAGAGCTTTACCAGTACTCTGCTGCAGGATCTGGCGAAAAGTCTGCAGGCCGTAAAACAGTCCCCGCTTTGATATTGATTTTATTATGATACCGTCAGCTCTGATTGAGATCAAATAACCTTCAGTTTTAATTCCTTCAACTTCCCGAGAGGATAATTTACCTGAGGTCTTTTCAATATCTGGAAGTTCAGCTTCTATCCCGGTTAATTTCAAAAGCTTATTTTCAGATAACCTTGTACCTGTCAGCCAGATAAAATTACTTTCCCGGATTCTATCAATCACTTCTAACTCCAGCCTGATTCCTGTTTTTTCATAAAAAATATCCTTGATTAATTTTCCCTGACTGAAATCACTGCAGTAGATTCTACCCATCTTGTCTAGTTCTAGTTTCTGGTTGCTGTATTCAATATTTTTTACCTGAGGTATAAAATTATAGTTCATGCCAAAAAACCTCCTGAATTTGCTGGGAATTTCTGCTTTATTTTAACTCCAGGGATAGGCTATATCCCAGAGATTGTCAAAGTCCTGTGTCCAGAGGGTGGTAAAATAATCGGCCCCCTCATAGCTGCCAAACTCTCTGTCTGGCTCCTTTCCTTTACAGATAGACTTTCTCTGTTCATTAAGCCAGATAACTGTTTTGGAGAACTGAGTGGCAGTCTTAGAAAAATAATAGGACACATTTTCCAGACCATCCAGATGTGATCTCTGTTTCCAGACATCAAAGACCTCATAGCGAATCATATCCAGTTCCTGATGGAGCAATTTTATTTGATTGATTTTTTCTAGCAGGTATTCTTCATTTATCTCATTTTCCTGGAAATTTTTTCTGATATCGTAGGTGAGCAACCCTTTTTTGCCTGTGAATTTGGTCATTCTGGCTGCCAGGCTTAACTCCTGATTCCAGAGGGTATTGTTCATTTTTCGGGTATTGAGCCAGGCCTGCTGCCCGTATTGATAAAGCATTGAGAATTTTTCCTGGCTGATAGAAGCTGCATCTTCCTTACCGGCAATCGATTTGCCGGCAATCAGATCATCAAAAAAGGCGTATAAAGAATAGGTTTTAAAGGGGTCAGTTAAACCCTCATTACTTTTGTTTAATAGCTTTATTGTTTTTTTCTGCCTGGTGTTTAGATAATTTACTCCTGTAAGCTTATCCAGGAAATCATCAAGGTTAACGGAGCTTAAGGACCAGCCTGCTTCAGCAGCATAAATATAGCAGGGAAAACTGAGGCCGAGAGAATTAAGGTGTCCATAATCCCCCCAGTCAGTAGTTAGAAATCCCCGGGCTTCATAGCTGCTGCCCTGTCTGGCAAGCTCCTTGATATTACTTAAAGCATTGGACATTCTGGGAAATATGCTGTTCCAGCTGCTGGTACCGGGAGCCACCCAGAATTCTCTGCTGCTGAGCTGAGAATCTCGGAATTTTTGCAGCTGCTCTTCATCTATTTCTGGAGAATAATCCCAGCTTACCGGAACTAGATCTTCAGGCAGTTTCTTAAGTAATTTCGGGTATTTATTGAGCATATCTCCCCAGAAAAGAACCTTATTGATTCCCTGGCTTTTGACGAGAGAGTAGACCTTCATTAGATGTTTGAGATATACATTTTTAACGCCTGCTTTATTAGCCTGCTCCCGGGAATGACCGGTTCCAATATCATAGGCTTCATCCATGTTAATGTGCATTGTAGAGCTGCTAAAACCCTGCAAAAAATCATTTATCATTCTTTCCAGTAAATCATAACTTTCTGGTTTGAGAGGAGCAAGAGTCCAGAGAGTGTCATTTTCAGCCAGGTGCTTGTATTCCGGCATACGCAAAATACCATGGAAGTGAGAAAATGTCTGGAGATTGGGCTGAAAATCAATAGCCCGCTGCCGGCAGTAGGAATCTATTTTTCTGATATCTGACTCTGTGATTCGCTTTTTCCTTTTCCCGATGTCAGGTAGAGAAGGGAAAAAGTATGAATCCTCAACATAAAGCTGGAGAACGTTGATTTTATATTTATAGAGGAGATCAATAATTTCAAAGATGGTGCTGTTTTTAGGAACTCTGCCCCGGGAAACATCGAGCATTATTCCTCGGTAAATTATGGCAGGATAGTCAGTAATTTTAACAGCCTCTAGCTCCTGATTGTTCTGCCTGTGATAGAAAAGCTGATTCAATGTCATAAGAGCATAACCTATTCCCTGCAGATCAGCAGCTTTAATGATAATTTTTTCCTGACAGATTTCCAGAAGATAAGCCTGAGCCAGCTTTTCATTTTTCTCTTCATCCGTCAGTCCCTGAAAATTAATCCCGGTTCTGGCGACTAATGATTGGTCATCAGTCAGTTCGATAAATAAATTAGCCCTATCTTTCTTTCCCACACAATTAATCTTAATATCTAACTCCTGAATCAGGGTGTTATTTAAGATTTCCAGAGCCGGTTCAAGCTTATAATATAAGTCACCCTGCAGACAGATATTTATACCCTGCTGTAATGAAAACTCTCCCTCTTTCTCTTCAATTTTTTGGGGTTGAGGAGTTAAACTGTAATTCATTGAACTGCCTCCTGACAATTAATTTTCTATTTTAAATAACCATATTAAATAGCTATTAGATTCTTTAAATGAGCATCTCTTTTCTCTCTAACAGCTGATAACAGGATATCTTTCTAGTTTGTTTTAGCTGCCTGGAAATAACTTCAGCTGCAGGAGAGTTATGTATTGATTTTTATAAATTTATCGGCTGCAGAAAATTCAATCTCTATGCCAGATAAAACCTATCTATTATTAGTTGAATTTATTCTATACCTCTATTCTAGGGAGCAGTTAATGATAATTATAATTAATATATAATTATTGCTTAATTATTCAGGGATGAGCCCTGCAAGCAGGCTCATCCCTGTGATATTGACATTATAAAACCTGGAGCTCTTTATTATAGTGGAAGATGAAGTTTCTTACTGAAGAGGCTTGATATCTCCTCTTAGAATTGAAATTATAACGAAGTTATCATCTCCCGGAGAATTAAGGTAGATGGGATCATCAAAGTCCGGCCACTCAGTATTTAAACCTGCACTGGTAAGGTTGCGGCCTGCCAGGGCAAAAACAGGTAGAATAGGAAGCTTCTGGTTGAAGGCATAAACCAGGTCATTAACTATTTCTTCCTGGTCTGATGTATCCCAGCCTTCAGCTGAAGCTCTGATTAATTCATGCATGTTGAAATTTCCCCGGTCAGTGGTAACTTCAACATCAAACCCCAGACCTGGATTAGAGTCAACATTGTCATTTATAATGGGACCTTCGAAGGCATACATGGGATGAGGCTGTCCGGTCCCCCAGAAGGATAGAGCAAGTTCAAAATTGCCGCTCTGGATATTGGGAACCCGCTGTGCTTCTTCAATCCCATTAAAGACTGTTTTGATTCCAAAATCAGTAAGTTGTTCGGCAATATTCTCAGCAGCTACAGCAGCATCTGCCCAGGCAGCAGGGGTCTGAATTTCAAGTTCAAAAGGTTCTCCTTCTTCCAGGAACCAGGTGCCATCTTCCTGGAAAAGCCCGGCTTCTTCCAGAAGTTCTACAGCTCTATACCAGTCATTTTCGTAACGGTTAAGCTCTGAAGTATCGATATTCCAGGCTTCCATGGTAGGTTCTCCCAGACCTGTCACCCAGTCTACTCCCTGGCTAACTCCGGGCAGCGCGAGAGCTCCAACCTCTTCCCGGTCAATGGCATATGCCAGAGCCTTCCTAACATACAGATTATCAAGAGGGTCAAGATTGTGGTTAAAATAGACTGCCAGCCCATCTACAGCCGGTGTCTGGACAAACTCTATTCCCATGGCTTCAAAGGACTGCAGGGTGCCGGCTGGAAATTCGTGAGTTAAATAGTCGGCCTGCTGATTTAAAACCAGAGGAGTCAGATCAGCAACTCCACCATTATAGACATAAATCTGATCAAAGTGCACCTGATCTGCCCAGTATGAATTTTCATTAAACTCCAGAGTGACGCGGGAAGAAGCTACATTGTCGGGATCTAAATAATAGGGCCCGGTAGCATTGACATAGTCAGGCCTGAATTCACTGAAGTCAGCCTGCAGGCCTGACCATTCTTCGGAATCTCTATCGTACCCGTCATCTATCAGCTGCTGCACTTTCTGAGCGTATTCACCATAGGTATAACGATCAACAATATTTTCACGGAGCACCAGCCTTTTGGCCAGTGAAGATTCTCGATCCATGTGGAAAATCAGCTCAGTGTCAGATACTACTTCAATTTCTCCCAGATAATCCCAGACAGAAGCTCCCATTAACCTCAGCAGAGTAAAGGTTGTTACCACATCATCAGCATTAAATACATCACCGTTATGCCAGTAAACATTTTCTCTCAAATTTACTAGAATTTGATTATTGTCTTCATCTACTTCCCAGCTCTCAGCGAGATAACCCTCATACTCATTATCGGCCCAGATCAAAAAGCCCATGGGCAGCTGGTGAATATCCCGGAAAAAGTTCATCACAATAGCATCAGGAACAAACATGTTGAAATGGCCGGATGGAGGAACTGAATAGGGCCAGCCCCCGGCAAAGATGTCCTCCGCTGCTTGAGCATTATGAGATTGCTGGATAGCAAAAAACCCCAGCAAAAGAGTGAAAATAATTACGATACTGATCAATCTCTTCATTGATTTTTCCTCCTCATATTCATTATAATTTTTTTCTTCATCATTTTCCTGTTAATTTTTCTCGGCAGGTAAAGATAACCGCTCCTGTTCTCCAGAAGAAAATATTTGTCCTATCCAGAGAATCACCTCCTAAAGGTAGTAAATTCTTAAGCCAGTGAGATTGTGATATTGAGAAAAATCTGTTTTTTCACTTTTATACCAGATGACAGGCAGTTTTGTGCTGGCCACTTCCCGTCAGCCGGACTTCTTTCTCGTAGCAGATCGGCTTTTCAGCCCAGGGACAGCGGGTATGAAAAGCACAACCACCTGGTATATTTTGTAGTGAGGGCACTTCCGAGTCTTTTAATTTAAAACGTTCTTTCTGCCTGGTCACTTCTGGATCAGCTTCAGGAATAGCGCCAATCAAAGCCCTGGTATAGGGATGGCGGGGGTTACCTATAATCTCTTCTGTAGGGGCAATTTCTACAATTTTCCCCAGATACATAACGGCAATCCGGCCTTTTTGGGCAAAATAATTTGCTACTGCCAGATCATGAGTGATGAAAAAGTAGGCGACTTTAAGTTTGTTTTGTATTTCCAGTAAATTATTTAGTATACTGATTCGCAGAGAAGTATCAATCATGGAAACTGCCTCATCTACAATGAGAAAAGCTGGTTCCAGGGTTAGAGAGCGGGCTATGGAAATTCGCTGCCGCTGCCCTCCAGAAAGCTGATGAGGAAATTTATCAATAAAGTCCTGTACCGGGGTTAAACCTACCAGGTCCAGCAGGCTGTTGACTTTATCGACAGCCTGCTGATATCCTTTGACAATTTTATGACGATAAAGTGGGGCAGAGAGTATGGTAAAAACATTTTGAGTTGGATTTAAAGAAGCAAAGGGATCCTGGTGAATCATCTGAACCCTGCGTCGAAAAAGCTTAAAGTCTTTTTTGCTGAGCTTATTAACCTCTTTCTTTTCATGAAGATAGGAGCCGCCATTATAGCCTTCAAGTCCTGCCAGCACTTTGCCCAGGGTGGTTTTGCCACAACCGGACTCACCCACCACACAGAGTATTTCATCTGCTTTAATGTTAAAAGTTAGGCCGCGAAGAACCGGAACTTTCTTATTTTTTTCTCCAAAACTTTTGCTTATATCTTTAACTTCAATCAGAGTTCTGGACATGGGAACCATCCTTTATTGAAGGAACTTCCTGGTAGTTAAAACAGGCCACCTGGTGCCCCTCGGCAATATTATTTAAAGAAGGTATGGTGTTATAGCATTTGCTGCTGGCAAAATCACAGCGGGGAGCAAAGGAACACTGCTCCTGAATTTCTATCAAATCCGGAGGCTTGCCAGTTATGGAAGTTAATCCCTCTTCTCCTTTTCCTGCGACAATCTTGGGCACCGCCTTGATTAATCCGTAGGAATAGGGGTGTCTGGGTTGGTAATAAATACTCTCAACCGGACCATATTCAACTATTTTCCCGGCATACATGGTTGCTACATTATCAGCCAGTTCAGCCGAAATTGCCAGGTCATGAGTGATAATAATCAGAGAAAAGTCATTTTTTTCTTTTATTGTCTTCAAGAGATCAAGTATTTTTCGCTGGGTTAGAACATCAAGAGCAGTAGTCGGCTCATCAAATATTACTATTTTGGGCTCAAGAATAAAACTTAGGGCGATCAGGGTGCGCTGTTTCATTCCCCCGGAAAGTTCATGAGCATAGGAGCTTAGAACCCTGTCAGCATCAAGCTGCATCTGCTCTAAAAGATTTCGAGCCCTCTTTAGTATTTTTTTGGCTGATAAGCCCCTTTGATGGGCTCTGACAGTATCAATAAAGTGCTCTTTAATTTTGATAACAGGGTTAAAAACACTTTGAGAAGCCTGAAATACCAGCGATATATCACTCCATCTTAGTTTTCTCAATTCACCTTCATCAAGCTTGAGAATATTTTTTTCCTGCTCATCTCCCTGATATATAATTTCTCCTGAAAGATATCTGGCATTTTTTTCTGTGAGTTTGAGCAGGGCAAGGCAGAGAGTAGTTTTACCACAGCCCGATTCTCCAATAACGGCTGTGGTTTCGTTGTTATAAATACTGAAATCAACACCATTAACCGCATGAAGTTTGCCGCGATCGGTATTATAAGCTATATGAAGATTTTTTACTTCCATTAGCTTATTGCGATTTGTCTTCGGATTTATTTTTAAATCTCCACCATCAAGGTCAGCAACAGCTGATTCTGACTTCACTTTTTGAGCTTCAGTCTGTTCTTTAATTTCATCAGCTGTATCTGGCCTGTCATTATTGATGGGGTCTCGATTATTCCCGGGCCTGCTGTAATAATTTGTATTGCTATTTTTATCAGTCACTTTTATCAGTCCTTAAGGCTGGATTAAATAAATTTTCCAGAGCTCGATTGATCCAGACCAGACTAAGAATCAGAAGAGATATTGCCATAGCCGGCGCCAGAATAAACATAGTAGCATCAGGGTGGTAGATAGCCCCCTGAGCCCAGGCTATATTTAGCATTACGCCCCAGTTTACCTCCATTGGCAGGAGACCCAGGAAAAACAAACCGACCTGGGCATAGATAGCATGGCGCATCATCAGGGTGAAGTTCAGGGAAATAAAAGACATCATATTAGGGGTAATTTCCTTAAAAATCAGATGAAACATGCTTAAATCCAGCATTTCTGCTGCTTCAAGGTAATCTCTTTCCTTGAGGCTTAAAACCTCTGATCTGATGTTTCGATATAAACCAGCCCAGGATAATATAGCCAGTATCAGAGCCAGCACCAGGCTGGACAAGCGAAAGAAACCTGATAAAACCACCAGCAGAGGAAATCTGGGAATCGTAAGCCAGACATCTGCCAGAAATAGCAAAACTTCATCAAACTTCCCGCCGATAAGAGGAGATATTGTTCCCAGAACAATGCCTATCAAAATGCTGATAACAGCAGTAATAACCGCCAGCAGCAGTAAATTCCTTCCTCCATTAGCTATTTGCGCCCAGATATCCCGGCCCATGTGATCGGTCCCCAGCAAGTGGTCTTCAGAGGGAGGTTGAAAAATTTTGGTTGGATCAGACCGGGTATCAAGAGGAAAAACATAGGGTGCCAGAAGAGAAATTACAATAATAATAAGAAGCAGAAAAAAGCCTATAAGGCCAATTTTATCAGAAGTGATGACCCTAAAAGCATTTTTTAGCTTCTTGAGCCAGTAGTCTTTGCCTGTTAATATCTTGCTCTCTTGATTAGTTTTGGTCATTGGAGCCACTCCTCCTGATCCTGGTGCGGGGATCTAAAATGCCATATAATAACTCTGCAAACAAATTGGCAAATACTATGCAGCTGGTAATTACTAAAAATATTCCCTGCATTACCGGATAGTCGCGATTATGAACAGCATTGAGGAGTTCCAGGCCCAGGCCCTCATAGACAAATAATTGTTCAATTATAAGGGAACCTCCCAGAATAAATCCCATCCTCATGGCAAATTCGGTAGCTATGGGGAGTAAAGCATTTCTAGAAACATATCTGGACATTATTTTTGAATTTTTTAGTCCTCGAGCCTCAGCCAGCCTGACATAGTCCTTGTTCAGAGTGGATGTGGTGCTGCCCTTCATGAGCAAAACCCACATTCCTATCTGGGCCAGGGCATAGGTTGTTATAGGTAAAAAACCATGGACCAGTATGTCCCAGAGATAAAATATACCATCATCCCATGACATTCCCGGTGTGCTTGTCCCTCGCATTGAATGAATGGGAATTAAAGGCTCACTTCGCCCAAACCAGGTTATAATGCCAAATATTATTATCAAAAATATTCCAATTAGAAAATCTGGAATAGCACTAATAATTGATGAAGTTCCGGTAATAATCGGTTCATACCATTTGTCCCGGCGAAAGGCTGATATGGTTCCCAGGAAGACACCAATTAAACAGCTCAGAATCAGTCCGGTTCCCACAGTAAAAAGCGTCCAGGGCAGCCGGGCTAAAATAATCCAGCTGACTCTTACCCCGGGAGAGCGAATTGACTGGCCCATATCACCTCTTATCATTCTGCTCATATAGCTAAAATACTGCTGAATAAGGGGAGCATCCAGGTCCAGGGCATAGAGCGCAGAAGCCCTGGCCCGGGCTTCACTCATTGACATGCCGTACTGGGCAATCATCTGGTTTATGTAAATATCTACAGGATTAGATGGCATCAGCCGGATCAAAAAGAAGATCAGGGTAGTAACCAGCCAGATGGTAAATAGGGCTTTAAAAATTTTCCTTGTCCAGTAATTATTAAAACTGTTGAAAATATTAATGACCCATATACCTCCTTTTATGTGAATATATTAATATTATAGGCATTAATCAAATTTTTGTCAATATAATTTTTAAAACATTTTAAAAAAATCTGTGGATAAGATTCTGGGCATAATGACCTATTGAGAATTTAAGGGGTTTGAATACTTGAAAATTTTGCTTAAATATGTTTAAAATATAACCATAGTAGCGATTTAACATAATAAAGCAGGAGATTCACAAAAACTTTTAAGAGAGAACAGAGGAGGGCAAAATTAGTGAGGAGCAAATTACTTAAAAGAGGCTCAGGTTTAATTATTCTGATCTTCGTGCTGACACTGCTGTTGGCAGGTTGTGATATGGTGGGACCAGAGGTGCTGGAAGATTCACCTTCTGAGGTAGAAGAAGAGAGTTTTGAAGTTGAAGCGGAAGCCTTTGAAGAGGTCAGGGTAGAGCAGGATATGTATAATGTCCTGGTAGGTTTTACCCGCCCTCCCGGAGAAGCTGAAAAAGAGATGGTAAGAAATATGGGAGGAGAAGTAAATAGAAGCTTTACTATTGTTGATGCCATGGAAATTAACATACCGGAAAATGCCATTGCAGCTTTGAAGAACAGTAAAGTAGTAAGATATGTAGAACCCAATGCGGAAGTGGAAGCTCACGGACAAAATGGTCAAACTGTTCCCTGGGGCATCGATCGAGTCTTTGGTGATGAGGAATATAGTTTTGACACCTGGGATGAAGCTGACGGACAGGGTGTTGGAGTTGCCATACTGGATACAGGGATAGATGAAGATCATGAAAGCTTACCAGATCCCCAAGGTGGCACCAATACAATTGATGATACCCACTGGGGAGATGATGGTAACGGACACGGCACCCATGTGGCCGGGACTGTAGCAGCCCTTGATAACGATGTAGGTGTGGTGGGAGTCGGTCCCTCGATCGATCTTTATGCTGTTAAAGTGCTGGATGATGACGGTGGAGGAACTATGAGTTCAGTAGCAGCCGGGATAGATTGGGTTGTAGAAGAAGCAGAAGAAGATATTCCTATACTCAATATGAGTTTGGGTGGAGGTGACAATAATACGCTGAGTGAGGCTGTAGAAGCAGCTCACCAAGCGGGCCATGTACTGATTGCCTCTGCTGGTAATGACGGAAATCCCGGAGGAAGAGGTGATAATGTAGGTTATCCAGCAGCTTATGATGAAGTTATAGCTGTAGCCGCTTCTGATGATGATGACAATAGAGCAAGGTTTTCCAGCACCGGCCCTCAAGTAGAATTGATAGCACCGGGTGTAGATGTTTTAAGCACAGTTCCTGGAGATGATTATGATGAATATAGCGGTACTTCCATGTCGGCTCCCCATGTAGCCGGAGTTGCTGCTCTGGTATGGGATGCTGAAGGTGCTGGATTAGGAAATAATGAAAAAATCAGAGGTGTTTTACAGGAAACTGCCGAAGAGCTCGATCTTGATGATGAACATCAGGGATATGGACTTGTTAGAGCTGATAAAGCGGTTGCTTTTGATGATGAAGATGACGATGAAGAGGATGAGCTGGAGAAGCCAAAAGTAGAAACCAGTGAGGCTGACAACATTACTGATAGCAGCGCTGATCTGAAAGGAGAAGTAGCTGATCTTGGGGGTGCTGATTCGGTAGATGTCTGGTTTAAGTGGTCCCAAGATGAAGATTTAACTGACTACCAGGAGACGGCAAAAGAAGAGTTAGCAGATACAGCTGAGTTTGAAGCCACCATAGATGAACTTGATCCCGAAACCACTTATTACTTCCAGGCTCTGGCAGAGAATGATGCTGGTAAAGACGAGGGAGATGTTTTGGAGTTCATTACTAAAGATGACGATGAAGAGGACGACGAAGAAGATGAAGATTTAGCTGAACCTGAAATAGAAAAATTTGAAGTTAGCACCCGCTCCAGCGGCCCCTGGGATCGATTCGATGTTGAATGGGAAGTTTCTCATAATGATGGTGAGCTGGTTGAGGTCAAAAGCGAGCTGCTTGATGGCGATAATGTAATTGATACTGAAACAACTTCAGTCAGTGGAGAAAGTGCTTCCGGTGAACACAATCTCAGGACCCGCGATGATGCAGATGGTGTGCGCCTGACGGTAACTGACACTGAAGGTAATGAAACAAGTGAAAGCAAAGATATATAGTTTTAAATGTAATAAGCTGTTTAAAATCACTGATTAAAAAAGCAAAGAGCTAGCAAGTAAAGCCCCTGGTAGTTTTAGTATTACCGGGGGCTTTTTTCTTGCAATAATATACAGGCTTATTTACCCGAGCTGAGAAATATCTCAGCCACAGCCGGCGGTTCAAGCAGGAGATAGCTCGGGCGCTTTTCTTTCCGGGATGCTTTAAGATCAGCATCTTCATCATTCCAGTCGCTTCTCTGC
>Ga0207421_10002815_pt1 | contig 21236 bp, 21 predicted proteins | sample SodLakKL_010_SED_4_FD_187542 | JGI IMG/M metagenome (GOLD analysis project Ga0207421, IMG submission 187542) | Alkaline sediment microbial communities from Lake Tanatar, Kulunda Steppe, Russia - 8KL_010_SED (SPAdes) (version 2) | ecosystem: Environmental > Aquatic > Non-marine Saline and...
CCGCAGCTGGCCTGGTCGTGCTCGCGCTCGCCGTCGGGCTCGCGGTGTGGGCCGGCACCGCGCTGGGCGGTAGCGCGCTCGCCGCCGGCGACGCGCTGCGGGCCGGGCTCAACCTCGTCCCCGCCGCGCTGCTGTTGCTTGGGCTGGGGATCCTGCTCTTCGGCGTCCTCCCGCGGCTGACCGGGCCGCTGGCCTACGCGCTCGTCATCGGCGCCTACCTGCTCGACTTCGTCGGGCCGCTGCTCGACCTGCCCGACGCGCTGCTCGACGTGAGCCCCTTCCGCCACCTCGCCGAGGTGCCGGTGGCCGACGCCGATCTCGCCGCGGCGGCCGTCATGGTGCTCATCGGCGCGCTCTTCGCAGCACTGGGCATCGCCGCCTTCCGGCGACGTGACCTCGAGGAGGCCTAGCGCCTGCCCGTCTGCCTCGCGGTTACGAGCCCATGAAGAAGATCACGAGGGCGACGCCGGCGGCGGCCGCGACCGTCGCGATGGCGATCGTGCCGAGCATCCTCAGCTTCGACGGGCCGGGCTCTGCCGGCGCGGCGGGCTCGACATCGGCGGCCGCCGCCATGTCGGGTCCGGTGACCTCAGCCGCCGGCTGCGTCGCGGTGCCGGCGGGTACGGGCTCCTGCACCTCCTCGCCCCACTGCTGGCCGTCCCACCAGCGCAGGCGTCCCTGGATCCCCGACGGATCGGGATACCAGCCAGGCGCCACCGTCTGCCCTGCCATGACCCCACCCCCACACGCGTTCGCGCCTGGGCCCCGGAGGTCACGTCGCGTCGCCGCGCCGCCGTCACCGTCGCGGGGTGTCGTGACCTCGGGGTCCCGGGCTTCGAGCACGTCGTGGCGCAGCGACGGCGATACCACCTGTGAGGTGTTCCCCCGGCCGGGTGCCTCACCCGGGCCGAAGGACCCGCAAGCCCCCTGCGCCACGGCACCTCTCCTGCACAGTGGCGGTGAGCCGCCGGTGACTGCCGGTCAGCGACGGCCCTTCGTGGCGTCGCGGCCGGAGCGCCGGGCGAACCGCTCGACGCGTCCGGCGGTGTCGACGATCTTCATCCTGCCGCTGGAGCAGGGTTGGCTCTCGCTCGAGACCTCGACCTTCGCCGAGGGGTACTCCCGGCCGTCCTCCCACGTCGTGGTCGCGTGGGTGGCGATCGTCGAGCGCATGAGCCAGGACACCGCCGCGGAGACGTCATCGAAGACGACGGGGCGGTAGCGGGGGTGGATGTCCTCCTTCATGCGGCCTCGCTCATCGAGTCGCGCAGGGGGAGGTCGGCGACGGCTTCGGCCTCCCACGCGGGGAACGTCTCGTGCAGTGCGCGCCATGACGACGCTGGGGTGGCGAGCTCGTCGTCGGACAGCAGGGCGGCCTCGAGCGCCTCGTGGATCGCGCCAGCGTCGAGGTCGATGCCGAGCAGCTCGAGCGCCTGACCGCGCTCCCCGGTCGTCGACCAGATGCGGTCGGGCTCGAGGCTGAGCGTGGGCCCGGCGTGGTCGCAGCGCAGGGCGAGCTCCGGCCGGCTCGCCAGCCACGCGATCCCACGCCCGCGCAGCACGCCGTCGAAGGGCGTCTCGAGCAACGTCTGCAGCCGCCTCGGGTGAAACGGCCGGTGGGCGTGCAACACCAGCGAGGAGACCCCGGCGCCCGCCTCGGTCACGACCTCGCCGACGGCGCCCCGGCGATGGAGCGGCGCTTCGACACTGAGCGGTGAGCGCACGTGCTGGTCAGGGCCCACCGGAGCCGGGTACGTTAACCGGCCCAAGCCGTCGATCCCCGGCAGCGGGCCAGGACCCCTGACCGCCCCGCCGACGGGTGCTCACACGGTGACCGCCGCGTGGGCGTGGTCCGCATCCGGGCATGCCGTCACGGCGAGAGGGCTCGGACATGGCGAAGCCGGCCGAGGTACGCGACACCGGTAGCCCTCACCGCAGCCGCATCGGGATCCCGCTCATGGGCCGCTACAGCGCCCTGCTCAAGCGGCTCGTCGACGAGGCGCTCGCCGAGGAGGGCGTCGAGGGCGTCGACCTCGAGCTCGCCCCGCCGATCACGCGGCGGACCGTCGAGCGCGGCAGCGGCTACATGGACGAGAACGTCTGCCTGCCGGCGAAGATCATGCTCGGAAACATCCTCGACCTGCAGGACGCCGGCGTCGACCGCGTCCTCGAGTGGGACAACTGCGGGGACTGCCGCCAGAAGGCCTACTGGCTCATGCACCGCAGCATCCTGCGGCAGCTCGGGGCGAAGGTCGAGGTCGACGCCCTGCAGCCGCTCGACCTCACCGGCTGGCTCGAGGAGCTCGTCCCGGGGTTCAGCCGTCGCCAGACCCGGAGGCTCGTGCGCCACGTCCTGCGCGGCCTTTGGGCCGCGGACCTGCCGCTGATGCAGGCCCAGGCCCGGCGGCTCGAGCAGGCCGAGGCCGAGGGGCGCCCGAAGGTGGGGGTGTGCGGTGAGATCTACACCGTCCTCGAGCCGGCCGCGAACCTCGACCTCGTGCGGCGGCTACGCGACGCCGGCGCCTACGTCCACAACGCCCTGCCCTTGTCGCAGTTCCTCTTCCACCAGCTCTTCGAGCCCGCCGACGGGCCCCTCGGCCGCGGCACGCGCCACCGGCTCAAGTGGTCGGCCGGGTTCGCCTACCTCGGCATGTGGCGGGAGATCGGCGAGTGGTGCGCTGGCGGGATGCAACGGCCCGACGTCGACGCCGACCTCTTCCACCGTGCGTTCACGGAGGCCGAGCCCTACCTGCCGAAGACTGGCGTGGGGGGGCACGGCAAGGAGAGCATCGTCTGGACCATCTACTACGCGCTGGCCGGGTTCGACAGCGTCGTCCACATCATGCCGTTCCCGTGCATGCCGGAGGCGACGACCTCGGTGATCATCGACGAGGTGGCGGGCGACTACGGCATCAGCGTCAACCACTTCGTCTTCGATCAGCAGTTCGGCGAGCAGAACGTCATCACGCGCGCGGAGGCGCTCGTGAACATGGTCCGCTTCCGCCATCGCGGGGTCGACGCCCTCCTCGGCGCCCGTCGTCGGGGCGCCTGGCTCGGCCTCGACGTCGGCAGCACCTCGACGAAGGCCGTGCTCCTCGACGGCGGGACGCTCGAGATCCTCGACCAGCAGTACGAGTTCAACCAGCGTGACCCGATGAGCGCGATCCGCCGGGTGGTGACCGCGATCATCTCCCGCAACCCCGACACCCCCGTCACCGGCGGTGCCACCACCGGGTCGGGCAGGACGCTGGCGGCGGCGCTGGTCGACGCCCCGCTCGCGGTCGACGAGATCAGCTGCCAGGCCGTCGGCTGCATGCTGCACCGCTCCGACGTGCGGTCGGTCATCGAGATCGGCGGGCAGGACAGCAAGTTCATCTCCATGGACGACCGCGGCATCCCCGTCTGGTTCGGGATGAACAGCATCTGCTCCGCCGGCACGGGATCGTTCCTGTCCTCGGCGGCGCGGGAGTTCGACCTGGCCGTCGAGGACCTCGGCGCCTGCGCCCGGTCGGCGCAGTGCGGGGTCAACATCACGGGACGCTGCGGGGTCTTCGCCGAGTCCGACATCGTCTCCAAGCAGCAGGCGGGGTACCCCGCCAGCGGCATCGTCAAGGGGATGTGCCAGGCGCTGGCGCAGAACTACCTCAACAACGTCTGCCGCTCCCGCCGGCTCGACGGCCCGATCGTCTTCACCGGTGCGGTCGCGCTCAACGAGGGCGTGGCCGACGCCTTCGCCGAGCTCTGCGGACAGGACGTCGAGATCCACGACGAGCCGCGGGTCTCCGGGGCGCTCGGTGCGGCGTTCCTCGCCCTCAGCCGCGACGCCCGCGGCGGGTTCAGCGTCTGCAGGGCCGAGACCGCCTTCGACTCCCACACGTTCCAGTGCGCCGGGTGCAGCAACGCCTGCGAGGTGTCGCTCGTGCACCGCGACGGCCGCGTCGTGTGCGCCCTGGGCAGTCGCTGCGGCGTGCACGACCGCTTCTGCGAGCAGGACATCACCTCGCTGCTCGACGACCCCGAGCTCCAACAGTGGGTGGCCCAGCCGGTGTAGTCGGCCTCCGGGCCTGCGCCCGAGGGGGCGCCTGCGGGGGCCGGTCGAGCCCTTGGTCCCCGGTGAGCACTGCCGGAGGACCATGGCATGACGCCGCGTGGGCGCGCGCATGATGCGCCTTCCAGCGGCGGGGCAGGCGCCGAGCCGCGCGGGACGCCAACGAGCGAAGGGGGCAAGGTCCGTGGACATCCTCGGTGAGGAGGTGCCGGTCGCCGTCCTCGTCCTCGGCGCGCTCGCGCTGCTCGGCATGCTCGCCGCGCTCGTCGACCTCGCGCGCAGCGACGTCCGTCAGCTCCCGAAGTGGGCGTGGGCCCTCATCATCGTCCTCGTGAGCTTCCCCATCGGCGCGCTGCTCTACATCGTCCTCGGTCGGGTCCCGCGCGGGCAGGCGCGCGCGGCCCTCGACGAGGCGGCGGGCCCATCGGGCGGCACGGCGACCGAGGCGCCGGCACTGCGGCCACGGGAGGGGCAGGCCGCAGCACCGGCCGAGACCCGCGAGCTCGCGGTGGCCACCCGCGACCTCGGTAAGGCCTACGGCGAGACCGTCGCGCTCGACGCCGTCGACCTCGCGGTCCCGCGCGGGGTGATCTACGGGCTCATCGGGCCCAACGGCGCCGGCAAGACGACGATGCTGTCGATCCTCGCCGGGCTGCGCCGGCCCACGTCGGGCCACGTCGACCTCGCCGTGCCCCGCACCTCCCTCGGCGTCCTCGTCGACACCCCGCAGTTCGAGCCGTGGTTGACCGCATGGGAGGTCGTCGACCTCGCCCGCCACCTCACCGCGCCCGACCTGCCGCAGGCCAGGGCCGGCGAGGTCCTCGAGGAGGTCGGCCTCGGTGAGGTCGTCGAGCGCCGGGTCGGCGGGTTCTCCCGCGGGATGCTCCAGCGCCTCGGCCTGGCCGCGTGCCTCGTCGGCGACCCCGAGGTCCTCCTGCTCGACGAGCCGTCCTCGGCGCTCGACCCCTCCGGTCGCCGCGAGGTCCTCGACCTCGTCGGGCGGCTCGCGCACACCAAGACCGTCGTCCTGTCGACCCACATCCTCTCCGACGTCCAGCAGGTCGCCGACGTCGTCGGGGTCATCGACCATGGGCGGCTGCGCTTCCAGGGCCCGCTCACCGACCTGCTCGCGCGCACGAGCAGCGTCTACGCGCTGCAGGTGCGCCCACCGGCCGACGGGCTCGTCGCGGCGCTCGCGCGTCAGCCGTGGGTCGAGGACGCCGGCGAGCAGGCGCCGGGGCGCATCCGCCTCGTCGTCTCCGATGCCACCGCCGCCGAGGGCGCGATCCCTCAGCTCCTCGCCGAGGCCGGCACCCACCTCGTGGCCTTCAACCCCGCGACCGACCTCGAGACGGCGTTCCTGGAGCTGACGGCATGAGCGCCCCCACCGCGACGGACCGGCGGCCCCCGATGACCCTGTGGCGGCTCGAGCGCGCGCGGCTCGTGCGCACCCACCGGTGGCTGCTGCTCGCCGGCGTCTACGCCTCCCTCGGGGTCCTCGGCGCGCTCGGCGCGCGCTACCTCAACGAGATCATCGAGCGCTTCGGTGGCGAGGTGACGATCGTCGCTCCCGAACCGCAGCCGGTCGACGGGCTCATCCAGTTCGTGAGCAACGGCGCCCAGCTCGGGATCCTCGCGGTGGTCGTCGTCGCGGCCGGGGCGCTGAGCCTCGACGCCAAGCCCGAGCTCTCGGCGTTCCTGCGCACGAAGGTCTCGAGCCCCGTCGTGCTGCTGCTGCCGGCCTACGTCGTCACCCTGCTCGGGTCGGCCGTCGCGCTCGCACTCGGCACCGCGGTCACCTGGGTGCTCACCGAGTCGCTCATCGGAGCGCTGTCCGCCGGGCCGGTGCTCCTCGGCACGCTGCTCGGCGCGGTGTTCCTCGCCTTCGCCCTCGCCGTCGTCGCCGCCGTCGCGGGCTTCACCCGCAGCCAGACCGCCACGGTCCTCGGCGCGCTCGGCGCGCTGCTGCTCCTGCCCGCCGTCGGTGTCGTCGACGCGGTCGCGGTGTGGCTGCCCAGCCGGCTCGCCACCGCCGTCGTCGCGCTCACCGAGGGCCAGCCCGCCGGCGAGTTCCTCCGCGCCACGCTCGTGAGCCTCGCGGCGACCGCGGCACTGCTCGCCCTCGCCGCGCGTCGCCTCAGCCGCCGGGAGCTCTAGACCGCCCGACGTCGGCGTCACGCAGCATCCCCGCGAGCTCGGGCAGCGCGGCGACGGCGTCGACGAGCAGGTCGAGGTCGAGGACGTCGACGGTGTCGCGCGGGGTGTGCGCGAGCCCGCCGAGCAGCGCGTGGACGTCCTCGCTCGTCAGCGCCAGCGCCGGGATGCCTGCGAGGGCGAAGAGCGCGTGGTCGCTCGCGATCCACGGCTCGGCGCGCCGCCACCCGGGCCGCCGGTCGACCCAGGCGCCGACGGCCTCGTCGAGCGCCGGCGGGCAGGACAGCGCCGCGACCGACGTGCCACCGCCGGCGAGGCCGACCCCGTCGAGGTTGAGGTTGGCCCGGACCTCGGAGAGGTCGGTCGCGGCGAGCCAGGCGACCTCCCCGCAGGCGTCGAAGTGGTCCTCGCCGTTGAAGAGGACGACCTCGACGGGGGCGAGCCCCTCGAGGCCCTGCTCGGCCAGGGCGAGCAGGACCGCGACGCTCGCGGCGTTGTCGAAGGCACCCGGCGTCGTCGCCTTGGAGTCGAGGTGGGCGCTGAGGACGAGCCGTCCGCCCCGGGGCCCGCAGCGGGCGGTGACCGTGCGCCCCGCGCCCTTCCGGACCGCCCCTTCGAGGACGACCCGCACCTCCGCGCCGTCGGCGAGGCCGACGTCGGCGGCGTTCGGCAGCGTCGTCGAGGCCAACCCGAGGTCGGGGTCCTCGAGGATCGGCTCCCAGTGGCCGGTGAGCGAGATCACCGCCGGCGGGCGCAGCCGGGCGAGGGCCGAGCGGACCGCTGCATGCGCGGGCGGGTCGAGGAACGGGAACGCCTCGGGTGTGAGCTGCTCGCGGGTGAGCTCGTCGTGGAGGACGAGGATCCGGCCCTCGGCGGAGGCGAGGGCCTCGAGGGCCTCCGGCGTCCCGACCCGAACGACGTGCCCGCGCACGTCACAGGCGGGGCTGTAGGGATCGGGTGGGCTCTCGACGCGGCCGCTGGTCGTCTCGACCCAGCCGTCGCCGGGCTCCCACCAGCGTGTCGTGAAGGGGTGCTCGACGACGTCGAGGCCGACGGCGCGCAGCACCGCGGCGGCGTGGTCGCAGGCCCGCCGGTTGGCCGGCGAGCCTGGCGGACGAGCGCCCACCTCCTCGACGAGGACGTGGAGGTGGCGCTCGAGGCGCTCGCGGACGGTCGCCATGGCCTCATCATGCCCCGCCGGTGGGCTCTGGCCTGTGCACCCTGCCACAGCGGCGCGCCCCGCCGCGCTCGGCGCTGCGTCCCTATGATCCGCCGGCCGGTTCGCGGGCGTGCGCTCGACGGCGGCTCGTGGCCGCGGGCGGCCGACGCTGGCGAGGAGGAGCTCAGCGTGGCGACGCTCGACAGCTTGGGACTCGCGGTCACCCCGCTCGAGGAGCCACTGGCCTACCCCGGGCGGCTGCCGGGGGGCTCCTACCTTCTCGTCGATGACCGGCTCGTCACCCTCCGCGACGACGCAGGTCACGCGCTGGGCCAGTCCAGCGTCGACGCCGGCCACGACGCGGTCTGCGCCGCGCGGCTGGCAGGCGCGGTGAGCCTCGACGCCGCGCTGTCGTCGCTTCATGCCGCGCCCATGCGCGCCCGCGCGCCCGTGGTCGCCGTCGGCTCGAACGCCGCCCCCGCGCAGCTGCGCGCCAAGCTGCGCGCGCGGGCTGTGCAGGTCGTCGTGCCAGTGCTGCAGGCCCGGATCACGGGCCTCGGCGTCGGCCACTCCGCGCATGTCGCCCGCGCCGGGTACGTCCCCGCGGCGCCGTTCGCCCAGCCCGGCGCTCGCGCCCGGCTCTTCCTGCTGTGGCTCGACGCGGCGCAGCGGGACGCCGTCGACGGGACCGAGCCGAGCTACCGGCGGCAGCGACTGTCCGAGGCCTGCACCGTCGCCCTGCCCGGCGGACGGCGCCTGGCCGGGGTCGAGCTCTACCGCAGCCGCCACGGCCTCGTCTCCCTCGACGGCACCGTGCCGCTTCCGCTGGGCTCCCAGCACGAGGTGATCGGGCTCCTGCGCCAGCGGCTCGACGTCGACGAGCTTCAGGCCTGGCCGGGCGTCGAGGCCTTCGTGCGCGCCTGCGCCGGCTCACGGGCCCTCCGCGAGCGGGTGGCGAGCAGGCTCGGCGAGCTCGGGCTCGTCGCGCCGGATCACCTCCAGGGCCAAGGGTGAGCCGGCACGAACGCGCAGGAGGGATCCACCCTCCGCTGCCGAGGCGGGTCCTTCGGCCCTGGAGCGGCGCCCCCGCCCCGAGAATGCTGGGCTCACCCGGCGGGGTGGTCCGTCCCCGAGGGCCCGCCCCGGGCTGGCGCGCACGCTGCGAGCAGGGGCCGACGGTGCCCGCGGCCAGCGCATGGGACCGCAGCGGCCGTGGGAGGCAACCGATGAGCACGATCCGTATCAAGGACGCTGCCGAGGGCTTCCTCGCGCACGGGCGCATCGCCGTGACCGGCGTGTCGAGCGCACCGGAGGGCAAGAGCGGCAACCTCGTCTACCGGCGGCTGCGCGAGCGCGGCTACGAGGTCTTCGCGGTCAACCCCAACGCCGAGGAGGTCGAGGGGGACCCCTGCTACCCCAGCCTCGGGGCGATCCCCGGTGGGGTCGATGCCGTCGTGATCGCCACGCGCCCCGAGGTCGCCGAGGCCACGGTACGCGAGTGCGCCGACCTCGGGGTCACCGACGTGTGGCTGCACCGATCCTTCGGCGCCGGCAGCGTCTGCGCCGATGCCGCCGCGGTCGGCCGCGAGCACGGCATGACCGTCATCGACGGTGGCTGCCCGCTGATGTTCGCCCCGACCTCCGACGGAGCGCACAAGGTCATCCGCTTCGTCTGCACCCTGGCCGGCACGGTGCCGCGCAGGGTGGAGCCGCCGGCGTCGGTCGGGCCGGGCCAGCCCTAGCGTGACGGCAGGTGGTCGCCGAGGAAGGCCACGAGCGCCGCGTTGGCGGCCTCGGGTGCCTCGAGGTTCACGAGGTGGCCGACCTCCGGCACGACGACCTCCGTCGTCGCGGGCAAGCGCCGTGCCCAGGCCGCATTGGAGCGCGCGACGAGCGACTCCTCCTTCTCGCCGCGCAGCAGCAGTACCGGGGTGTCGCCGGTCGGCGCGGGCGCGGCGTCGACCAATCCGTGGATCGCCGCGGCGGAGGTGGCGACGAGGTCGGCCTTCGATACCGCCCGGGTCGCGTCGGCCACGTAGGCCCGCAGGTCGGGATCGTCGGTGACGAGCGCCGCGAAGGTGCGCCGCAGGTGCGCGTCCGGCCAGACCCGCAGCAGGGGGACCCGCAGGCGGTGCACCCGGCGCATCACCGGGCCCGGAGCGTCGCCGAGTGCCGGCGTGCCGAGCATGACGAGCGCGGCGACCCTCGAGGGGGCGCGGGCGAAGGCCTCCTGGCTCAGGAGGCCGCCGAAGGACTGGCCGACGAGGACGGCCTGCTCGACCTCGACGGCGTCGAGCAGCGCGAGCAGGTCCTCGGCGACCCTCACGAGGGTGACGCCGGCGCCAGCGGGCTGGCTGCGGCCGTGGCCGCGCACGTCCCAGGTCAGCACCCGGTAGCCCGCCGCCACGAGGGCCGGCACCTGCGGTGCGACCGCCCGGTGGTCGAGCGACACCCCGTGGGTGCAGACCACGAGCGGGGCGGCCGGGTCCCCGTCGACGCGGTAGCGCAGTGGCGTGCCCGCACGGGTGCGGATGCCGAGGGTCGTCGCGGTGCCGGGCGGCAGGGCGGGGCGGTCGTCCAGGGGCATGGGCGCAGCCTGCGCGAGCGGTGGGGCGGCCACACCGCCGGACGGCCCGCTGGGGCGTCGCGAAGGTCCCGACCCGCCCGCCGCAGGCGCCGCGGGGCCGGTCGCGGTCAACTCCGGGGGTGGATCGCGGCCGCGCCGGTGGTGTCTGGGCCCTGCGCCGGCACCGCCCGCTCGGGCTCGGCGAGGCCGAGGCGCACGAAGAGCAGCGGCGCGAGGCCGGTGATCCAGGCGCCGACGGCGGTGTAGCGCAGCCAGCGGTAGGCGAGCGCGACGGGGTCCTCCCCGCCGGGGAACAGCGCCCCGAGCCCCTGCCAGAGCGCGAGGACGCCGGCGAGGCCGACGAGGCAGCGCAGTGCCCGCTGCCACAGCGGCCCGTCGACGCGGAAGCCGCCGGCCGAGGCGAGCCACACGGTGCCGACCCCGAGGCCGAACAGCGCACCGGCGGGGGTGACGGCGTGGCTCAGCCCCATCGGCCAGCGCTCGGCGTCGATGCCGATCCACGAGGTCGGCGGCTGCCAGTCGAGGAACGCGAGCCGTGCGGCGACGGCGAGCGCGACGAGCCCCAGGGAGGCCGCGAACGCCACGCCCACCCTCGCGGCCGGGGTCCGTGAGATCAGCCACGACTCGACCGGCGCGCGCCAGCGCAGATAGCCGAGCAGCAGGGCGCCGCCGACGGCCCAGCCGACGGCGAGGTCGACGGGGTAGTGCACCCCGAGGTGGATCCTCGAGAGGCCGAGCAGGACGACGAGGACGAGCGCGGCCACCCACGCCCAGCGGCGCTGCAGCTCCGCGGCGAGCACCCCCCAGACGACGAGGCCGTTCTGGGCGTGCCCCGACGGCGCACCGAGCGTCGTCTCGTCCACGGCGCCGAGGGAGGGGTCGAGGAACGTCGGCCGTGGCGTGCGCCCGGCGAGCTTCGCGGCCTCGTTGAGCCCCGCCGAGAGCAGGAGCATGACGCCGATCCGCAGGCCCATCCGCCGGCTCACCGCCCAGTAGAGCAGCGGGAAGCCGAGGACGTAGAAGTCCTCGTCGCCGAGGAAGGTCACCGCCCGCATGAGCGGGGTCAGCCAGCCGGTGTGCTCCTGCAGCCAGGTCGTCGCCGCGACGTCGCCGAGGTCGACGCCGTCGCGGCGGGCGCGTGCCTCGCGCTCGGCGGCCACCTCGACGACGCGCTCGGGGTAGTCGGTGATGATGCCGTGCGCTCCGGCGGCGAGGTGGCGGTGGAGCTCCTCGCGGTCGTTGACCGTCCACACGTGGGTGTGCAGGCCGAGCTCGTCGGCGGCGGCGAAGAAGCGGTGGGTCGCGACGTGCACCCCGTCGTGGAACTCCGGGACCTGCAGCAGCTCACCGGGGGGCGACCACCAGCGGTGCAGGCCGAGGGCCTGGCGGACGTGGAAGTCGCGGGCCTCGTCCTCGGGCATCGTCGTGGCCACCCCGGGCAGGCGCTCGCGGGCCTCCTCGACGTAGGCGAGGTCGAAGCTCGCGATGGCCACGTCATCGGCCCGATCGTGCTCGCGCACGCGTTCGGCGACCGCGGCCACGAGGTCGGGGCCGCCGTCGGTCTTGAGCTCGAGGACCATGAAGGTCCCGGGGAAGGCCTCGAAGACCTCCTCGAGGGTGGGGATGGCGACGCCCCGACCGCGCCAGGGATGGCCGCCGTCGGCGTCGGTGAAGCCGTAGCCGGCGTCGAGGTCGGCGAGCTCGTCGAGGCTGAGGTCGCGGATCGCGCCGGCGCCGTCGGTCTCGCGGTCGACGGTGCCGTCGTGGTGGACGACGACCTCGCCGTCGGCGGTGAGCTGGAGGTCCATCTCGAGGGTGTCGGCGCCGAGCTCGAGGGCGAGCGCGAAGGCCTCGATGGTGTTCGCCGGCGCGTGACCCTGCGCCCCGGCGTGGGCGATGCTCGCCGGGGTGTGCTCGGTGAAGTGGGGGAGGGGCTCCGCCGGCTCGGCGGTGAGCAACGGTGCGGCGAGCACCGCGAGCAGGAGGAGCCCGAGCGCGCCGCGCGGCCAGCGACGACGAGCGCGTGCCCCCATCGGGTCGGTCCTTCCCCGCTATCCGGTCTCGAGCGGGGCGTCGGGGTCGCTGGCCCAGTCGACGAGCGAGCCGTCGTAAACCGCGGCGTCGATGCCGACCTCGGCGAGCGCGAGCGCGTCGAGCGAGGCGGCGATGCCCCCGCCGCAGTAGGTGATGACCCGCCGGTCCTCGGTCACGCCCTCGGCGGCGAAGCGCTGCGACAGAGCCTGGCGGTCGCGCAGGCAGCCGGTCCCGTCGAGCGTGTCGGTGAGCGGGACGTTGACCGACCCGGGGATCCGCCCGGCGCGGCCGATCGGCAGCGGCTGCTCACCGCGGAACTGCTCCGGCCACAGGGCGTTGACGAGCACCGCGTCGGGATCGCCGATGCGGGCGGCGACCTCCTGCTTGTCGGCGACGAGCTCGGGCCGCCAGCCGGCGGTGAACGACCCGGGCGCGGGCTCGGCCGCCTCGGTGGAGACCGGCCGTCCCTCGGCGGTCCAGCGCTGCCAGCCGCCGTCGAGCACGGCGATGTCGTCGTGGTCGAAGACCCGGAACATCCACCACAGGCGCGCTGCCCACATGCCCGCGGAGGTGTCGTAGGTGACCACGACGGAGTCGTTGCCCACCCCGTGGCGGGCGACCGCCTCGGCGAAGCGCTCGGCGGAGGGGAGCATGTAGGCGTGCACCCCCTCGGGCAGCCCCGCGTCGGCCTCGGGGTCGGAGAGCTCGGCGACGAGGTCGGCGAAGGTCGCCCCTGGCACGTGACCGGCCTCGTAGATCTCCCGGCCTGAGCTCGCGCCCCAGGTCTCGGGGTCGAGCACGACCGTGGCGTCGATCACCCGTAGGCGCGGGTGGCCGAGTCGGGCCTCGAGCCACGCGCCGTCGACGACGTGGCCCGGTGGGACGATCTCCTCTGCGCTGCTCATCGCTCGCTCCTCGCTCCTCGTCGGCGCGCCGTCACGCCAGCTTGGAGGCGAAGGATGGAGCGCTGCAGGCCGCTCGGCAGCCAGAGACGCGTGGGAACGGTGCGTTGCCGCCGGCGGCAACGCTAGCGGTCGGCGGGCTCCTCGTGGTCCTCGCGCGCGGCGTCGGCCCCCTCACCGTTCTTCGCGCGCAGGGTGCGCTTGACGAGCTCGAAGAGCGTGAGGACGAAGCCGACGGCGAAGATCACGAGCGCGACGAGGAGGATGACGCAGGACAGGCCGACGCAGGTCCACCCGAAGACCTCGAAGAGTTCCATCGCTCGTGCTCCTTCCCGAAGGGCGACCCAGCCGGCTTGCGGGTCGCGCGGACCGGCGCGGCCACAGCGCCTCGCGAGCCGCGCTCACGATGTCGCCGCAGGCCCGCGGGCCTCGACCGTCGCTCCACGGTCAAAGCGTGGCCCCCGGCCGCGTGTGGCCACAGGGACCCTCGGCCCCCCTTCGGCAAGCAGGTGGCCCACCGTCTCGCCGCGTCCGATGCCCTGCCCCCCCCACCGAGGTCAACCGATCGGTGGAGGCGCAAGGAGCCGATCGTCGGAGGGCGACGCCTCTCCCGCGGCGCACGCTGGCCTCATCGGTCAGACAGTCGAGGGGAGGAGCGCCGGCATGGCGGTCGTGGAGGTCACCGGGTTGGAGAAGTGCTACGGAGGGGTCGCCGTCGTCGACGGGGTGAGCCTCGCCGTCGAGCGCGGCGAGGTCTTCGGGATCCTCGGGCCCAACGGGGCGGGCAAGACGACGACGGTGGAGTGCGTCGCCGGGCTGCGCCGGCCCGACGGCGGGCAGGTGCGGGTGCTCGGGCTCGACCCGGCCGCCGACGCCGCGGCGGTGCGCTCGAGGGTGGGGGTGCAGCTGCAGCAGGCGGCCTTGCCCGACCGGATGCGCGTCGGTGAGGCGCTGCGGGTCTTCGCCACCGCCCACGGGCGTCCCGACCAGGTCGAGGGGCTGCTCGCCGACTGGGGGCTGGCCGAGAAGCGGCGCTCGGGGTTCGCCACCCTCTCGGGCGGGCAGCGCCAGCGGCTCTTCGTGGCCCTCGCGCTGCTCGGTGACCCCGAGATCGTCGTGCTCGACGAGCTCACGACCGGGCTCGACCCCGTCGCCCGGCGCGACACCTGGGGGCTCGTGCGCCGGCTGAGGGCCGAGGGCACGACGGTGCTGCTCGTCACCCACGCGATGGACGAGGCCGCAGCCCTGTGCGACCGCCTCGCGATCATCGCCGGCGGCCGGGTCGTGGCCACCGGCACGCCCGAGGAGGTCACCGGGGCGCACGCGAGCCTCGAGGAGGCCTACCTCGCCCACACCGACGCCAGCTGGGAGGTGCCGGCCTGATGCGGACGCTGCTCACGCTCACGCGCACGGAGGTCACGCTGCTGCTCCGCGAGCCCGCGGTGCTCTTCTTCGTCCTCGCCCTGCCCCTGCTCCTGCTCAGCCTCAACGGCGGCTCCGGCGGCAACGAGCCGCAGGCGGCCTTCGGCGGCGTCGGCCTCGTCGACGCGCTCACGCCCGGGCTGCTCCTGCTCGTCATGACGACGAGCGGGCTCATGCAGCTGCCGGAGACCCTCGCCGGCTACCGCGAGCGGGGCTTCCTGCGGCGGCTGCGCGTCAGCCCCCTGCGCCCCTGGCAGATCCTCGGGGCCCACGCCGCGACCCACCTCCTCGTCGCCGTCCTCGGCCTCGGGCTCGTCCTCGGCGTGGCCACCGTCGCCTTCGACCTCACCCCGCCGGCGTCGTGGCCGGCGGCGCTGGCCGTGATCGCCGCGAGCGCGGTCATGGTCATCGCGCTGGGCTTCGCGCTGTCGGCGGTCGCGCCGACGACGCGGACGACCCAGGCGGTGGCCGCGGCGATCTACTTCCCCGCGATCTTCCTCTCCGGCGTCGTCGTGCCCTCCGAGGTCCTGCCCGACCTCGCCGCGCAGGTCAGCGCCGCGCTGCCGTTCACCTACGCCGTCGACGCGCTGCGTGAGGCGTGGGGGGCGGGCACGCTCGATGCCGCGGCCTTCGCCGTGCTCGGGGGCACGATCGTCCTCGCCGTCGCGGTGGGGTTGCGCCTGTTCCGCTGGGAGCCCCGATACTCGTGACGATGGCCACGCCGACCACGACCGCCGCCGACGGCCCGGCGCCCGCCCGGGCCCGTCCGGCTGCCGAGCGCCTGGCCTGGCTCTGGGACGCCTTCGCCGCGCTCACCCTCGTCGTGCCGACCGTCCTCGCCCTCGCCGCCGCGCCGTCAGCGGCGCACGCGACGGTCACCGCCGCGCTCGCGGTCGGCCTCGCCGCCTGGCACTGGCTCACGGCCCTGCGCCAGCCCGCGTGGGCGGAGACCTCACGGATGCTGCTGTGGCTCGCCGGGGTGCTCGTGCTGACCTGGCTGCTGCTCGGCCGGCATGAGAGCTACCTCTTCCTCGTCTACGGCCTCTACCCGCAGCTCTTCGGCCGGCTCGGGCGCTGGACGGTCCCCGGCGTCGTCGCCCTCGTGCTCGTCGTCTTCGGCGGCACCGGGGTGCTCACGCGCGACCCGCAGCCCGACGCGATCCTCGGCATCGCCGGCTCGGTGCTGCTCGCCCTCGTGATCGGCTTCTTCGTCAACGCGCTCGTGCGGGCGACGGCCGAGCGCGAGGCGGCGATGGATGCCCTCGAGGCGACTCGCGCCGAGCTCGCCGAGACCGCGCGCCGCGCGGGGATGCTCGCCGAGCGCGAGCGCCTCGCCCGCGACCTCCATGACACGATCGCGCAGGGCTTCACCGGCATCGTCATGCAGCTCGAGGCCGCCGAGCAGGCGCTCGCCGGCGACGCCGAGGCCGCCGCGGCCCACCTCGAGCGGGCGCGGCAGGCCGCACGCGGCAGCCTCGGTGAGCTGCGCAGCACCGTCCACGCCCTGCGTCCCGCCGACCTCGACGGCGCGGGCCTGCCCGAGGCGCTCGACCGTGTCGCCCGCCGCTGGTCGCAGGACACCGGGGTGCCCGCCGACTCGGCCGTCGACGGCGCGCCCCGGCCGCTGCCGCCCGACGTCGAGGTCGCGCTGCTGCGCACCGCCCAGGAGGGCCTTGCCAACATCGCCCGTCACGCCGGGGCCGGGCAGGTGGGCGTGCGGCTGTCCTACGAGCCCGACCGCGTCGCCCTGAGCATCGCCGATGACGGCGTGGGCTTCGATCCCGGCGCCGCGTCCGGCGGACGGGGCCTCGCGGGGCTCGCCGAGCGCCTCGGCGCCCTCGGCGGGGGCCTCACCGTCGACAGTGCGCCGGGGTCGGGCACCAGACTTCGCGCCGCGGTGCCGGCGCCATGACCGGCCGGAGGTGGCCACGGTGACCGTCCGCGTCCTCATCGTCGACGACCACCCCGTCGTCCGCGACGGCCTGCGCGGCATGCTCGACGCCCAACCCGACCTCGAGGTGCTCGACGAGGCCGCCAACGGCCACCAGGCCCTCGCCGCGGTGGCCCGCGAGACGCCCGACGTCGTGCTCATGGACCTGCGGATGCCCGAGCTCGACGGGGTCGAGGCCACCCGCCGCATCCGCGATGGGCACCCGGGCGTCAGCGTCCTCGTGCTCACGACCTACGACGACGACACCGCGATCCTCCGCGCCGTCGAGGCCGGCGCGACCGGCTACCTCCTCAAGGACGCGCCGCGCGAGGATCTCTTCGCCGCGGTGCGCGCCGCCGCGCGCGGGGAGACGACGCTTGCACCGAGCGTCGCGGCCAAGCTCATGCGCGGCCTCGGTCGCGAGCCCGACGCCGAGGAGCTCACCGAGCGCGAGCGCGAGGTCCTCGCCCTCGTCGCCGACGGCGCGACGAACCGGGCGATCGCCCGGCAGCTCCACCTCAGCGAGGCGACGGTCAAGACCCACCTCGTCCACGTCTACGCCAAGCTCGGTGTCGACGACCGCACCGCCGCGGTCACCACCGCCCTGCGTCGGGGGCTGCTGCGCCTCGAGGGCTGAGCGCGCCGCTGGGCCAGGCCCCTGGGGGCCCGGCAAGGCTCGGTGACGTCACAACGATCTGTCAGAATGCGCACAGAGGTGACGAACGGCGCCGGCTGCCCCGGCGCGCGACCGAGGACGCAGGGAGGCGGCCACGATGCGCTCGATGCTCTACAAGATCGCCCGGATCATGGGTGACGTCAACGCCGTCAAGCGCGGGCGGGTCGGCCAGCGGGTCGCCCGGCGCTACGCCGGGCGGGTGACCGGCCGCGGCCTCGGGCGGCTCCTCCGCTAGCCCCGCGCCGAGCCGCGGCGCCGAGGCTCGGCCCCCCAGCGGTCGTGCGGGCTCAGCGGCGTCGCTTGCGCGAGAGGCCGCGGGAGTCGTAGTGCAGGCGCTTGCGCTCCCGCGGACCGTAGCCGTCGTGGCGCAGCGTCTTGGCGGTGACCTCGAGGGCGGCGATGCTGGCCTCGAGCGATGGCGAGTCGGGATTGCGGGCCGCGACCTCGCGCAGTCGCGCGAGGTGCTCGTCGAGCAGGTCGTTCGCGCCCTCGACGTCGCCGGCGTCGGCGCGCTCACGTGCCGCCCCTGCCGCGCGTCCGGCGAGCAGCACGACGACCTCCTCGGTGACGGTCGCGTCGGGCGTGTCAGCGGTGGCGCCGTCCGGGTCGGCGCCGGTGACGACGAGCGGGTGGGTGGCGGTGTGCGCGGCGACCTCCTCGCCCACCGCCACCCAGCGCAGGACCAGGTCCGCGACCCTCGTCGGGCCGAGGGCGGTGAGGCCGGGGACGTGCAACGCCAGCACGAGGCGAAGGCGCTGGCCGGCCAGCGCATCGCCGATCTCGATCTGCCAGCCCGCCGCGGTCGCGGTCACGGGCAGGTCGTTGAGCAGCCCGACGGCGGTGACCGCCGCCGTAGGCCTGAGCTCGAGGGTGAGGTTCTGGGCCACGAGCGTGGCGAGGTCGCCGAACTCGCGGGCGAAGATCCCCGGGGCGTCGTCGGCGCCCTCGGCGTAGTGGCTCTCACCACCGCCGGCATCGGCGATCGCGGTGAGCAGGTCCTCGTCGAAGCCCTGACCCACACCGATCGTCGTCGTCGACACACCCTGTCCGGCGGCCTGCGCGGCCAGGGCGGTGAGCTGGGAGGGGTCGGTGATCCCGCGGTTGGCGAGACCGTCGGTGAGCAGCAGCACCCGGCGCAGGCCGTCGTCGGCCGCGGCGAGCTCGTCGCGTCCCTTGAACCATCCCGCCGAGAGGTTCGTCATCTCGTTGGCGAACAGGGAGGCGAGGGCGGCCGCGGCCGCGGCGGGATCGGGTGGGCCGAGCGGCTGGAGCAGTCGGGCCTCGTCGCCGTAGGCGATGAGCGCGAGGGCGTCGCGGGGACCGAGCTGGTCGGCGAGGTAGGAGGCGCAGCGCTTGGCTGCGGCGAGGCGGTGGCCGCGCATCGAACCGGAGTCGTCGAGCACGACGGCGAGGCGCAGCGGCTCGCGGCCACCTCCGGGCGTCGGGTCGGGTGCGGTCAGCTCCACGAGCACGTGGAGATCGTGCGCCGTCTCGAGCGCGACGACGTCGTGCTCGAGGGTGGAGGTCAGGTCCATCGGCCCTCCTCGGGGTTGGGGGCGCGCGGGGTGCTGCGCACGCACCGGGAGCCTTCCCGGAGGTGTGATGTGGCGGGTGGGAGACGGGTGCGGGGGAGATGCGCGGGGGTGTCGCAGGCCTGTGGCACGGTGGTCGCGCGCCGTCGCCGTGGGCGCCGGGCAGCCGGGCCCGGGACCGGCGAGCCGGCGTCGAAGGCTGCGCGGAGGACGGTTGCGCGGAGGACTGCTGCGCGAGGGGAGTGGTGAGCGTGGAGGAGCACCGGGAGGTGCTCTCGGTGGCCGAGGTCACCAGGGCGATCAGCGACGCCCTCGAACGCCACCTGCCCGCCCGGGTGTGGGTGCGTGGCGAGGTCAACGGCGTGCGCCAGGGCCGGGGCAACACCTACTTCGACCTCATCGAGACCGACGCCGGCGGCAAGACGCTCGCCAAGCTGCCCGTCGCCGTCCTGTCGTGGCAGCGGCGCGAGTTCGACGCCGACCTCGCCTCCGCGGGCCTCGACCTCGAAGGCGGCATGGACGTCCTCGTCGCCGGACCGGTGACCTTCTGGGGCCAGGGCGGGCAGCTGCGCCTCGAGGCCCTGCGCGTCGACCCCGCCTACACGCTGGGGGTCATCGCCCGACGCCGCCGCGAGGTCCTCGAGCGCATCGCCGCCGAGGGGCTCACCCGCCACAATGCCCGCCACTCCACGCCCCTGGCCCCGCTGCGCCTCGGCCTCGTCGCTGCCGACGGCAGCGACGCCGCCGCCGACGTGCGACGCCAGCTCCGGGCCTCCGGCTACGCCTTCGCCGTCACCGTCGTCGACGCCCGCGTGCAGGGCGCCAACGCCCCCGGCAGCGTCGCCGCGGCGCTCGGGCACCTCGCCCGCCTCCATGCCAGCGAGCCGCTCGACGTCGTGCTGCTCGCCCGTGGCGGTGGCAGCGAGCACGACCTCTCCGCCTTCGACGACGAGCGGGTCGTGCGCGCGATCATCGAGGCGCCATTCCCGGTGTGGACCGGTATCGGGCATGAGCAGGACGAGGTCGCCGCCGACGTCGTCGCCCACACCGCCTGGCCGACGCCGACCGCGGCGGCCCGCGGCCTGGTCGACACGGTGGCGGCCGCCGACGGGCGTGTGGGCGCCGCCGCGTCGGTCCTCGCCAGCGTCCCCCGCGCGCGGATCGACCGCGGGCGGGGGCGGCTCGAGCGCGCGACCGGACGCCTCGCGGCTGCGCCCTCCCGGCAGGTGGAGGCCGCAGCCCGCCGCCTGCGCCACGCCTCCCGGCTGCTCGCCCGCGGTGCCGAGCAGAACCTCACGCGGCGGCGAGCGGTGCTCGACGGGCGCCGCGAGCGCCTCGCCGCCGAGGCGGCGGCGAGCGTCGGGCGGCGCCGGGCCCGCCTCGTCGCGCCGCGGCGGGTGCTCGCCGGCACCGCCCCGCGGCGCCCGCTCGCCCGCGCCGAGGCCGAGGTCCGCCACGCCGGCGAGCGCCTCGTCGGCCTCGCCCGGCTGCGGCGGTCCTCCGCCGCCGGGCGGGTCGACGTCGCCGAGGCCTCGCTGCGCGCCGCCGACCCCCAGCGGGTGCTCGAGCGCGGCTTCGTCCAGCTGCGCAGCGCCCGGGGCGCGACGATCGCGCGGCGGCGCGAGCTGCCCCACGGCGAGCCGGTCACCGCGCGCTTCGCCGACGGCGAGGCGGTCCTGCACAGCCCCCCGCACGTCCGCGATGACGCCGACGACAGGAGCCCACGATGACCGCACCGAAGCCGCAGCCCGAGGCCGACGTCGCCGCCCCGCAGGACGCCGGGGCCGAGGCGCCCGAGACGCTGTCGTTCGAGGCCGCGCTCGCCGAGCTCGAGGAGATCGTCGAGGCGGTGAGCGAGGACCGCATCGGCATCGACGAGCTCGGCGGCAAGGTCGCCCGCGGCGCCGAGCTCGTGCGCGCCTGCCGGCGCCACCTCGACGCCGCCGATGTCGAGGTCACGCGGGTGACCGAGGAGCTCGCCCAGCTCGGCCTGCGCGAGTCCGCCGCCCGCGGGGCCGCGGAGGAGGGCGAACCCGTCGACGGGGCCGTCGGGGAGCCCGACGACGACGGTGTCGTCCCCGGCGACGTGCCGTTCTGAGCCCGCGCGGGAGGGTGTGCGAGGCTGGGCGCATGGACGCCCCGCCGCCCTGCACCGCCGAGCCCGTCGAGGCCGTGCTGTTCGACTTCCACTCCACCCTCGTCGACCAGGGCGACACCACCGACTGGATCGAGCGCGCCTGGCGCCACGCCGGCCGCCCCGGCGACGCCGCCGAGGGGCTCGGCCACGCCGCGCTCGAGCGGCTCGCGGCGTTCGCCGACCGCGTCTGGGAGCACGCCCGCGACGTCGACCCCGCGAGCGAGCGCGACCTCGACCCGGTCCGGCACCGCAGCGTCTTCATCTCCGTCGTCGGTGAGGCCCCCGGTGTCGACGCCGAGCTCGCCGCGGCGCTCTACGCCACGATGCTGCCGACCTGGCGTCCCTACGACGACGCCGTGCCGGTGCTCTCAGCGCTGCGCGACCGCGGCGTGCGCACCGGACTCGTGTCGAACATCGGCATCGACGTGCGTGGCCTGCTCGCCGACGAGGGGCTCGCCGAGCTGCTCGACGCCGTCGTGCTCTCCTACGAGCTCGGCGTGGTCAAGCCCCACGTCGGGATCTTCGAGGAGGCCACCCGCCGCCTCGGCGTCGCGCCTGAGCGCACGCTCATGGTCGGCGACAGCTGGCGCGACGACGCCGGCGCCGCACAGCTCGGCATCCGCACCCTGCTGCTGCCGCCGACCGCCGGGCCGGC
>Ga0207421_10002816_pt1 | contig 21234 bp, 15 predicted proteins | sample SodLakKL_010_SED_4_FD_187542 | JGI IMG/M metagenome (GOLD analysis project Ga0207421, IMG submission 187542) | Alkaline sediment microbial communities from Lake Tanatar, Kulunda Steppe, Russia - 8KL_010_SED (SPAdes) (version 2) | ecosystem: Environmental > Aquatic > Non-marine Saline and...
CTGAAGTAGCCTCGACCTCCCTTACCAGCTGTTCCATTGTGGGGTTGATTGTGTCGTGAAACTCAATGAGCCCTTCCCGCAGCGCCTGCAGGGATGGTGCCAGCTGGTCCCGGAGCTCTTCCAGCCGGACTTCCGTGAACACACGGATACTGTCGGCCCGCACCCGGTTGACCTGCGCAAGTGAGTCGATCCGAACGGCCGCATCCCGGGTATCCGCACTACCGGTTATGAATCGCGCCATAACGCTGTCGCCGGTGCCGGATACACGGATTTCGCGTATTTGATCAGCTATATCCGGGTCTACTGTTACGCCGTTTATGGTGATCGTCGCCCGTTCACTGATCCGTCCGGAGAACCAGTCGCGTCGGATTTCACCGCTGAGTATCAGGCCGGTGCCGGGTACATAGAGCACCGACGGTCGCGTGTAGCTATAGGGCGTTTCCGGATGCGCGCTGAGCCCGCTGCCGATTACTTCATTCATTCTGCGGTAGGCCAGTGATTCGTCTTGCTTCAGAACCCTGCTGTCCATGCGGGATGCAAAGCGACGTTCGTTGGTAGAACCCGTTCTGAAATCTTGAATATCGCCGGCAGTGGCCGAAATATAAAGGACTTCTCCCGCAGGAGCCCGGTGTGACAGCATGGTAATGTTTCCTTCACGGCTGCGGCGCTCTATAAGATGGTCTGTATCGGTGCTTAGCAGGGTGATGAGCACGGTGACGCGCTCATCGCGTTCGAGCATGCCGGTGCGCGCATAATCACGGATGAATTCCGAAGCGGCTTCCTTCATGCGCTCTATGGTTGCATCAGCCGTAGCTTCGTTCTCATCAGCTGACGGGCGGCCTGCAGTTACAAAAAAACTTGCGGATCGCGCGGCCGTATTTGTGAAGACCAGGCCCTTGCCGGGAATCAGCTTAGCTTCGGTGTCGGACATCGCTCCACCTCCGGCTTCTTCCAGCATTGAGCTGAGCATGCTGTTCATCATGCGCAGCGCCTGCCCGGGACCTTCTTCGTTAATAGCATCTTCAGAGTAGGAGGTGGTTTCGGCTCCGGAATTAATAATGTCCTGCTGACTGATATAAGTGGAAGATTCGTTATTTGATCTTTCGGCAGCTGCCGGTGCCGAAGCGCAGGATGCGGCTGCCAGAAGTAGCGCCAGCAGAAGCGTAAGGTTAAAATGAAGCGAAGTTTTTGTTATCAGTATCATGGCTGTTCGGTTCGGGTTACAAATTCAATTATTTCGTTCATTACCATATCCTGTTCGATGGTCTGGCGGGTAAAGAAGTCGCGCTGTTGCTCCATCTCGGCTCCAATCAGCTGCAGATCGATAAGGCGGCGTATTTCAATCTCGCGGGCGTATTCCTCGAGCAGTCCCTGTATGCCGGCCTGCTGAATTTCGCGCTCATCGGCAAGCAGTTCCGAAAGCATGCGCATTTGCTGCTGCTGCCAGATTTCGAACATCTCGTTCATATCCTGACTTTCAGCTTGTGGAAGTCCCTCAACCTCAACCTCAACCTCAGTCTCAGTCTCAGCCTCAGCAACCGGCACCGGGCCAAATCCGGCATAGAAGCCTTTGTCGCTCCAGCTCATATGAAAGTTAGTGAGGTATCCGCCAATCATGAAGGCAAGCAGCAGTCCGCCCGCAATAGCAAAGGGACGAATCCAGTTAAAAGGTGAAGATCCGGCCCGGATGGCATCATCCTTTACCTGTGCATTTACCGTTTTATCAGCTGCTGCATCATCCTGATCCATGGCATGCATCATCTGCTGCACGCTCAGGATTTGCTCGTACTCGCTTTGTTTATCCGGATTGGTATCAAGCTCTTTCTTAAATGCCTGCGCCTCCTCCGGATTCATTTCGCCCGAGATATAATCCATCAGGCGGATGTGGAAATCGGTTTCGTGATTACTGTTATCGTGTTCTTTCATAATTCAAAAATCCTCTTGTTTAAGCTGCATGGAGCTGAAAATCTTGCCCATGGCTTTGTAGCTGTAGTAAAGTCTCGACTTGGCGGTGTTCTCCGGGATGTCCAGCACCTCTGCTATTTCGCGGAAGGTGAGCTCCTGAAATTCCTTCAGTAGCAGAACGGTTCGCTGCTCTTCGGGGAGCTGACCAATAGCCTGATTCAGCAGATGCTTACGCTCGCTCTGTTCGAACCTGGCTTCGGTTTCGCTGGAATGTCCGTTTGTTTCATGATTTCTTTCAAGCTCGCCGGCTATGGCTTCCCGCCGGTTGAGCTCACGGCTTTGTGACCGTTTCCAGTCGCGAAACTGGTTCATCATAATCTGGTAGGCCCAGGATGAAAAGCGCGCTGCATCATCAAGCGTATCCAGCTTCTGATGTACCTTGATGAAGGTACGCTGCGTGATTTCGTGGGCGTCGTCATCGCTACCGGTTAGGCGGAAGGCGAAGCGAAACAGCGGATCGCGCCATCGTCGCATCAGCTGGCTGAAGGCCTCTTCATCCCCACCGTTGATCCGAACCACAAGCTCGGAATCATCCATATGTCTGCTTAGTGTTTGCATATGCCATAAGACGATGCCGGCAGTGGAATAGTTTTATCAATGGGAGAAAAAATTATAGGGGGGGGGGACGCAGAGGCGCGCTGATCAAAAAAGAAAGTCTCGCAAAGGTTAATAATATTCTTTGCGAAAATCTGCGTCATAATCCGCGTTACTCCCGACACCCACCAGGCGGGGTCGGGACTAGTTTTGCGTCCTGACCAACCAGCTTTTCCATACGCTTCCGGAACTGATTCATCGCATAATCGATGTACCAGGATTTATCCAGTCCGAAGGGCATCACCTCATAGGGCTCGAACATTTCGTCTACTACATCTATAGCCATATCGAGCAGGCGGCCGGCCTCCCGTTCGAGCAGTGGTTTGAGCTGGGGATGTTCATCCAGTAAACGTTTTATGAGGTAGAGTCCGTAGGCGATATGGCGGGACTCGTCCCGCTTGAGCAGCCCTATGCCTTCGCGGAGTCCTGGAAGCATATCGTTGTCGGTGAGCATGCGGAAATAGGCCTCGTAACCGGTTTCGGCCAGGGTTCCTTCCACAATCATATTATAGGTAACCGAAGCGCACAGCTGGGCTTCGGGGCTGGAATCTGTCTGCAATCGCTGAAGCGCTTTTTCCAGCTCCGTGCCAAACAGCTGACGATACGCTTTCCCGTGAAAGGTCTCCAGGTCGGGAATATCTACAACAACGTCGCGGAGAAAGAGGGCGAAAAACTCGGTATGCTTGGCCTCTTCCCAAAGAAACGTGGTGAGGAACATCTCTTCCTCAAGACGGCCTTCTTTTGCCACGGTCTGTATGAGCGGCAGCAGGTCGAGAGTTACGGCCTCCTCGCCAGCCAGAAACTGTGAGCTGAGATGCAGCAATACCGTTTTCTCCGTCGGGCTGAAGCTCTTCCACTGCTCCCGGTCCCGGGTGAAATCAATCGCGGCCGGATCCCAGATCCCGTGACGCTTAGCCTTCTGAAACAGCTGCATCGGAAAGGAGTCGAAATCAAGTCCGCGGGAGGTGGATGAATAGCTTTTTCGGGCTTGTGCAATCGGCTTGGTACCGTTTGTTTCTGGTGATGCGTTTCGGGTCTGAACAGGCACAGAGGCCACACCTGATTTCTTTTCTGTAGCTTCAATTTGTGGTGTGCAGCCGAGTAAATCCCGGGCGGCTTTGCGCTGCATGCTGAGGCGTATCATGCTTCCTTTTTCAAGTCGGATACGTCCGCTCACAAGGTGGAAAAGCGGATCCTCCCTGGTTTCGGTAAGGCGGCTCCAGACGGATTCTTCAGCTGTAAGGATGATTCCGGCCCGGTCTTCATCACCCTCACCAAGATACCGCAGCTCCAAGCACTTTCCGCCGCTAAGATCCAGCCACAGGCCGGGAATGATCTCTTCATCGGCATTCACGACTGGTTTGGTAAACTTCAGGATTACGGGCTCATTCCAGCCCGAGCCGGTGGAGCTGTAGGCTTCACTTGAGTTAATGGCCTCTTTCCAGCTGCTGAGCCAATGGCTGGTGTAGGGGGCGGGACGTTCGGAAGGCAGAGTATTGGACATAATAACAGCCTGTTAGAATTTTAAAGGATAGAAAAGCAGATGTTTTTAATATGGTTAATCGGTGGTTTGTTGTCAATGAGGTGTAGATGCTGCTTTGCTATTTTTTGCCGGGGGGGCAAACGAGTCCCACGAAATAAGCTTTTAACCTGCTTTAAGCGCGTAGACACGAATGCCATAAAAAAGCCGGAACCTCAAAGAGGCCCGGCTTTTTATAATTAACGAAGCAGTAGCGGATTGCTTAATCTTCCAGGGTCGAAAGATCGCCTTCGTCTACGCCCATTGCTCTGGCTTTGAGGACCCGGCGCATGATTTTACCGCTTCGGGTTTTGGGCAGGCTTTCGAGGAATGCTACGGTCTCGGGACGCGCTATCGGACCCATTTCATCCGAGACGTGTTTGCGCAGCTCGTCTTCGAGCTTTTTATCGCCGGTGAGACCGTTTTTGAGGATCACGTAGGTGTGGATGGCGTTGCCTTTTACCTCGTGCGGAAGCGCAATGGCCGCGGCCTCAGAAACCGCAGAATGACTCACAAGTGCGCTTTCGACCTCAGCCGTTCCGAGGCGGTAGCCGCTCACCTTAATCACATCGTCGATGCGGCCGATAATCCAGATATAGCCGTCTTCGTCAATGCGGGCGGAGTCGCCGGCTTTGTACCAGCCCTGCTTCTCGTATTCTTTCCAGTAGGTTTCGGCGTAACGATCGGCATCACCAAAAATGGTTCGTGCCATTCCCGGCCAGGGAGCTTTGATGACTAGCTTGCCTTCTTCTCCGGCCTTTACTTCGATGCCCTTATCATCTACAACGCCCACTTCGATTCCGAAAAGAGGCTTAGTAGCGGAGCCGGGCTTCAGCGGGGTAATGGGCAGTGGGGCGATCATCATGCCGCCGGTTTCGGTCTGCCACCAGGTGTCCATAATCGGGCACTGACCTCTCCCGATAACCTCGTGATACCAGCGCCAGGCCTCCGGATTGATGGGCTCGCCAACCGAGCCAAGGAGCCGCAGACTGGACAGATCATGTCGTTTTGGCCACTGCTCTCCGAATCGCATCAGTCCGCGGATGGCCGTAGGCGATGTATACAGAATGGTGATTCCATATTTCTCGATCATATTCCACCAGCGGTTCGGGTACGGGTGATTCGGGGCGCCTTCATACATCATAATCGTCGCGCCGTTGATTAACGGACCATACACCAGATAGCTGTGGCCGGTAATCCAGCCGGGATCGGCCGCGCACCACCAGCGGTCCTCATCCTTAATGTCGAACACGTTGCGCAACGTAGTTGATGTGTAGACCGAATAGCCGCCGTGCGTATGAACCAGACCTTTCGGCTTGCCGGTTGTGCCGGATGTAAACAGGATGAAAAGCGGATCCTCAGCATCGGTAACCTCCGTGTCGCAGCAGGGTGAGGCAATCGGAAGCTGCATGAGATCCGAATACCAGAAGTCGCGGTCGTTTTCCATGTGCACTTCCTGACCGGTACGCTTGACGGTAATGCAGACCTCAATGGTAGGGGAGCGGTCCATGGCCTCGTTGGCTATGGCTTTGAGGTCGGTGATTTTTCCGCGTCTCCAGCCGCCGTCGGCCGTTACCAGTACCCGCGAGTGTGCATCGCTGATGCGCCCCGCAAGAGCCTCAACGGAAAACCCGCCGTAAACAACCGAGTGCATGGCTCCGATTTTGGCACATGCCAGCATGGCGATGGGCAGTTCAGGAATTTGAGGCATGTAGATGGTCACGATTTCACCCTTTTTCACGCCCATGCTTTTCAGCACGTTGGCAAACTTGGAAACCTCGCGGTTCAGGGCATGGTAGCTCATGGTTTTCACATCACCCGGCTCGCCTTCCCATATCATGGCCAGCTTGTTGCGCCGGTGCGTTTCCAGGTGGCGGTCGATGGCGTTGGCAACGATGTTTATTTTTCCGCCGGTAAACCATTTATAGAACGGCTTGTTGCTGTCGTCGAGCACCTCTTTCCACTTGCGGTACCACTTCAGCTTTTTGGCTTCACCAGCCCAGTAGTCCTCGCGGTTGGCAATGGATTTGGCGTAGTTTTCCTCGTATTCCTTTATGTGCGCCTTTCGCGTAATACTTTTAGGCGGATGATACAAAAGTTTGTCCTGTGTGGAATTCGTAGTTGGTTCAGTTTTCATGATGTATGCTGTTTTAATAATGATGGTGTTGATTTTGTACTGAAAGCCGAAACCGGGAAACATCACCCTGCAAAACAGAGCGATGCTTCCCGAATGCGGTTAATGGTTTAAAGCACCTGCACTACGAGCGCTTACCCGGTACGCGGATGTTCTCCACGAGTTCCTGAATATGCTGCGGCGGGCTCTTTGTGAAGCGCACCACAACCAGGGCAACAGCCATGTTGAGCAGCATGCCAAGCGTACCAATACCTTCTGGCGAAATACCGAACAGCCAGTGATCAGGATTGTTGAGTTCCGGTCTGATGAAGGTGAAGTAGATAATGTAGGAGGCCGTAAAGAACACGCCAACTATCATGCCCGCTATGGCGCCTTCCTTGTTCATCTTCTTGTAGAAAATGCCCAGAATGATGGCCGGGAAGAAGGAGGCTGCTGCAAGACCGAAGGCAAACGCAATGGTCTGTGCCACAAAGCCCGGCGGATTAATCCCGAAATAGCCCGCAACGATCACCGCAAAACCGGCGGCAATACGCGCAATCCAAAGCTCATTCTTGTCGGACAGATCTGGCTTGAGCGTGCGTTTAAATAAATCGTGGGCCACGGAGGTGGAGATCACCAGAAGGAGGCCGGCGGCGGTCGATAGCGCCGCGGCAAGTCCGCCGGCAGCAACCAGGCCAATCACCCAGTTTGGCAGACCCGCAATTTCAGGATTCGCCAGTACGATGATATCTGGATCAATTCGAAGCTCGTTAGTGGCGGGGTCTCCCGAGTAGTTAATGATCCCGTCGTTGTTGAGATCATTGAATTCCACAAGCCCGGTTTGCTCCCAGTTGGTGAACCAGTCGGGCACCTCGGAGTATTGGGTGTTATGAATGGTATCGACCAGGTTTACCTTTGCGAAAGCTGCAAGGGCAGGCGCGGTGGAGTAAAGCAGCACAATGAAGATAAGTGCATAACCCGCAGATGTGCGTGCGTCGCGAACGCGTGGAACGGTGAAGAAGCGCACAATTACGTGCGGCAGTCCGGCTGTTCCGATCATGAGCGCGGCCGTTATGAAGAAGACGTCAATCATGGGTTTGTTCCCCGAGGTGTACATCGCCAGACCGAGCTCTTCACTGAGTCCATCGAGGCGGTCGAGCAGATAGGTGCCGTCTTCGAGGGTGCCACCGAATCCCAGTTGCGGAAGGGCGTTTCCGGTCATCATAATGGAAATGAAAATCACCGGAACCAGATAGGCAAAAATGAGCACGCAGTACTGGGCAACCTGTGTATAGGTGATGCCCTTCATGCCGCCCATAACCGCGTAAAAGAATACGATAATCATACCGATTACCACGCCAATTTCAATCTCCACGTTCAGAAAGCGGGAAAACACAATTCCTGTTCCGCGCATCTGACCCGCCACGTAGGTGAAGGAAATGAACACAGCGCAGAATACGGCCACCATGCGTGCGCCGCTTGAGTAGTAGCGGTCGCCCACAAAATCGGGAACGGTAAACTTGCCGAACTTGCGCAGATAAGGCGCTAACAGGAGTGCAAGAAGCACGTAGCCCCCGGTCCAGCCCATCAGGTAAACCGAGCCGTCGTAGCCGAGGAACGCAATCATTCCGGCCATAGAGATAAACGATCCGGCTGACATCCAGTCGGCTGCCGTTGCCATTCCGTTAAACAGCGGAGGCACGTTACCACCTGCCACATAAAAATCTTTGGTTGTTCCGGCGCGCGACCAAATTGCAATGCCAATGTAGAGCGCAAATGTTGCCCCTACGATTATGAAGGTCCATGTTTGAATTTCCATTTTTCTATTCCTCCCTCACATCAAATTCGCGGTCGAGCCGGTTCATCAGGTACACATACAAAAAGATGATGATGATGAAGGCGTATTGAGATCCCTGCTGGGCAAACCAGAAGCCCATTTTGAAGCCGCCGAATCGTATGCTGTTGAGCGGTTCTGCAAACAGAATGCCCAGTCCATACGAAAAGACAAACCATCCGATAAGCAGACTGACCAGAATGGTCAGGTTCCGCTTCCAGTACTGTTTATATTTTTCGTCCATGGTGTGTGGTGTTTAGGATTGGTGATATGAAAATGATGTGTGATGCCGATCAGAAAAAGAACCAGGAGGCAAAGAGCAGGCGTACGTTGTTCACGTTTTCAGCGCCTCGCACGATTCCCTCTTCGTCGGGAGTGCCGTACGCAGCTGATGAAATCTCTGCCTCAAGGCTGAGGCGAACCGGACCCGAATTCCATTCTGCCCGTGGTGCAATTCGCCAGATATGATCGATATCTGATCCGCGGTAGCCCGGGAGCGTGCCGCTTCCGGTGAAGGTGTCATCGGCACCGAAGTTCTGCGTGTAGCCGGCAAACAAGCCTCCTCTGAAGGTGCTTCCGGTCGAAATATCCATCCATGCCGCGCCTGATTGAATGTTAACCAGGCTATAGTTCAGACCGTCGTTCGGATCGGGCTGATCGACAGCAAAACCGCCGAGCATAAGATGATCGAACAGATTCTGGCCGTAGGTGAGCTGCGCCATCACGCGCGTATTTCCGGAAGTAAGCGAGCCAAAAGCCGTACCAGCCAGCGAATGAATCGTTTCCTCACCGGAAAGAATATCGGGTCGAAGCGCTTTGAAATCGATTCCGGCTCCGGCGCTGAAACTCCCAAAATGCTGACGAATCTGTCCGTGCAGATTAGGAATGCCGGACCGACGAAGGGGGTAGGTGCCACCCTGACTCGCAAAGTCGATTTGTGACAATGCCGCTACAATAAACTCCGTACGGCCGGGAGTATAGGTGTAGCGAATCTGAGGGTTTCTGGCAAAAGGCTTGAAGGGCGCGCCGGTGTTAAATGCAACCACGCCGGGAACGGCATTTACAGCAAACATAGGGTGCCAGTACTGCCCCATCATAAGTTTATGGCGACCGTCCCAGTTTAATTCCACAAAAGCATGACGAAGCCTGAATCCGTTGATATCCGATTCGATGTTTCCGAAGAATGCTCCCTCCACAAAACCACGGGCTTGTGCTCCGAATGCATCTACTGTGGCGGTTTCGACCCCGAGGCGGGATTGAATTGCCAGCATATGAAACTGGGGCACATCGTTTCTGTCGTTACCGGCCTCGTTATTAACTACCGGGGCAGGGTAGAGCGAAAACTGACCCTGTCGTGCCGCAACCATTGTGCGCGTGTCATAAAACATATCGTGCTTCACAAATCCGAAAAATCGGAAATTGGGCTCCTGCTTATCCTGAGCTTCGGATGAGTTGTGAAGAAAAGCAGTACAAAGAACTGCAAGAATGAGAACGGTGATCGGTTTCATGGACCAGTCTCTTGTTATGTCATTGTTTCATTGAAGGATTGTGGCGGCTGTTAAAAGCGCTTCCACAACTTTTTTAAGAGTACGGTATTGGAAAATAATAGTCAAGCGAAATTTCGCTAAATACCAGATTCTGCAAATAGCGTAATAAATTATTTTCTGGAAAGAAAGTCCTGATAATGATTAGTTGGGCGATTTCGCGGGTTAATCTGCCAATTCACCATTCACAATTCACCATTCACAATTTCTTTCATAAACCAAATTGTAAGTATGCCCCCGAATAATTACTTTCTGTAATGGCACAAAAAATTCTAATCGTAGACGACGAACCAAGCATCGTAATATCCCTTGAGTTTCTCATGGCTCAGAACGGGTATGATGTATTTGTTGCACGCAACGGAGAGCAGGCGCTCGACCTGATTCCCGAAATAAATCCCGACCTGATTCTGCTGGACGTTATGCTGCCAAACCGCAGCGGATTTGAAATCCTCCAGCTGCTTCGCAAGGATAAAAAGACGAAACACCTCAAAATTATCCTGCTAACAGCCAAGGGCCGGGATCAGGACATCACAAAAGGAATAACTCTTGGAGCCGACGCCTACATACCTAAGCCGTTTTCCACTAGGGCTTTGGTTGAGAAGGTGAAGGAAACCCTCGCCGAAAAAAATGCAAAGTGAGAAGCTGATTCGCTTTTTGCCGCTGCTTGTTTTTATTGTAGTGGGCAGCGGCGGGTTTCTTTTGTTTGCCCTGCTTCACGCTTTTCTTCCTCCTGAGCTAAGCAATGCTCTTTCCGAAATACGCTCGGAATCCCTGCCTATAATTGTGCTCTCCTTTTCACTTCCGGCAGGTTTAGCCGCATGGATCTGTCACTACCTCATACATAGCCGTATTCTGCCGGTCGGTCGTATGGCCGATGCATCTACCTTGCTTGTTTCAGGCCGGGGGCGCATCACCCTTGAAGAAACAGGAATTGCCGAACTCGATCGTCTGCGCAGCGGTCTGATTCAGGCGGCCGAAAGCCTGCAGTCGAATAAGGAGAAGCTGGGACTCGAGCTGGAGCGGGCCTCGCAAAGGCTTCGGTCGGAGCGCGATACCCTGGCCACAATTATAAGTCAGCTGAAGCAGGGCGTGGTTGTTACCAATCGTAAAGGGCGCGTGTTGCTGTTCAATAATTCGGCCGATGCGCTGCTTTCGTTTCCCAAGCATCAGCCGCCGGTGTATCTGGGGCTTGGCCGGCCTGTTGAGGGCCTCATCGATTCCAGTCTGACCGAATGGGCCATGGCGGAAACCGGCAGGAGGCAGGATGGGGAGCCGGTGCCTTTCATCACCCTTTCGCCGGGTGACAGGCTGCTAAGCGTTCGGGTTTTGCGCACCTCGGGAACGCGTGGCGAGGATTCGGGCCATATCTTTTTTCTGAGCGACATCACCGATTCGAGATTCAGGGAAGGGGTGAGTCAGCGGTTTGCCGATAACGGCCTCCGGCGCATTCGCGACTCAATTGCCGGAATTCAGGCTGCGGCCGATAACCTCAAAAACTTTCCGGAAGCAACTCCTCAGCAGCGCCTCACTTTTCATGAGCTTATTCTGAGCGAGAGCGAAAGAATAGGTGGCGAAATAAAAGCGTATGAGGATGAGGAGCAGAAGTCGGCTCCAGCCGAGGTAAGCATGACGCTCATCAATACCGAAGTGCTTACAAAAATATGCATGGAAATGAGCAAAGATGCCCGGCTTCATGCAGAGTCTGGCGATGCGCGACAGTCCATGTTTGTGCTTGCAGATACTTTCACCCTTCCGGTTAGTATGGCGTATTTGGGTACACAAATCCAGAAAGTTGCCGGACAGGATGAGGTGATAAGATTCTCGGCGGGTTTGTTCGAAAAGTATGTTCGTTTCAGCTGGGGCTGGGAAAAGGGTGAAGTTACCGAAGAGCTGGTTGAGGATTGGCTTTCGCAAAAACCGGCCGCCGGAAGATTGCGTCTGCCGCACAGCCTGGATGAGGTATTGAGCCGGCACCGGGCCAACTGGTGGGTGAAGGAAACGGATGAAGGCCGCTTCGAGCTCAGCGTTATTCTGCCTCAGCAGGAATCACCTGAAGCCGGAAAGGTAGCTGGAAAAACCTCCGGGTTCGATATCGGGCTTTTTCAGACTCAGGGTGATGAGTCCCTGCTTTTGCAGCCGCTTGAGAAGCTTAACGCAACCGTTTTTGATACCGAAACAACCGGCCTGAATCCATCGGATGGCGACAAGCTGATATCGGTAGGAGCGGTCCGTATTGTAAACGGAAGCCTTATTGAAACCGAGTTTTTCAACGAGTTTATAAATCCCGGCCGTAGCGTGCCGGAGGCCTCAACGCTCATTCATGGAATTACCGATGATATGCTGGTGGGCAAGCCCGACGCCGGCAGAGTGCTTCCGGGCTTTGATGTGTTTACTGCCGATAGTCTGCTCGTTGCCCATAATGCGGCCTTCGACATGCGTTTTCTCGAGCTCGAGCATCCGGGAGATTTCTCGGCCTACAGCAGAACCGTGCTCGACACCCTGCTGCTTTCCACCGTGCTTCATCCAAGGTTAAAAGGCCATTCGGTGGATGATCTGGCAAAGAGATTTGATGTTAAATCCGAAACGCGCCATGATGCGCTTGGTGATGCCATCACAACGGCGCGCATCTTTGTGAAAATGATTCCATTGCTAAAAGAAGCAGGAATTGTTACCGTTGGTGATGCTATCCGAGCCAGCAGGGAAAGTTTGTATTCGAAATTGAAGTATTAAAGAAGAGGCTAATACCGGATTTTCTTTATGCAGGTAAAAATCGGAATATTTTACTCATATAAGCATTACGAGAGTAAATTTATTTGTATTTTACCCTTGTTTTAAAAACGAAGGTAATTCTTGCCCTTGACTATTTCATGCATGTTTAATCCGAAGATTCCATTTAACGAGCTCCCACCTCTGCCTCCAGACGCAGATTTGGAAACCAAGCCGGTAATGCGGAAGCTTATAAAAGCTAGTCGTGCACTATCGGAACTGAATGGTGCACTCACGAATCTGCCAAACCCAAACTTATTTCTAGATACCATTCATCTTCAGGAGGCAAAATCAAGCTCTGAAATTGAAAATATCATCACTACAAATGATGACCTGTATCGAGACATAATAGCTGATAAAAAAGTGGGAGCACCAGCTGTGAAAGAAGTATTGCGTTATAAGCAGGCTTTGTGGCTCGGGTTGGAACGCATAGAAAATCGGCCATTTATTTCTACGAATCTTTGCATAGAAATAGTTCAGTGTATTAAGCAGAACTCCTCTGGTATCCGAGTTACTCCAGGCACAGTTTTGGCTGATTCTACAGGAAATGTGTTGTACACGCCTCCAGCCGGTGAAATGGTAATACGGAATAAAATGTCTGAACTGGAGCTATTTATTAATGAGACGGATAACCTGGACCCACTCATAAAAATGGCTTTATTACATTATCAATTTGAAGCAATCCATCCGTTTGCAGATGGAAATGGGCGTACAGGCAGAATTTTGTTGCTTCTGTATTTGAAACTCTCAGGCTTATTACAAATTCCTGCTATTTATTTAAGTGATTACATAATCCGCAACAAGCTGTCATATTATGAGCTTTTACGGGGTGTAACTGAAAGGCAGGAATGGCAGCCTTATGTTTTATATATGCTGGATATGGTAGAAGTTATAGCGCAGCGATCATTAGTGCGGATTCACGCAGTTTCAGCACTAATGGATACTATTAGTGAGCGTATAAAAAAACAGGTTCCACTTGCTTATTCCAAAGAGCTTGTCGAAATTTTATTCAGGTTACCCTATACAAAACGCCAGGTTTTGTCTGATGCGGGTTTAGGAACCTTAAAAACCGTTGGGAATTACTTAGCCCAATTAGAACAAGCTGGGATATTAACATCCGAAAAATTGGGCAAGGAGAAGTTCTACATTAACAAAGCACTCATGGATTTTTTGGCCAAACCCAATTAAATCAGCAACCCGTTAAGGAGAAACCTAGCTATTCTGTCAGGCAGGAACTAACAAAAAGAAAGCAAAAATGCGGATTAGGTCGCTTCGGCCCCGAGTGGGAGATGGAGGGAGACATATTAGATTGATTCACAATTGAGGTTACTTCGATTAATACAAAACACGAAATGTATGCTCTTAAGCTTAAGTTAGTGCTTCACAAAAACAATTACTTACCTTCGTGCACGGAGCGATAGCGATTCCCGCGAAGCGAAACTTCGAGTCTTCGTGCCCTCGTGGTTCAAAATTGATGTCTGACTCCCCTCAATACCCTGCCCGAAAGTTAATCTCAATACTCTGCTGAAGGTCTTTTGAGATCTTCAGGCACTTCACCAGCTCCGCTTTTTCCTGATCTGAAAGTGAAGAAGGATCAATAATATTATCCGGCTCTTTTCCCTCATTAATGCAATCTATCTGATGCCTGAGCCGAATGCCGGTCATAAACTTACAGGCGTTTCGGGCATCTGAAGCAGTCGCTCCTCTGTAGGCCCCGAGCTTATCAAGCTCGCTGATTCGCTCCAGCGTGTTGGTCGAATTCACGCCTTTACTCAGGCCGTAAATCCGCGCATGATCGGTTAATGGAAGCATCGCTTTTTTGATATCCAGGCTTGTCGACGCTTTCCGGCTGATGCCCCCAAACCAGCCCAGCGGGACCGAATGACTAAGCGCGTTTTTAGCCATGTGATAAAAGAAAAGCCCGCTTTGGCTTTCGAGCAGTTTTCTGATATGAGATCCAAGTTCTTTCTCCAGAGACTGATCCCCGTAACCACAGCGGAAATCGAAGAAGATGCAGGCCTGCATAATGGCCATGGGCTCGGGCTCTTCCACCCAGCCGGAAAAGGTGTCCTTCCAGCTGTCGAGCGACATCACCCATTTCGGGTTGGATGCCATCACATTACCCTTGCAGAATAAAAAACCGAATGCGTCGAGTCCTTCGGAGACGATTTCGCCAAGCCTGATGAAATAATCCGTATCGGTTTTGCTGCTGCAAACGATAGCGCTGTCCTGATCGGTACGGAGCGTCTGTTCGTTGCGCCCCTCGGAACCCATCACCATAAACATCCAGCGATCGGGCGCCGGGCCAAGTTTTGTGAGGGCGTGTTCGATTCCGGAGTGCATCACCCTGTCGGCCACGATGGTAATCAGCCGGGTGCAGGATGATGGCAAACTGCCCTGACTGAGCATTTTAGCAGTTTTCGTCGCCAGTTGGGGCCGGAGGTCAACCGGGTTTTCGAAGATGACATCAGCGGTGATTTCATCGGCAAATGCAGCGATTTGAGCATCATCAGGCTGATGTTCAGGTTTCTCCGGCTGGTATGATGGCTCGCTGCTCATTCACTCAAGATACATATTTAGACTTGAGCTTGCGACGGCCTGTAAATAAAAAGGTCTCCGGCACTATGCTGCCGGAGACCTTTGTGTTGTGGGGATTACCGTCTCTCTCAGAATTGCTCGGATTCTGTGGATCCGGCCATGGCTGCCGTTGCTGCCTGACCGCCGGAAAGCGCGTTGGTTACCAAATCAAAGTAACCGGTGCCCACTTCACGCTGATGGCGCGTGGCGGTGTAGCCCAGGTTTTCGTTGGCAAACTCGGCCTCCTGCAGTTTTGCGTAGGCGCTCATGCCGGTGCGTCGATAGTCGTGCGCCAGCGTAAACATGCTGTGGTTGAGGGCGTGGAAACCGGCCAGTGTAATAAACTGGAACTTGTATCCCATAGCACCAAGCTCATCCTGGAAGCTTCTGATTTCCTTATCGCTGAGCTGTTTTTTCCAGTTAAATGATGGCGAACAGTTATACGCCAGCATCTTGTCAGGAAATTTTTGCTTCAGTGCTTCGGCGAATTCGCGCGCCTCACCAATATCGGGTTTTGACGTTTCGCACCAGACCAGATCGGCATAAGGTGCATAAGCGAGCCCGCGCTCGATGGCCATTTCCAGGCCGCCGGTAATACTGTAGTATCCGTCAGCGGTGCGGTCGCCGGTAATGAATCGGTGATCCCTTTCGTCGGCATCGCTTGTCATTAAACGGGCAGCGTTGGCATCGGTTCTCGCCACGATTATGGTTTCTACACCGCAAACATCCGTTGCCAGACGGGCAGCGTTCAGCGTTTTGACGAATTGTGATGTGGGAACCAGAACCTTGCCGCCCAGGTGTCCGCATTTCTTTTCGGAGGCCAGCTGATCCTCGTAATGAACCGCTGCTGCACCTGAAGCAATCATGGATTTCATGAGTTCAAAGGCGTTAAGCGGTCCGCCGAAACCGGCTTCGGCATCGGCTACAATCGGAACCATCCAGTCGAAATCGCCACCGCCCTCGCTGTGGTAAATCTGATCGGCACGCATCAGCGCCTGATTGATGCGCTTCACTACATCCGGCACGGAGTTTACGGGATACAGACTCTGATCTGGGTACATTTGTCCGGCCAGATTGGCATCGGCCGCTACCTGCCAGCCGCTCAGATAAATGGCCTGAAGACCAGCTTTGGCCTGCTGAAGCGCCTGATTCCCCGTTAAAGCTCCAAGTGCGTTTACGTAGGGCTCTTCCTGTAAACTTTTCCAGAGTCGTGCAGCGCCACGCTCGGCAAGTGAATATTTGATCTCAACGGAACCGGCCAGTTTGGCTACGTCGGAGGCGTTGTAGGTGCGTGCTACGCCTTTCCATCTGGGGCTGTTCTCCCAGGTATAATTAATATCATGATACGTTTTCATAGGTCAATAATAGTTGGAGGAGTGTTGGTTTCTTGTTGCTGGGGTTTAAGTGATAAGGTGCCGGGTCAGGCGGGATCGGATCCCATAGCGAGAAAATCGGCCAGCTCGTCCTGAAGAAAGATTGAGCGTGCTTCTGCTGCTGCGCGCTCAAAGGCTTCGATGACTTTGCTGAGCTGCTTCTCGTCGCTTATCTGCTCCGCTGCTTCCTGTCGAATCTTTTCTAGTTCTTCGTCAAAAATGCGGGTGATAAGCTCGTCGTTAACTGTAATGCCTTCGCGCAGGATTACGCGGTGGTGTTTCCATTGCCATGTTTGAGCGCGGGAAATTTCGAGCGTGGCGAGGTCTTCCATTAGATTATCCCAGGCCACGCAGCCGATGCCCTGCAGCCAGCCGTTCATGTAGCCGATACCCACGCGAACGTTGGTGCGAAGCCCGTCGAGCGTTTTAGGCCCCTCGGAGGAAGGAATGAGATTGGGATATAAATCGTAATCCGGAATCACATCAAGCTGATTCTTTTTGGTGAACTGCTTGAGCGCCACGCCAACGAAATAGGGATGTGAAACCCAGCAGCCGTCATGACCAAGTCCGGATTCCCAGGCTTTGTCTTCGGCTACTTTTTTTGTCTGCTGTTCGCGCAGCTCTCCGGTTTTGCCCGGCGTAAATGCCGACATGCCGCCCATCGCAAACGCGCCTCGTTTGTGGCAGATGAGCACAATGCGTTTGGCGTAATTTTCCATCCAGTACTTTTGCATGGTGATGGTCGCCCGGTCGGCCATAATATGCCTCGGATGTGCCTGCAGTACTTTGATATCGCTGAAAATCTTATCCCAGCGCCCTGTGTTGAGGCCTGCCGCGTGCTCACGAATCTCGTAAAGGATTTCTTCAATCTGGAAGGCCGCTGTGAGGGTCTCAATCAGGAATGTAGCCCGAAGCGTACCAGTGGGGAAGCCGCACAACTGCTGTACCAGTTTGAAAAGGTCGTTCCACCAGCGGGCTTCGAGATAGTGCTCGCATTTCGGAATATAGTATTTAGGCGTCCGGCCCTGCTCGCTCAGGATTTTAGCAGTATGATAAAAGGTGACGGCCAAATCGGTAATCCCCGCTGAAGCCGGTTTCCCGTTAATAATGATGTTGTTTTCGGCTAAATGGAGCCCGCGAACCCGAACCATCACCCCGGCTTTATCATCCGGGTCAATTTCGTACACTTTTCCGCCCTTCTCTTCCCGCAGGCTGTTATCAGCAGCGCCAATCACATTATGATAGCCGTCGATCACGTTCACCCAGTCGGGCATCATCGAGTCTTCGAAATCCAGCATGGCCATATCGGCCCGGTCGCCGGTTTCGTTCCGGCTGAGCATGTTTATAACCATTTTGGCAGAGTTTACGGGACCGGTAATTTCGACTCTTCGCTGGAGAAGATCTTCCGGCAAAGGTGCTACTTTCCAGCTTCCTGTTACTGCTTCAGAGTTTCGGTCTTCGTAGTCGGGAAGCTTACCTGCATTGAATTCTTTCTGACGAACTTTGCGCTTTTCGAGAAGCTGAAGACGATCTTTGTTTTTTTGCTGATGCAGGGCTGAAATGAGCTTTAAAACAGGCTCAGTAAAAATCTGCCGGGCGCGCTCGTTCAGCGCATTTTTATTAATATGAATCTGGTAGCCAACAGACTCATATCCGGTCTCAGGTGCAGTGAGTGTATCTTTTTCGGCAAGCATATGTAACTCCGGTAAATGAAGGACTTTGGGTGTTGTGTCTGAATCCAAATTATAGGAGCAAATAAAATATTACAAGCGAAATTTCGCTAATCAAATAAATTCGCAAATTTTAGTATTTTACTTTCAACCGAAGCCCTCTCTGATTTTAATCAGAACCAATTTTGACTATTTTACGCTATAAGCGAAAATGATAATCAACTGTTTTTGAATGGGTATCAGCAAAGAAAATCTTAATCTTGTACTTGGTCTGAAGGTCAGCTGGCTGCGGCAGCAGCGGGGGCTTTCACTCAAGGAGCTTTCCGAAAAAAGCGGGATGTCGATATCGTATCTCAACGAAATCGAAAAGGGAAAGAAGTACCCCAAAGCAGATAAGATTATGTCGCTGGCCGAGGCACTGGGCAAGCCATACGACGAGTTGGTATCGCTTCAGCTGGATCAGCAGCTGATGCCTCTTTCCGAGCTGTTGAGCACCAGCATTATGCAGGAAATTCCATTCGATTTGTTCGGCCTTAAGAAGTCTGATCTGATGGAGTTTATGACCAACGCTCCGGCCCGTTTTGCCGCCCTTATAGATACCCTTATCAAAATTGCCCGCACCTACGATCTGAGCGTGGAAAACCTGCTTTTTGGTGCCCTGCGATCGTATCAGGAAATGCAGAATAATCATTTCCCCGAAATTGAAAAAAAAGCTGCCGCATTTAGAAAACAGTACAGCCTTGAAGGAGAGCGGTTAACCTATCGAAAAATTAAAAGCCTGCTCGAAAATGAATACGGCTATGAGATAGATGAAAAAAAGCTGGCTCAAAGCGATGAATTAAAGCATTTCCGGTCGTTGTATCTGCCGAGAAAACCACAGCGTCTGTATGTGAATACCGACCTGACAGAATCTCAGCAGCTGTTTTCACTCTGTCGCGAGCTGGGTTATGAGGTGCTTGAGCTCAAGGAGCGGGTGCCGGGCTCATCGTATTTAAAAGATGCCACGTTCGATCAGCTGCTCAATAATACGCATGCGTCTTATTTTGCCGGAGCGCTGCTGCTCAATCAGGATGAGCTCGCCGCTGATCTCGAAAAATGGTTTGAAACGGGTAAGTGGAGTTCCGACGCACTTGAGTCCATGATTGCAAAATACCGTGTTACGCCTGAGATGCTGTTCCACCGGCTCACCCAGATTATGGAGAACAAATTCCAGCTGGGGCAGTTTTATTTCCTTCGATTTAATCACGATACGAACACCGGAGAATACAAGCTCACTAAAGAGCTTCATTTTTCTAAGCTGCACTCCACGCACGGCATTGGTTTTAACGAGCACTATTGCCGCCGCTGGATTACGCTGCGCCTGCTCAGGCAGGTTGCTGAATCGAATATAACAGAGGATGTAACATTCGGGGCGCAAAGGTCGCTGTTCTATAACACTGATAACGAGTATTTCTGCATTTCGGCCGTCCGACCGCTTCGCCTGAGTCCGGGCGTTAACTCCTGCGTGACCATCGGTTTTCTGATGGACCAAAAATTCAAGCGCAAAGTTCGCTTCTGGGATGATGAGAACGTAAAGCGCTCGGTTGTGAACCGGACCTGCGAACGCTGCCCTATAGAAGACTGCAGCGAACGGGCAACCTCACCGGTTATCCATGAAAAGAAGCTGCGGGAAGAGCGCATCTCCCGCAGGCTGGATGAACTCTTTGCAGAAGGCTAAAATAATCCTGAAGTAGCCCAAAACTGAATTCCTAACCATGAAACAGGCCGGAAAACAACGTGTGCTTAGTATAGTAGCCTTCATCGCAGGCGTACTTTTGCTCATTTCTCCGGCTTCGGGTATTGCAGCACGTCCGGGCTTCCTGCTGGGGCTTCCTGCAGGTATGATATATGTTTTCGGCATCTGGCTTATCATTATCGCGCTTTTGTTTGTGTCGGGACAGAAAACGGGGAAGGAAAAAGAAGCATGAACAGCCCCGTACTCATAGCGGCCATTGCGTTTGGCTACCTGATGGTTCTGTTCCTCATTGCCTACTTTGCGGATAAGCGCGCAAAGCAGGGTAAAAGCCTGATTAACAACCCCTGGGTGTATTCGCTCTCGCTGGCCGTATATTGCACCGCCTGGACGTTTTACGGCTCGGTAGGCCGGGCTGCCGAATCCGGTTTGGGATTTCTGCCCATTTATCTCGGTCCCACGCTCATGGCCGCGCTGTTCTTTCTGGTGCTTCGCCGAATGGTTCGAATTTGCAGAAATCAGCGCATCACCTCGATTGCTGACTTCATCGGTTCCCGCTACGGAAAAAGCACGCTTCTGGCTGGAGTGGTGACGGTAATCGCGGTGCTTGGCATCATTCCGTATATCTCGCTTCAGCTCAAGGCTATTTCCAGCAGCTATACGATAATGACGGGCGATCTGTCTGCCATGCAGGCCGGATGGGAGCAGGCGGGAGGCTTTTTTCTTACCGACACCGCTTTCTACGTAACTCTGGTGCTGGGCCTGTTTACCATTTTGTTTGGCGCCCGCGAGCTGGATGCGTCCGAGAAGCATGAAGGGATGGTTGCTGCCATCGCGTTCGAATCGGTTGTTAAGCTTCTGGCTTTTATTGCCGCAGGACTGTTTGTTGTATTTGTGATGTACGGCAGTCCCGCAGAATTATTCCGCGCCGCATGGGCAAAGCCGGAAATGCGGGATTTATTCAGCACCGGTGCCGGCACGGAGCTTCAGCGCGACTGGATCTGGCTCACCATTCTGTCGATGCCGGCTATTCTGTTATTGCCACGACAGTTTCAGGCTGCGGTGGTGGAAAATGTGAATGAAGATCACATCCGCTCGGCCGCATGGATGTTTCCGCTGTATCTGCTGGTCATTAATATTTTTGTGCTGCCTATTGCGCTTGCGGGCCTCATGCATCCCGGGCTTCAGGGCGTTGATGCCGATTCCTTTGTGCTGAGTATTCCTCTGATCGAGGGTCAGAATCTACTGGCAATTCTGGTTTTTACCGGAGGTCTCTCAGCGGCAACCTCAATGGTGATTGTGGCCACAATCGCGCTTAGCACCATGCTGAGCAACGACCTCATTATGCCGGCCCTGCTGCGGTCGCCGCGCCTTGGTCTGCTTAAACAACAGTCGCCGGGTAAACTCATACTGCTTATTCGCCGGGTGGGTATTATTGTAATCCTGCTGCTGGCCTACCTGTATTTTCGTTTCATCGGGGAAGACTACAGCCTTGTGGCTATCGGGTTGGTGTCCTTTGCAGCCGTGGCACAGTTCGCGCCTGCTCT
>Ga0207421_10002817_pt1 | contig 21232 bp, 18 predicted proteins | sample SodLakKL_010_SED_4_FD_187542 | JGI IMG/M metagenome (GOLD analysis project Ga0207421, IMG submission 187542) | Alkaline sediment microbial communities from Lake Tanatar, Kulunda Steppe, Russia - 8KL_010_SED (SPAdes) (version 2) | ecosystem: Environmental > Aquatic > Non-marine Saline and...
CACCGGCGGGGGCGCCCGCGGCCACGGCGAAGCCGATCAGGGCGACGCCGATGGCAGCCAGGAGGGCAGCACGTCGCAGCGGGTGGAGCGTTCGAACGACGCGCACAGGTGGACCCCCGAGCCTGGAGGGGACGGCTCCTGCTCGTATCGGCACGGAACACTACTGCCTGAAGCACGACAGCCAGCGGACCAGCGGGCGGGCGCGGTTCCCGCCCAGCCACGATCACCTTGCGGCGAAACCACCGGGGCACACCGCGGCGACGTCTGTGGCGTCAGCGGGGGGCCGCGCCGCGAGCCGTCACTGTGCCGTGCCATCGGCAGCTCAGGCCACCGGAGTGCTCGGATCGACGCGACCCTACTGGTCGAGCTCGTCGTACACGTTGGCAACGGCCGTCACCATGCGCTCGATGGAGAACGTGGCCCGCGTGTACCGCTCGGCTGCCTCGCCCATCGCGGCTCGACGCGCCGGCTGGTCCAACAGCTCACGTACCGCTCGAGCGACCGGCTCCACCCCCACGGGGACGACCCGGCCCGTGTGGCCGTCGAGGACGACCTCGGCGACCGATCCGACATCGGTCGCGACGCAGGCGGTCCCGCACATACCCGCCTCGATCAAGCTGACGGGCATCCCCTCGTTGTCGGACGTCAACGCCACCACATCAGCGGCGGCGTAGACCGCAGCGACGTCTTCGACCCACCCCAGGAACCGCACATCCGCAGCGCTGCTGCCAGCCCGCAGCTTCGCGACCTGCTGCGGCGTCCCACCACCGGCGATGAGGAACACCGTGCGGGGGTGGGTCGCGGTGACGGCCTCGGCGACGGCGAGGAAGCGGTCGGGGCGCTTGACACCCGCGAGCCTGCCGATGAAGGCGACGACCGGTTCCTCGGCGTCCAGCCCGAGGCTCGCCCGTGCCTGCGTGCGCTCGGTGACCTCCGGTACCACGACACCGGGCGGCAGCACGACGTAGCGCTCCGGTGTCCCGATACCAGCCGCTACCAGTTCGTCACGCACCCGGGCTCCGACCACCAAGAGACGGGATGTCCGCTGGGCCAGCCGTCGCTCCAGCCGAGCGAGCCCATGCGAGATGGTCGGCCGGAAGTAGCCTTCCAGGAGGTGGCCATGGAAGGTGTGGACGATCCCTGGGACACCCTCATGGATCGCTGCCGTCCGACCCAGGAGCCCAGCCTTCGCCGTATGCGTGTGGACGATGTCGGGTCGCAGGGCAGCGATGACCCGGCGGAGGTGCAGGTAGGCGAGAGCATCGCGGTGCGGAGCGATGCTGCGACCCAGTGACGGCACCGTGATCGTTCCCGGTTCGTCGCGTCCGTGACCCCGCAGCCGGAACCAGTCCTCCTCACCGTCATCCAACACACCGGTGACGAGCAGTTGCGCGTACCGGCCCGCATCGAGGTGGTCGCGCAGCGAGGTGACGATCTGCGCCGGTCCTCCGACGTTCATCCGCGTCACGACGGACAGGACACGCATCGGCAGAGCGGCTCCCTGTCTGGATCGTGGGCAACAACTGTCTCACGCCCGTCACGCCCGTCACGCCTACGGTAGCGCTGGCAGGCCCCCGGGATACTGTTCAGGCGTCGCGCCTCCGCGCGTTGCGGAGCCACGCCGGCTCCCGTTGACCCAGCACGCGCCGCACCGACTGGTAGCGCAGGACGAGCAGTCCGCGTGCGCGGTCGTAGCCGGCCGGTATCTGCCAGCGGCCGTCCCGTTCGATCGCGGTGACCCGGCCGACGAGGTGGTCGGGGTCGAGCGGGGGGTCGGGAGCGCGGTTCGCATCACCTTGGAAGTACAGCTGCGGTCGGGTACGCCAGCACCGATGAGCGATCAGTTGCCCCTGCCCACCGACGAACACCCAGACCTCTCCCGGGCGCGGCCGGCTAGCACGCTCCACCTGCACACGACCTGCGCCTACCATCCGCGGTCCCATGGAGCTGCCAGCTACCGACACCACCAACGGACCCCGTGCGACGCGCCGGCGTAGCAGCGCGGCGAACGCGGCTGGCTCGATCCGGTCCATCGCGGACGTTCCCTTCCGGGTGCAGGCCACCGATCCTGCCAGACGTGAGGTGCTGGATGCCTACACCAGCGGATGGGACGAGCCGGGAGACAGCGCGGATGAACGAGCCGATGAGGCGGCGAGGTTCGCGTACTCAGCCGACCCGCTCCCGCGGCCGGATCGGATGCCGGATGCCAGCGGTCCAGGGCTCGTCGCCTGGCACACCGGTCACCAGCTGCTCATCCACGACGACAGCGGGTGCAGTGCGATCGCCGACGAAGGCGGGCTGACGATCCATGGACCAGCTTCGCTGCGGGGGGTCGAGCGAACAGCCGGCACCGCGCTCGGGTACGTGCTCCGCAGCCACGCGCTCCTGACCTTGCACGCGGCAGCGCTGCTGCTCCCCGGAGGCGGTGCGGTGCTAGCGACCGGACTGACCGGTGCCGGGAAGTCCACGGTCGCCGCCATCGCGTTGCAGGAAGGGTGGCCGGTCCTCGCCGACGACCTGTGCGTGATCGACACGAACGCACAGCCGCGCATCACGGGGGTCCCGCGTGCGCCGGCGGTCCCGACCGATGTAACTCCGGGCCTCGTCGACGCGATGACAGGCGAGCCGGACGCCCGTGGACGCCGACACGTGCCAGCGTCGGTCCTCACCCGGGGTTGGCACCCACTGGTCGCACTGCTCCGGGTCGAACATGGCGACACGCTACAGAGCGAGCTGTCGCCGCGGTCAGCGCGGACCCTGGTGGACGACGTGCTGTTCGGACAGATGTCAGCCGTCTCACCCGCGCACTTCCGCGCCGCCCTCCGGCAGTGCACGGTGTTGGCACGGCTACCGGGCTTCACGCTGGCCCACGGAGCTGACGCCACGATCCGCGCCGCTTCCGGCGCTGCTCGCCTGCGTGAGCTGGCGACGGTGGTACGAGCGATGGAAGAGAGGTAGCGCCCGGAGCGCTCCTAGTCATGTGTCTGGCGGGCGTGACGGAAGCTGCGCACCCGGCCGTAGAGCAGCCGCCGAAGGTAGGAACCGCGCTGCCCGGGATAGGCGTGATCGACCATCGCTCGGCTCGGGAAGAGCCTGCTCCGCCACTGTCCGCGCATGGTCGCGAGCACGTGGCCACGGATCAGCACGGTGATCACGTCATGCCGACGACGTTGACGTGGTACGCCCTCGTGACCGGACAACCGGACGTGCTCCGGCCAGGCACGGTGCCACACCTGACTCCGCCACCCGTTGGGCGCCGTCGGGAGGGAGGTGCCGAGGGGCAGGACCTGATCGACCTCACGTAGGCCGAGCGTGACGACGTCGGTGAGCCCATCCCCCTCGGCTGCCCGCCACAGCGCAGGCCAGTCGAGCTCACCACGTTGCGCGATCCGCAGGATGTCCACGTAGCCGATGAGACTCCGGAACCAGTCCCGGTTGAGGTGCACCAGCTGCTGCAGCAGAGCGTCTTCGGGTGCGAGCGCCCACGCGGCGACGTCGGCGGGTCCCATGACGTGCACGCGTCGATCGAACATAGCCTCGACACCGGGGAGCCGGGCGCGGACCTTGTAGGGGTCCGCGTGCAGATCCACGACCGTTCCGGGCACCTCGACCTCGACCCCCTGGCAGTCCCCGGCAGCGAGCATGCGACCGATCGAGCCCCGGAGCGGATGCGTCGGATCGAGGCAGGTCACTGCCTCGGGGAAACGGTCCGTTGACCTCGGGTCGAGCCAGAGATCCACGTCGCTCGTCGGCCGTTCCCCGACACGGTCGTACCAGCGAGCCTCCGCGGTGACGCCCTTGAGCGCCACGGTCTCCAGCCCCTGTGCCGCCAGCTGCTGCTGGGTGCGCACGAGGATGGCCCAGTGGTCCCCGGCCCTGCGCTGACGGAGCAGGTCGGCCGCAGCCAGACGGGAACGCTCCGCTGTACCTACCTCAGCCCGACCGTCGCGCACCTGTGACCAGAGCAGTCCGTCCATGCGGTGGTCGATGGCAGAACGCACGAGATCCGGATCTCGGCTACGCACCTCGAGGTCCCGTCCCAGTGCGAGATCCACTAGGGCCGGGTGCGGTCGTGACATGAGCACCTCTGCCGAAGCCGGCGAGAGCAACGGGCGGCGGTGAACACGCTAGCGCGCTTCGACGACCAACCCTTCCGTGACCAACTCGTCCACGAAGGACTGCACATCACGGGTGACCTCATCGAGTCCGACACCCTCGACCGCATCATGCACGATCGCGGCGATGGCAGAGAGGTCGCGTTGACCGTCCATCGCCTGCCACACCAGGGCACCCACGGGGTTGAGGGTGATGAGCTCCCGACCTTCAGCGTCGATGAGCACGACACGATCACCGACCCGGTCGTGCACGACGTCTGCGGCCGGCTGCGGCCTCTGGCTGCGCTCGCCGACCGTCACGAGCTCGTTACCATCAGGACGCGGGAATCGCCTTTAGCTCAGCGGCGAGCGCCGTGCGGTCCTCGATTGCGGGCTTCGCGTAGGTCATGACTACTCCGATGCTGGTGAGCCGTTTCTGGACCCTACCATCCATCCGACCATCTGCCCAAGGTCGAGTTACAGGAGCGCCGAGGGACCGTGGACCCCTTCAGGGCAGCGACCGCCGCACGGCCCACGCGGGCACCCGTCATGGTCCGCTGCGTAGGACCGATGACCGGGCGGCTCGCAGCCGCCCACGCCGGTCTCCTGACTCCCGAGGAACACCGTCGAGCCGCAAGCTTCCACCGCCTTGAGGACCGGACGTCCTTCCTCCTGGCGCGTGCGGCGCTACGGGACCTGCTCGCCACGGTGCTGCACTGCTCCCCTCAAGAGCTGCGCCTGACCGACGACAGCCGTGGCAAGCCCGTGCTTGTCGATCATCCCTGGTGGGCCTGGAATCTCACCCGCACGCGGAGCCTGTCGCTCATCGCGCTGCGCGGCGCCTTCGATCCACCCGACGAGGGGGTGTCCACCCCGGCTGTGGGTATCGATGCCGAACCGTCCCACCGTCGGGTGTCCGAACCGGTCGTCGAGCGCCTCTGCACGCCCGACGAACGCGCGCACCTCGATGCCCTCAGCTCCGGCGAGCGGCAACGACACCTGCTCCGCCTGTGGGTCCGCAAGGAAGCCGTCGCGAAGGCCGATGGCCGAGGACTCGGGTTGCCGTTCACCAGCATCTCCATCGATGCGGACGAGAACGTGGCCATCACCGGCAGCCCCACCCCGCTGTGGGTGCGGGACCTGCACGTTGGCGAGGCGCACGTCGCCGCCCTGGCGACCGAGGAAGCACCGTCGACACCGACGCTGCACCAGTGGCCATGACACGGTCGTACGCCCTGTCGCTTGCATCCACCCGCGCGGGACGCTGTGATGCTAGGACCGCACACGACCGACGACCCCGAAAGCCGGCCTCGTGCCCCATCACGACGGACCCATCAGCGTGCCTGCCCCGCTGCCCAGGGTGAACCTGACACGGGAACGTGTCCACGCACTCGTCTCGGAGGGCTTCCGTGAGGTTCTCGACCGGGCTGATCCCGTGGACCCGGACGACAGTTTCTTCGACCTCGGCGGCGACTCCTTCCAGGCGGTCCGCCTGGCCGCGCTCCTCAGCCGCGAGCTCCGGGTGGAGGTGCCGGCCCTGGCCATCGTCGACCATCCGAACATCGCGGCGCTCGTCGCGGCCATCACCGACGACGCCCCCTCCCACAGCGGCCCGGTCCTGAGCGTGCACACCGACGGGAGACGGCCACCCTGGTTCCTGGTCAGCGAACGCTCGAACCCCGAGCTCCTGCTCCCGCTCGCCCACCGGCTCGGCGCTGACCAGCCGGTCCACGTGCTGCGTCCGGAGGCGTTGTGGCGGGGCCGAGCGACCCAACGCACCCTGCAGGACTCCGCCGCGGATCAGCTCCGCGAGGTCGTCAGGCTCGAACCGACGGGTCCGCTCGCGGTGTTCGGCAACTGCAGCGACGGCGCCGGCGCCTACGAGTTGGCGCGGCAACTCACCGAACATGGCCACGAGGTCACCGCCCTCGTGCTCTCCGATGCGCCGCTGCCCGCCGCCGATCCCTGGCTACGGCGCCCTGGGCTCAGCTGGATCCGCTACCTCCACCAGCCCTACGGCAGCTTCCACCGCCGCCGGGGTGCGTTTGCCACCCTCGCACGGGACGCCGGTCGGACCCTCACCCGGCCGAGCACCGCCCGGATGACCCTGGGCGGCTACCGGCATCACGCCCGGGCGCTGCGCCTGCTGCACTCCGGTCGCCCGATCCCGGAAGGTCGAGAGCTCGCCTACGCCCGGTATCTCTATGCCCACCGCTTCCGCACCTACGATCCCCCACCGGCGCCGGGCCTGCCGCTGACCCTGCTGACCAGCGACGAGCACGGCGAGGTACTGCGAGCCGCCTGGGCGCAACTCGTCGGCACCGTCGATCACGTCGCCCTGCCAGCAACCCACCAGGAACTCCTGGCGCTGCGACCACCGCTGGTGGACCGAGTCGCACAGGTGCTCCACGACGCCCTCGACCGAGGTCTCGCAGTGCGCTGAGGACCGTCACGCTCCGACCCACGCCCATGGCCAGACCCTCCCCAGAGGACAGGACAGGCGATGATCCCCCTCCACCTCGATGCTGTCGGCCCGATCACCGACGGCCACACGGGCGAGCACTGGACCGCCGAGCGGCTCCGTGAGGAGACCCTGCGCCGGGCGGCCGGCCTCGCGGAGCGGGGGGTGCGGCACGGCTCCCGTGTGCTGATCCTGCACGGGAACACGCCAGCCTTCTTCGCCGACCTGCTCGCCATCTGGCTGAACGGGGCGAGCGCCGCGTGCGCCGATCCGCAACTCGGTCCAGCGGACTTCACCGGTATGACCGAGGAACTCCGACCGGATCTGCTGCTCACCGTCGACGGCGTTCCGGAGCGTCTGGCCGGCGCGGCGGCTGACATCGAGGTGGTGCCCTCAGATACCTACGGGGATCCCACGATCTGGCAGCCACCGACCGGTGTGCGGCCTGACGACGCAGCGCTGATCCTGTTCACCTCGGGTTCCACCGGGCTACCGAAGGGTGTGGTGCACACGTTCCGGACCCTGAGCAGCAAGTGGGCAGGGCTGCGCCATCACGTCCCCCTGGAGCGGTGTCGCACCACCCTGTGTGCGCTCCCGACCCACTTCGGTCACGGCCTGATCTGCAACGCGCTCTATCCGCTGGTGCACGGCTGCCACCTCGTGATCCTGCCGAAGCTGGACCTGCGCGGCGCCTCCGGGTTGGGCGAGCTGCTCACCACCTACGGGGTCACCTTCATGAGCTCGGTGCCGGCGATGTGGCGCCTGATCCTGCAGGTTGCACCGAGCCCGGCCCAGGCCACCCTCGGCCAGGTCCACATCGGCTCGGCGCCGCTGAGCGCGGACTTGTGGCAGCGGGTGCAGGAGTGGACGGGCACACCGCGGGTGTGGAACACCTACGGCATCACCGAGACCGGGAGCTGGGTGGCCGGGCCGGTCGACGACCCGGAGCCGGACCCGGTGGACGGCCTCATCGGCCGGGGCTGGAACAGCCGGATCCTCGTGGCGCCGGCGGATGCCGAACCGCGCGCGTTGGTAGCCCGTCGGCCAGCGAGCCTGCCGGCCGGGGAGATCGGCCAGGTCCTGCTCCATACACCCGACCTGATGCGGGGCTACCTGGAGCGGCCCGAGGAGACCGAACAGGTGGTGCACGGGCTGTGGCTGCGCACCGGCGACCTCGGCTACCTCGATGACCGGGACCGCCTGGTGCTGGTGGGACGCGAGCGCAACGAGGTCAACAAGGGCGGCATCAAGATCTCCCCCGAAGAGGTCGACCTCGCCCTGGAGCGCCACCCGGAGATCGCGGAGGCGTGCACCTTCCGGGTCGCCGACGACCTGCTCGGCGAGGACCTCGAGGTGGCGATCCGCCTGGGTGCCGGCAGCACGCTCACCGCCACCGAGGTGACCCGGTGGGTGGGCGGGCTCCTGTCCGCTGCCAAGGTGCCTCGGGCCGTGCACGTCGTGGAGGAGATCCCCAAGACCTCGCGGGGCAAGGTCAACCGCGAGCAGGTCGCCGCTGCGATCAGCCGTGGCCCCTGACGGCCTCCGAGCGGCGCACGAGGGACCGACGAGCCACCCACGCGAGGCGGCGAGGGACGCCGATCGGCTGCACGGTCCACGCAACAGCCAGATGGCGGACGGCCTCCCCCCGACGTCCCTGATGCAGAGCGATGCGCGCGCGGATCCACCGTCGACCCGCCGCGTAGGCGGTGACGTCCGGGAGGAGGTCGCGGTGCTTGGCCAGCAGCGCGAGCTCGGCAGCACCATCGGCAGCGACCCCCTTGTCGGGCCCCGCTGTGATGTGCTGCTCCACCAAGGGCGCAGCTACACCGATGTGCCCGCCACCGGCCGCGCCGAGCCGGACGTGCAGTTCCGTGTCGTCCGCACGACGGAAGACGGGATCGAAGCCACCGAGCTCGCGGTAGGTCGAGACCCGACCGAGCTGCGTGCACGTTGCACCTCCGCCCACGGATCCGTCCGGTAACGGACGCCCCTGCAGCAGGTGTTGGACGAGGCGCTGACCTCCCACGGCCGGACGGAGAGGATCCGTTCCCGCAGCACCGACGTTGGATCTGGCAGCGTCCGGGCCCACGATGATCCGGGCGGTGTGGCACAGCACCGGGCGAGCGGTACCGAAGCGCTGTTCGTGCTGCTGCAGCCGGGCGACCTGCCAGGCGATCCGGTCGGAGTGCGAGACATCGTCATCATCGAAGAACGCGAGGAACGCTCCCTGGGCTTCGGCGAGCACGGTGTTGCGTGCTGCCGCGACACCGAGGTTGCGCTCGTGTCGGACCACACGGACCACCGGCAGCTCTGCTTCCAGACGTGCGAGCACCTGGGCTGTCCCGTCGGTCGAGGCGTCGTCCACGACCACGATCTCCAACTCCTCCCACGTCTGGGCCGCGGCCGATCGCACCGCACGCTCGATCGTGTCGACGGCGTTGAACGCCGTCACCCCGAGGGTGACGAGGCGCCCACGGTCAACCTGGCTCGGTTGCCGCACGGGCAGCGGGCCCGGCGAGGGCGGCATCTGGTACTTGGATGCGTACGCCGCACCCAGCAGGAACGCCGTGCGCCGGACCAGTTCGCGCCGACAAGCGCTGCGATGGCAGCGCGCCACAAGGCGCAGCGCGTTCCAGCGTCGGGCGGCCGGTGAGGATCGGTGCTCCATCAGCACCCCTGCGTAACGGCGCTGCAACTGCCGGTAGCCGCAGCCATATCGGAAGTGCTGACGTGCCACAGCGAGGAGCGACCTGCGTTCCATCCGCGCGACGACCGCTTCCGGCACGCTGCGGAACCGGAACCCCTGCACCTGTGCACGCACGCAGAACTCCAGGTCCTGTGCCGCCCCGTTGAACTCCTCGGCGTCGAAGCCACCGATACGGTCGAACACCTGCCGGCGGTACGCGAGGTTCGCACCGCTGACGAACCAGATGCCCCCCTGCTGCTCTGGCCAGTGCCAGGCGTCCTCGGACAAGCAACCTCGGAAGCGCCACGGGTTCAGGCTGTCGTACTCCAGTGGGCCGCCCACGATGTCCGCGATGTCCAGCCCCGTCGACAGGTGCTCGATCCATCCCGGTGCGACCGCATCGTCGTCATCGCAGTGCAGGACGTACCTGCCCCTGCTCGCGAGCACCCCGACGTTCCGGGCGTAGGACACGCCACGACGGGCCGAACTATCGACGACCGTCAGGCGCGGGAGACGACCACGCCAGGCCTCGACGACCGCCCGGGTGCCGTCGGTGGACCCGTTGTCGGAGACGATCAGTTCCCAGCGCCGCTCCGTCCGGCTGGCTGCGAGCGCCTCGAGCTGCCGCATGAGCGTGCAGGCACCGTCACGCACGGGAAGTACGACGCTCACATCGATGCTCACGCCCACGACCTTCGAGTGACAGCCTCGGTCATCCAAGCCGAGCTGAGGGCGACTGCGGCCAGCGTGGACACCGCCAGCGCACGATGTCGAGCACGCTCGCCCAGATCGGCACACACCACGGCGTCCCGGAGTCGGTGGAGTGCCGCCGTCGGTTCCTGCGTGCAGCCAGGGCGAACGAGCACCGCTGCGGGACCGAGCGCCCACCAGATGGACAGCGGATCGCTGGCGACCACGACCCGACCGGAGACCGTGGCGAAGACGAGCTCCATCGGCAGCCCGCCAAGCCAGCGCTCGTTCGCCGGAGAGTCGCTCGGCTCGTCACCCTTCACTGTTGGCCTTGATCTGTTGACCGATCACATCGACCGCCTCCATCAGGTCGGCCGCACTCACTACCAGCGGAGGAGACAGCTTGAGAACGCTGCGACGTCGCCCTGAGACCGACAGCAGGATCCCGCGATCCCGGCATGCGGCACTCACGGCGGACGCGAGCTCGGCAGCCGTCGACGCCTCGTGGCGATCGTCTGCCAGTTCGACACCGACCATCAACCCTCGGCCACGGACGTCCATCACCCTCTGCAGTGGGCCAAGGACCTCCTGGCAGCGCATCAGCAGCCGGCCTCCCAGATCATGACTGCGCTTCACGAGAGCTTCGTCTCGGAGGACGCCGAGAGCCTCGGCTGCCGCCGCGAGGTTCAGCGCGTTCGTGACGAAGGTGGTCCCGTGGTCCCCGCTCGGCAGAGCGGCCATCAACTCGCCTCGACCCAGGACACCGGCCATGGCAAGCCCACCGCCGACGCCCTTGCCGAAGGTGAGGAGATCGGGCCGCTCAGCGAGGTGGTCCATCGCCCACATCGCTCCGGTCCGACCGAAGCCGGTCTGCACCTCATCGGCGACCAACAGGATGCCTTGTCGCCTGCAGATCGTGAGGAGCCGTCGAAGGAAGTGGTCCGGAGGCACGATGATGCCGGCAGAACCCTGGATCGGTTCGATGAAGGCCACACCGGGTGTACCGAAGCCGCCGTAAGGATCAGCGAGGCGATCCTCCAGGTGGTCGAGGCATTCGGTTGCGACATCGTCGAGGGTTCGCCCATCCCGTATGGCTGTAGCCGGATCGGGGAACGGCGCGTAGTGGACCCGGAAACCACCACTGAGCTGCGCGACGTCGTTCGATCGCCGACGGGCACTGAGTGTGCGTGCGAGGCCATCGTTGCCGTGGAAGCCGCCCGAGAAGCACAGCACATCCCTGCGGCCGGTCGCCGCCAGTCCGAGCCTGAGCGCCAGCTCGTTCGCTGATGAACCGGATGTAGCCAGCGCGACGCGATCGAGCCCCTCCGGCGCCGACTCCTGCAACCGCTCCAGGAGGTCGATGCGGACCGCCGAGAAACGCTCGGCCGAACAGTGCATCATCAGCCCAGCCTGCTCACGAACACGAGCCACGACCCTGGGGTGGCTGTGACCGATGGCGACCGTCGCCCGTGACCCGGAGAGATCCAGGTATCGGCGGCCGTCAACGTCCCACACGTGGCTGCCCGCAGCACGGTCCAGGACCGGGGCCCACCCGCTGCCCCAGCCCCGTATGACGGGGGCTTCCACCCTGCGGCCTCGCTGCAGCAGTGCCCCCGAACGCGGTGACGATCCCGCCTCAGACACGAGGCCCTCCGCACTGTGGTGCACGGATACGTGCTCCTGGACCCGAAGGTTCGCCACCACGAGTACGGTACGGCTGCTGTCGCGAGGGCACGTCCGCCGGGAAGCGGCTACCTCGCTGATTCCGGCAGACGCCGATGGGAAGGAGTCCTGCACGTGTCGCCGATCCGGTCCCTATGGTTCGCGCTCTGTGTGCTCGGCGCCGGAACGCTGCTGCTGGCGACATCTTGCAACCCCTCCGGCGACGGCCCCGACCCCTCCGACCCTGCTCGGCACTTCGAGGGGGCGTCCGTACACCTCTCCGTACCGGCGAACCCTGGGGGCGGCTACGACCGGTACGCACGACTGCTCGCACCCTATCTCGCCGAGGAACTAGGAGCGGCGCGCGTGGTCATCGAGAACGCTCCGGAAGCTGGAGGGCTCGTCGCGCTCAACGAACTCCTCCGTGACGGTTCACAGGGCCACCGGTTGGTGCTCATGAACGGTGTCGGCGCAGCAGGATCGTCGATCGCCAGCGCGGAGGGAGCGGACTTCTCCCTCGACGAGTTCTCCTACGTCGGCCGCGTCGTGGCGGAGGAGAACGTCTGGGTGGCCAGCAGGACGAGCGACGTCAGCAGCCTGGACGAAGCCTTGGCCAAGGACCGCTTCCGCTTCGGGGCGACAGGTCCAGGGGCGAGCGCTTTCGTGTACCCGGTCCTGCTGTCGGAGGCGTTGGGATTGCCAGAGATCGACATCGTGACCGGCTTCGACACCGCCGCTGAAGCGGCGGTGGCCGCCACACGCGGCGACATCGACGGGCTGGTCGGCGGTCTTCGCAGCAGGCTGCCTGCCATCACGGACGGTGACCATGTCGCGATCCTGTCGTTGTCCGAGGAGCCGCTTCCCGAGCTACCGGATATACCCGCAGTCGGTCAGCTCCCACTCTCGGATCATCAGGCACAGATCGTCGACGGGCTGCTGTCGCTCATCGCGATGGGACGGCCCGTCGTCGCAGCACCGGAAACCCCTGACGAGCACCTCGACTTCCTGCGGCGTGCCTTCGACCGTGCCATACGAGACCCGGATCTGCTTGACGAGGCTGCCGCTGCGGAGCGACCCCTGGAACCCCTGACTGGGGAGGAGATGCAGGATGTGGCCGCGACGCTCGTGGACGCACCGAGCGCTTTCCGAGACGCACTCGTCGCCGCGTACTGAAGCGTCGAACCGTCGATGCCGCAACCTCCGCCATCTGCCCATGACCACCTCTAACCCGGGGGGCGGCCCGTTCGACATCAACACCGAGGGCACGGCGTCAACGGCATCGTTGCTGACCGCGGTTGTGGCCTGGCTGGTGGCTGTCGCGATGGTGCTGTCGGCACTGGGCTACGGGCCTGAAGCCCGGCGGGTACCTCTCGCAGTGGGCGTCCCGACCGCAGTCGTAGCTGGCGTCAACGCACTGCGTGAGCTGAAGGCCTACCTGCGGTCTCGTAGCTTCGTGAGGCGCCAGCCCGACCGCAACAGCGATCCCGAGCCCGGCACGTCTCCGGCCGGTGCATTCGCCTGGCTCGCAGGGCTGGTCCTCGTGTTCACGGTCATGGGCTATCTCGCCGCGGTGTTGACCTTCCCAGCGCTGCTGATGCGGTTCTACGGCGATGAGGGTGCGCGCACCATCGTGATCCTGACCGCAGCTGTCGCCTCGCTCAGCTACCTCCTCCTGGTCGTCGCACTGGGCGTAGACGTGCACGAGGGTCTGCTGCGGCCGGTGCTGCCGTGGGCATGAGCAGGTGCGCCTGATGGTGGCGATGCTGGACGGGCTCCTCGTCGTGCTCAGCGACATGTGGCTGTTCGTCCTCACCGGCGTCCTCGTTGCCACGGTCGTGGCGGTCATCCCGGGTCTCGGAGGCCTGTTCGCACTGGCCGTGCTGCTGCCGTTCGCCTGGCAGCTCGAGCCGCTCGCCGGCATCGCCATGCTGATGGGGGCGACAGCGGTGAGCGGGACCGCGAACACCATCACCTCGGTCATGTTCGGCATTCCCGGCTCACCCGGTGGTGTCGCAACGGTCTTCGACGGACACCCGATGGCGCAACGTGGTGAGGGCGTCCGGGCGGCGACGGCAGGGATCGGTGCGTCAGTGGTCGGCGCCCTGATCGGAGCAGTTGCGCTCGCGGCGGCCATCCCGGTCATGCGTCCACTCGCCTTGCTACTGGGACCATCCGAGTTCTTCGTGCTGATCGTGGCTGCGCTGGCGCTCTCCGCGGTGATGGGTCCATCCGACACGTTGAAATCGCTCGTCGCGGGTGGGCTGGGCCTCATGTTGTCGTTCGTCGGACTCGAGCAGAGCACGGCCACCGCTCGCTACACCTTCGGTCAGCTGCGCCTCTGGGACGGTATCCCTCTCGTGCCGGTCCTGATCGGCTTGTTCGCCATGAGTGAGATGGCGGTGCTGCTCGTTCGCGGCCGTGCCGTCGTGGGCGACGGCACGGCACTGGAGCAGCGGGGCCAGGTCATGGCCGGCTTACGTGACGTGATGGTGCACTGGAGAACCACGATCAGCGGGTCCGTCACGGGTGTGTGGGTCGGCATCGCCCCCGGGCTCGGTGAAGCGGCGAGCCAGTTCATCGCCTACGGCCAAGCAGCTCGGTGGAGTCGACATCCCGAGAGGTTCGGCACCGGGATCGTCGAAGGCGTCATCGCTGCGGACGCAGCAACCAACTCCAAGGAAGGTGGCGCGCTGATCCCGACGCTGGCGTTCGGTGTGCCGGGCAGCGCCAGCATGGCCGTGCTCCTCGCAGCCTTCATGGCAGCTGGCATCCAACCCGGCCGGGCCCTGCTGGAAGACGACGTCCATCTCATCTGGATGCTCATCTGGGTGCTGGTCCTCGGCAACCTCGTCGCAGGCGCACTGGCGCTGCTGCTGATCTGCCCGGCAGCACGCCTCACGGTGATCCGCCCGGCCCTACTCGTTCCCCCGATCCTCCTCCTCTCGGTCCTCGGTGCGTACGCGACGAACGGCCGCATCCTCGACGTCGTGATCGCCGCTGGGGCCGGTTTCGTGGGCTATGCCATGCGCTCGTTCGACTACTCCCGCGCTGCGCTGCTGATTGGCTTCGTGCTGGGAGCGGAACTGGAACGCAACCTCCTGCTCGCGACGCGTCTCTACGGGCCACAGTTCATACTGCGGCCTGTCGCACTAGCGCTGGCGATGGTCACGCTCACGTTCGTGCTCGGACCTTGGCTGCAACGGACACGGCATCGCCGGATGACCTCTAGCTCCGATCATGCCTGACGGGGTGGCGCCATGGAAGCGACCTCAGCGCTAGCAGAACGGCTCAGGGAGTCGTAGGTCCGTGGGACCGTCCAGAGGCGGCCAAGCTCGCGATCGAACTCCGGCGGGTCGAACCGGCTCCTACCCGCACCGGGGTAGTTCGTGAGCTCCCCGAAGACGATGCGGCCATCGACGTCGAACAGGTCGACCCGAACCAGATCCGTATGCGCACCGAGCCGCTCAGCGATCTCGATCATCCGGCGCCACCGTCCGGTCGGCAGCGGGGGGACGGGTGCGCTGCGGATGGCTGGCCGCGGCGAGGCATCAGCCGCGTCTTGACGCACATAGGACACGTTCACCAACACGCCCTCCGGGGTGAAGAAGCCACGGCGGCCCCCGGAAAGGCGAGCGCGCACGAGCTGGCAGCGACCGTGGATGACGTAGAACAGCCATGTCGGTGCCAACTGCCCCGACACATCCGTATGGAGTTCTTCGATGAGAAGCCGTCGGGGCACGCCCTGGTAGGCCCACTCGAAGCTGCCGCACCCCCACGCGTACGGCGTCCGCAGCCAGCGAGTACAGATTGCGCCCATGCGTCGCCGGTCGAGGTTGCTCGGATGGAGTTGGATCTCCTCCCAGCCGACCTTTGCGCCAGGTGCTGGCAGGACGTTGGACGGATCGGCCCCGCCCCAAACGAGGATCACCCCGCCAGACGAGTGAGCCGTCTTGCAGGCGAACTCCTCCGGCAGCTTCGCCCAGTCGAGTCGCACGGGGTCATCGACGACGTCGTACACGGTCGATAGCACGTCTGAGCCGACCTGCGCCGCGACGTAGTCCCTGACGCCGACCTTGTCGGCGAAGGTCGTGAGGATCGGTCGACGATCGCGCTCGACCTTGTACTTCACCTTCTCATTGAACGTCACCGGCTGCCGGTTGCTCCACCGCCTCCATAGCATCACGATGGGTCGGTCCCACGCAACGCCGAAGGGGCATCGCAGCCATGGGTGTCGCCGCAGATGCAGAAGGCGAAGGATCCGCTCGGGAAGGCGATCGCGTAACGACCGATGAAGTGCGCGTCCGCGTCCGCTTCTGACGATGGCTCCCCGACCTCCTGTCATCGAGTGTTCGGATCTTCGCGGTCGCCCGGCGCGACCGCCCCGCGATGGCGAGCAACGCGCTGATGGTCGGAACCTGAGCATCATCCCGCGAGGCTTCGGAACTGCGCGCTGCCGGCTTGCAGCTCAGCGTAGGTGCCCTGTGCGGCGATCCGACCATCCGTCACCACCAGGATCCGGTCGGCGTCGCGCAGGGTCACGACCCGGTGGGCGACGGCGATGAGGGTGCGGTCCGCGTGCGCGTGGTCGAGGGCGGCGACCAGCGCCGACTCCGTCGCCACGTCCAGCGCGGAGGTCCCCTCGTCGAACACCAGCACCGGCGGTGCCCGGTACAGCGCGCGAGCGACAGCGACGCGCTGCCGCTGACCACCGGAGAGCTGGATCCCCCGCTCCCCGACACGGGTGTCCAGCCCGTCGGGCAGCTCCGCCACCACCTCCTCGAGCTGTGCGTCGGCGACGGCAGAACGCAACCGTGCCTCGTCGACCTCCTCCTCCGCCTCCCCGAAGGCGATGTTGGCGCGCACCGTGTCGTCGGTGAGGAACACCGCCTGGGAGACCACCCCCAGCTGCTGCCACCACCATCGGGGTTCACGACCCAGGACTCGGTCATCGACCCGCACCTCGCCCTGGGTAGGCTCCAGGAGTCCGGTGAGCAGGTCCAGCAGCGTGGACTTGCCGCCCCCGGTCGGGCCGCAGATACCGATGAAACTGCCACGCTCGACCCGTAGGTCGACGTCGTGCAGCACCGGAGGTCCGCCATCGCGGTAGGCGAAGGACACGCCGTCCACCTCGATGTGGCTCCAGAAGGTCGGAGCATCACCATCGTCGGGTTCCACCGCGGCGGGTAGCTCATGGTGCAGGTCGTCGATCAGGTCATCGATGGCGGCAGCGCTGAAGTGCAGCTCGTTGGCGGCTTCGACGATCTTCTGCAGCGACGGCTGCAGCCGCAGCCCCACGTAGGCGAACAGCCCCAACACGGGCAGCACCTGCTGGAGATCGGTGCCGCTCAGTAACGCGACCAGCAGTACGGCCACGATGGTCAGCACCAACGCTGTCTCCAGTAGCAGCCGTGGCACCGCGATCAGCAGGCCGCTGAGGTAGGTGGCGCGCGCCTGCTCGAGCCGCTGGTGTAGATGGCGCTCCGCGAACACCTCGGAGCGCCCCAGCAGCTTCAGGTCCCTGATGCCACCCAACGAGTGCTGCAACGTCGTCAAGGAGGCGGCCCGGGAGTCCTGCAGGCGCCGACCGAGCCGACGCAGACGTGGCTCGACCTGTGACTGCAGGAGCAGCACGGTAGGGCCGAGTACAACGACCGCGAGCAGCAGTGCCGCCGGGGAGGCGAACAACAGCAGCGCCACCAGCCCGACCACAACGATCGTCTCAGCGACGATATCCACCACCGGCCTGAGGGCCTTGTGCACGACGTTGCGGGTCGTGTCGTAGACATTGCGGATCAGCATCGCCGAGCTACGACGGGTGTGCTCCAGATAGGGCCAGCGCAGGTACCGGCGCAGCAGGTCGTCGGCGAGCAGCGCGCCCGCGTTGTGCACCAGACGCTGCTGGACGTAGGCCCGGGACAGCAGGACCAAGAACCGGATCATGAAGAACGCGGCGATGGCGATGGCGAGGACGAAGAGCGCGTCCTCACCGGAGAGATCGATGGCGAAGCGCTCGACGACGGCCTCGATGCCCGGGACCCCCGCGACGGTGTCCGGGTCGGCCAGCAGCCCCAGGAGCAGGAACACCAGTCCGGCGCCCACCACCTCGAACACCGTCACGATCAGCGCGAGCACCACCAGCAGCACCCACCGCCAGCGGCGGTCGGTGCCGAACAAGCCGTTGAGCCGGCTGATCGCGGTCCACAGGTTCCGCAGCGCGATGACCTTCCTGGATCGGTCTGGCCGACCGGACGCTACCGCTCGCCCCGCCCGTGTGACCGCTGTTGGACGAGCTCCCGGTACCGACGGGCCAGCGTCGCGTGGACATGGGCCTGGTCGAAGGCAGAGGCCCGCAGCCGCCCCGCCGCCCCCATCCGCGCACGCAGCTCCGCATCACCAAGCAGCTCGAGGAGCCCGTCCGCGAGCGCCGATGCGTCCCCGACCGGGACCAGCCGACCCTCCACGCCATCGTCGAGCAACTCCACGACGCCGCCGGCCGCGGTAGCAACCACCGGGACTCCTACCGACATGGCCTCCAACACCACGAGCCCTAGACCCTCGGTCCGTGATGACAGGCACAGCACGTCACAGGCCGCGATCACCTCCACCGCGTCCGCCCGATCTCCCAGCAACCGCACCGCGTCCTCGAGCTGCAGTTGCGCTCGCTGCTCCTCGACGGCTGGACGCTCAGGTCCGTCTCCCACCACGAGGAAACGGACATCGGGAGCTCGGTCCGCAACCCGGCGGGCGGCCGTCAGGAACGTGGAGTGATCCTTCTCCGGTCGGAGTCTGCCGACGATCCCGGCCAGGGGCGCTCCGGCCGTGATCGGCAACGACGACCGTGTGTTCGATGCCGCCGCCATCGCGCGCTCGGCCCGGGCCAGATCGCAGGTCGGCGGGAGGACCTCCGTGCGGCGCGCGTAGCGTGTCGGGAGGGCTGAGCGCACCTGCTCCGACACGGCGAACCGGTGATCGTCCAGGGTCAAGGTCGATCGGTTCAACGACCGGGTCAACGGGTGGTAGGCGTCGCCGAGCGCGTGCTCGGTGGTCACCAGCACCGGCCGACAGCGCCGCGGGAGCGTCCATCGCAGCAGGCGCACCAGCACGGCGACCCGCGGCGAGTGCACGTGCAGCACGTCCACCCGCGGTGCACGCCGGAGACGTGCACGCAACTGGAGCAGCCACCAGCGCCGACCGCCGAGATGGGACATCACTACCCCGGTTGCGGACAGTTCGTCAGCCAGATCACGCACCCGACCGTCGGTGTTGACCACCTCGAAGCTGACACCCTCCACCGGGTTGCACACCTGATCGACGACCAGTCGTTCCGCGCCGCCACGACCCAACCCCTTGATGACCACCAGCACGACCAGCGGGGCACGGGCGTCGCAGTCCACCGAAGGCCACGCTCGCTCGTCGGAACGTCCCGCTACCACGTTCGTTGACCTCCCCGCCAGCCGCTGTGCTGCGACCGTCGTGTGCCCCGCCGATGAGGAGAGCTCACTAACCTTCCCATCCTACGCAGAGGCCAGAGCCACAGGACCAGTTGCACGACACCATCAGCGGGCCTGACAAGGGGCGCGGGAGGAACGGCCCTGAGGACCTTGATCACCGGCGGCGCCGGTTTCATCGGCTCGCACCTCGCCGACCACCTGGTCGCTCAGGGCGACGAGGTCGTGCTACTCGACGACCTGTCGACCGGTCGCCGTGAGAACGTCGCGCACCTGTTGGAACGTGGCGACGCCCAACTCGTCGAGGGTTCCATCCTCGACGAGGACCTGGTCGACGAGGTCGTCTCCGGGGTTGGCCGCGTGTTCCATCTCGCTGCCGCGGTCGGGGTGCACCTGATCGTGGAGAAACCCCTCGAGTCGCTGCGGACCAACATCCGTGGCTCCGAGGTGGTGCTGGCCGCTGCGGACCGTTACCGCACACCGACGCTGGTGACCTCCACCTCTGAGATCTACGGCAAGAACGACTCCGATCAGCTCCGCGAGGAGGACGACCGCGTCCTGGGCTCACCGCTGAAGTCCCGGTGGTCCTACAGCGAGGCGAAAGCCATCGAGGAGATCCTGGCCCATACCTACTGGCGCGAACACGGGCTGTCCACGGTCATCGCACGGCTCTTCAACACCGTCGGTCCACGCCAGAGAGGCCGCTACGGCATGGTCATCCCGCGGTTCGTCGACCAGGCGCTGGCCGGAGCACCGCTGACGGTGTTCGGGGACGGCTCCCAGCGGCGCTGCTTCTGCCACGTGATCGACATCGTCGGAAGCCTGGTGGCGTTACTGGAGCACCCCGACGCCCACGGGCGGGTCTTCAACCTCGGTGGGACCGAGGAGGTGTCGATCCTCGCCCTCGCCGATCGGGTGAACGCGCGCGTGGGCTCCGACGCCGGTGTGCGGCTCATCGGCTACGACGACGCCTACGAGCAGGGGTTCGAGGACATGCCGCGTCGGGTGCCGGACACCACCCGGGTCCGGACCCTCGTCGGGTTCGCGCCATCGCGCTCGCTCGACGAGATCATCGACGACGTGATCGCTGAGCGGGCGGGATTGGCCGCGGGCACGGTCCATCCGGATGGACAGACGTGAACCTTCCCGTGTGGGCCGGCTACCTCGTGGCGCTGTTGACCAGCATGGCGCTCGCGACGATCCTCACACCCCTGGCGCGACGCGTCGCACTGCGCCTCGGGATCCTCGACCAGCCCGGTGGTCACAAATCCCACGAGGAGCCGACGCCCTACCTCGGCGGCCTTGCCGTGATGGCCGCGTTCGGGGCCACGGTGACCGTTGGAGCCCTGCTCCGCCCAGGCGACGGCATGGGCGGGACACTGGCGGTGGTGGTGGCTGTGGCGTTGGTGCTCGGAGTCGTCGGACTCGCCGACGACCTGCGGGGGCTTCCAGTGTGGTTGCGGTTCGGGACGCAACTGGCCGCGGCCGTGGGCCTTTGGGCCGCCGGGATCGCCACGAACCTGTTCCCCGACACCACTGCTCCCGACCTGGTCATCACCGTGGTGTGGATCGTCGGTATCACCAACGCGTGCAACCTGCTGGACAACATGGACGGCTTGTCCTCAGGTGTCACCGCTATCGGCGCTGGCTGGTTCGCGGTCATCGGCGCGTTGAACGGCCAGTTCCTCGTGGCCGCGCTGGGGTTCGCGCTGGCTGGGAGTGCCGGCGGGTTCTGGCTGCACAACCGGCCGCCGGCCCGCATCTACCTCGGTGACGCCGGCAGCCTGTTCCTCGGCGTCACACTCGCCGTGATCGGCATCGAGCTGGAGTTCACCACCGACGCGATCGTCGCCGCGCTGATCCCCATCCTGGTGCTGACGGTGCCGGTGCTGGACACCACCCTTGTGGTGGTGGACCGGTTGCGGCACGGCATCAGCCCGCTCCAGGGTGGCCGCGACCACATCAGCCACCGGCTGGTGGCTGTCGGATTATCGGTGCCGGTCGCCGTGGGCACGATCGCTGTGCTGGGCGTAGCACATGGGTGGATGGCGCTGGTCCTGTCCAGGGTGGATGTGGTTACCGCTGTGCTGGGGGCCGGGCTCGTGTTCAGCGTCGACCTGCTGCTGTTCGTGCTCCTGTTACGGGTCCCGATCCATCACGACCGTCCCCAAGGCTACGTCGTCCGTCGCCA
>Ga0207421_10002818_pt1 | contig 21224 bp, 12 predicted proteins | sample SodLakKL_010_SED_4_FD_187542 | JGI IMG/M metagenome (GOLD analysis project Ga0207421, IMG submission 187542) | Alkaline sediment microbial communities from Lake Tanatar, Kulunda Steppe, Russia - 8KL_010_SED (SPAdes) (version 2) | ecosystem: Environmental > Aquatic > Non-marine Saline and...
TATCGGAGCGGTAGTGAAACTCAAAGATGCCGGTGTTGGTGACACTTTGCGGGACAAAAGCCTGGATATCGGTATTTCGCGTGTCAAGTACCCCGAACCGACGGAGCGGATGGCGGTCCGTTCCAAAGAAAAAGGGGAGGAGGAGAAAATCGGTTCCGCACTCAACCAGATACAGCGCGAAGACCCTTCACTCCGTGTTGAAAACAGCAAGGAACTCAATCAGATAATCCTGAGCGGCCAGGGCGAGGAGCACCTGAATGTAATTCGAAATATTCTTGAAACACGTTTTAAACTCAATCCCGAATTTTATGAACCGGGTATCCCGTACCGCGAGACCATAACCAAAGGGGTTAAATCACAATATCGGCACAAAAAACAATCGGGAGGAGCCGGCCAATATGGCGAGGTCTATCTCTACCTCGAACCGTATGAAGAGGGTATGCCGCCTACTCCGGATGTCACGGTTCGTGACACACAAGAAATAGATCTGGAATGGGGTGGTAAACTTGTATTCCAGAACTGTATTGTCGGTGGTGTGATCGATAACCGTTTTATGCCGGCGATTCTGAAAGGTGTAATGGAAAAAATGGAGAGCGGCCCACTTTCCGGGTGCCGGGCACGTGATATCCGAGTCTCTGTTTATGACGGATCCATGCACGCAGTGGATTCGAACGAAGCCGCTTTCAAAACTGCTGCTCTGATGGCGTTTCGAAAAGGATTTCTCGAAGCGAAACCACAGCTTCTTGAACCGATTTATGAGGTGGAAGTAACGGTTCCTGCCGAGTTCATGGGAGATGTGATGAGTGACCTTTCCACACGCCGGGGACAGGTTCAGGGCATGGACTCCGAAGGGACCTTCCAGAAAGTTAAAGCTGTGGTACCTCTTTCGGAACTGTACCGGTATGCAACCCATCTGAGGTCGATGACCCAGGGACGTGCCAGCCATATGCGTACTTTCCATGGCTATTCCTCGGTTCCTCATGACATTCAGGAGCGCATCATGAAGGAAACAGCAGAAGTTGAAGAAACAGCCTGATTGTGAGTTCAGGATAAGTTCGATCAGTGCATTTCTGAGGAGATCGGTTTACTCCCATTCCCGGTAACGGCGCGGCATATCAAAGGGCCGTTCTTCCGGGATTGGAGGAAGCCGCGGGACCATATCGTCATCCGGCCGTGTTGGCCGCAATTCCGGCTCCCAGGCAAACCCGTCGAGACGTCGTCCGGAAACATCGGGTGATTCAGGAAAAAAAGTGCCGTCCACATTATGGCGGGCAATCACATCCTCCAGGGCTCCATCCGCAAAGAGCAGTTTAATGAATTCGGCGGTCATCTCTATGGCACCATCCGGCTCTTCATCGGAATCCTTTATGAAATAGATGACATTGCCGTTTGGCCATGAATCCATATAAGAGACTACACCATCTTCAAACTGGATAAACAGGGTGTCGCCGGTAATCTGATTAAGACGGTCCAACGTAGTGTCTCGCTGCACTACGAACGGGCGTACATAGGACTCAAGATGGCGAACACTGTCCTCTTCCATGTAAATGATGATTCTGGGGCCGGTTAGCTGAATTTCATCATACCACAGACGCGGATCCCCGTCCAGGGTGAATTTATCCGTACCTTCGTCATAATGGGCGGTATCCGACAAGCTGCTGTACGAATCTGCCCAGATATGGACATGGTTATACGCTGTAAATGTGTTGATGGTATCGATTTGCTGCGTCTCCAACCAATCGCTCCATAGAAAAGTGGTGTCGGTCTCCGCTTCGTTGATCCGCCGCATTTTGCTGCCACCCTCAACCCGCCGGTATCCGGTGGAGTCGGAGAGAACAAAAGCACCCGTCAGCCGGGTACGGTTTTCCTGATCATCGAGGAAAACGCGTCCATGGAGCTCGTGATAATCATCAGCCCGGTTGGTAAACATGCTGTCTGCCTCGAAATACTGCAGGGTATCGGTAACCTGGACATTTCCGCGAAAGATGGCACTGTCCAGGGCGTTGTAATAGTAACCCGAATCGGCTACCAGCACACCACGGTCATCCTCCAGTCGCAGATATTCGGGAAACAGGGCAATCTCGGTGGCAAAACTGTAAAATACTTCATTACTGAACAAAAGTGTCGTTTCTGACTGCATGACCACGCGCCCTTCAAAAAGTGTGATTTCCGAATCGAGGTCATATGTCGCTTTATCGGCCCAGATGCGTTCTCTATCCGATTCAATCTCAATGTCGCCAAATGCAACCAGTTCGTCGAGGTCCAGGTATTGCCAGGCACTGTCGCTGATAATGGTGAAGTCATCGGTTTCTAGCCGTACATTGCCGGTCAATTTTCGTATACGGCCATCCTCCTCGGTAGCGTCCCCCTGCAGCCGGTCGGATTGCAGAATCCGGACCCGGTTTTGTGCCTCCGAGCTCCCGGTCGGAATGACCAACAAGCATGTTGCAAGCAACAACGGAAGTAAAAAAAATAGGCGAGATAAATCGGTCATTGTATGGTTGTTATTGCTCGCTTCGCTCCAGTTCAAATTCGCCGGTAACTTCTGAGAGGCTGTATGTGACAAGGTCATCGGTACCTTCCAGGCCGTATCCCGTTATGCTGTCGGATGCGGTGACAATGATCACAAATTCAGGGGTATAGATGGTTCGGTTTTTTTGTGACCATTCCAGGTAGTCGGTATATAGCATTCTTCCGTCATGCGTCTCGACAACCACATCCTGCTTGAAATGAAATTCCGCATCACTACCTTTGTACCGGGCGGAGCGGCTGTCAACACGTGTTTCTACTTCGCCTGTTGTATCGTAGACCGTAACGTGTACATTATCATCCAGTTCGGTTTCGGTTCGGCCGTCAACGGTGAATGTAGCTGCAAATGGGGCGGTGACCCGCACAATCCGGTGACCGTCCTCAATCAGATCCATTTGGATATTTCTGGACTCAGTGACTGATAAAAGGGAGTCGGAAATGGCATCTTCGACACGGTCACGGTCATACTCCGACAGATCAGTGCAACCGGAAAACCAGACAGAACCGATAACAAGAGCTATCAAAAAAGACCGGGAAAATCGCAACATGATTAACACTAAACGGTTCCAAAAATCCGGTCACCGGCATCGCCAAGGCCCGGGACAATAAAAGCCTGCTCATTCAGATATTCATCAACTGCTGCGGTAATAATGGAGATGTCGGGATGATCATTCTGGAGTCGGTCAATCCCCTCCGGAGCTGAAATAAGGCACATGAACCGGATATTTTTTGCTCCTTTCCGCTTCAGGAAACTGACGGAATCACTGGCACTTCCACCGGTTGCAAGCATGGGATCAACCAGCAGTACATGACTGTTTTCGATATTCCGGGGAAGCTTTGAGTAATAGTCAACGGGTTGATGGGTGAGTTCATCCCGGTACATCCCGAGATGTCCGATTTTGGCTTCCGGAATAAACTGGGTAACGGCGTCCACAAGTCCAAGGCCGGCCCGCAATATGGAGACGACTACAATCTCGGTATCAAGCTCGAATCCGTCGGTCTTCCGGATGGGCGTTTCTACATCAATTTTTTGTAATGGAAGGCCTTTTAACGAATGATATGCCAGTATGATAGCAATCCGGCCAAGCGCCATTCTAAAAATGGGGTGGGAGGTGTTTTTATTACGGAGAATGGTCAAGTCGCGAGCCACAACCGGGTGGTCAACGATTGTCACGGGATCAATGGAATTCATGGGGTAATACTTTTAGATATTCGGATTTTCAAAATATTTATGGGTCGCTCTATAGACAACGCCCGAAAGAGCAAAAAGTGCGATGAGATTGGGGAAGGTCATCAGGCCCAGCATTATGTCACCAAAGGTCCATACCAGACCGAGCGTAAGTATCGCACCCATGAAGTGCATGATAACATACATGAGCCGGTAATAGAAAATGGATCGGTCACCGAACAGGTACTGTATTGAGCGATCACCATAATAACTCCAGCTGATGGAGGTGGAGATTGCAAATAACAGCACGCATATGGTTACTAAATATTGTCCGCCCGGCAGCAGCGGGGAGAGGCCGCGCTCAAAAGCGGCCGCTGTCAATGGAGCGCCGTTCTGGATAACTCCGGTATGGAGATGTGACCGGGGCATCTCTTCTTCATCATCAGCAAATGCCAGAGTGCCATCGGCTCCGATTACCAGAGAACCGGTGAAGGGGAAAGTGCGGGTAGCATCGGTGTAAAGCGTGTCTATCGGAAATTCGTAATAATGGATCTCACCATTAACAGGCAGGCCGTTTTCAATGCGTAAAGTCCGGCTATCCTCCATTTGCGATGCGTCATTATCAACGATATAGGTGATTTCCTGATGATTCAGGTTCAGATGCTCCGGGTGGTGTGTGTCCCAGGATCCGGTGGTTATAATAACCAGGCCTGTCATGGTGCAGATAACCAGCGTATCGATGAATGGTTCCATGAGTGCCACCACACCTACCCGTACCGGCTGATCTGTCTTGGAAGCGGCATGTGCGATGGGAGCGGAACCCTGTCCCGCTTCGTTGGAAAACAGCCCGCGGCGAATCCCCCACACAAAAGTCATCATAAAGGCTCCGGACCCGATTCCGAAAGCTCCGGCTTGTGGTGTAAATGCCGATGTGAATATCAGCCCCAGGGAGGAGAGCAATTCGGTGTGATGGATCAGCAGGATCAGCATCGCACCGATGAGATAGAGGGCAGCCATTACCGGTACAAGACGGGCTGTAACAATTCCTATCCGTTTAATTCCGCCAATGATCACCAGGGCAACGGCGGTAGCAGTAAACAGGCCGGTAAATACTTTTGGTACACCAAAGGAGCTCTGCATGGCATCCGCAACCGTATTGGCCTGAACCCCGTTACCGGTCAGGAACGAACAAATGACAGCAAAAGAGGCAAAGGCAACAGCGAGCCATTTCCATTTTTTCCCAAGGCCTCGTTCAATATAATACATCGGCCCACCTGAGACCGATCCATCGGCATTAGTTTTCCGGTAGATGGTTCCAAGGGTACATTCCGAGTATTTTATGGCCATTCCAAAAACAGCCGTAACCCACATCCAGAACAATGCACCGGGACCGCCATAATGGATTGCAAGTGCAACTCCGGCTATGTTACCGATCCCTACCGTTGCAGAAAGTGCCGTACTGAGCGCCTGGAAGTGGTTGACATCACCGGTATCTTTTTTATTATGGTACCTTCCGGATAGTACCTCCAGGCCATGACGAAATTTTCGGACCTGTATGAAACCAAGCCGAAGTGTAATGAATAACCCGAAACTTAAAAGAACGATTACCATTAACGGCATGGTTTCCGGTGTATTCCATACCAGGCCGTCAAGAGCATTTATAATCTTCTCAAATATCTCCATATCAGGATTTTACAGTTTATAATAGTGTGCCGTTTTTACACGTTTATTCAGGAGATCAAAGCTTGTTATCCGTCAGGTGCGGCACTGCAGAATCATTGCAAATGGGACAGGTACCAGGAAAATGATACTGTTTTTTTGTCATACATAAAAAGGTGGATGTGTATCTGCATGATTTTTTTGAAAAAGAAATAAAACATCAGGGAACCCTGCACGTTCAAAATTGTTAATTATATCGTAACCACTTCTATCTAAATAAGTTGCGATTCATTTTTTTCAAATTTAAATCACACTGTTATGACCAAGGCTGATATTGTAGAAATCATCTCTGCCAATACCGGTATTACCAAGATCGAAACCGAAGCAGTAGTCAACGGTTTTCTTGATACCGTTATTGAATCATTGAAAAATGGTGAAAAAATCGAGTTACGCGGTTTTGGAACATTTAAAGTGGTCAAGCGTGCGCAGCGTATTGCCAGAAATCCCAAAACCAACCAGGAAGTGACGGTACCGGAACAGCACGTTCCCGTCCTCAAAGTTTCCAAAGAATTCAAACAGGGCGTTAATGAAAAATGGTCGAAATGACCGTTTTTCCGGTGACGATTGTTTGCCTTTTTTATCGTATCTTGGAAAGATATCCGGTTTATTCTTAAACACGGAACACCGGATATTATATTCAGATACCATCTTCACAGACAGAATAGAGTAGTTTAAGGTATGTTCAATCGTTGGTTTATCGTTGCCGTACTTTTGGTGACCATCGGTTCGCTTGTCTTTGTCATTTATCAGGACAGCAGGGATCGTTCGGATACAGATCTGAATAACCAGACACCACCCACAGACGATTATAAGAAAGCCGGTGAACCGACAGAACCATCCAAAATTGATTATGAGCGTGTCGCATACGTCATAACAGTTCTTGATACCCTCAAAAATCCGCGTGAAAAACTTCCCTATTTAGGCGAACTTGTCATGCGATATTCAGACGCCGGACAGTTTGGTAATGCGGCCGTATATGCACAAAACCGGGCGGTTATAACCGGTGAAGCCCATGACTGGAAGGAAGCCGGAGACCTGTATCTGGAACAGGTCCGGAGAGGTGTGGAAGAGGAGATCACTAAAAATACTGGAAAAAAGGCCGAATCCATGTATATTAAGGCCCTTGAACGAAAACCCGGTGACACGGATCTCAAAACGGATTTGGCCGTTGTGTACATGAGCCTCCTGAAACCGGATAAATCGTATGAAACACTGATGCAGGTTTTGGAAAAGGAGCCTGATCATATTCGTGCCAATTTTAATGCCGGTGTTTTACTGCACCAGATGGGTAATACAGAACAAAGTATTTCCTATTTTGACAGGGCTACGGTATTGGCGGATGAGGAGACCCATTGGAAAGAGATGATCCAGGGGTATCTGAATCAGTACCACCAGGAAATTTATCATTAATCGGAACTACAAAAGGAAAACAGTATGCCAAGCGGAAAGAAACGTAAAAGAGCAAAAATTGCGAAACACAAAAGAAAGAAAAGACTGCGTAAAAACAGACACAAGAAGAGATAGATCCGTTTTAGATACGTATTGAATTACACACTGGTAATGCACAGCCGGCATAGAAAATATTCCGGCCGGCCGCATTGCCATTGGTAATTGCTTCTATATCAGCTTGGGAACTACATACCATAGTCCGGCAAATCCGCCCGGCTATGGTATTGTTGTATTATGCCGCCTGCTCCAGTGTCTTGGATGCAATTTTCATTATGGCTTCCGTAAGCTGAAAAATATTCTGGATCTTTTGCTCAAGATAACTGTGAATGTCATTCAACGATTCGAAATCTTCCAGGTGATACTGCATGTATGAAATGAGGCTCATATCGGTAACATAACGCCCGTCCATATCACCCTCAATGTCCACATGCCATCTGGTAATCAGGTTTTCGTCGGTGAATACACGCTTTAATTCCCGGTTTATAAATTCCATCCAGTGACTGGCAGCTTCTATGCGGCGATTGCCAACTTGTGAGTCAAGCTTTTTGTATAGGGCCTCTTCATCAAAATACCAGATCGTTTCCACGTCGATATAAGGCGAGAGTTTTTTTCCACTAAATACCTCATTGTTCAGCAACGGATGCTTGTCCATTCCCGGCAATTGCCTGGCAAGCCCGGCTTCCCTGAATTTGTCCCAGTCAAGGTTGATCGACAGTCGTTTTACATGGTTGGACCGGTTTGATAAATTCATTCCGATTTCAAGGCCGGTCGCATTGATTTTTTCTTCATTCCATAGTCTGAATTGTTCTACATTGATGGCTCTCCTGGAGAGGCGGGCTTCTGCTTGATTGACAATGGCACTGAATATTGGGTAATTCATAGTGTTCGTAAAAATTAGTTATAAAAGCGCTTCTGCACTTTTAATTTTAATATGAATAATTATTACACATTACTTTCGCTCGTTGAAGAGTTAAGATACAAAATGCCGGGAAAGGAAGTTATCGAAGTCTGGTCTCACAGAAAAGACCAAATTGATATTTTTTTTCAACCGGCAGGATCCGGCAAGCTTACTTTTTCGGCATCATCACCCGGTACAGCTCTGTTTTGGGATGACCGCGCCGGTATGCCATCCCGTAATGCCGCTTCGTTTTTTCCGGAGATTACGGGAAAAAACGTATCCGATATCGAAATGGTTTCCAGTCATGACCGGCTGATACGCATTACATTTACCGGGTCTTCCTTCGAACTTGTCTTCAAACCTTTCAGCAGCCGTCCGAATCTGTTTTTGACCAGGGATGGAGTAATCAAGTCCGCTTTTAAAAGCCCATCAGATTGGGCCGGAAAGAGTGCGCCGGAGCCTGCAAAATCAACACCGAAAACAACGGAAACCCCGGACGGATCTGCCATTAATCAACCCCGCAATACCGGGCCGTCTCCTCAAAAACTTCCACTGAAGAAACGCATCATAGCAATTGACAGGAGTTTTCCACGTGGACTCATTAATGATATCATCGATACCTGCCGCCTGGATGAAACCATCGGAAATGATGAGCTTGCACGGAAGATTGGAGACCTGCAGAGTTTACTTTCCAATCCGAAGGAGATTTACATTACCGCCGAGGGGCACATCAGTTTGCTTCCGAAGGAATATCTGTCGTACCCACCGGACCGTATTTTTGATAATGTAAATGATGCGGTACGCACCCTTTTTCTCTCTGAAAATCAAAAAAAACGCCTTTTACCCCGCAAAAATGATCTTTTAAAAAAACTTCAAAAACGGCTTCGCGGACTGGAGAAACAGATCAAGGAGTTTGAGAAAGAGCCTGAAAGACTGGAGAAAGCAGACCGGTTGGAACATTTTGGCCATTTACTTATGAGTCAGGCCGATCCCACATCACAGGTAGCCGGTGGCGAGTTGAAAGTTACCGACTGGTCGGATGAGGGAAGTGAAATTACCATCCCTGTGAAATCGGGTAATACTCCTGTAAAACAGGCTCAAGAGTATTACGACAAAGCCGCAAAAATCCGGCAGGATGTATCGATGTCCGCAAAAAAAAAGAGACAAATTGCTTCACAACTCACAGAGATTCGTAAAAGGGTTGATGAATTGAGCGAAATTGAGCATCCGTCTGCACTTGAAAAATGGTTCCGGAAGCACAAAGAGCAGCTTCAGCAGATGGGGTTGTCACCATCCGATGAAAAACAGGAAGCCAGGCCCTACCGTCTGGTCAACCTCGGAGATTACGAAGTCTGGATCGGAAAAAGTGCAACAAGTAACGATGCGCTGCTTTCACTGGCACATAAAGAAGATATCTGGATGCACGTCAGAGGTGCAGCCGGATCACATGTCATTTTGCGAAATAAGAGCCAAACTGGATGGCCCGATAACGCACTCATCCATAAAGTGGCTTCATTTGCAGCGGCCTACTCCCGACAGGCGGGATCCTCCATGGTTCCGGTTATGGCGGCTAAACGAAAACATGTCAGGAAACCAAAGGGAGCAGCACCGGGTCAGGTAACGGTTACCAACGAACGCGTAGAGATGGTCACACCGGCAAAACCGGACTTACCTGATTCGTGAAATATTCGTAACTTACGATATTATGAATCAGAAAGAAGTTATTGTACTGACCGGTTTTATGGGCTCGGGGAAAAGCGCCGTTGGCCGAACCCTTGCCGGCAAACTTGGGAAACCATTCCGCGACCTGGACAACGAGATCGAAAAGGGAGAACATCTATCCATTCCGGAAATTTTTACGGTTGGAGGAGAGCCTCATTTCCGAAAACTTGAACTTCAATATTTAAAGGGCCTTTTAACGGAGCGTCCCATGGTCATCGCACTTGGTGGCGGGGCTTTGCAACAAGAAGCGGTCAGAGCGCTTGTAAAACAAGCAGGTGTGTTGGTCTATTTGAACGTTCCGGAAGAGGTGCTCGTCCAACGATTAAAGAACGACAAAAAAAGACCGCTTATTCGGGACAAGCACGGTCATTTATTAAGTGAAGCAGCGTTGCGTGAAAAAGTCTCTACGCTGCTGGATCAGCGAAAGCCGCTTTACCGGAACGCAGATTACCAAATAAACGTCAAACCGGAGTGGGAAAAACACGAAACAGCTAACGAAATTATCAGGGTACTCAAAAAGCATGCATCAGCTTCCACCTCTTAAGACTACCGACCATACGGAGTGCCGGTTTGTACTTTTTGACGAACTTCCCGCCCTGCGCGAAGAGGTATTGCCTTCGGTGATTGGTAACGACCAACCCGACGGCGTTTCCGGAGCACTGGTTGTAGTGGATGAATGTGTTCTGAAAGCACATCAATCGTTGCTTGAAGCAGCCTTTCCTCCGGAATCAACCCGTTACTTTACTATACCATCGGGGGAGCTGTCAAAAAGCACCGGAATGTGGAACGCAATTATTGATTTTGCCTTCGAACAACAACTGCGGAGGAATACCCCGTTAATTGCGGTGGGTGGTGGGGTCACCGGCGATCTTGCCGGTTTTGCCGCTGCATCCCTGATGCGCGGATTGCCACTCTACCAGGTTCCGACTACACTATTGGCCATGGTGGACAGTGCCATAGGTGGGAAAACTGGAATCAACCACCCCTTCGGAAAAAACACCATAGGAGCTTTTTACCACCCGAAAGCTGTTCTGTTTGATACCGCATTCCTTGAGACGCTGCCCCAACGGGAGTGGCTGTGCGGCATCAGTGAAGTGTTGAAGTATGGATATATCAGTGATCCTTCATTACTTGAGGATGCCGCCCGGTTGGCCAGCCCGGACTCCAGAAATCCCGAAGTTCTTCAACGTGTCATTGAGAAATCCGTGGCTATCAAGGCGGGTATCGTCAGCCAGGATGCAAGAGAAGCCGGAAAACGGGCTTGGCTCAATTTCGGTCATACTTTTGCCCACGCATTGGAAACACTGGACAAGTACCGCAATATTAACCATGGAGAAGCCGTATATGCAGGTATGATTGCCGCATTATTCGTATCCCGGGCATCGGGCGCTGCGGTATCGGATGAGGCGCTGCTATCTCTGAAGGAGATCTATGGGTTACATTTGGATCCCTATGCATCACGAATCGATGAACTCGTTACATTAATGGATCATGACAAGAAAAACCGCGACAGTGCCATACAGCTCGTGATGCTGGATGAACCGGCGCATCCGGTATTACGGCGGACTGAAGACCGGGAAATGCTCCACAGCGCCTGGAAGTATCTGTTTGAAGTACTGACTTAATTCCGGCTACCGGACTTAAACCTAAGAGGAATCACCCCTCATTGTTTTATCGTTTTATATATATCGTCTGGCGTATTTTCTGGAGCAGCATGCTGGTCCTGCTGGTAACGGTATCCCTTTTTGCCGGTATTCTATTCCTGATGCTTCAGACAAAACCTGTAAAAACCTATCTCACGGATACAGCCGAGACCTGGTTTAATCAAAACTACCATGGTACGATCACCATTGGTGAAATTGGCGGAATCCTGCCGCTGCATGCGGAACTGAAGGCAGTGACACTCGAATTCGAAGGCCACACTCCTGCTTCATTCGAATCGCTGCAGGTGAGTGTCGACCTGATCGGCCTGTTGCGAAATCATATCACCATTCAGGATATCTCCATCCGGGATCCGCAAGTCCGTCTCAGCAGGGGTGAGTCTGGAAATTACACACTCACGGATGCACTTCAAAAGCGGCGTGAAGTGGAAGGTGATGCCGATGAGGTAATCAGAGCCCCGTTTCAAACCATCGATATTTATGCACCTTTTGTGCAAATTTATGAGGGAGCGGTTTTCATCGATGAAATGCCGGATAATGAACAACTGCAACATCTTCCATCATCCCTGACCATATCAGACATAAATACCGAACTCTTTCTGGAAATTTCTGCCGACCAGCGTTACCTCGATATAACCTATCTGACGCTGCAACTTGATGAAATTGAATCGCTTGATTTTATCCTCTCCGGACAGATTTATAACGACAGCCGTTATTTCGAGTTCAATGCCATGAATATGCAGCTTGGCGACTCCTACCTCGATTGGGACAGTGAATTCACGGGTATCGATCTGTTTGCCGGTAATTTCAAGCAACAATTCCGGGATGCATCCTGGAGTTTCATTCTTCGTGATGCCTGGCTTGCTCCGCAGGAAGCAAACCTGTTTGCACCTGATCGGTTAACCGGTTTGGACGGACTGCATGTACGAACCGAAGCTGCCGGTGACCATGACCGGTTACGCCTAACCAATACCGAACTCATTTCCGGCGATTCCCATATTCAATTTCAGGCAGAAGTAACGGATTATCGAAGTTTGGGATCCATGTCTTATGTGGTAGATCTTCACGAACTGGATGTGAACCGGAACGATTTGGAAAATATGGTATCGGATCTGTCCCGGTATCGTATCCCCGATCTTCAATACCTGACAGCCTCAGGTTTCCTGCAGGGAGACACCGGTTCCGTTTCTTTGGACCTGGAATTCTTTTTGCCCGACGGGTCCGTATTAACAGAAGGGAGCATCGGCCTTGCGGCACCATATTCCGCCGATATAAATCTAAACGGACGGGATATTGACTGGGTGAATATGAATGCTGCTTCCAACTGGCCGACTTCTGTAAATTTCGACGCAAAGCTTACCGCAAACAAACTGGCAACTCCGGACTACGAACTTCTGTTTGATCTCAAGGTCATCGATTCATGGTTCGGTGAACTTGTTATTCCTGAATTTGAAATTGATGGTGAATACGCTGGCCGAATACTCAGCCATTCCTTCATCTATAAACAGGGAGATCACTATCTGAATGGCGAAGGACATATCGATTTCCGGGATAGTATTCCAAACGTTCTGGTTACAGGAGAATCTTCCGGTTTCAATCTGCAAGAAGCAACGCAAAGTGAGTTCCTGCCGCTGACCACATGGAACATGACTTACGACATCAACTGGAACGGGTTTCGGGTGGATGATTGGTATGGACGTATTATCGTTGATGTCTTTCCGTCTGTGGTAAATGGATCCGAACTGCGGGCTCATCAAATGTATCTGGATATGAATCATCCGGATAGTGAAAAACGGTCACTCCGGTTGACCAGCTCCATGCTTGATCTTCTTGTTGAAGGTGAGGTCCCGATTTCAGCTCTGAACAACCTCTATCAACACTGGCAGGGATTCTTCACGCACCGGGTTGATGAGGAATTTTTGTTTCAACCAGGTGATTCACTTCTTGCCGATTCCGGCGTAAGTGATGACGTTTTTTCTGCCGATTTCCTGCTGGAACTAAAAGATATGGAATTGCTTAAGGCATATCTGAGCGACCCGCCTGAATTTGCATCACGGGCAAGCCTGTCGATGAACCTCCACCTGGACCGGGACCGATTCGAAGTTATGGCACAATGGCAGGACAGTCATACCAACTGGGAGGATATTCGTGTGGATAATTCCCGGGTAAACCTCAATGCGGAATTTCATTATGACAGCCTTTTTCGGAAACAGCAGCATATCAATCTGGATCTGGTTTTCGACCGCCTGAATTATCAGGGACAGGATGCAGAGGGGCTGTCATTACTGGTAAATGTTCACAATGACTCCCTCTACAGCAGAAGCCGCATTGGCAATTACGGGAACAACATGCAATTCAGCGCCGAACTGAATGCCCGCCTGGCCGATTCGCAAATCCGGTCTGAAATAAGTGAATTGATTATTGGAAATGAACAGTACCTGTGGCATACCGAGGGGCGTCCGGCATTCATTTATACGGCTGATGGAAAACTTGAAATTGAGCAGTTCAGTTTGGTGAGTGGATCTGACCAGGTATTTGTTGACGGTGTTATAAGCAGCTCGCCGGATGATTCGATGTCATATCGGTTTGCAAACGTCGACCTTGACCGTATCTCTCAAATGATTGGTGGGCGGGTCAATTTTGAAGGAGAGCTGAACGCCGATTTTGTGACAAAAACCCTATTTGAGAATCCCGTATTACATGGTGATTTGATGGTAGATCAGCTCTTTTTTGACAATCGCATTATTGGAGATGTCAGACTCAACAGCTCATTTAATCCGGAACGGGACAGATTTGATACCGAACTCCGAATATATACCGATCCGGAGAAATATTCTGAATACTTCGAACATTCCAACGGTATCCGTCAGGATATCACAGCAACCGGCTGGTTAAAGGCCCCCGAAATGGGTACGTCCTCCGACTCCCTCTTCTATTTTGATATAAATGCTGAAGAGGTCGATACCTGGGTACTTACCTATATCCTTGATACTATTTTTGATTCCATTGAAGGAAAAGCTTCCGGACAGGGGTACATAACCGGAAACTTGAACTATGTCGATTTTGATGCAAATTTTGAGCTGGATGGAGCAACGGTCCAACCCGTTTTTTTTGAGACCGAATATCAGCTAAGCGGACCGGTCTCGCTCAGCCGCTCAGACGGCGTCGAACTCAACAGCATTAGCGTACGGGACCGTGATGGAGGTACAGGCACGCTGTCCGGCAATTATGACTTCAATGATTTCCAGGCTGAAAAATTCATGAATATTCAACTCAGCATGAATAACCTGCTTTTCATGAATAATTCGGACGGGCCTGACGTCCCGTTTTTCGGGAGTGTTGCTGGTACCGGTGTTGTTGCCATCGAAGGATCCAATGTTTCACCGTATGTTCGCACCATAGAACCCGTATTCACCACATCCCGGTCCCGTTTCGCCATACCGCTTGCTGAACAGGGCACATCGAGTGACCAGGGACGTTTTATACGTTTTGTGAAAGAATTCCGGGATCTTGATATCCAGAGGGTGATATCAGACGACCCGGAAGTGCTGCGTCAGATCGACCGGTCATTTATGGAGGTATTCCGTCTTGATCTTCAGTTTATTGCAGCGCAAAACTCTACCGTACAACTCATTTTTGATCCGGTAACCGGTGAAATCGTAAATGCCAGGGGCGAAGGCCGAGTGCGGATTACGCTGGAGGATGAATCCCTTCAGATATTCGGCAACTTTAACGTCACTGATGGTGATTACCTTTTTGTCGGAGGAGATATCCTGACCCGGAGATTTAACCTGAGGGAAGGGGGGAGTATCCGGTGGGATGGCGATCCGGCAAATGCATTACTTGACATTACCGCAGTCTACCGTGCCCGCCCCAATATCGCCCCGCTTATCGGAGGCGCTACCGACCAAACCAACCGTATTCCTGTTGAACTGCTTCTTGAGATAACGGGCCCTATCGATAATATCGAAAATGATTTCTATTTTGAATTTCCCAATGCCATTGATGCCACTCAAAATGCGGCGGTCCTTAATGTTCTGAACAGTGAGGAGCAGAAGCTGATTCAGGCGACGAGCCTTCTGTTTACAGGAGGGTTTATTTCCGGTGGATTAGTGGGGGATACCCAGGCCCAGGAGCTGGGGAGTACACTGCAGGCACGTGCCGGGCAGGTAGGCATCAGCCAGCTGCTCTCTTCTCAAATTAACGCTTTGCTCAGCGACAACCTGATCAATCTGGATGTGGATCTCAATCTCTTCGGATTCGACCAGGCCGATCTCGGGATCGCCCTTCGGTTGTTTGACGATCGCCTCGTACTGCGGCGGGAGGGTGAAGTCGGCGGGCAAGAGACTGATATTGGAGACCTGGGCGCTACCTATCGAATCAATCCCAACTTGTCTGTTGAGGTTTTTCGCCGCAAAGATCCGATGCTCATGTCCATAATCGGAGCTCAGGCAGATGTTGAAAATGTTAATGGGGTGGGACTGGAAGCACAATTCCGATTCAACTCCTGGAGTGAATTCGGGGATCGTATCTGGCATAATGTCTCAACGGTTTTCGGGCTGTTCGGACGTGATGAAGACGAACCTGAAATGGAAGAGGCCTCCGATCCGGAAGTGGCATCACAAGACGAATAAGGAGTTTGATACTCCCTTAATTAACTGTTATATAACGTAGTATGAAAAAAAAGAAAATACATCTGGAAGATCTGATCCTGGATATGCTGGAACGCCATCCGGACTCCTGGGTCGCCACAAACGCATTAATGGGCGCTTTTAAACTGCCCCGAAAAAAAGGACCCCAAAGGTTCCAGCATGCCATTGAAAAACTGGCATCAAAAAATCAGATCATCACCAAAGATGGAAAAGTCAAACTTCAAAAGGGGAAGGGGGGCGAAAATGTGGTGGAAGGCATCTTTTCACGCACACGGCACGGCAGCGGTTATGTCAAAGTAGAGGGACGGGATGATGATGTGCGCATCCCGGGAAAATTCACCCATACCGCGCTTGACAAAGATCTTGTGCGTGTTTCACTGCTCAGCAAATCACGCAGCGACCGCACAGAGGGAAAAGTCATCGAAGTCCTGGAACGGGGTAAAATGTTTTTTGTTGGAACCTTCCAGAAAGAGAGCAAAAATGCCTTTTTGATAAAACCCGACGAAAAATCAGCCGGGGTAGAATTCTTTATCCACCCCGACAATACCGGCGGTGCAAAACACAATGACAAAGTAACGTTCCGGCTGGTTGACTGGCAGCATCCGCGCTCCCTGCCCGAAGGCGAAGTTCTGGAAATCCTCGGTAAAAAGGGGACCAATAACGCCGCTATACTCTCTATCCTGGCCGAAAATGAACTTCAGGCCGCTTTCCCGCGGGCAGTTGAAGAATTTGCCGCAAGCATGGCTACTGAAATTCCTGCCAAAGAATACAAACGGCGAAATGATATCCGCACTGTCGAAGTGTTTACCATTGATCCGCACGATGCAAAAGATTTTGATGATGCCGTAAGCATCAAATTGCTCAAATCCGGGAATTACTACCTGGGCGTGCATATCGCCGATGTCAGTTATTACACACAACAAGGCAGTATCCTGGATGATGAAGCCAGAGACCGGGCAACAAGCGTCTATTTGGTGGACCGGGTCATCCCCATGCTTCCGGAATGTCTGAGTAACGGCGTGTGTAGTTTGCGGCCGAATGAGGACAAACTCGCTTTTAGCTGCTTTATGGAGATCACCCCCGATGGCAATCTGGTTGATTATAACATCGAGGAGACGGTTATTAACTCCGACCGGCGATTCACCTATGAAGAGGTGCAGGAGATTATTGACGGTAAATCAAATCCCCACCAAAAATCGATTCAAATTTTGGCGGAACTCACATCCATGCTTACCGAAAAACGATTTCGTCAGGGATCCATTGACCTGGATACACCCGAACCCCGTTTCAGACTGGATGAACACGGAAAACCACTCGGTGTCTTTGTCAAAGAGCGCCTGCAGGCGCACAGGCTGGTCGAAGAGTGTATGCTGATGGCCAACAAAACCGTCGCCGGACATATCACCCAACTGCGCAGTAAAAAGAAAGAGCGCAGCGGAAAAGATGATGATGACAAGTACGGTAAAAACAACCATCCGTTTTTGTACCGGATTCATGACCGGCCCAATCCCGAAAAACTGATGAACATCGGTGAAAACGTTCGTCCGTTGGGCATTGAGTTCAAGGTGAAGGATGGAAAAGTCACCACCCGGCAACTCAATCAACTTATCAAGGATGCCAATAAAACGACGCTCAAATACGCCATCAATGAACTCATCCTGCGCTCCATGGCCAAAGCCGTATACAGCCCGAAGAATATCGGCCATTACGGTTTGGGATTTAAAGAATATACACACTTTACAAGCCCAATTCGACGTTATCCGGATCTAATAGTACATCGTCTTCTGAAACAGTATGCTGCCGGGGTATCCGGATACAGTTTCCAGGAATTGATTACTCTTGGCGATCATTGCAGCGAAAAGGAAAAGGATGCGGTGATTGCCGAGAGAGATTCCATAAAACTGAAACAAGTTGAATACATGTCCGGCCATATTGGCGACACATTTCAGGGGGTGATTAGTGGTGTCACTGATAAAGGGCTTTTTGTATTACTGGATGAAAGTTTTTGTGAAGGCATGATTGCTGTTCGCGAACTGGATGACGATTTTTATGTGTATGACCAAAGCATGCATCAGCTCAGAGGCCGAAGCAAAGGGAAAACGTACCGACTCGGCAGCGAAATAAAAGTAAAAGTCGTACGGACTGATATTGAACAGCGTCAAATTGACTTTCTACCGGATTGATTTTCCGCGGATATATTTTTCCTGCCGGTGAATCCACTTCCGGATAGTTCGATATAATTTCCGTCGTTTTATTATTCAGATCCTTATAACCAGACTTTTCGTCATATGACGTATCTACATTCGTTACTTACTTCCTTAAGATCCGTTCGCATACGGCCCCGGATGCGTTTTGGCATGCTGTGCGTTTTTGCGTTACTGGCAGGTTCGATTTTCGCATCAGAGATTCAGGCACAATATTTCGGATTCGGCAAGAACAGGGTACAATACTCACAATTCGATTGGCGATTTATCCAATCGGAACATTTTGACGTCTACTATTATGATTCGAAAAATTACTACCTCGCCGAATTTACCGCCAAAAGCCTCGAAGCTGCCTATGCACAGCTAAGAAATGATTTCCGCCATGAGTTGAATGACCGGATTTCGGTAATTATATACGATTCACACACCGATTTTACCCAAACCAATGTCGTACCGTTACCGGTAGATGCCCAGGGTATCGGAGGTGTTACGGACAAGATGAAGAACCGGATTACCATCCCGTTTATGGGACATTACGGTGATTACCGTCAGGTGCTCCATCATGAGTTGGTCCATGCCGTCTTTAATGATATGTATTACGGTGGAACCATTCAGTCCATCATTCAAAATAATATCCAGCTTGTTATTCCGCTTTGGTTTGAAGAGGGACTTGCCGAGTATGTGTCACAGGGTTGGGATACCGATACGGATATGTTTATCCGCGATGCGGTCATCAACAACCGGATGCCGCCGATCCCCCAGATGCGTGGTTTCATGGCCTATCGAGGCGGCCAGGCTTTCTGGAATTATATCGCTGAAGAATATGGTCGGGAAAAAATCGGTGAGATCCTTCAGAATGTCCGGCAGCGAAGAAGTGTGGAAGCAGGACTGAGGCAGTCCCTGGGCCTCAATATGCAGGAGTTGAGCGAGCGGTTCAGCGACTGGCTGCGAAGACGATATTACCCCGAAGTGGATATCCGCGAAGACCTGCGTGATATAGGAAACCTGCTTACAACAGACAGTTTCAGAAGAGCATACAACACCAGTCCGGCCGTATCCCCTAATGGAGAACGGGTAGCCATGATTTCAAACGCCCGTGGATTCTTTGATGTCGTGGTACTTAACGCACGGGATGGTACCAAAATCAAAACCCTGATCAAAGGGGAGGACAATGTTGATTTTGAGGAACTGAATATTCTCCGGCCAAACCTCTCCTGGTCGCCGGATGGACGAAAAATCACCCTTTCAACACGATCCGGTGGGTCTGTTGATCTCGCCATTGTCGACTACCGGTCCGGAAATGTTCAAAAAGTGGTGTTTCCGGATCTGGATGCAATCGGCTCGGTTTCATGGTCACCGGATGGAACTAAAATAGCCTTTAATGGCAACAGAGGCCCATTTACAAATATCTATGTCTATGATCTTGAAGAAGATGATTTCATAAGTGTTACGAACGATGTCTTCAGCGACTGGGATCCGTCATGGTCTCCCGATTCCGAATCCATCTTGTTTGCATCAGACCGTGGCCCATACACCCGGATCAATACCTTCCGCACCAATAATAACGTACTGCTCAACCCCAACCTCGGACAGAGTGATATCTACCGGATTGATCTTGGATCCGCGCGTGCAACCCGGTTGACCAGCACGCCAAACTGGAATGAGACCCGCCCGATTATGACCCGGGCCGGACGGCTGATATATATATCGGACCAGAACGGTATTCCCAATGTCTATGAAATGGATTTGGAAACACGTAGCAGCTATCCATTGACCGACTTGCTGACCGGTGTTATGCAGATGTCGATCAGTGCCGATGGACGCGTTTTGGCAGTAAACTCCTATAACCGTGGTTTTGTCCATATTTTCACAATCATGGAACCATTCGAACGGAGAAAAACCGAACCGCTACGAAACAATCATTGGGCCGAGCGAAGGTTACAGGAATCCCACGAGCAGCGGGTTCCGGCTATCGGGCTTGCGAACCAGATGTTTTCTGATGATTTAGAACGTATGGATGCGTCCATATTTATGCAGCAAACCTCATCGATTGCTCAAATGATTCGGGACGAGCAGGAGCGGGTCCGGATCCGCAGAGAGGAGGAGGCAGCCGCTGCCAGGGAGGAAGAAGCCGATGAAGACGATCCCCCGGAGGAAGATGTCATCGATTTTCGGAATTATGTTTTCGAAGATGACATGGATGACCTACTTACAACATCACATGTCGAAGAGGTCGAGAGTGGCAGGGAAACCCGCACGGACGATGGACGATACATTCCACGACAATACCGGCTTACATTTTCACCGGATATTACCTATGGTCAGGGCGGTGTTTCGACCTATTACGGCACCTATGCCATGGCTCAGTTCATGTTCTCCGACCTGCTTGGTGATCACCGGATCAGTCTGGCCACTAACCTGCAGTTTGATCTCAGAAACAGCGATTACCAGCTCTCATACGGCTATTTTGCCAACCGGACCAATTATCTCATCCGGTATTTCCATACGGCACGAAACTTCCGGGTGTTTGTCCAGAACCCCAATACAGGACGTCTGGATATTGAACAGGTCCGTTTCCGCTATTACGGGCCCGGATTACAGGTCCAATACCCCTTCAGCAAATTTACACGGGTGGATTTCTCGATGAATTTCATCAATCTCTCCCGTGATCTGAGTCTCGTCTATGCCGGAGTCAGTGATACAGAGGATACCTTTTTCTTCTATCCGGAAGTAACTTTGACAAGAGATCGGACTCTTCCGGGATTCCTTTCGCCATTATCGGGTTCACGTTATGCATTAAGTATTACAGGAAGCCCACCGATCACATCCGATATGATCGGATTTGTCTCTCTGCTTGGTGATTACAGGCGGTACTTCCATCTTGGCAGAAATTATGTATTTGCATTTCGCGGCTCCGGCGCCTCGTCATTCGGGCCAGACGCCCAGAGCTTCTTCATGGGTGGTATTCAGAACTGGATCAACTTTCAATGGGCCGAGGGCGGGCTTCAGACCGATCGCCTGGAAGATATTTTCCTCTCCTTACCGGCATTGCCTATGCGGGGACATTTATTCAACTCTGCAATCGGTGATCGCTTCGGCCTGTTTAATGCCGAATTCCGCTTTCCGCTGATTGCCGCTCTGTTGCCGGGTCCGATTCCCATAATTCCGTTTTATAATATTCAGGGAGCAGCTTTTGTGGATGCAGGATCTGTCTGGGACGGG
>Ga0207421_10002819_pt1 | contig 21216 bp, 11 predicted proteins | sample SodLakKL_010_SED_4_FD_187542 | JGI IMG/M metagenome (GOLD analysis project Ga0207421, IMG submission 187542) | Alkaline sediment microbial communities from Lake Tanatar, Kulunda Steppe, Russia - 8KL_010_SED (SPAdes) (version 2) | ecosystem: Environmental > Aquatic > Non-marine Saline and...
GGAATTAATGAAGGAGGAGCAAAATGAAAAACAAGCGATGGATTTCTGTGTTTACAGTGTTTGCGATGATGTTTTCTCTTTTGAATCCGGTGATGCTGTTTGCCGGAGGGGATATGGGAGAAAGTACAATAGATCGGAATGAAAAAAAATATGAAGAGTTGATTGTAGCCATCGAGTACCGGGAGGTTGCAGCGGAGGACCGGTTGAATACCCTGGAAAATGTGGTGGATCTTCATAAAGAACTGTTGAATAAACAGGGTCTTACGATTAAGGAGGGGGCCCTCGGCGCGAAAGACCGGGAACAAATTCCAACCCGGGCTGATAACCGTTCCAACTCTTCAAAAATTGCCGAAGCATGGCTTAAGCATTCAGGTCATGTATATTTAGTGGACAACAGTGACGGGGAAAAGTCTTTGGAGGCAATAAGAAAAGATCTGGAAACCGATTTAGCGAAGTTCGGACTCTCTCTTCGGTATGTAGAGCCGAATTATACCACCAGTATTGAACAGAGCTCCCCGGATGAACCCCTGAAAGTTGAAAGCACGCTGAATTCAAATCAGCGGCCCCATTACGAAATGGTTCATTTAGAGCAGGCATGGGAGCTTACCACGGGAGCTGAGGAAATTCTAATTGCTGTGCTTGACAGCGGGATCGATCATAATCATGAAAGTTTGTCGGAGGTCGTGGATCAGAGTCTGGGTAAAAACTTCTCTGCTGATGGTGCGCCAGAGGATACGATGGACTACCAAGGCCATGGGACTCATGTTGCAGGAACCATTGCCAGCTATAATGAAGTGGACGGAATGATGAAATCGGCTACCCTGATCCCTGTAAAAGTGGTTGGGGACAATGGAAGCGGCAGTACGAATGACGCCCGGATGGGGGTCAAACACGCAGTGGAGATGGGGGCAAAAGTTATCAATATGTCCTTAGGCGGAGCGGACCATTCCCAAGCCTTTGAAGATGCCTGCGATTTTGCCGTGGAAAACGGAGTTACCGTAATTGCGGCTTCGGGGAATAACAGCAAAAGTGAGTTAAGCTATCCCGCCGGGTTTGAATCGGTTATTTCCGTAGGGGCTGTAACTCTTCAGGGTGAAAGAGCAAGTTTTTCCAATTATGGAGCGGGACTGGACGTTATGGCACCGGGAGTGAGGATTTACAGCACGGTTCCCGGTAACGGGTACGACGATAAGCACGGAACTTCCATGGCGTCGCCCCATGTAGCGGGACTGGCGGGTCTGATGTATTCCTTGAATCCTGATTTAAGTGCAGCGGAAATTCGGGGGATTCTTCATGAGACTTCGGCGTATCCTAACGGAGAAAATCAGTTGGAATATGGATATGGACTGATCAACGCCTATGAAGCCGCTCAATTCCTTGTGGAGGCGGAAGAGGAGGATGATTCGGATACGACTCTCCCGGAGGTGCATCTGGAAACCTTGGAAACCAGTCAAAGAGTGGTTTATCCCGGAGAGATGTTGGAAGTTAGGGTCAAGGCGACGGATGAAGTGTCCGGTATTGAATATGTAAGTTTCAGTTATAAAAATGAACAAAGCGATGAAACCTTAAGCCGGGACGTCTTTTCTCCCGATGAAGAAGGTTACTTCAAAGGAACAGTCAAAATCGCTGAAGATACCCATGACGGGAAGTGGAGTATGACAGGGATCACTGCGAAGGATCACAATGGAAATATTAGGAATTATCTTCGGTCCTCCTATGATATCAGCCCCGGGGATTTTGATGTTTATCCCGATGGAGTTCCGGTAAACCGCCTGGAGGATACATATATTTTAAGCAGTACCACCTGGAACTACCGGACGATTGAAGGGGACCTTTATATAGGCCCGGAAGCCGTACTTACCATTGATGGAGACGTAAAAGTGGGTGGTAATATCTATGTATTGGGTGCTGTGGTCAGTTATGGGGATTTAACAGCAAAAGAACTCCGCGGGAGCAGTATCATCTATGGATGGTCAAGTTCTCCATACTCGAAGGGAACGGTAAATATTCGAAGCGGAAGTCATGACTTTACGGGAATGTATGCAAGCAGTCAACCGATCCCGGGTATTCCGTTGAATCTGTTACATGATCCGGTAGTCAATGACGACGGGGTGATCCAAAAGATTGAAGGGGAAACCCTGCCAATTGCCGAACTTTATCTGGACGGAGTAAAGCAGGAATACAATTTTAACGGAACCTTTGAAATAACAGAGCATTATGTGGGATACAATGATGAGATATTTTTAGTGATGGAAGATGTCTTCGGGGCAGCCCACGAATACCGAATTGCCATTGCTGAACCGAAAACTCCTGAGCTGACAGGAATTCTAATCGAATCGCTCCCCGGTCGGGAACATTATTATGTAGGCCAGTCTTTTGAGGCGGAAGGCCTTAGGGTAAATAAACTCTACAGTGACGGAAGTGACGTTGCGATTCCGTTGGAGGATCTAATCCTAAAGGGATTTAACAGCGAAGAAGCGATAGAGGATCAGATGATCACGATTGAATACGAAGGTTTTTCAGAGACCTTTACGGTAACCATCCATGAATCCGGAACCCCTGTGGCGGAAACCGTTGAAGCCGGCCCTGTAAATAAGGGGGATGTCCTGTCGGCCGCCCTATTGGACGGAATGTTCAAGGACCCCTATACCGGAGAAAATGTCCCGGGAGAACTGCGGTGGAAGGATGAAAATCTGGTGGTGCTTCAGACCGAAGAGCAACCATGGGTTTTCACTCCGGAATATGAATGGTATGAGACGGTGGAAGGGAACGTAACGGTGGAAGTGTTACCCCCGTTCAAAAGAATTTCCGGATCCAACCGATATCTGACCGCTTATGAAATTGCCAAAGAGTACAATTCAAATACCGAAACGGTCATACTTGTTCGGGGGGACAGCATTGACAGCGTTCCTCAGGTGGTGGACGGCCTTACCGCCAGCGGACTGGCGGGGGCACTGGATGCACGGATTCTGATTACCGAATCCGAAAGTCTGTCCCCGGATACCCGAGATGCACTTATGAGCCTGAATCCCCGGAATGTTATTATTGTAGGGGGAACCGCAGCGGTGAGTGACGAAGTGGCAGCCGAGTTGGAAGCAATGGATTCGGTGGACCTGAATATCCGACGGATCAGTGGAGCCAACCGCTACGCCACAGCAGCGGAAGTCGCCCTTGAAATCGGAACAGCCAGGGATAACACCGCGCTCATCGTTAACGGGCGCTCAGATGTGGATTCCTTAGTGGCCGGACCGTTGGCACATAAGGGTTATCCGATCCTTATGGTGGATAATGGGCGGGATCTTATCCCTGAAGAAACCCGGGACGCGATGAAAGCGTTAAATATTGAAAAAGTCATCATTGTAGGCGGAACGGGAGTGGTATCCCTTGAATTGGAAGAGCAGCTCAACGCCTTGGAGGAAATCACTGTTAAGGAGCGATTTGGAGGAAGCACCCGGGTGGAGACCAGCATCCTATTGGCTCAGCATGAAGCCTTTGAAGGGGACAATCAAGTCTCGATTGTCAACGGCTGGAGCTATGTGGACGCCGTAGCGGCATCCACATTGGGAAATCCGGTGATCTACTTCAGCAAACAGCAGGGTATTACCGAGAACATCGAAGGGTTCCTCAGTACAAAACTTGGATTTACTGCCATCGGAGGAACCGCAGTTATACCGGAAGAAATATATCAGAGCATAAAAGAACTCTTTTAAATAACCAATGGTAACCAAAGGGGACGGCGGTGTTTGATTTTTGAAAATCAAACACCGCCGTCCCCTTTGGCTGTTTTACGGTAGGGCTTTATTATCTATTTAATGCATTGTATACATTTAAAATCCCGTGGCCAAATTCATGACTGGCTCCATTCTTATCACCACTGTCAGCAGACTGTGCTAATAGAGTTTTAATTCTTTCGGCGGACATGTTCGGATATTCCGCTTTCACCAGGCCGGCTGCCGCTGTGACTTTCGGTGCGGCCATGCTGGTTCCCATAGCCCATCCGTAAGAGCCTCTTTCTACGGGTATGGTGCTGTAACAGCGGGCTTCCAAATCTATTAGTGATCGATCTTGCTCAGGATTCGGCCAATCTGGACCGAGGTCTCCGCCGGGGGCTCCTAAATACACGTTGGATCTTCCGTAATTCGAGAAATAGGAAAGGGTGTCTCGATTGGTCGTAGCGGATACGCTGATTACCCAGGGAATGCTGGTAAAGGTATCAAAAAGCGGTCCCGAATACTGTTTACCTTCTCCCGGAACCGTATACATTTTTTTACCGAGATCCATGGAATTATTACCGTTGGCTCCAACAACGATCGTACCCTTTCGTTGAGCATACTCTACGGCTCTTTTCGCTGCCAGGTGAGCGGTTCTATGCTGCTCATTATTCATTATCCGATACCATCCGAGACTTAGATTAACCGCGGCCACCCCATCGTCGGCGGCAGTGGTAATCGAAGAGAGTACGCCTGCATATTCCATTATGCCTTCGTGATTACTCACCCGGTATACGGCCAGTCCCAGGTCCGGTCCGACGCCCAGGGTTCTTCCGTTAGCCACCATGGCTCCGGCCACATGGGTTCCGTGGGTTCCGTAATCCACCAGGGCATCTTCCTCGGTTGCTCCGGAAAACATTGCCTGGGCGGAGACAATATTGTCTTTCAGATCCGGATGAAAAACATCTACGCCGGTATCAATTACGCCGACGACTACGGAATGATCTCCGGTATTAGTTTCCCATGCCTTGCCGTCGTTGGTTACTCTTTTTATATCCCATTGATACTCCTCGTATAAGTCTGCAACCTCTTCTTCCTGCGTTTCCAATTTTCTGTGGTTCTCATCTGCGGCTATTTCCACCTCCGGGGCTCTAATTTCAATGTCTTCCACCGCCATTTCAATGGTCTTGAATCTCTGTGCTTTTTCAATAAACCGGGGGTCCTCTGAGCGGACACTGATTAGACCGATCTGCGGTACTTCCATCAATACTTCCGCACCCATGTTTTCAAGACTTTGAACTGTTTTTTCGCAAATACCGGCGGATTTGAATAACACCAAATAGTCTTGTTCCAGGTCCACCTCCACTGCGGCTACAGGGCTAAAGCTGATCGCCACCATACAAATCATAAGACACCAGATGAACATCTTTCGTTTCATTCTCATTCCTCCTTTACAGGTTCCGATAACTCCGACTCGATTTACCTGACTTACTTACCCCTTTGTTTATCTATCCCCCTTTCTTGACTGCTAAAACTCTATTTGCTTTAATTTCCGTATGATCTAAAGCAATTTACGGAAAAATTCTGTATAATTAACAAAATCTTACCATGGGCTTCCAAAAATTTCAATAATAATAAGAAAATTATATATAAATTACACATGATATGCATAAAAAAATTACCACCAAGGTGTCTGATTTTCAAAAATCGAACACCGCCGTCCCCCTTAGTTACTTTGGATGCTTATTATTCTGATTGATATTTCTGGGAAGCTGTATTAAACTAGAGAGTAGGAATAATCATAATCAGGAGGTCAATATGAGAGAGAAAATTCTAGTTACCGGTGCCGCAGGCTTTATCGGCTTTCATCTGGCAAAAAAATTACTGGAGCAGTCTTATCCCGTGATCGGCATTGACAATCTGAACGACTATTACGACCCGCAGCTGAAAAGATCCAGGCTGGAAATTTTAAAGAAATATCCGAACTTCACTTTTCAGAAGATGGATTTGAAGGAGCGGGATTCGGTGGAGAAGGTATTTGCGAAACATCGGCCGGATTATGTCATTAATCTGGCCGCCCAGGCCGGTGTCCGCTACTCCATAGAAAACCCTTTTGTATACGTGGATTCCAACCTGACAGGTTTCATGAATATTCTGGAAGCCTGTCGCAGTTATCCGGTAAAACATCTATTATACGCCTCATCCAGCTCGGTGTACGGAGGTAATAAAGTGGTGCCTTTTTCCACGGAGCATCCCGTGGATCACCCCGTAAGCCTTTACGCCGCAACAAAGAAATCCAATGAACTGATGGCTCATACCTACAGCCATCTATACAGCATCCCAACCACGGGCCTCCGTTTCTTCACGGTATACGGACCCTGGGGGCGACCGGATATGGCTTACTTCTCCTTTGCGAAGAAGATCCTTGCAGGAGAGGTCATTGACGTGTACAACCACGGGAAGATGGAACGGGATTTCACTTATATCGATGATATTGTGCAGGGTTTGGAAAAACTGATCCCGCGGCCACCTGAGGGAAATCCTGACTGGGATGAGGAGAAAGACCCTTTAAGCGAGAGTTTTGCACCCTATAAGATTTATAATATCGGAAATAACCAGCCCGTGGCATTGGAAACCTTCATTGCTGCTTTGGAAGAAAAACTGGGGAAAAAAGCGGAAAAAAATTATATGGAAATGCAACCCGGAGATGTGGTTCGCACGTACGCCGATGTGAGGGACCTGGAAAAGGATATCAATTTTAAACCCGACACCACAATTGATCAAGGGCTCGAAAAGTTTGTACAGTGGTATAAAGAATATTATAAAGAGTAGTCGGGGGGATTGTTAAAAGAGTTTAATCAGCAGAAGAAGGGGAGGAATCATATGAAAATTGCAGTAGCCGGAGCCGGTTATGTAGGGCTGTCGAATGCGGTGTTACTGGCTCAGAACAATGAAGTGGTGGCTTTAGAGGTTAATCAGTGGAAGGTGGACCTTATTAATCAGAAAAAATCTCCAATTATCGATCCGGAGATCGAGGACTACCTGAATAATAAATCCTTGAACTTAAGGGCTACCCTGGACAAGAAGGAAGCATACGGGGATGCGGATTTTATTATTATCGCCACTCCGACAGACTATGATACGGTAACGAAGTATTTTAACACCAAATCCGTGGAAAAGGTAATCGAGGATGTATCAGGAATTAATCCCGAAGCCGTGATGATTATAAAATCCACGGTTCCCGTGGGATATACGAAGGATGTCAAAAGGAAATTTGATACCGACAACATTATCTTTTCACCGGAATTTTTACGGGAAGGAAAAGCCCTGTATGACAATCTTTATCCCTCACGAATTGTGGTGGGGGAAAAAAGCCGGCGGGGCGAGGAATTTGCGGATTTACTTATGCAAGGGGCTGTGAAAAAGGATATTCCAAGGCTCTTTACCAATTCCACGGAAGCGGAGGCCATCAAGCTCTTTTCCAACACCTATCTTGCTCTTCGGGTGGCATACTTTAATGAACTGGACACCTACGGAGAAATGACAGGCCTGAACACAAAGGAAATTATTGAAGGCGTGAGCCTGGATCCGAGAATCGGGAATCATTACAACAACCCTTCCTTCGGATACGGCGGATACTGTCTGCCCAAGGATACGAAACAGCTTCTGGCTAATTATGAAGGGATTCCCCAGGAACTGATCAGTGCCATTGTTTCTTCCAATGACCGGAGAAAGGACCATATTGCGGAACAAATAGGGAAAAGAAATCCCAAGGTGGTGGGAATGTACCGCCTGATTATGAAAACCGGCTCCGATAATTTTCGGGCATCAGCCATACAGGGGGTAATAAAACGTCTGTTGGATAAGGGTATGGAAATGGTAATTTATGAACCGGTGTTGGAGGAGGATACATTTGAGGGTTTGAGAGTCGTAAAAGACTTTGAAACTTTTAAGAATCAGTCCGACGTCATCGTTTCCAACCGGCTGTCAAAGGAGTTAATGGAAGTACGGGAGAAGGTATATACCCGGGATATTTTTGCGAGAGATTAAAAAAAGAGGAGGCAAAATCCATGAAAGTACGTAAAGCCGTTATCCCCGCAGCGGGTCTGGGGACAAGATTTTTACCTGCGACCAAAGCCCAGCCGAAGGAAATGCTTCCCATTGTGGATAAACCCACCCTTCAGTATATAATTGAAGAAGCGGTGGAATCAGGGATTGAAGAGATCCTGATTATTACCGGAAGGAACAAAACCAGTATTGAGGATCATTTCGACAAATCCATAGAATTGGAACTGGAACTGGAGCGAAAAGGGAAAACGGAACTGTTAAGGGAAGTGCAGAGGATTTCGGAAATGGTAACGATCCACTATGTCCGCCAAAAAGAGCCCAGGGGCCTCGGTCATGCGATTCACTGCGCCAAGAGTTTTGTGGGCAACGAACCTTTTGCGGTGATGCTGGGAGATGACATTGTAGAAAACGGTCAGGGAAAGCCCTGCCTAAAACAGATGATGGAAATGTACGATCAATATAAAACCACGATCCTGGGTGTGCAGGAGATCCCCAGGGAAAATACGGATAAATACGGAATCGTGGAAGGAAACTACATTGAAGAACGGGTATACAAAGTCCGGGACCTGGTGGAAAAGCCGGGGATAAATGAGGCTCCCTCCAATATTGCCATCCTGGGACGTTATATCATCAATCCGGAAATTTTTGAAATACTGGAAAATACCAAGCCCGGAAAAGGTGGAGAAATACAACTCACCGATGCTCTGAGAGTTTTGGCATCGAAAGAAGCAATGTATGCCTATGTTTTTGAAGGCAGACGCTACGATGTAGGGGATAAACTCGGCTTTCTTCAGGCCACTGTGGAGTTTGCTCTTAAAAGAGAGGATTTGCGGGAGGATTTTTTAAGTTATCTGAAGGATTTTATAGAAGAGGAGAAAACAAAATAACATTTGATGAAATCCAAGGCAGAAATTTGATCGGGAAGAAGATACGATATTGTGTATGACTGAGAAATAAGCACAAAGTTAAATGCAAAGAAAAGGGAGATGTTCGGTTTTCAAAAACCGAACACCTCTCTTTTTTTATGTTATCTGTGTTATTGGGGTTGATGTTATTTTGCGTTGATTATTTTTGAGAAAAAAGTTTAACCGCCGAATCAGGGGGTATAGAATCTGATAGCGGTACGAAAACAGAATATTCGTATTATACCTGGGTATAAAAGCTCAAATAGCAACATTTATCCTTAGTGCCTTATCCCCAAAATATCTACATACAATCGACCGGGTCGGGATACTGGCTATCAGACGAATTTTTTATGCCATCCACGATTTTAAAGCATAAGCTACGCAATAGTTAAGTCACTTAAAAGCAGGACTGACTGAAGTTTCTGTCATAATAATCACCACTATATTAACAAAAAACCACACCCACAAACAAAACGTAAAACTTCATGTATCAGGCAATTGATAAGAACAATAAAGGGGAAAACGTTTTTATAATCAGATGGATCGTCCTGTGAAAGAACCTGAAACACAGAGAAGTGAATTAAAAAAACCTTAAATGCCATAAATTTAACGAACAAGGGGTTCGTTTCCGCCCTATACCTTCTTCAACCTGTTGGCTCCCATCATAAATATCATTTATGGATTTATCGGATTCAAGATTGCAAAACTGGAAGCTGATGATGCGGCAGATGTGAAGGGATAGATATGGAATGTAAATAGCTGGGCATGAGATGCAAAAAAGTTGGTTGTTTATCCCTTGGGATTATGAAAGCCTTAAATTTCTTTGAAATTCATGTAGTTTAAAAGACATAGTGATAGAAAAACCTTAAGGTTTTCCAATCTCAAGTTATATAAAGTTAAAGGAGGTGAGTCGACTTTAAGCAAGGCACTTTATCGGTATATTATTCGAGAGGAGGTTTATGCTTTGAAGAAAAGACTTGCAATGTTTTTGACAATTGTATTAGTTTTGACAATGGTCATCGGTGGCGTATTTGCTTTAACCAATCCACAAGACTACCATGATGAACACCGTATTGCAGGCCGAGGCGATCATATGAATCGTTACGGTACATCCTATGAAGTAGCGATGGAGAAGTATGATCAGGCGGATACGGTAATCATTGTGCGGGGTGACAGCGTAGATGGAAACCCTCAAGTGGTGGATGCACTTTCTGCCAGCGGATTGGCGGGGGTGGAGAATGCTCCGATTCTATTGACCCCTCAAAACCGGCTGCATGAAGCCACAATAATGGCGATTGATGAGCTGGGAGCTGAGAAGGCCATCATCGTAGGGGGAACCCAGGCGATCAGTGACGGCGTAAAGACGGAGTTAGAGGGATTATTAAACGAAGTAGTACGGGTAACCGTAGACGGAGGAAACCGTTACACCACAGCCGGTGCTGTGGCGGAAGAAGTATTGGCGGTAACAGAAGCGGATACCGCAATTATTGCGGGAGGAACGGCTTTAGTGGACTCTTTGGTGGCCGGTCCCTTGGCTCATGAAGAAGGATATCCCATACTGCTGGTAGACAATAATGTTCCTCAAGCAACAGAAGATATTATTAATAATTACGGCATTGAAAACCTGATTGTGGTCGGAGGAACCGCAGTGGTTTCCGAATCGGTTTTTGAAGATCTGGAGAATCTGGTAACAGGAACAGTGGAACGGGTTGCCGGAGACGACGAGGTGGGAAGAGATCGATACGGAACCAGCATCCGGTTTGCGGAGAGATTCTTTGATGAATCCGAAGGGGTTTCCCTGGTAAACGGATACAGCTTCGTGGATGCAGTACCGGCTTCGGTATTGGGTTGGCCGATTGTATATGTGGAACAGGATGATTTACGGGATGATGTAAGAGTTCTGTTAGAGGGAAAAAGAGACTTCAAGGTGATCGGAGGAACCGCGGTTATCGCTGACAGTGTGCTGGAAGAAGCGAGACAGATCATCGAAACCGTTGTGGAAGAGAAGATCGCCATTGAAAATGTCGCCCTTACCATTGACGAGAAACACGTGACGGTGGACGGAGAAATTGTAGTGGAAAACCGGACGATTTCCGAACCGTTGACCTGGCTTATTGAAGACGAAGATGAAAATACGGTACGTGTCGGTCAGGAAGTTGTGGAAGAAGGAGATTTCACCTTTGATTTCCATGTGGATAAAGTCGGGATGTACACCCTGGTAATGCAGTTGCATGATGACCGGGTGGAAATAGACTTTGTTGTGGAAGGACTGGACTTAATCGTGGACCCTGTGTCAGTTGACGGAAATGAACTGACCATAACCGGGGAAATTGCAGCCCAGGGTGTAGAGCTTACAGAGCCTCTAACCTGGAGTATCGAAGACGGTGACGGAGACGCGGTTCTGATCGGCCAGGAGGAGCTGGAAAAGGGAATCTTTTCACTGGACGTAATCTTTGGAGAAACCGGAGACTTCACACTGGTTATGCAGCTTCAGGGAGAACGGGTAGAACGAGCCTTTAGCCTATAAAACCACTAATAATATAAAGGAGGTTTATTCATGTATAAGAAACAAATAGCTTTGGTAATCACGCTGATTATGCTGCTAGCTGTCATGGTACCGGGCATCTACGCTACGGAGGCTCAAAGTACTGCACCGGTAGATCAGAGTGAACTGGAAGAAATAATTAAAGACAGTGACCGATATTCAGAGATAGACGAGATTAATCGAAGAAGTGAAAAACACCCCTTTGATGCGGAATACTCAGAGATTTTAGAAGAAGCAGGGGTGGACATCCAGGAGTACAGTGCTTTTTCCATGGATACTGTACTGCAGGAAGTAGATGTGGATGTCTTTGGAGAAATTGCTTATGAGCATGTTTACTATATTTCAGAGGAAATCGGCCAGCGATTAGCCGGTTCACAAGAAGAAATTGAAACCATGGAGTACATCGTAGGTGAATTTGTAGAACTGGGTTATGAACCGGAGGTTCAGCCTTTTTCCTACGAACGAAACGACACCGAGTATGATTCCAATAACGTAATTGCAGTGAAGGAAGGAAGCTCTTCGAGAGAAGTCATTATCGGTGCTCACTATGATTCTATCGGTGAAGGATCCACCGGAGCCGATGACAATGCTTCCGGCGTAGGGGTCATGCTTGAAGCCGCAGAGCATCTGAAGGATATCGATACCGAATACACTATCCGGTTTATTGCCTTTGGTGCAGAAGAGGTTGGTCTTCGAGGATCCAGATATTATGCATCACAAATGACTGATGAAGAAGCGGCCAACACTATTGCGATGATCAATCTGGACTCCCTTATCGCAGGAGACATGATGTATGTTTATAGCGGAATGGATCATAATGAGTGGGTTCGGGAGCAGGCATTAGAACTGGCAGACCACTTGGGACTGGATGTACAGACCAATCCGGGGCTGAATCCGAACTATCCTGAAGGAAAGACCGGAGACTGGAGTGACCATGCTCCGTTTAGACGGATTAACATTCCTGTGGCCTATTTTGAAGCCACCAACTGGGAAATTGGAGACCTGGACGGATATCAGCAAAGTGAAGAATTCGGAACGATTTTCCACACGGATATGGATAATTTAACTTTCCTGGAAGAAAACTTCGGAAAAGAAGAACGGATTATGCCGCGGTTGGAAACCTTCAGTGAGCTGTTGGTGAACCTGGCCGTAGAAATCGATCCTCCGTCCATGTCCATCAGTAATGATAAAGTATCTTTAACGGAAGCACGAGAGATCGATGTACAACTGGATTTAGGATATGTTCCGGGAAGTGTGGAGGATATCAACTGGTATTTCGGCGGACTTCCCTTTGATAACTGGCAACAGTATCGAAATGAATCCGGAGAATATGACGGTGATCCCTTTATTTACTTTGTGGAAGAGCCTGAAATTGAAAACGGACGGGTAGTGGCAACGATCAAATTTGATTTGGTTTACACCGCCGGCGGAACCGCCTATAACAATTTAAGTCCCCGAGTTTTCAGAGTATTAATTGAAGATTTAATCGGAGATTATGATCTTCGAATCGTTGACACGGAAGAAAATTTCACAGTGGCAACGCCAATGAACTTGAACGTGTATGACAGTTACCGGACGTATGACGAAATCAAACCGGAACTGCAAAGAATCATTGATGAAGCCAAGGATGACCGATATATGGAATACGTTTCCTTAGGAGATTCCTATGAAGGCCGGGAAATTCCTTTTGTGAAATTTGCAAGAAGTGAGCAGGACTTAGTGGATTATCAGGAAGTAACCCTGCCAATGATGCTGGAGGATCCTCATGAACTGCTGGATCAAATTGATAACGGTGGAATTGATGATTACAAACCGGCAATCTGGTTCCACAACATTCATCCCGATGAGACCCCCGGGGTGGACGCGCAAATCGATGTGCTGGAAATGCTTACAACTCAGGACGAGATCACCTTCAATACCTTAGTGGGAGATCTGGATACTGATATTGAAGATCTGGACGAAATAGAAGTGACATTAGATGTTAACGACTTACTTGATAACTTTATTGTATTGTTTAATATCACCCAAAACCCTGACGGTAGATACCACACTGCCCGAGGAGCCGCAACGGGACTGGATATGAACCGGGATATGAGTTTCCAGACGCAACAGGAAACTCAATATGTGGTGGAAGCCATTGCTGAATGGTCACCTATGGTATTTAATGACTTACACGGCTTCGTTACAGGATTCCTGATTGAGCCCTGTACACCGCCCCACGATCCGAATTTTGAATATGACCTGCTAATGGATGGTATGATTCCTCATGCCCATGCCATGGGTCGAGCGGGGATCAGTAACGTGGACGCACCGGGACATAACAGCTACTTCTTACCGAGAGAGACCTGGAGCTCCGGATGGGATGATGCAACAATCGTTTACACTGCAATGTACGGAATGGCTCATGGAGCGATGGGGCATACCATCGAAATGCCGGAACTGAACCAATACTCCAATGACTTAACCGTATACGCCGTGCTGGGTTCCTTAAATTACACCTTGGAAAATAAAGAACAATTATTCACCAACCAGCTGGAGATTTATCGGCGTGCGGTGGATAATGAAGATGCAGCGGATCACGTGGACGAATGGTTCGTGGATTCGGAAGGTAATGTAATCGGTCGACCGAGAGCTGAGGGAGAGAATTTCTTCCCGGATTATTTCGTAATTCCCGAAAGCATGGAGAACCAGCGAAACGTATTAGCGGCTTACGAAATGGTGGATCATTTAATGCGAAACGGTATTCATGTGGAACAGGTTACAACAGAGATCACCGTGAACGACACGGTATATCCTGAAGGAACCTTTGTGGTACCGATGAACCAGGCGAAGCGAAACTTGGCCAATGCCTTCCTATATGAAGGGAACGACGTTTCCGACTGGCCCGCAATGTATGCGGAAGTAACCCAGAATTTCCATGATTTACGTGGTTTTGATCGGGATGAAATCCGAATAGAAGAGGCTTTTGCAGGATACACTGCGGAAGTTGAGGTTCTGGAAATGCCTGAGACCATTGTAAATATTGAAGCGGATTACTATGCAATCAACAATCGGAACAATGATGTTGTCCGAGCGGTAAACTATCTGCTTGGAGGAGGAAAAGAAGTACAGATGATTTTAGAGGACGGCGACGGTTATTTAGCCGGTGATTTTGTCGTAGCCCATGATGATTTAATGATGGTAGCCGATGAATATTATCTGGAAGTAGTACCCTATGATGACAATGCTTTTACCCAGTATCTGGTAGAGCCAAAGGTACGGGCTTACAGCAATGAAGTGGTCTTTGTACTGGACGACCTGTTAAACTTCAATATGGTATCAGATATAAGTGATGCCAACGTAATCGCCGATGGTAGCGGAGTAGCGCACCAAAGTGGCGTTACCCCTTATATTGAAGGTGGTGTATCCTATGTGGGTATCGGCGGCTGGGCGGTTAACAGCTTTGCAAATACCGGACTGCTGGAAGGCTTAGCAAGAGGACGTAACGGAAGTTCCTATGAAGGCGTTCTTAGAGCCGAGATTGATACGAACCACTATATTACCGGAAACTACACTGCGGAAGATATACTATACAATCGATCCGCATCGTGGATTGAAGGTGTTCCAACCACTTCACAGGTACTAGCAAGTATCGTGGACCGGGAGGATCATTTCAAGGCCGGATGGTGGCCGGACAATGATGCCGTAAGAGGCCAGGATTATATCCTGATTGACGAAGTGGGCGACGCGGATATTACCATTTTTGCAAACCATATTGCCAACCGTGGACATCCAAGTCACCAGTTCAGAATGCTTGCCAATGCCATTTACGGTTCAAATATGCTGGAGTTAAAGGATGTTGATGATATGGATCTGGTATTCCCATATGTGGAATTGGATGCAGCGGTATCTGTGGATGAAGGCATGGTATATGTTACTGTGGATACTTCTAATGAGACCGGAGCTTTATTAAACGGAACCCTTATTGTACAGGCATTTAATGAAGACGGAAGTCTCAATCACTTTGAAGCGATGGAAGATTTAATGCTCGGTCCGAACGGACAGTATACTGTCAGCTTTGCTGAGGGAGTTGGAGACCAGAAAGTGGAAGTCTTCCTTTGGAAAGATTTGGACACTCTACAACCTTATTCCGTAAAACAGGTAATTGATTTTTAGATAACGGAATAACCTGAGGGATCACTAGTATTAAGAACTATCGGAGAGACAGAGTATTGATTATTCTCTGTTTTCTCCGATTACATAACACCATGAATTGCAGCAGATTTTCCTATAAACGGTAACAGACTCCAGTATTTGAATGGATATAAAATTAGAATTTATGGAGTCATCTTAGATTGTATAGTGCTTCCAAGGGTATAATGAGAGTAGAGTACCGGAAATAAAGTGTCGGGTAATATAATTTAAAGGAGGCTGTGTTTCGATGATGAAAAACAGGAGGGGCAGAAGTAGTGTTGTGGCAATATTAATTATGCTGTTGATGATCGGAGGGATGGTCTCCGGGGTTTCCGCCCGTCCCCTCAATGAAGGTACAGCTATGGATGGAGAGTATCCCGCTAATATTTATATCCAATGGGATCGTGAGCACGAAGTTCAAGCAGAAAATCTGAAAGAAGGCCTTGTGGAGGAGTTCGACCCGGAAATTTTCCGGGAAATGGAGGCCTGGAAGTATCACCAGTATCCGGAGTGGTTAGTAAAAGCAATGATTCCCTATGATGAAATCACTGATTCCGAGGAAGATCTGAACCCCTGGTTTGAGGAAATGCTGGAGATTGAGACCGAAGAAGAAATAAGGGAAAGTATGATACAGTTTATGAAACTCTCCAAACCCTTGGGGCTGTCCTCCAGAGAATTGGACTATTTATTAGAGGACACTGCCTTTGAAGGCCTGGGAAGTTCCTTCAGGAAAGGTGCGCTGAAAAGCGAAATCAATGAGCTTTATTTAATTACCGAGGCAATAAAGGAAAGTAAAGAACACAACGATGAAAATACAGAGGGGATTCTGATTGATGAAATTGCAAATTCGTCGGTGGAGCCCAGGGAGGGATATAACATATTCGGTATTGGAGCGACGGATAACAACCGGATAAAATCCGCTGCGGTATTCGCGTACCAAGAGGAATGGTTCAGTATTGAAGAGGCAATCATCGGTGGTGCAGCATGGTTAGGGGAAAACAAAATACACCGGGAAGAAAAACCACAGGACACATTGTTCAAAGAGTTGTGGCAATACCTCGAAGAACCCCGTAGTGTAAAAACGGATATTGCGGAGTTGGAAGATGATCTGAGAGAGATTCAAAAAACCCATCAGTGGCAAAGACAGACCCTGGCGGAGTTTTATGAAGCACTGAATTTATATACCTATTATATTGAAATACCGGAGTTTTCATTAGAAGAGGTGCCCGGTGATGAAAGGGTGACAGAATGGCCGGTGCCTGAAAGAAAAATTATATCATCCGGTTTTGGTCTCCGTAGGGATCCATTTGAGGACGAAATGCGTTTTCACTATGGATTGGATATCCCGGGGAATTCTGAGGATCCTATTGTCGCTGTATACTCAGGCGTCGTAACGGTATCCCGAAGAGGGGGAAGTTACGGAAACTGGATTGAAATAGACCATGGAGAGGGTTGGACCACCCGTTATGCCCATAATAAGGAAAACCTGGTAACCGTCGGAGAGGAAGTGGAAAAAGGTCAGGTAATTGCACTGTTAGGCAGTACGGGCCGTTCAACAGGACCCCATCTTCACTTTGAAGTGCGAAAGGAAGGAAAAGCCATCGATCCTCTACATTGGCTGGCACAGGAAAATCTTGAAGAGGAAGAATAAAAACCTTAAGCAATTTAAGTATGAGCAGAAAAAAAGGAGGAATACTTAATGAAAAGACTCATGGCGATGCTGCTGCTGATATTCCTGGTGTTGTTTCTGGCAGCCTGTGGTGAATACAATGATACGGAAACCGGTAATGGGGAGGACAATTCCTCCGGGGAACAGGTCCCGGAGGAGGAAAATGATGAAGAGCTGGCGGAGGAGTTAGAAGGTCTGGATTTTATCGTTGATGCAATAGAAGAAAACTTCACTGTTACGGCGCTGGATCCCATCCCTTATGAGTCCCTGGGGGCGGTAAAAGGATTGGAAATACGAATTGGAAGAGATACCGTAGAATTGTATGAATTTGATCCTGATGGGAATTCCGGTGAAGAAGCTATTGAGGATGCAGAAACAACAGGAAATATAAATCGGGGAGCTGAAAGAGTTTCAGCGGTATTCAATGAAAACCATAACGTGATGCTGGTGAATTATGAAAATCATCCTATGGGTATTGAAATTAAGGAAATGTTTGAAGAGTTATAACCTTTACTGATGAAAACGGAATTTAAAAAGATGCCTGCATTACAAGGCATCTTTTTTGTATGTATTACAAGTTATAGTGTCGGGGAAAGTGAAGGGAATCAGTGCATAGTTCTGTTTTATTTCTTATCAGTAATTTGTGGTTGCACCGGTTTTTGGTAACCGGCAGCAGAGGGTTTCTGGGGTCTTACATTTTGGGCCCGGTTCAGGTGTTTTCCAAAGGATTCGGTATTGTCTAAAGGTTTTTTCTTTGCAGACTTTGGATCCGCACTTTCACTTTTTAAGCCTTTATTGAATTTTGTTATCCCGGATGGAATGGACGTCATAATAGGATTCACCTCTTTTCAGTCTGATTTAATCTATTATATCATAAATAATTGATAAGGGTGCTTCACAGTTGCAACCACATTGCCTTTTTATGTATTGTGATGTGATATTTTACACAAAAGTCCTTGTATTGTTTGTTCTAAACATGGTATAATCAGGTTACATAACTTAGTAGTGCAGATATGATCTTTTGTAAAAATCATTAAATAACTTCATATGTGAATGCGAAGCAATTCACGATAAAGGCAAACCATGGGAAACTGTGGGACGCAAAACTATAGGGCCTAGTAAGGCAGCCAGTTACCGAAAGAACGGCTTTTTTTATTAAAAACTATTCACGATAAAGGCAAACCAGGAGAAATCCTGGGACGCAAAGCTATAGGGCCTAATGAGGCAGCCAGCTACCGAAAGACTGGTTTTTTGTGTTTTGGAGAATAAACATGAGAAATTCGGTTTTTCCGGGAATCCATATCGTGATTGAACAAGCGATTTGTCAGCGATTCTTAATAAGATTTGAAGGAGGAAAACCGGATGAAAAAAATGATGAGAAAACTATCGATGGTATTGGTTATAGTAGCCTTGATGTTTACCGTAGTATTTGCAAGCGGAACCGATACTGATTACAGGGCATACGGTCAAATGGAATTAAGCAGCGCGGTAGAACAGATAACCGGCGAAAATCAATTTGAAACGGCCTATAAAGTAGCAAAATTAAATGATCCAAATCCAAGTACTGTGGTGATTGTAAGAGGGGATAAGGTTGACGGAGTACCACAGGTAATTGACGGTCTTACCGCAAGCGGAATTGCAGGCATGGAAAATGCTTCGATTTTACTTGTAGCAAAAGACGAAATTCCCAGTGCAACCGAAGAGGCGTTGCAAGATTTAAATCCGAGTAAAGCCATCATCATCGGAGGCACGGCAGCTGTTAGCGAAAAGGTGGAAACTCAAATTCAAAGTTCGGGAATTGAAACCCGACGAATTTTTGGATTGAACCGCACGGAGACCGCTGCAAATGTGGCTTTGGAAATTGGACAGGCGAAGGAAGATACAGCGATAATTGTGGACAGTTATGCCGTAGTGGACTCCCTTGTAGCCGGACCATTAGCCTATGCCGGATATCCTATATTGATGGTGGAAAATAGGAGAAATATAATTCCGGAGGCTACAAAAGATGCCCTGAAAAAACTTGATGTTAAAGAAGTGATCATCGTCGGGGGTTCCGCAGTGGTATCACATAATATTGAAGATCAGTTGAATAATATCGAGGGCATTAAAGTAAAGGCCCGGTATGGAGGTTCGGACCGTATGCATACCAGCCTTAAATTGGGTGGGCATAAGGTATTGGCCGATGCTGATGGGGTATCCTTAATTAACGGCTGGAAATATGTTGATGCGGTCGCAGCTTCCACAATGGGCGGACCGATTGTGTATTATGCAGAAAGAAGCGGAATTACAGAAGAAATAGAGAGCTTTATAAGCACAAAATCTAACATTCGTATACTGGGAGACCATGAATTATTTGAAGAAAGTGCAGTAGAAAAACCGGCAGAAGAAATAGGAAGTTCACCTACGCACTATCGGAGCAGTTATTATGAAGAAGAATACATAAGTTTGGATTTCACATCTCAAAGTAAACTGCAGTTGCAAGGGAGCATATCTTCGGATCATCGTTTCGGATGGTTGCAGGTAAGGGATAAAAACGGGAAACGGGTGGTCAGTGAGATCTTTGAATTGGAAAGCCCGAAGCATTTTAGCAGAGAAATTTCTCTTGGGGGAGTGGAGTCGAAGGAAGATAGTCCCTATGAAATCCGATTTTTTACTGCAAAGGAACGATATAGCACTTATCAAAGTCAGTATTTGGGAATTATGTTTGAAAATACAGAAGAAGGTTTGCGATTTAAACGATCATTGATATATGATGATAATGTGAAAATGCTGATGGAAAATAATGCAGTGGATGAGAAGGATCTTTCATTAGCTCACCTGAAAGCGGAAGATAGAAAAGTGGTAAAAGAATTAGCGGAAAGTATTACGAAAGGCATGGATGATGAATACCAACAGGTAAAAGCGATTCATGACTGGGTAGCAAAAAATATATATTATGATTATGACGGTGTTCGATTAAATCAGCGGGGAAGAAATGACACAATGGATACTTTGAACCGAAGAATTGCGGTTTGTCAAGGCTATTCAGAGCTTACGGCCTCCTTGCTCAGAAGCATTGAGATTCCTGCGCGACTGGCTAATGGTTACGCCTTGGGAGCCAGTGTGACGAATGTCACCTGGGATACGGCAGATCTCAGCTCTTCAAATCATGCATGGAACGAAGCCTATGTGGATGGAAGATGGATTATTATGGACACAACATGGAACTCTACTAATCGGTATGAAAACGAAAAAATGACTACGGGATCGATTAGAAATACGTATTTTGATATGACTGTGGAAGCTTTCTCCAATACTCATAAAGTGTTTAACCGACAACGAACCATTTATTTGCGTTATTAGACAGTTCAACTATTATATAAAACAAGAGACACCTGGAATGCTGATATGCATCCCAAGTGTCTTTTGTTTTTCAGTTATACCGTGTATTAGCTAGCGGTACTATATTATATTCCTTGTGTCTTACCATACTCTACAATCTCTGTGATCATTTATGGATCTAAAATACATATCTTTTCAATACAACTCCTAAACCGGTGAGCATTAATCCCAGGATGTAGAAATCTCTTGCATGTCGTTGACCGGTTCTTGGTAATTCACCTTCACCAAGGGGTACTTCTTCATCGAGAATTACTTCATCTTCATCGTCGATATCATCGATATCATCGATATCCTCCTCTTGGATATAGTTTTCTACAACAATTGTAAAGATCAACTCATCTTCAGAGAATGTTATTTCAGCGATGCTTATTGATTCAAAACCATACCCTTCAGGAAGATCAATCTCTTCAATATGATAGGTTCCAAGTGCAAGGCCTGTGATTTCAGCCGGTTTATCTACACTAAAGGTGTGTTCTTCATCGTAACCGTTATTACTGGTTACCCGTACCGTAAACTCTTGAGCATTGTCACCATCGGCTGGATCACTGTCTTCTGTAAATGTTTTTTCAATGTTCAGGATTCCGGTAAGAACTTCTTCTTCAGGTTCCACCATATTGGTAACAAATACTATTACCGATAGATTACCTTCCTCTAAGGTCACTTCACTGGTACTGATGGATAAGAATTCGTATCCTTCAGGAATGTCGACCTCTTCTATCATGTATTCTCCAAGTTCAAGGTCTTCAATTTCAGCCGGTTCGTTAA
>Ga0207421_10002820_pt1 | contig 21216 bp, 15 predicted proteins | sample SodLakKL_010_SED_4_FD_187542 | JGI IMG/M metagenome (GOLD analysis project Ga0207421, IMG submission 187542) | Alkaline sediment microbial communities from Lake Tanatar, Kulunda Steppe, Russia - 8KL_010_SED (SPAdes) (version 2) | ecosystem: Environmental > Aquatic > Non-marine Saline and...
GGCAAAGCGCTAGGGCTCAGTTCAAGCTTCCGCCGTCCGACCTGCAAACTTAGGCGTCCTGCCACGGTTGCAGGCGGCGGGCGTCCATGCCCGCCGGGCTGGCTCCCAGCGTTCACTTCGCCAAGCGCTTATCGCCGCTTGACAAAGTCGCCGATACAGGGAAAGCGGACCTCATCCAAGCGGGAAACGGGTTTGAAAACCCATTTTCATCCCCTGTTGTGGCCTGGATAGACCGTGGCGGTTAGTCTGAAAATGGAGTTTTAAGTTTCCCGGTATCGGCTCTGGTTGTTTTTGCTCCCGTTGTTATTAGCAATAGTAGCAGAAAGAGGATGTTTTGCCAAGCTTATACTGGAAAAATGCTGTATGGGTGCAGGTGCCGGACGATGCACCATCCAATCAAAGAAAGGAGCCGGGCAGGCAAACAGTTCCAGGCGAGCAGATCCAGGTAAGCCGGCGAGGATTGTCATCATGATAGAAATGAGGGAGGCTGCTAAAGTGCCACAAAAATTGGAATATGGGGATACAGTAATTATCTGGGGCGGGAAGAAAAACCGCTCTTTTATCATTACCTTGCAGGAAGGGGAAATCCTGAACACCCACCTGGGAGTGATTGCCCACGAAGACGTTGTCCATCAGGTTGAAGGATCAAAGGTCTGTTCCAGCAAGGGACACCATTTTTGGGTTTTTCGTCCCAAGACCAGGGAGTTGATGATGAAAGTCAAACGCAAAACCCAGATCGTCTATCCCAAAGACGCAGGGTGGTTGATCCTGGCCCTGGACATTGTCCCCGGCATCCGTGTTCTGGAAATGGGTACAGGTTCGGGAGCTTTTACCATCCTGTTGGCCAGGCTGGTCGGCTCTGAGGGGAAGGTTTATACTTTTGATCGGCGCCGGGATTTTTTGCTTAATGCCTTGAACAATATTAAGATAGCGGGTCTCTCCCATCGGGTGGAAGCTCGCATCCATCTTGCCGGAGAGCCCTTTCCTGTAGAAGACATGGATGCAGTATTTTTGGATCTACCCAACCCCTGGGTGGCTATCCCGGCAGCTTATGATGCCCTGGCCCCGGGTAGGCCCATTGCGTTGGTGGTACCCAATGCCGAACAGCTAAAGAAGGCGGTTGCGACCCTGGAAGAGAACGGGTTTCTCTCCATCCAGGCAGTTGAAGTGTTGGAGCGCAACATCCTGGTCCGGCAGCAGCAAGGGGTGCGTCCTTTTGAGCGCATGATCGGTTTTACAGCGTACCTGGTCAGCGCTCGCAAAGCAGGTGACTGACAGCATCAACCATCCACTTCGCAGCCGCTAGTTGAAGTTGGCTTACTGAAGGGGTTTTTTTTGACAAAGAATTTACAAGTTTAAATGCATTTAATACGGAGCAGTAAAAGGATGTTGGCTCAAATAAATAGAAGAGAACGGCAGCAATTTGAAACAAAACAGGTGTGAGTGTCAAACGCACTTGTTTTTTCATAAAGGAGTTGGAGCATGGTTACAGCAAGAGAAAAACTTATACCCGTTGGTGGTTATTTATTGGCACTGTTCTTTCCCATTCCACTATTGAACATTATAGCTGTACGCGGTTACTGGTTTCTTTTTCAGGGAGAATCAGAATTTGTAGATCATCACCTTAGAGAAAACATCAATTTTTTAATTAGCTATCAGATATACATTGCATCAATTTTTTTTATTTTCTTTTTGTTGGATTCATTACCTATCTCAATTATGCCTGGTATAGTAAATGTGACTTCTGTTCTATTAATGTTTGGTTTCTTTGGTGTTTTATTACTGCTTTTTCTATTAATATATCCTATCTATATTATTGCCATTATAGCTGTTTTAATAGGGAAACATTTTAGATTTCCTTTGACGATTAAGTTTGCAAATTAGTCTCAATTTTTGTGCTAATGGTTTAATGTCTCTTTCTTGTCTCACAGCTATTTTAACGGGCTTAATTTATATTTAAGGAAAAGTAAGGAGAGAGGGGGAAAAGGTGATGAAAAAACTTTTATTCAGCATGAAGTTCAGCTGTTTGACAATCGTTGCTGTTTTAATAACGGGGTGCTCCCCGGCGCAAATACCCGATATCCAGGCGTACCCCGAAAAAGGAGGGGAAGTCTTTGCGAAAGAGCAAGATGAGGCCGAGGGACGGTGGGAAGTGGTGGCGGAACCGAAAGAAGGTTATAAGTTTGTGCAGTGGACAGAAATTCGGGAGGACTTCAGGGAAAAGGTAAGCGATGAAGCTACTTATCAATTTGAGCAGGGAAAGCACCAGAAGCTTTTAGCCGAATTTGACAAAAAGAAACTGGAAATAAATCTTGATCTTAAAATGGAGGATGAGGTCCAAGATCAAGGAGAAGTCCGGGGCGGGGGCGTCTATGAGTACGGGCAGGAAGCGAAGATAGAGGCAAAACCGGAAACCGGTTATGTATTCGAAAAATGGACAGAAAATGAAGCGGAAGTTAGTACAGACCAGGAATATGCCCTAACGGTGGAAGAAGACCGGGCATTCACAGCTCACTTCGCCTTCGATAAAGACGTATTGGAAAAAGAAACGAGAGAAGAAGGAGATTATAAGGTAACGGAACTGGTGAAAGGGAAAAACCACTTGGAGACAATGGAGTCACAAAAAATATCCGACTTGCCCTTACACAGGGGGAGCTTTACCCTCGGTCCAGACTATTTTGTTATCCACGATACGCAGGAGGGTATAATAACATTTTGGACCAGGGAGGAAATGGAGCAGGTAGACCAGGTAAAAGTGGAAAACATCAGGCGGGTTAAAGCGTACGGGGATAATTATTTTGCCCTGGAAAAGCCGCAGCATCTGTCCATTTTTCAGGTAGACAATACAGGTGTTCACGAAGTGAAAGAGTTTAACCTGGAAGAATTCAAATGGGACTTTGAGCATGCCGCTGTTGCTGAAGAAACAAAAGAATCGGCTGAAATAGAGGGGGACTGGCAGGATAAATGGCTGGAAAGCAAGTTTCTGGCCTTGGCAGGTCCAAAAACTGTAACCATTCAGTCTGCCCAAGTGAAGGACTACTTGTTCATCTATCCGGACTACAGCCACATTTTTCACGGGTTTGAAGAACCGCCCAGGCTTGAAGACTCTTTCTTCAAAGTATACCAGTTTCAAGACGGGGGAATAGAGTTGGTGGAAAGTGAAATCTTTGACAGTTCCTATCTCACCAACGATTTGGCGCCTTACCCCGATGACCGTGTTCTGGTGGCCACAGGTGATGAAGGTTTTATTTTGCTTGATTTAAATGACTTTTCATATGAAATCCTGGAATCGGGAGGTCTTTACCTGGATGAAAAATTGAGGCCTTTTGAGGGAGAATACAGTTACTTTAGCCACGGTATCCGCAATGTGACAGAAGAGGGAATTGTTGTCGCCAGTGCCAACGTGTTATTGCCAAAATGCAATGGCATGGATGTCCACCTTTGGGTTCCGGTTGCCGACCGTTTGCAGCTATCGGCAATTAGTGGTTATTCAGGCAAGCTCGGGTTTGTGGATGAAAATGACAAGCCTGAACGGCTTGGTCCTCTTCCTTTGTGGCTGGAGAACGATTACTGGATGGAGCAAGACAGGTTCCAGGCCACGCAAACCTATTCAAAGCTTTCCCTGGATGCTGAACAAGCTTTTGAAAACGCGAAAACCAGGGTTGAGAGCAATGTTGAGCAGGAAGATAAAGAATTTCCGCCTCTCTGGAATTACCTTAATATGGAAGTTGAGCTGGAGAATCTGTTTCAAAAAGTGGGACTGATCGAGTTACCAGAGGTTTCGTTATGGAAGCAGCAGCGGTTTGTACTGAACCGTCCCCAGGAAAATGAAGTTCCTGTTTTTGCGCTGGTTGAAGATGATAAGATCAAGCTTTGCAAGATTAAAGCAGACATGGAGGTTGTTGGCGCAGATCATTCCCGCCGGAATGTCTATGTCAACATGGATGATGAGCTTCACAGGATAGATTTTGACTCACTTTTTTAAGAAAGAAAGCGGGTTTTACCCTCTTTCGTGACGATGTCATTACCCAACCTGGACGAGCCAGAACCATAATGTTTTTCAGTGCTGGTGTGCTGCATGATAGGATTCTTGCCAAAATAAGCATGATTTCACTGTTGAGGGTCTATCCTGCCAGTAATTTTGCACCAGCTATTACAAGATACGGTAAAACATAAAGAAGGTGACATTCCTATGAGATGAATGTCACCCTCCCAAATACCAGGAACTTTCTCAGCAACATAGTATCACCTCCTTCAGGAAATGTACTACATTGCTACAGAAGCCCCGTTCTTTGCAGGACTATTTTTATTTCGTCCTTTCAATTATTACTATAGTAAATACCAACTTTTTTTGTCAAGGGGTGCTAAAAAATTTTTGTCCTTCCATAAACTTGGAGTTATCGCAATAATTTGTTGACAAGCTCCATAGCCCTGTGATAATATCATTTCAAAGCTATGTGCAAAATGCTGATGAAGGGAAGAAGTAGGCTGGAAAAGGCGGTTCAGAGAACCGGGCTGAGGGGTGTAAACTCCAAAAGCTGCGAGCCCGGTACCGCAGCTGTCGGCTGAATGGGCCCCGGAAGTGCTTGGCTGAAAAAGGATTGTTTCAGTAGGCCAGGCCGGTTGCTCACCGTTAAAGGAGCGGGGTATCGGAGCAGGGAAAGAACTGCTCCCGTACCTGGCAGAGAGATCCCCTGGTGAGAAGGGGATAAATATGGGTGGCACCGCGGGTAACCTCCTCGTCCCAGGACGAGGTTTTTTTATTTGAGGGAAGGATAGAAGGAGGATGTTCGTCTTTTCTGGCCCGGTCACCGCTGGAACAAAGGTCGGGAAGCTGAAACTATCAATCCAGGCTTTAATCCAGGCTTCAATCCAGGCCAAAGTTATTTTCTTCACCAGAACAACCATGTTTTAGTAAAAAGGAGGCTAAAAAAATGAACGAACGAAAGGTTTTTTTGCCAGAAAAAGAAATCCCCCGGCAGTGGTACAACATCCAGGCAGATATGCCTACACCGATGCAGCCGCCCTTGAACCCGGCAACAGGTCAACCCATTGGGCCGGATGATCTCGCCAGGGTGTTTCCCATGAACCTGATCGAACAGGAAGTTAGCACCGAGCGCTGGATCGATATCCCGGAAGAGGTGTTGGAAAAACTGCTTATTTGGAGGCCGGCGCCCCTGCAGCGGGCCTATGAACTGGAAAAGTACCTGAATACCCCGGCCAAAATCTATTTTAAAAATGAGGGTGTGAGCCCCGCCGGGAGCCACAAGCCCAATACGGCCATTGCCCAGGCATATTACAACAAGGAGTTTGGGATCAAAAAGTTGTGCACGGAAACCGGCGCGGGCCAGTGGGGCAGCGCTCTGAGCCTGGGTTGTTCCATGTTTGGCCTGGAGTTAAAAGTCTATATGGTCCGGGTCAGCTACGAGCAGAAACCATACCGCCGCCTGATGATGAAGACCTGGGGGGCAAACTGCGTGCCCAGTCCCAGCCCTGAAACCCAATTTGGCCAGAAAATCCTGGCGGAGGATCCCGACTGTTCTGGCAGCCTGGGTATTGCCATCAGCGAGGCCATCGAAGAGGCGGTCACCTCCGACGACACCCGCTATTCCCTGGGCAGTGTGCTCAACCATGTCATGCTGCACCAGACCATCATCGGCCTGGAAACCCAGAAGCAGATGGAAATGATCGGCCAGTATCCCGATGTGGTCATCGGTTGTGCCGGCGGCGGCAGCAATTTTGCCGGCCTGGCTTTCCCCTACGTCCGGGATAAGATCTACGGGCGTGAAACGGAAATTATTGCTGTGGAACCTACAGCCTGTCCCACCATCACCCGGGGCCCTTTTGGCTACGACTTCGGCGATACAGCCGCCACCACGCCCCTTTTGCCCATGTTTTCCCTGGGCCACAGCTTTCTGCCCCAGCCCATCCATGCTGGCGGCCTGAGGTACCACGGTATGTCACCCCTGGTCAGCCAACTGATCATGGATAAGCTGATCGAGCCACGTTCCTACGATCAGCTGCAGACATACGAAGCAGGCGTAATTTTTGCCCGTCAGGAAGGGTTGATCTGTGCCCCTGAAACCAATCACGCCATCGCCGCAGTTATCGAAGAGGCGAAAAAAGCCAAAGAAGAAGGAAAAGAAAAGACCATCGTCTTTAATTTGAGCGGCCACGGTCTGCTGGACCTGACCGGCTATGACTCCTACCTGGACGGGAAGCTTACGGATTATGTCCTGCCCCAGGAAGAAATCGATCGGGCGGTGAAGGAACTGGAAAACTACCCCAAGCCCAAGTACTAGTCTGAAGGTAAAAGTTCGGCCTTCGAAAAGGCAAGCAGAGGCTCATAGACTGGGCAACGCGGGATCAAATCGGCAGGAAATAGTTTTTTAAACGGTTCACTATAGTCTCTGAATGTTTCGGGTGGGGGTGGAAAAGTTTTTCTGCCCCTACTTATCTTTTTTATGGATCTCTGCCTGTTAGGCTCTTACTTTTCTGTTCTTGCGCAAAAAGGAAAAATTATATGGTTCAGCACAGCCACACTGAAAAACTAAATGGTTCTGGCTTGTCCAGGGCAGGAAGATTTTTTGCTTAAACCACATGCACATGATTTGCCCTGCATCGGGCAGGCTTCCCAGAGCTCTTAATTTGTCCTGGTCCAGGAAGTTGGGGATTTAGCGGTTGTTTTCCAAAATATGTGCTGGTATAATGGGAAAGGTTAAAGGATAACAAAACAGTTACAGGGAGATGGAAAGACAGATGGAAAAGCTCAAATTAGGGCTGCCGGCCGGGAGCCTGCAGAAATCAACCATGGAAATGTTTAAGAAAGCCGGTTTCAATATTTATGTCAATGAGCGCTCATACTTTCCCTATATTGACGACGAAGAGATCGACTGTACCCTAATCCGGGCCCAGGAGATTCCCCGTTATGTCCAGGAAAAGGTTCTTGATGCGGGAATTTCCGGGAAAGACTGGATTACGGAGACAAAAGCCGATGTGCTGGAAATAGAGGAATTGATCTACTCCAGGCAGGGGCTTCGCCCCATCAAGCTGGTGCTGGCCGTTCCCAATGATTCTCCCATTAAGAGCGTCCGGGATCTTCAGGGCAAAAAGATTGCCACGGAACTGGTGGAGGTAACCCGGCAGTTTTTGGAGAATAATAATGTCCAGGCCAACGTGGAGTTTTCCTGGGGGGCAACGGAAGTCAAACCTCCAACCCTGGTGGATGCCATTGCAGAGCTTACGGAAACTGGGCGCTCCCTCAAGGCCAACAACCTGCGAATCATCGAAACGATCCTGGAGTCCACCCCGCGTTTTATCGTCAATAAGGATAGCTGGGAAGTGGGCTGGAAAAGAGATAAGATCGAGCAGATTTGCACCCTGGTAAAAGGTGCGCTCATGGCCGAGGAGAAAGTATGCCTGAAAATGAATGTCAGCCGGGAAAACCTGGACAATGTCCTGGCCCTGCTGCCGGCGCTGAGGCGGCCGACTATCTCCAACCTGCACGAAGATGACTGGGTAGCTGTAGAGACAGTAACCGATGAAAGAACGGTGCGCGATTTGATTTACAAGCTGAAAGAAGCCGGCGCCGAAGGAATTATTGAGTTTACCTTGAACAAGATTATTCCATAGTAAAGGAAGTAAGAAGTGGAGTGTCCGCTTCCCGGTCTTGGCTCCGATTGTCTGTCTTGGCGGGAAAGTGCCAGGGCACAAGCTCAAGCTTTCGCTGGCCGACCTGCCGGGTATGAACATCTTTTAAATTAAAACATAAGGGGTGAAGTCTTTTCAGAGGACTCCACCCCCTTTTGTTTGTGGGGTTCAAGCTGTTTCCTGTTTGACGATTTCCCCTTCGGCGCTGATAACGGCGATTTCAACGGGAATCTTTTTCCCGGCGACTTTGATCGCTTCCGTCACCATCCGTTTCAGGGCTGAACAGCAGGGCACATCCATAACGGTAACAGTAACCTTGTTGATTTCGTTGTGCTGGAAGATCTCCACCAGTTTTTGGTAATGAGCTTCAGCGTTGTCCAGCTTGGGGCATCCTACTACAACAACGTGGTCTTTCAGGAAGTCCCGGTGAAAATTTCCGTAGGCAAAGGGGACGCAGTCGGCTGCCACCAGCAGGTTTGCTCCCTGGATAAACTTTGCTTTCGGGGGCAGTAGCCCCAACTGGACAGGCCATTGCCTTAGTTGAGAAGGTATATCTCCCGCTTTATCTTCGGGACTTGGACAATCGGCGCTTTCTTTTTCGATGGTCCTAACCGTAGAGGAAGGGCAGCCGCAGGGCAGATCGTCTGCCTGGTCAGATTCTGTTTTTAACACTTCCAGGTGTTCTTTAACCGCTTCCTCGTCAAATGGTACCGCTTCTCTTTCCTCGATGACGATAGCATCTTCCGGACATTCGCCCAGGCAGTCTCCCAGGCCGTCACAAAGCTTGTCATCGATTAACCTGGCTTTGCCGTCGATGATCTGGATTGCTCCCTCGTGGCAAGCGGGGACACACAGGCCACAACCGTTACATTTTTCTTCGTCGATATGGACAATTTTTCTTTTCATGGTTATTTGCCTCCTTTTTCTTGACCTTCTGGTTTCAGTATAACAGCAGAAAAGGAAGATTGATGTGATCTAGATCAAATAGCGAAAAATAAACGAAAAATATTGTACTGCTTTCGATTCAATGCGGACGAATTGACTTTAACTGGAACTGTGGGTGCGCTTATCCTTGTTTCGACGCCGCTGCAGACCGCGATAAAGGGTCTGACCGAAGAGCAGGAAAAAGCTGATCACCACCCCAATGTAGAGTGGATCCAGTACATCGGGCAGGAGCAGGGCCCACAGCAGGGAGGCTGCCGGCGCGTAGATTATCGCGCGTTTGCCGGCAGTGGGTGAGATTAAGTCCTTCCAAAAGACAACACCCAGAATGGGCAAAAACACCGTGACCCCCCGCAGGGCCATGGATAAAAAGGCCAGCTTTAAAATCAAGGCCTGGATATTGCCCAGGGTGAAAAAGAAGGCCAGGGCAGCGATCAGAATCAGCGTGAACCGGAAGACCAGGATGAGTTCCCGGTCACTGGCCATGGGACGGATAATATTCCGGTAGAAGTCCCTGTTGAACATGGTGCTGAGGCCCAGGGTCAGCCCGGCAGCGGTCATGATCAAGGAGATGAGCAGGGTAGCGAGAATAATCCCGGCCAGCCAGGGGGAGATATACTCCAGGACAAAAAGAGGCAGGGCGTCGGCCGGGTTTATTCCGGGATGGTAAATGCGCATGAACATGCCGATCATTACCGAGCCCAGGCCCACCAGCGGGATGAAAATAGCGGCAATCAGTGCACCCCGCCTGGCTGCTGTTGCGTCACGCCCGGCAAAAAGGGCCTGCAGGTAAGATTGGGTTGAGGTAAAGCCGATGATTACAGAAATCCCTGAGCCCAACTCTTTGGCTGCCCCTTGGGCCAACAAATTAAACCAGGGGTGGTAGGAAAAATTCTGCAAAAACAAGCTAATGCCGCCGGAATGCTGCAGCAGGACAATAACAGCGGCAGCCATGGAAAAATAGAGCAGGGTCATTTTAATCAAGCCGATCCAGGTTGTGCCCACGAAACCGCCAAAAACGACGTAGCAAAGGATCAGCAGCGTCACTCCCAGGGCAGATTGTGAAGGTGTCAGGGAAAATAATGCACCCATTAGGGGAATAGCCGCCAGCACTTGGGTGGCAATCTGGATGAAAATTCCAATCGAAGTGTAGAAGTTGGCCCAAAGCCCGGCAGTACGGTTGTATCCCTGCTCCAGAAGCTGGGGTATGGTTTCCACTCCGGAGGTTCTTAAGGGCCTGGCCAGGAAAATGGCCATAAACAGACAGCTCAAACCTGCGCCCAGGGTAAACCAGATCCCGCTAATGCCGTAAAAAAACGAAGCTTGGGCCGTGCCGACGATAGAAGTGCCCCCCACGAAGGTTCCCATCAGCGATGCGGAAACCAGCATGGGGCCCATCTTGCGACCGCCCAGGGAGTAATCCTGGGCGGTTTTAACTTTTCTGGAAGAATAGATTCCTACAGCAGCTATAATCAACAGGACTGAAAAAAACCCCAGCCAGATTTCGAACCCCAACCCCTGCAACGTCTTCAGCTCCTTCTTGCTCAACTACAACTGGAAAAAATAGATTTGCGTATTTGTTCCTGCCTGAGTAGTATTAGACCTTCTCTGGACAAAATCCTTTTTTCCAAACCATTTCTTTCTTTGATGTTTTTCGTTTGTAACTGGTATGCTACTCAGCGCTATTTGTAGGCGAAGCTGCAGGGGGATGGCCTCGCGTTTCCGGAGCGTAGCGGAGGACCAACAGGGAAAGCGGCAGAACCGTCCCCCTGCTTTGCAGCGTGTTGCGCAATCATATAGGGGCTGAGCAGTTGCTTTCGTTTTATGGCAAGGCTCTGCAAGTGTCTGTTTTTTGGCAAAAAAAGGCAAGATAAGCAAAATTGCTTATCCAAAAAATTTTTTAATTATTTTTCCAGGAGTTTTTGCAGGAAAACAAAAGGGTTTATCGAAATGATATTATACTTACCATTCAAAATAACATGTTGATTCTAACTATTGAGTCAAGCGTTGGTCATAATGCATTGCTTATGACGACTACTGGGAAAGTGAAAAAAATGCTTTGAGGGAGCAGTTTAAGGATTTTCATAAGGGTAATTGCTCAGTGCTATTTGTAAGCGAAACTGCGGGGACGGTTCTTGCGCTTCCGCAGCGCAGCGGAGGACCGACAGGGAAAGCGCCAGAACCGTCCCCTGCTTCGCGGCGTGTGGCGCAATCACATCAGGGCTGAACAGTTACGTATAAGGAAAAATAAGGAGGTTTTTTGGGAGAGGGGTTCTAGCCAGTTTTTGAAGGGAATCCTTTGCATAAGTCTTATCAGGAAAGGGTGATCAGCTTTGTTTAAAACACGGATTACAGAGATGCTGGGAATTAAGCACCCCATTATCAAGGGCGGAATGATGTGGCTTTCTACAGCAGAGCTTGCAGCAGCGGTTTCCAATGCAGGTGGCCTGGGGATTATTTCCTCGGCCACCTATGATACAAAAGAGAAGTTCCAGGAAGCACTGCGCCAGGCCCGGTCTCTCACCGAAAAGCCCCTGGGGGTCAATATCCCCCTTTTTCCAGCTATCCGCCCGCTGGATGTAGACTCTTACATTGAAGCCATGGTGGAAGAAGGGGTGAATATTGTCGAGACAGCAGGGCGCAATCCCGAAGAGCACATGGAAAGCTTTAAAAAGAACGGTTTTAAGGTGCTGCACAAGGTGACAGCGGTGCGGTTTGCACTCAAAGCCCAGAAGATTGGCTGTGACGCGGTCATTATGGACGGCTGTGAATGTGGTGGCCACCCCGGTGAAGAGGATGTCACTTCCCTGGTTCTGCTGCCCAGGGCAGCAGATGAGCTGGATGTCCCGGTTATTGCAGCCGGCGGCTTTGGTGACGGCCGGGGGCTTTGTGCGGCTTTGGCCCTGGGCGCCGAAGGGGTCCTGATGGGGACCCGGTTCATGGTTTCCCGGGAAGCATCAATGCATGAACAAGTTAAAGAGCACCTACTGCAGTTAAAGGAAACAGATACCAGGCTGATTATGCGCTCTCACAGGAACACCATCCGGGTAATTAACAACCAGGTAGCCCAGCACGTCAAACAAAAGGAGTTGGATCATGCTCCCCTGGAAGAAGTTCTTCCCTTGATCAAAGGTGTGAAAGGCAGGGAGTTAATGGAAACAGGGGAAATTGATGCCGGTGTCCTGGCCTGCGGGCAGGTAATCGGGTTGATCAATGACATTCCTTCCGTCCAGGAGATCATGGACAGAATTATTACCCAGGCTGATGAAACCAGGAAAAAGTTGCAGGAAAAGTAGCAAATAAAGCCAACATAAAAAGTAGGAGATTTCTGGAGGTCTGGAGGGAGTTTTATGATCGTTCAAACCATTCTATCTTGTTATCAGCCAGGGCCCGGGCAGATCGGCTTGGGGGTAAACAACTGTTTTCTTTCTGGCATTATGCCCACGGACAGAGCACCTCCTTTAGGCCTTTTCATAAATGCTGACCGAGGCTAGCAACTCACCGGGTACTAAAACAAAAAAACAATTTCAGATTAAAGGGAGATGAAACCAATGCTGAGAAATTTGGGGGAATTTTTTGCCGAAAAAGTTAGCAGGTGGCTGCCTGAGTCCCTGGTTTTTGCCTGGATCCTGACGATTATCACAGCAGTGCTGGTTGTCAGCCTGACCCCGACACAGGCGATTGCCTTGCCGACCATGTGGTACCAGGGCTTCTGGTTGATGCTGGAGTTTGCCATGCAGATGGCACTGATTATCGTGTTGGGCTATACCATCGGCATTTCTGCCCCTGTCAGCCGTTTTTTTGGCTGGCTGGCCCTTAAGATCAAGAAGCCGGCAACGGCTTATGTGGTGATTTCTATTGTTTCGCTGCTGCTTGTCCTGGTCAACTGGGGTTTGGCGCCGGTGGCAGCCGTTTTCGCGGCTAACGTCTGCCGCAGGGTCAAGGGAATTGATTTCCGGCTGGCCTGTGCTTCTGTTTACGTAGCCTTGATCCCCTGGCATGGTGGATTGTCTGCTTCTGCGCCGCTGATGATGAACACACCTGACAATCAGTTTATCGAGATGGGCGTGGTGGACAGCGTGATTCCCACCAGTGCCACCTTGGGAAGTACCCTGAACATTGTCTTAATAATTATCTCTGTCGTTTTGATCCCGATTATTATCCGCTTGATGGTACCCAAAAAGGTGGATGAAAGGTTTGACGCCGCCCTGCAGTGGGAGCAAGCTGGTGGAGATTCGGAAAGAGCCTCTGCACAGGCACAGGTTGAAGTGGAAAAGAAAACGTCGCTCAGCCCTTCCGACCTGTTAAATAACAGCAGGATCTTGAACTACATCATCGTTATTGCGGGTTTTGCCTTCCTGATTCCCTACTTCGCCAATAAAGGGATTGACGGACTTGAGCTAAACACGGCCAACTTTTTCTTCCTGATGCTGGGCTTGGCCCTGCACTCTTCGCCTGCCCGGTATATTGCCGCTTTGAAAGAGGCGGTTAAGGCTATTGGCGATCTTGTTGTCCAGTTCCCATTTTATGCCGGAATCATGGGGCTTTTCATGTTTTCAGGTCTTTCAAATGTTGTGACCCAGTGGTTTGTCAGCATTTCAACGGAGGTCACTTTTCCCTTCTTTGCCTTCGTTACGGCCGGTATTGTCAACCTGTTTATCCCCTCCGGCGGGGGTGAGTGGACGGTCATGGCGCCTATCCTGATCCCTGCGGCCCAGGAGATGGGCGTGCCTCTTGGAAAGCTGATCATTGCTTTCGGCTATGGAGATGGCCTGACCAACCTGATCAATCCTTTCTGGACCCTGGCTTTTCTACCGGTTATGGCCAAAATTATGGATATCAGGCCCCGTGACTTCATGGGCTATGCTGTGCTGGTCTGCCTGATTTTCTTTGTCATCATCAGTGCAGCTATCTTTATCGTGCCTTAAGAAAAGAAATAATTTCTAGCTTTTGAACTCATCCGGGAGATACGAGAGGAACCGTATGTTAAATTTCCCGGTAGTTCTAAATTCAACACTCTTTGCTTTTTCCTTCTTGTGAAGTTGAGAAAAATCCCCTGGATGATTGCATTTTTCCCCAGGGGATTTTTTGTTGGACGATAATTTTGAAAATTTGCGAAAATCATACTTTAGTATAATAGTTTTTATAGATCATAAGTGATATTCTTATTTCAATACAATTATTTTCAGTAACTGGACAAATATTGTTACCTTTTTACTCTATCATTGACCGGAGTAACATAGATTAACAATAGAAACTAGCAACCTGATGCTCAACTGGATGCTCAACTGGATGTTCAGCTGCAAGCTTGAACAACATTAGGGCAACTATTTGGTCAGCAAAATAAACCGAAAGGAGGTGAAAAAATGAGCAAAAAATTCTTTATTCCACTCCTGGTGATGATTATGTTCCTGTTTATGTTTGGTGCAGGGTGTGCGCCTGATGAAGAGCCGGCCGAGGCTATTGACGATCCGGAAGCAGTAGAGGGAGAACCGATTAAAATTGGTGTGGTCGGTCCCATGGATTTTATCCAGGGGGAGCACCACTGGTTTGGCGCACAATTAGCCCAGGAGGAGATCAATGAACGAGGGGGAGTAATGGTCGGAGAACAGCAGCGGCCCATTGAATTGATCCAGGCAGATACCAATGAAATATTAAGCGTGGAGGATGCGATTAGTGCCATGGAAAGAGTGATTACCAGGGACGGCGCAGATTTTATTGTCGGCGGTTTTCGGACAGAATCTGTCCTTGGGATGCAGGATGTGGCCATGGACTATCAGACCATCTTCATGGGATGTGGGGCAATACACCCGGAACTCTGCAACCGAGTTGCTGAAGATTACGACAGATACAAGTACTGGTTCAGGATTACGCCTCTTAACTCATACGATGTGGGCGAAGCGTCCTTTCACCAGCTGGAAAATGTTGCCGGAATTATGCGGGAAGACCTGGGGCTCGAAGAACTGAAAGTTGCGCTACTATTTGAAATGATTGTCGGTTGGGACCCCATTCTGGAAGAAGCGGAAGAAAGGCTGCCTGAAATGGGAATGGAAATCGTTGGTACCTGGAGGCCTTCCCAGGTAGCTGATGATGTTAGGTCTGAACTGACAGCCATTGAAGACTCTGGGGCACATCTTATCTTTTCCTTTTTGTCAGGACCTGTGGGCGTTGCTTTTGGGCGCCAGTGGGGTGAGATGGAAGTGCCCGCTGCCGTTGTCGGGGTAAATGTTGAAGCACAGAAAGCCGGTTACTGGGACGCAACAGCAGGGCATGGCGAATATGATAACACACTGAATTTCTACGGGGGAGTAGCAATCAACGAACTTTCTGTTCCCTTCTGGGAAAGGTTCCAGGAACGTTTTGGTGAACACCCCATTTACAATGCCGGGACCTATGAAGCAATCCTGGTATTAGCTGAAGCAATCGAAAGGGCCGGGACAATTGACTCCGATGCTGTAGTTGAAAAACTGGAACAGACAGACATGGAACTGCCCCAGGGCAGGCTTGTCTTTACGGAAAATCATGACATTACTTGGGGACCTGAGTACTCAACCAGTGTGGGTTCCCAGTGGCTGGATGGTGAGTTAAAAGTTGTATGGCCTTGGGACTGGGAAGGAATCACCTATGACGGGACTGTCAGGTACGAAATTCCTCCCTGGGTAATCGAAAAATGGGAGTAAGAAAAGCAGTTTAAACAGGTGGATTCATCTTAACCTCTTTTTCAGCAGGGATTGATGAATCCACCCTATTCTTAACAGTGAAGGAGGTATACACATCAGGTCATGCAAATTCTCGTTAATGGCTTAATTCATGGAGGTGTTTATGCCTTATTGGCTGTGGGTTTTTCCCTCATTTTTGGGGTTGCAAGAATCATCAACTTGACCTATACCGCATTATATATGGTCGCTGCCTTTATTATATATGCTTTATCCCAAATGGCTGGCTTAAACCCGGTGTTGGCAATGGTAGTTACTGTGATCCTGGTCAGTTTTTTAGGCATGTTTAGCTACCAGGTTTTTATCCATCCCATTCGGGAACACGCCACAACGGTTCTGATCACCACAGTGGCCCTGGCCATGATCTTCCAGGAGTTGCTCCTTATTTTTTTTGGCGGCCATTACCGGGGGCTGCCGTCGCTTGTACCGGGGTATTCCGTAATTTTGGGAGTTCGGGTGCCCAATCAATATTTTCTTACCTTTGCCGTTGTAATAATTATTTTGGGGGCTGTATGGTTGTTGCTGATGAAAACCAAGCTGGGCATCGCGATACGATCGGTGGCCCTGGATCGTGAAGTTGCCAACTTGGTGGGCATGAATACCTCCCGCATTGCTTCAGTGACCATGCTCATTACCTCTTTTATGGCGGCTGTTGCGGGGGTTGTCGTAGCGCCTATTTTTACCATCGAACCCCATATGTGGCTGCAGCCTATCGTCATTGTCCTGGCTATAGTCGTCATGGGCGGCTTGGGCAGCATCAAGGGAAGCTTTATCGCTGCTTTTATTATCGCCTTTGCGGAGATCTCTGTTGTCTTCCTGGTGCCCATGGGTTCCTTTCTAAAAGGGGCTGTTTCCCTGTCAGTCATGATTGTCGTCCTGTTGATCAAGCCTGAGGGACTCTTTGGAGTTGCATTTGAAGGGGAGAGATAAAGTGAAAAGTCTATTCTTCTGGGTTGTGAAAACGTTTAAAGATGAAGTCCTTTTTCTGCCAGGAAGACTGATCGGGCTCGTTGCCTGTATTTTTCTTTTTATTCTACCCTTGCTCAATAGTCAACCCCATATTATGCGCATATTTATCATGGCCTTCATCTTTGCCATTTTTGCTGCCAGCTGGGATTTGCTCTCGGGCTTTTTGGGGCAAATGAGCCTGGGGCATGCATTATTTTTCGGCGTAGCCGCGTATACTTCTGCTTTACTTAACCTGAACCTGCAGTGGACACCGTTGATTACCATACCGCTGGGGGCGGTGGCCGCAGTTCTTATGGGTTTGATTGTGGGGGTGCCGGCGCTCAGGCTCCGGGGACCGTACCTGAGTCTGGCCACCCTGGCTTTTCCCATTATCCTGCTAGGGATTGTCTATGTCTTTCGCGATATCACCGGTGGTGAGTTGGGCATTTACGGCCTTGCCCGGTTGGGAGAAACAAGGTTTCAAGAATACTACCTTACGCTGGTTTTAATGCTCATTTTTGGCTTTATTATGTGGAAAATAACGGATTCCAAGCTGGGTATTATTTTTCACGCCATCCGGGAGGATGAAATTGCTGTCAGGGCTTCCGGGATCAATACAACCAAATACAAGTTGCTGGCCTTTTCCTTAAGCGGGTTTTTTGCCGGGATAGCCGGAGGTCTATCGGTCCACTTCCTGCGCATTGCCGGTCCGTCCACCCTGGAGTTGATGACTTCCTTCCAGCCCATCATCTGGACAATTTTCGGGGGAATCGTAACCATTTATGGTGCCATTGCCGGCACCTTGATTTTATATCCCCTGATGGAGTTTCTCCGGGTGGTGCCCGAGTTACGCATGCTAATTTTTGCCGGGACTGTGCTGGTTATCTTACGGTTTATGCCCGAAGGGATCATTATCTGGTTGCTTGACAAACTGGAAAGAGAGTGTCCCAGGTGTAAAGTTAAAAACGTATTTACCAGGGAAACCTGCCGCGTCTGCCTGGCGGGCTTGAAATAAAAATTGGCAGTTCGTCAAGAGGAGGCTTGTTTTTATGGAGACAAAAAATATGTACCTGCAAAAACCGTGGTTGGAGTTTTACCCTTCCGATGTGCCGACCCATGTCGATGTTTCTTCGGTTTCCATACCGGAAGCATTTGATCAAACGGTCAAGCATGTGGAACATAAACCGGCCATCGTATTTTATGGTAAAAAGGTCAGCTACAAGGAATTGAAAGAGCAGATTGATAGATTTGCGGCGGCACTGGTCGGCATGGGCCTGAAAAAGGGCGACTTGCTTGCTCTCTACCTGACAAACAGCCCCCAGTTTATTATCGCTTACTTTGCGGCCCTGAAAGCAGGCGCTGCGGTTACTCCGATCAGCCCCCTTTATACCAGCGTGGAAGTGAAGTATCAACTGGAAGATAGCGGGGCCAGAAATATAGTCTGTCTCGATATTTTGTACGATAATGTGGAAAAAACCGGGGTGGAGATGGACAATATTATTGTGACAAATATTGGAGAATATCTGCCCCCGTTGAAAAAAATGCTGGGAAAAAGTTTGCTGCGCAAGCTTTCCAGTGAACTGGAAATCCCAATCCCCAAAATTTTGAAAAAGAAAGGGGTGCACCAGTTTCAGGATTTGTTGAAAAAGAATTCCCCTCTTCCTGCAGCTATAGAGATCGATCCCAAGGAAGACATAGCAACTTTGCCCTACACCGGGGGAACTACCGGGCCGGCCAAAGGTGTTATGCTGACGCATTATAATCTGCTGGTTAACGAGGCCATGGTGAGAAGTTATTTTCCTTTCCTGGGATCAGGTGAAGAGGTTGTGATCTGCTTTATGCCCCTTTACCATATTTACGGGCAGGTTGTGATTATGCTGGACAGCCTGCTGCAGGGCAATATGCTGGTGGTTTTTACCACCCCTGACTTTGACGATATCCTCTATTCCATTGAAATGCATCGGGCCACGATCTTTTACGGGGTTCCAACAGTGTTTGAAGTATTGAAGGAACACGAAAAAACTGATCGGGCAGACTGGAAACGCTTCAAGTTAATTGTCTGTGCTGCGGACACCCTGCACGAAACAACGGTCCAGGAATGGGAAAACCGCACAGGGACAAAAATTATCGAAGGGTATGGTATGACAGAGTTAAGCCCTGCCTCCCATATGAACCCTATCCACAGGCCCAAAGTCACTTCCTTTGGAATCCCTCTTCCCGGTGTTTCTGCTGCTGTGGTAGACCCGGATACCCTGGAATTTGTACCCCCGGGCCAGACAGGTGAACTGATCGTTACTGGTCCCAATGTGATGAAGGGCTACTGGTATAAAGAAGAAGAGACAAAAAGATCTTTTTTGGAGGTTGGCGAGGAATCCTGGTTTCGCACAGGTGACCTGGTCAAGATGGACGAAGACGGCTACTTTTATTTTTATGACCGCTCAAAAGACCTGATCAAATACAAGGGTTACTCTGTCTTTGCCCGGGAAATTGAAGACGTGCTTTACAATCATCCCCAGGTGAAGGCGGCCGGTGTAATCGGTGTTCCGGAGCCCAGGGTCGGCCACATCATCAAAGCTCATGTAGTTTTGCAAAGCGAGGCCAGGGGGAAGATTTCAGAAGAAGAGATCAAAGATTACTGCAAGGAGCGCCTGGCAGAGTATAAAGTGCCGAAAATCGTGGAATTCCGGGGCGAACTGCCAAAAACTGACGTAGGCAAGGTATCGAGAAGGGAATTGCGGGAAGAACTGGAGGATGAATAACATGCCATCAAAGTCGACTTTTTTTGAAGTTGAAAAACTTACCAAGCATTTTAACGGGGTAACTGCTGTTAATGATGTAAGTTTTAAGGTCGGCAGGGAAGAGATCGTGGGTTTGATCGGACCCAACGGAGCAGGCAAGACCACAATGGTCAGACTTATTTTGGGCATTTTAAAGCCCAGCTCCGGCAGCATCTATTTCCAGGGTAAAAACATTACTGGAAAAAAGACTTGGTCCATCGTGGAGCAGGGCATAACCGGGACGTTTCAAAACACACGCCCCTTTGCCAGGCTGCCCATTATCGCCAATGTGATAGTCTCCTGCCTGGGGCCCAGGGCCAAAAAACGAGGTGAGTGGGTGAAGAGGGTGGAGGCGAAGGCTATGGACGCCCTGGAGTTTGCCGGCATCTCCGACCTGGCCCTGGAGCCGGCCTCCCGCCTGTCCCATGGTGACCTGAAAAGGCTGGAGATTGCCCGGGCCATTGCCACCGAGCCAGAACTGCTGATCCTGGATGAACCTTTTGGCGGGCTCAACCCTACGGAGACAGAACTGTTGGGTAAATCCATCAAACGGCTTCATAAAGGGGGGCGGTTTGGGAGGCTCCACAGTGAAGGGGCAGCGATGATAATTATTGAACACAAGCTTTCGGAGTTGATGAAAATTGTCAACCGGGTTATTGTTTTTAATTTTGGTGAAGTAATCGCCGATGGCGACCCGGAAGAAATAATTAAAAAACCGGAAGTGATTGAAGCGTACATCGGTAAGGAGGTGGTCTAGCTTGTTGCTGGAAGTGAACAATCTGACAGTCTGCTTTGATACCGCCATGATCTTAAACAATGTCAGCCTTAAGGTGGCAGATGGGGAGTTGGTAAGCCTGGTCGGGTCTAATGGCGCCGGCAAGTCGACCCTGATCCGGGCCATCACCGGGCTGGTCCAGTGGGAAAAAGAAACTAAAAAAGGGACACGTTTCGGTGATATCACCATCGAGGGCCAAATTCTATTCGATGGAAAAGAGATCAAGAACATGCCGGCCTACAATATTGTTAAGCAGGGCCTTATTCACTGCCCGGAACGGCGCAGACCTTTTACGGAAATGTCCGTTTTGGATAACCTCAAAGCCGGGGCCTACCTGGTAAACGATGGAAATGTATTTAACCAAAGGCTCGAAGAAATTTACCGGCTGTTTCCTGTCTTAAATAAAAGGAAAAACCAGCTGGCGGGCACCCTTTCGGGCGGGGAGCAGCAGATGCTGGCCATTGGGCGGTCGCTGATGCTAAACCCCCGTCTATTTTGTATTGATGAACCTTCAACAGGCCTTGCCCCCAAGGTTAAGGAAGAATTGTTCGCCCGGATCAAAGAAATCCATGCTTCAGGGATAACAATTCTTTTGGTTGAGCAGGACGTTGGGCTTGCTTTTTCTATCGCTGACCGCTGTTATGTTCTTTCCCACGGGAGGATAGTTGCCGAAGGGGAGAGCAAGGAGTTAATGGCAGAAGAAACGGTGAGAAAATCTTACCTGGGGCTGTAAAAGCAAGGCCAGTATCTTCCAAAGGTCCACACCGGTTACAGCGTAGCTGACCTCGGTGCTTTTTTTGTTTAATGAAAATGTTAAAAAAAATTTCACTTTTATGTTTTGTTAAAAGGATATTGCGATTGGGTGTAGAAAATGTAATTATACCCTACATTCAAAATGATAACAAATAGTTAACCGACCAGTCAATCAATAAAAGGATATGAAGGGTCAATTAAATTACATTTTATTTAATAGGAGTGTGTTTCTATGTCAGGACCAAGGCAAGAAAAAAAGAATCATTCGACCCAGGGGAAAGACTCCGAAACCCGGGAAAAAATCTTACAAGCGGCTACAAAAGTGTTTGCCAGAAAAGGCTATTCTGCAACCATCGAGCAGATCGCAGAAGTCATGGGAGCCAGTAAAGGGAATATTTATTACTATTTTGAAAGCAAGCAGGTCCTGCTGTTTCATCTTCTGAAACGGTCCATGCATGTTCTGCTGGAAGGGGCCAGGCTGATTGATGATTCCCCTGCTGACCGGCGGTTAAAAAAACTGCTGAGAGATCACATCATTCATCTGTGCCACAACCAGGACTTGATGACAATAATGATGGACCTGCACCGGGAACTGTCCCCGGAGCAGTGGCAGGAAGTTGTTAACTTGCGAGATGCCTATGAGGCCAAAATACAA
>Ga0207421_10002821_pt1 | contig 21204 bp, 32 predicted proteins | sample SodLakKL_010_SED_4_FD_187542 | JGI IMG/M metagenome (GOLD analysis project Ga0207421, IMG submission 187542) | Alkaline sediment microbial communities from Lake Tanatar, Kulunda Steppe, Russia - 8KL_010_SED (SPAdes) (version 2) | ecosystem: Environmental > Aquatic > Non-marine Saline and...
CTGATCAGTCCGATTGCGATGGAGGACGGCCTGCGCTTTGCGATTCGCGAAGGTGGCCGCACCGTCGGCGCCGGCGTCGTCTCCAAGATCATCGAGTGAGTAAAATGGCAAATCAGCGTATCAGAATTCGTCTCAAGGCCTTCGATCATCGTCTGATCGATCGTTCCGCCGCGGAAATCGTGGAAACGGCAAAGCGCACCGGTGCCCGGGTCAAGGGCCCGATCCCGCTGCCGACCAAGCGTGAACTCTACACCGTCCTGATCTCGCCGCACGTGAACAAGGATGCGCGCGACCAGTACGAACTGCGGACCCACAAGCGTCTGATGGACATCCTTGATCCGACCGACAAGACCGTGGATGCGCTGATGAAGCTGGATCTGGCCGCGGGCGTAAATGTGCAGATCAGACTTAACTAGTCTAAGGATTTCTGTCATAATGCGTGGCTTTCCGTGGCCCGGCGGGATTTGGTATCGCCGGGCCACGGCTTTAGAGCGCCCTCGGGGCGCGAGTGGATTACGAAGGGGTTAGCAATGTCTCTTGGACTCATCGGTCGCAAGCTCGGTATGACGCGGGTCTTTACCGAGGATGGCGCCTCCCTGCCGGTCACGGTGGTGCAGGTCGGCCACAATCGCGTGGTGCAGGTGAAGCGTGTGGACAGCGATGGCTACGACGCCGTGCAGGTGACCGCCGGCGCGCGCAAGCCGTCCCGGGTCAGCAAGCCGCAGGCGGGCCACTATGCCAAGGCATCGGTGCAGCCCGGACGCGGCCTCTGGGAATTCCGCGTGGCACCGGAGCAGCTCGACGGCTTCGCCGTTGGCGACGAGATCGGTGTGGCCCTGTTCAACGAGGGGCAGGTCGTCGATGTGACGGCCGAGAGCAAGGGGAAGGGTTTTCAGGGCGTGATCAAGCGCCACAACTTCCACATGCAGGATGCGACCCACGGCAACTCACGTTCCCACCGCGCGCCAGGTTCGATCGGTCAGAACCAGACCCCGGGTCGCGTGTTCAAGGGCAAGAAGATGGCGGGGCAGATGGGCGCCGTCAGAAAGACAGTGCAGAATCTGAAGGTCGTGCGGGTCGATAACGACCGCGGGCTGCTGCTGATCCACGGTGCGGTGCCGGGTGCCCCGAGTGCCGATGTGATCATCCGGCCCGCCGTGAAGGCCAGGGGATAAGAAGCGATGCAAGTGAATACCACAGATACGGCAGCAGCGGTCGACCTGTCCGCGGCGTGCTTCGAGCGCGACTTCAACGAGGCGCTGGTCCACCAGAGCGTGGTCGCCCACCTGGCCGGCGCACGCGCCGGAACGCGGGCCCAGAAGGGGCGTTCCGAGGTGAGCGGCGGCGGGATCAAACCGTTTCGCCAGAAGGGTACGGGTCGCGCCAGGGCCGGCACCATCCGCAGCCCGTTGTGGCGCGGGGGCGGCAAGGTGTTCGCGGCCAGCACCCGCGACTTCAGCCAGAAGATGAATCGGAAGATGTACCGTGCGGCAATGGCCTCGATCCTGTCGGAATTGCTGCGCCAGGATCGCCTCCGCTTCGTCGAGACCTTCGCCGTGGAATCCGGCAAGACCCGCGACGCGGTCGCCGCCCTGCGGCAACTCGGCATGGAATCGGGGCTGATCGTCGTTGGCGATGCCGATGCCAATACCTGGCGGGCGCTGCGTAACGTCCCGCATATCCATATCGTCACGGCGGCGGAGATCAACCCGGTCGTACTCGTGGCGGCCGAGACCGTGGTCATGACCACGGACGCGGTGAAGCGTGTAGAGGAGTGGTTGGCATGATGAACCAGCGTTTGCTGCAGGTGATCCTGGGTCCTGTGGTGTCGGAGAAGTCCACCGCCGCGGGTGAGTTTGGCACGCATGTCTTCAAGGTGACGCGCGACGCCTCCAAGACCGAGATCAAGCAGGCGGTCGAAAAGATCTTCGAGGTGAAGGTCGAATCGGTCCGGACCCTTGTGCAGGACGGCAAGATGAAGCGTTTCGGCGGCCGCATGGGTCGGCGGAATCATTGGAAAAAAGCCTACGTCTCCCTCGCACCGGGCGAGAAGATCGAGTTGGGCGACGGAGATCAGGTGTAAGTCATGGCGATCATCAAGACGAACCCCACCTCGGCCGGACGCCGCCACGCAGTCAAGATCCGGAACCCGGACCTGCACGCGGGCGCTCCTTATGGTCCGTTGCTGGAGAAGAAGGCGAAGAGCGGTGGCCGCAACAATCAGGGGCGGATCACCACCCGGCACATCGGTGGAGGCCACAAGCAGCATTACCGCATGGTCGATTTCAAGCGCAACAAGGACAACGTTCCGGCGGTGGTCGAACGCCTCGAGTACGATCCCAACCGTAGCGCCCACCTGGCGCTGCTGAAGTACGCCGACGGCGAGCGCCGCTACATCATCGCCCCAAAGGGGCTGAAGATGGGTGACCCGGTCATCAGTGGCAGCCAGGCCCCGGTCCGCACCGGTAACGCGATGGAGTTGCGTTCGATTCCGGTCGGTACCGTCGTGCACTGCATCGAGATGAAGCCAGGCAAGGGTGCGCAACTGGCGCGCTCGGCCGGGACCTCGGTTCAGGTGGTGGCCCGCGAAGGTCGACACGCGACGCTGCGACTGCGCTCCGGCGAGATGCGTCGGGTGTCGTCCGAGTGTCGGGCGGTGGTCGGCGAGGTCGGAAACTCGGAGCACAGCCTGCGCAAGTTCGGCAAGGCCGGCGCCAAGCGCTGGATCGGGGTCCGTCCGACGGTGCGCGGCACCGCGATGAACCCGGTCGACCATCCGCACGGTGGTGGCGAAGGCCGCAACTTCGGGCGTCACCCGGTGACTCCGTGGGGCGTTCCGACCAAGGGTTACAAGACCCGAAACAACAAGCGTACCGACGGCATGATCGTGCGTCGGCGGAAGAAGTAACGGAGTTCGAGCATGCCGCGTTCATTGAAGAAGGGCCCATTCGTCGATCATCACCTGTTGAAGAAGGTTGATGTTGCCGTGGAAAAGAACGACCGCCGCCCGATCAAGACCTGGTCGCGCCGGTCCATGATCATCCCGCAGATGGTCGGGTTGACGATGGCGGTTCACAACGGGCGCCAGCACGTCCCCGTTCTGGTGACTGAAAACATGGTCGGCCACAAGCTCGGCGAATTTGCCGCCACACGGACCTTCCGGGGTCACGTGGCCAACAAGAAGTCGCGTTAAGGAAAGCTGATGAAAACGGAAGAAACGATCGCGAAGCTGCGTTTTGCCCGGATCTCGCCCCAGAAGGCGCGTCTGGTGGCGGACCAGGTCCGCGGCAAAAAGGTGGAGCAGGCCCTGAACGAACTCGCATTCAGCCCAAAGAAGGCGGCTGCGATGTTGAAGAAGGTGCTGGAGTCCGCGATTGCCAATGCCGAGAACAACGACGGGGCCGACGTCGACGAGCTGCGGGTCAGCCGCGTGCAGGTCGACCAGGGTCCGACGCTCAAGCGGATGCACGCACGGGCCAAGGGCCGGGGCAACCGCATCTTGAAGCGAACAAGCCATATCTTGATTGGTGTCAGTGAAATGGGGGCGAAATAGCCATGGGTCAGAAGGTACATCCGACAGGCATCCGCCTTGGCATTTCCCGTCCCTGGTCCGCCGTTTGGTACGAGGACGGCGACGCCTTCGGGCGCACGCTGAACAATGACCTGGAGTTGCGCTCCTTCCTGCGCAAGCGGCTGGCGCACGCGTCGGTCAGCCGGATCCAGATCGAGCGTCCCTCGCGGGCTGCGCACATCACCATTCATACGGCTCGCCCGGGGATCGTGATCGGCAAGAAGGGAGAGGATATCGAGGCCCTGCGCCGCGAGGTCGCGAAGCAGGGCGGACTCGAGGTCAACAACGTCAAGATCAACATCGAGGAGATCCGCAAGCCCGAGATCGACGCCCAATTGGTGGCGGAGGGCATTGCGCAGCAGCTGGAACGCCGTATCATGTTCCGCCGCGCGATGAAGCGGGCGGTGGGCAACGCGATGCGACTCGGCGCACAGGGAGTAAAGGTGCACGTCGCCGGCCGTCTGAACGGCGCGGAGATTGCGCGTTCCGAGTGGTACCGCGAAGGTCGCGTGCCGCTCCATACCCTGCGCGCGGATATCGACTACGGCTTTGCCGAGGCCAAGACGACCTACGGCGTGATCGGTATCAAGGTCTGGATCTTCAAGGGCGAGGTCTTCGGCCTGGACGGGTCCTCCTCCGAGGCCAAGCCCGCCAGCGCCAACTAGGCCCGCGCCAACAGGAATTTGACATGCTGCAGCCAAAAAGAACCAAGTTTCGAAAGCAGTTCAAGGGCAAGAACCGCGGCCTGGCCACGGTCGGCGCCAAGGTAAGCTTCGGGGAATATGGCCTCCAGGCCGTCGACCGGGGGCGCATCACCGCGCGCCAGATCGAGGCCGCACGGCGTGCGATGGTCCGCCACATCAAGCGTGGGGGCAAGATCTGGATTCGGGTGTTCCCGGACGTGCCGGTGTCCAAGAAGCCTCTCGAGGTCCGCATGGGCAAAGGCAAGGGCAACGTCGAGTACTGGGTTTGCAAGATCCAGCCCGGTCGTGTCCTGTACGAGATGGAAGGCGTTAGCGAGGAGCTTGCGCGGGAGGCCTTTCGTCTGGCCGCTGCCAAGCTACCGATCAAGACCACGTTTGCCCGTAGGCAGGTGATGTAATGAAATTCGCCGAGCTGCAGAAGAAAACCGACGCGGAACTGGCCACCGAGATGGACGGCCTGTATCAGGAACAGTTTGCCCTGCGCATGCAGAAAGCCGTGGGCCAACTGGCCCGTCCCGACCGTGTAAAGAAGGTCCGGCGTGAGATCGCGCAGATCAAGACGCTCATCAACGAACGCAAGTTGGCAGGGTAAGAACATGAACGACGAAGTGGCGAAGACTCAACGGTCGATCATCGGGCGTGTGGTGAGTGACAAGACCAACAAGACCCGCACGGTGCTGGTGGAGCGCAAGGTGCGTCACCCGCTGTACGGCAAGTTCATCCGTCGCAGCACCCGTCTGTACGTCCACGACGAGGGCAACGAGTCCCATGTCGGTGACACCGTTCGTGTGCAGGAGTGCCGGCCGTTGTCCAAGCTCAAGCGCTTCGCCCTGGTCGAAGTGGTCAGCCGCGCCACGGCCTGACCCCGTGCCTCATTCGTTGGAGAGTAAGTCATGATTCAAATGCAGACCGTTCTCGAGGCCGCCGATAACAGCGGCGCCCGCCGGGTGCAGTGCATCAAGGTGCTGGGTGGTTCGCATCGCCGGTATGCGCGAGTGGGTGACGTGATCAAGGTCAGCGTCAAGGACGCGATCCCGCGCGGCAAGGTCAAGAAGGGCGACGTGTACAACGCGGTGGTCGTGCGTACCGCGGCCGGCGTGCGCCGTCCCGACGGTTCGGTGATCCGCTTCGATCGCAACGCGGCGGTGCTGCTGAACAACCAGTTGCAGCCGATCGGCACCCGTATTTTTGGGCCAGTGACCCGTGAACTGCGCGGCGAGAAGTTCATGAAGATCATTTCGCTCGCACCCGAAGTCTTGTGAGGCAGGCAATGAAGAAGATCCGCAAGGGCGATGACGTCGTGGTCATCACGGGCAAGGACAAGGGGCGCCGAGGCACCGTGCTGCGCACGTTCACGGACAAGCGTGTCCTCGTCCAGAACATCAATATGGTGAAGAAGCATCAAAAGCCGAATCCGAACATGGGTCGGACCGGTGGCATCATTGAAAAAGAGATGCCGATCGATGTTTCCAACGTCATGTTATTCAACCCGGCCTCCGCCAAGGGCGACCGGGTTTCCTTCAAGACCCTCGAAGACGGTCGCAAGGTTCGGGTCTTTCGCTCGAACGGCGAAGTCGTCGACGCATAAGGGCGGGAAAGAGAGCCATGGAACGTTTGAGAGCGCAGTACCTGGAGTCGGTGGTCCCGGCCCTCAGGGAAAAATTTCAGTACAGCAACGTGATGGAGGTCCCGCGAATCACCAAGGTGACCCTCAACATGGGGCTTGGAGACGCCGTTGCCGACAAGAAGGTGATCGAGCATGCCCTGTCGGATATGACCGCGATCGCCGGCCAGAAGCCGGTGGTCACCAAGGCCCGCAAGTCCATCGCGGGCTTCAAGATCCGTGACGATTATCCGATCGGTTGCAAGGTGACGCTGCGTCGCGTGCGGATGTACGAGTTTCTGGACCGCTTGATCAACGTGGCGATACCCCGTATTCGGGATTTCCGCGGGTTCAGCGCGAAGTCCTTCGACGGTCGTGGCAATTACAGCCTGGGCGTGAAGGAGCAGATCATCTTTCCGGAGATCGACTACGACCGCATCGACAAGCTGCGCGGGATGGATATCACCATCACCACCAACGCGAAAAGTGACGAGGAGGCCAAGGCGCTGCTTGAAGCGTTCCGCTTCCCATTCAGGCAGTAACCCGAGGTTCCCAAGAGATGGCAAAGACTTCAATGATGATGCGCGAGCTCAAGCGCGCGAAGCTGGTGGAAAAGTACGCCGCGCGCAGGGTCGAGCTGAAGGCGAAGATCCTGGACGACTCCCTGCCCGGTGAGGAGCGCATGGCGGCGATGCAGGCACTGCAGAAGCTGCCGCGTGACTCCAGCCCGGTGCGAAAGCGCAACCGCTGCGGCATTACCGGGCGGCCGAAGGGCTACTATCGTCGATTCGGCCTCGGCCGCAACAAGCTGCGCGAGTTCGCGATGCGCGGCGAGATCCCCGGCCTGCGCAAGGCAAGTTGGTAAGGAGACAGGAACCATGATGACCGATCCGATTGCCGACCTGCTGACCCGCGTGCGTAATGCCCAGCGTGCCCAGAAGAAGACCGTCGCCATGCCCTACAGCCGTACCAAGGAGGCGCTCCTCAAGGTGTTCGCCGACGAGGGCTACGTCGGCGATGTCGCGGTCGAGGGCGAGGGTGCAGCCAGAATGCTGCGCGTGACCCTGAAGTACTTCCAGGGGCGTGGCGTCATCGAGAACATCGAACGTATCAGCCGCCCGGGCCTGCGAATCTATCGCGGCAAGGACGAACTGCCGAAAATCAATGCAGGCCTTGGCGTTGCGGTCATCTCCACCCCCAAGGGGATGATGAGCGACCGCGCCGCTCGTGCCCTCGGGCAGGGCGGCGAAGTGCTCTGCAAGATCTACTGAGGAAACAGTCATGTCTCGGGTAGCAAAAAGACCGCTCGACCTGCCCACGGGGGTCACCCTGCAGGTCAACGAGCAGGAAATCACGGTGAAAGGCCCGAAGGGGGAGATCACCATGCGTTGTCCGGAGGCCGTCGAGGTCTCGGTGGATGGCAATGTCGCTTCCGTCGCGCCGTCGGCCAATGCCGAGAACAGCGCGCTGGCCGGGACCATCCGCTCGGTGCTCGGCAACCACGTGCATGGTGTGAGCCAGGGCTTTGAACGCGGCCTGGAGCTGGTCGGGGTGGGTTACCGCGCCCAGGCTCAGGGCAAGGTGCTGAACCTGTCGCTGGGCTTCTCGCATCCGATCGCCTTCGCGGTGCCGGAGGGCATCACGATCGAGACGCCGACGCAGACCGAGGTCGTGGTCCGTGGCCACGACTGTCAGCAGGTTGGTCAGGTCGCCGCCAATATTCGCAGCTTCCGCCCGCCGGAGCCGTACAAGGGCAAAGGCGTGAAGTACAAGGGCGAACGCATTCTTCGTAAAGAAGCCAAAAAGAAGTAGGGTAGATCCGTGGATAAGAAAGAGTCGAGACTCAGAAGGGCGCGCCGCGCGCGTTTCAAGATTCGGGAACTGGCTGTGCATCGACTGTGCATCCACCGTACCCCGAAGCATATGTACGCACAGGTCATTGGCCCCGGCGGTGACGCCGTGCTGGCTGCCGCATCCACGGTCGAGTCGGCCGTTCGCGCCGATCTCAAGTACACGGGGAACGCGGAAGCGGCCGCACAGGTGGGCAAGCTGATCGCCGAACGGGCCCGTGCAGCCGGCATCGAAAAGGTCGCGTTTGACCGTTCCGGGTTCCGCTATCACGGGCGTGTCCAGGCGCTAGCCGACGCCGCCCGTGAGGGTGGCCTGCAGTTCTGATCAGACTCGATACCAACGGAGACAGCAATGGCACGTCATGAACAAAGTGAAGCCACGGATGGCATGCAGGAAAAACTGATCAGCGTCAACCGGGTGGCCAAGGTGGTCAAGGGTGGACGGCAGTTCCGCTTCGCCGCACTGACGGTCGTCGGTGACGGTGATGGCAGGGTCGGTTATGGCTATGGCAAGGCGCGCGAGGTCCCGTTGGCGATCCAGAAAGCGATGCAGCAGGCCCGCCAGAACCTGACGACCGTCAGCCTCGATCAGGGAACCCTGCACTACGCGATCAAGGGCTACCACGGTGCGGCGTCGGTCTATATGCAGCCCGCCTCCGAAGGAACCGGGGTCATCGCGGGTGGCGCCATGCGTGCCGTACTCGAGGTGGCCGGTGTCCGCAACGTGCTCGCCAAGTGCGTGGGCTCGCGAAACCCGATCAACGTGGTACAGGCCACGATCAATGGGCTGGTGGCGGTGAACAACCCGGAACTGGTGGCCGCCAAGCGTGGCAAGACGCTCGAAGAGATCAAGAGTTGAATATGAACAAGCTCAAGCTCACTCTGGTCCGCTCCACGGCGGGCCGACTGGCGAACCACAAGGCCTGCGTACGCGGGCTGGGTCTGCGCCGGACGCAAAGCACCGCGGTGGTCGACGCCACCCCGGAGAATCTGGGCATGGTGCGCAAGGTCGCCTACCTGCTCAAGGTCGAGGAGGCCTGATCATGCGAATGAACGAATTGCTGCCGAACCCCGGTTCGCGCCCAGCGGCGAAGCGCCTGGGCCGGGGGATCGGCTCGGGCCTCGGTAAGACCGGTGGTCGGGGGCACAAGGGACAGAAGTCCCGGTCCGGGGGCTATCACAAGGTCGGGTTCGAGGGCGGTCAGATGCCCTTGCAGCGTCGCCTGCCCAAGGTCGGCTTCCGGTCCCGTGCCAAGCATGCGACCGCTGAGATCCGGCTGCACGAACTCGCGCTGGTCGAGGGTGACGTCACCCTCGAGTCGCTGAAGGGCGCCGGCCTGATCCCGGGCAATGCCGAGCGTGTGAAGATCTTTCTCTCGGGCAAGCTCGAGAAGTCCTGCGTCCTCCGCGGCGTCGGGGTCACCGCTGGGGCACGCGCGGCCATCGAGGCCGCCGGCGGGCGTGTAGAGGAGTAGAAATGGCACGTGGAGCAGCAGCACGAGGCGCTGGACTGAGCGGGTTCTCTGAACTCCGTCATCGCCTGCTGTTTGTGTTGGGCGCCCTGGTCGTCTACCGCATCGGCACGTTCATTCCTGTTCCCGGAATCAACCCCGTCGCTGTTGCGAGCTTTTTCGACCAGCACAGCGGCACCATCCTCGACATGTTCAACATGTTCTCGGGGGGGGCGCTGGAGCGGCTTTCGATCTTTGCCCTCGGGGTCATGCCTTACATCTCCTCGGCGATCATCATGCAGTTGCTAGCGGCGACCGTTCCCCACCTGCAGCAACTGAAAAAGGAAGGCGAGTCCGGTCGGCGCAAGATCACGCAGTACACGCGCTATGGCACGGTTTTCCTGGCGCTGTTCCAGAGTATCGGGATCTCGGTCGCACTGAGTGGCCAGACCATCCAGGGCATGCCGATGGCGTTGACGCCTGCGCACATCTTCATTCCCACGGTGGTGGTGTCCCTGGTCACCGGGACGATGTTCTTGGTGTGGCTGGGCGAGCAGATCACCGAGCGCGGAATCGGCAACGGAATCTCGATCATCATCTTCGCTGGGATCGTGGCCGGATTGCCGGCGGCGATCGGTGGCACGCTGGAGCTCGCGCGCACCGGTGAACTCGCAGCAGCCTTCGTGGTGATTCTGCTGGTGCTGGCTCTGGCCGTGACGGCCTTCGTGGTCTTCGTCGAGCGTGGGCAACGACGCATCACGATCAACTACGCGAAGCGCCAGGTCGGTCGCAAGGTGATCGGTGGCCAGTCCAGCCACCTGCCGTTGAAGCTCAATATGGCTGGGGTTATCCCTCCGATCTTTGCATCGAGTATCATCCTGTTCCCGGCGACGCTGGGGCAGTGGTTCGGGCAGGCCGAGGGGATGGGCTGGCTCCGGGAGATTTCCACGACGCTCGCGCCGGGTCAGCCGCTGTACGTGACCTTCTACGCCGCGGCCATCATCTTCTTCTGTTTCTTCTACACCGCGCTGGTGTTCAATTCGCGCGAGACGGCGGAGAACCTCAAGAAGCAGGGCGCATTCGTGCCGGGTATCCGGCCTGGCGTGCAGACAGAGCGTTTCATCGACGGTGTGATGACGCGCCTCACCGCGGTGGGCGCGGTCTACATCACCGCCGTCTGTCTGCTGCCGGAGTTCCTGATCCTGTACTGGAATGTGCCGTTCTATTTCGGCGGGACTTCGCTGCTGATCATCGTCATCGTGACCATGGACTTCATGGCGCAGCTACAGGCGCATTTGATGTCCCACCAGTACGAAGGTCTGATGCGCAAGGCGAATCTCAAGGGTTTCGGCGGCAGCAACATCCGCTAGGTTTTCGGAGAACGAAGAAATGAAGGTAAGAGCATCAGTGAAGCCGATCTGCCGCAACTGCAAGCTGATCCGGCGTCATGGCGTGGTCCGTGTGATCTGTAGCGACCCGCGCCACAAGCAGCGTCAGGGCTGAGCAGGTACTTGAGTACATGGTTGTCTTTGGCTACAATAATCGGCTTTGCCGAATTTGATGGAGAGGTTGGATGGCTCGCGTCGCTGGTATCAATATTCCAGACCAGAAGCACACCGTAATCGCCCTTACGGCGATCTACGGCATCGGTAGGACCCGCGCCCGGCAGATCTGCAATGCCGCGGGTGTTCGCGAGGACATCAAGGTGCGCGACCTGACCGATGCCGAAGTCGAGAGTCTGCGTGCGGAGGTTGGCCGGGTTCCTGTCGAGGGCGACCTGCGGCGAGAGGTCAGCATGAACATCAAGCGGCTGATGGACCTGGGTTGCTACCGGGGCCTGCGGCATCGCCGCGGTCTGCCGCTGCGCGGCCAGCGTACCCGTACCAACGCGCGTACCCGAAAGGGACCCCGTCGCCCGATTCGCAAGTAATCTTTCTGGGATCTAGTCAATGGCACAACCGCAATCCAAGACCAAGAAAAAGGTCCGCAAGAACGTGGCCGAAGGGGTGGCGCACATCTTTGCCTCCTTCAACAACACGATCATCACCATCACCGACCGCCAGGGCAACACGCTGAGCTGGGCGACCTCCGGGGGCTCCGGTTTTCGGGGCTCGCGCAAGTCCACCCCGTTCGCGGCCCAGGTTGCCGCCGAGAAGGCGGGATCCGCCGCCCAGGAGCACGGGGTGAAGAACCTCGAGGTCCTGGTGAAGGGCCCTGGTCCCGGGCGCGAGTCCGCCGTGCGCGCGCTGAACAATGTTGGGTTCAAGATCACCAACATCAGCGACATCACCCCCATCCCGCACAACGGCTGCCGTCCGCCCAAGAAGCGGCGCGTCTAAACTGAATTCGGAGTTTTATCTATGGCCCGTTACATTGGACCGACCTGCAAACTGAGCCGGCGCGAAGGTGCCGACCTGGGCCTGAAGAGCCGTGCCCGCGCCCTCGAGACGAAGTGCAAGCTGGACAAGGCACCGGGGCAGCATGGTGACCGGCGGACCCGCCTGTCCGATTATGGTGTTCAGCTGCGCGAGAAGCAGAAACTGCGCCGCACCTACGGGGTGCTGGAAAAGCAGTTCCGCAATTATTACAAGGAAGCTTCGAGGCTGAAGGGATCGACTGGCGAAAACCTGCTGCGTCTGCTCGAGGGACGCCTGGACAACGTCGTCTACCGGATGGGCTTCGGCGGCACGCGCGCCGAAGCACGACAGCTGGTGGCGCACCGGGCGATTCTGGTCAACGGACGGACAGTGAACATCGCTTCCTACCAGGTTTCTCCGGCCGATGTGATTGCGGTTCGTGAAAAGGCCCGGCAGCAGGTCCGGATTCGGGACGCGATGACGCTCGCCGAGCAGGCGGGTCTTCCGTCCTGGCTCGAGGTGGAGAGCAGCAAGTTCGAAGGCGTGTTCAAGGCCTTCCCCGATCGTTCCGATCTACCGGCCGATATCAACGAATCGCTGGTTGTGGAGTTGTACTCCAAGTAAACCCTGCCGGCAGGAGAGGACATGCAAGCGAACGAACTGGTCAACAAGCAGCACATCGAAGTCGAAGCCGAAAACCGCAACAAGGCGAAGGTCGTGCTGGAGCCTTTGGAGCGCGGTTTCGGGCACACCCTCGGCAACGCCCTGCGGCGTGTACTGCTGTCCTCGATCACCGGGTCAGCGATCGTCGAGGTCGAGATCGAAGGTGTACTGCACGAATACTCCACCATCGAAGGGGTGCAGGAAGACGTTGTGGACATCCTGCTGAACCTCAAGGGCGTGGCGCTGCGGATGCACGCCCGCGAGGAGGCGGTGCTGTCGCTGCGCAAGAAGGGCCCCTGTGTCGTGACGGCTGGTGATATCAAGCTGGATCACGACGTCGAAGTGGTGAACCCGGACCACGTGATCGCGACGATCACCAAGAATGTGGAACTCGCGATGTCGCTGCGCCTGCGCAGTGGTCGCGGGTACGAGCCGGTGGTGATGCGCCGGCAGGTCGACATGGAAGAGACGACGATCGGGCGGCTGATGCTCGATGCCAGCTTCAGCCCGATCCGTCGGGTCGCCTATCGGGTGGAGAGCGCCCGACTCGCCCAGCGTACCGATATGGACCGCCTCGTCCTGGAACTCGAGACCAATGGGGCGGTGGCACCGGACGATGCGGTACGCCAGGCGGCGGGAATCCTGCAAAGCCAATTGGCGCCGTTCGTCGACCTGAAGGAAACCGCGCGCGATACGCGCATCCAGACCGGGGGTGTCGTCGATCCGGTATTGCTGCGACCGGTGGACGAACTCGAACTGACCGTGCGTTCGGCCAACTGTCTGAAAGCGGAAAACATCTACCATATCGGCGATCTGGTGCAGCGCACCGAGGTCGAGCTGCTGCGGACCCCGAACCTCGGCAAGAAGTCGCTGACCGAGATCAAGGACACGCTGGCCAGCCACGGTCTGTCCCTGGGCATGCGCCTGGAGAACTGGCCGCCCCCGGGGCTGCAGGAAACGTCTGAATAACATCGGCCCAGGCCGCACTTACGAACCTAGGTAACTCTTATGCGTCATCGCAACATTGGTCGGCAACTGAGCCGAAACAGCTCTCATCGCAAGGCGACACTGCAGGCGCTGACCGTCTCTCTGCTGCGCCACGAATTGATCAAGACCACGCTGCCCAAGGCCAAGGAGCTGCGCCGGGTCGCCGAGCCGCTGATTACCCTGGGCAAGAAGGATTCGGTGCATACGCGCCGGCTGGCGTTTGCCCGGCTGCGGGACAAGGAAATGGTCGGGAAGCTGTTCACCGATCTGGGGCCGCGCTTTCAGGCCCGTCCGGGCGGCTACCTGCGCATCCTCAAGTGCGGCTATCGCGCCGGTGACAATGCACCGATGGCGTATGTCGAACTGCTGGACCGTCCGGAGCCTGGCGCGGCGGACTGATTTTGTCATTCAGTGGTTGCACGTCTGAAGAAGCCGGCCTCGCGCCGGCTTCGCAGTTTTTGAGGTACCTCTTCCGCCAGGGGAGCCGTGGAGCGGGGTGCCGGGGGTTCGGGCACGCTCAAGCCATCCATGGGCGCTATGCACCGGCCATCCATGGCCGGTGAATGCCCGAACCCCCGGCACCCGGCTCCACGGCGCAGGGCAGGGCGTCACGTACTCGGTGCGCGCTGACGGTCAGTTGAGGCCGCGCCCCGTTGAGGCCTTCTTGGATTTGAGGATGTCTTGCGAAGATTCCGGGTTGCGCCGGAGGATCGGGCCGAGGAAGCGCCCGGTGTGGCTTGCGGGTGATTCGGCCACCGTTTCCGGGGTTCCTGCTACCAGGATCTCCCCGCCCCGGTCGCCGCCTTCGGGGCCGATGTCGATCAGCCAGTCTGCGGTCTTGATCACATCCAGGTTGTGCTCGATGACGACCACGGTGTTTCCGTGGTCGCGCAGGCGGTGCAACACGACGAGCAGCTGCTCGACGTCCTGAAAGTGCAGTCCGGTGGTGGGTTCGTCGAGGATATAGAGGGTCCGCCCGGTATCGCGCTTCGAGAGCTCCCGGGCCAGCTTGATGCGCTGGGCTTCGCCACCCGACAGCGTGGTCGCGTTCTGACCCAGCTGCAGGTAGGCCAAGCCTACGTCCAGCAGCGTCTCCAGCTTACGCCGTATCACCGGGACCGCGCGGAAGAATTCGAGGGCATCCTCGACCGTCATTTCGAGGACTTCGTGGACGTTGCGACCCTTGTAGCGCACCTCCAGCGTCTCGCGGTTGTAACGCTGGCCGCGGCAGACGTCGCAGGGGACGAACACGTCCGGGAGGAAATGCATCTCCACCTTGATTACGCCGTCGCCCTGGCAGGCTTCGCAGCGTCCCCCCCGGACGTTGAAGGAGAAGCGGCCGGGCTTGTAGCCGCGCGAGCGCGCCTCGGCGGTGGCCGCGAACAGGTCACGGATGGGCGTGAACAGGCCGGTGTAGGTCGCCGGGTTCGAGCGGGGCGTGCGGCCAATGGGGCTCTGGTCGATGTCGACGACCTTGTCGATCCAATGCAGGCCGTCAATGCCGTCGTGCGCCGCCACGTCGTGGTCGCTGCGGTGCAGTGCGTTGGCCACGGCGGGATACAGGGTATCGTTGACCAGGGTCGACTTGCCCGATCCCGATACGCCGGTCACGCAGGTCAGCAGCCCGACGGGGAAGGACGCCTCGATCTCCTTCAGGTTGTTGCCGCGGGCACCGCGAACGGTCAGCAGGCGGTCCGCGGCCGGCGGGGTGCGCTGCTTCGGGATCGGAATGGCCCTGCGACCCGTCAGATAGTCTCCGGTCAGGGAACGGGGATTCTGCTCGACCTCGGCCGGGGTACCACTGGCCACGATCTCGCCCCCATGGCGTCCGGCGCCGGGCCCGATGTCGACCACATAGTCGGCTCGGCGGATGGCCTCTTCGTCGTGCTCGACCACGATCACGGTGTTGCCGAGGTCGCGCAGGTTGATCAGGGTGCGGAGCAGGCGTTCGTTGTCGCGCTGGTGCAGGCCGATGGAAGGCTCGTCCAGGATGTACATCACGCCGACGAGTGCCGACCCGATCTGGGAGGCCAGCCGGATCCGCTGCGCCTCGCCGCCGGAGAGCGTCTCGGCGGAGCGGTCCAAGGTCAGGTAATCCAGGCCGACATCGACCAGGAAGCCGAGGCGGGCGTCGGTCTCGCGGACGATCTTCTCCGCGATCCGGGCGAAGCGGCCGGGGAGCCGAAGGCCCTGGAAGAAGTCCCTGGCCTCGGTCACGCTCATGCGCGTCAGTGCGGGCAGGTTGCGCCCGTTGATGAAGACATGTCTCGCCGCGGCGTTCAGCCGCGTGCCGTTGCACTCCGGGCAGGTATGACTGGCGAGATAGCGGCCGAGCTCCTCGCGCACGGCCGGGGAATCGGTTTCCCGGTAACGTCGCTCGAGGTTCGGGATCACGCCCTCGAACCTTCGCATCTCGGCGCGGGGCTGCCCGTCCCCGCCCGGATAGGCAAAGCGGATCTTTTCCACGCCGGAACCGTGCAGGATCACCGCGCGCACCGACGCGGGGAGCGCGGTCCACGGCGTCTCCACATCGAACCCGTAATGACGGGCAAGGCTCTGCAGCATGCTGAAATACCAGGCGTTGCGCCGGTCCCAGCCGCGGACCGCGCCGCCCGCGAGGCTGAGTTCCGGGACCGCGACCACCCGTTCCGGGTCGAAGGATTGGCGCACGCCCAGGCCATCGCAGGCCGGGCAGGCCCCTGCCGGGTTGTTGAAGGAGAAGAGCCGCGGTTCCAGTTCCCGGATCGCATAGCCGCACACCGGGCAGGCGAAGCGCGCCGAGAAGACCAGGGGCGCGCGCTCGGGTTCGTCCATCCACGCCACCAGGGCCAATCCCTCGGCAATGCCGGTGGCGGTCTCGAAGGACTCTGCCAGCCGCTGGCGCAGATCGTCGCGGACCTTGAAGCGGTCGATCACGATCTCGATGTCGTGCTTCCGCTTCGGGTCGATCGGGGGCAAGGCGTCGAGGTCGAAGACCTCACCGTTGATACGCGCGCGCAGGAATCCCTGGGCGCGCATCGCCTCGAGTTGACGCAGGTGCTCACCCTTGCGCCCACGCACGATCGGGGCCAGCAGCATCAGCCGATCCCCCGCCGGCAGCGCCAGCACCTGGTCGACCATCTGCGAGATCGTCTGCGCCGCCAGCGTCTCCCCGTGCTCCGGGCACCTTGGTTCGCCGGCTCGCGCAAACAGCAGGCGCAGGTAGTCGTAGATCTCGGTGATGGTCCCCACGGTGGAGCGGGGATTGTGCGAAGTGCTCTTCTGTTCGATCGCGATCGCCGGCGACAAGCCCTCGATCAGATCGACATCGGGCTTTTCCATCATCGACAGGAACTGCCGCGCGTAGGTGGAAAGGCTTTCCACGTACCGGCGCTGGCCCTCGGCGAACAACGTGTCGAAGGCCAGGGACGACTTGCCCGAGCCGGAAACGCCGGTCACGACGATCAGCTTCTCCCGTGGCAGGTCGAGATCGACGTTCTTCAGGTTGTGCGTGCGTGCGCCGCGGATTCGGATCGTGGCCATGTCTTTCCCGCATTGATGACGTTCTTGCGCCCAGCCGACTATGGTAGCACTGGCTGGAGGGGCCTCCTTTCTCGCCGGCGTTCATGGGGAAGTCCCGCGCCGGTGCGTTGCCTGCGGGACGCCGTGAATACATCCCTGTAGGCTTGACGGCAGCATCCCTGCTGCCGACACGCGCAGGCAACGCACTGGCGCGGGACTTCGGCATGCGGGCTGCCCGCGGGACGCCATGAATGCATCCCTGTAGGCTTGGCGGCAGCTTCCCTGCTGCCGACACCCGTTTTCCCTGTAAGATGCGGCACGGCTTCGCCAACCGCCACAGGATCGACCGCTTCGCCCATGACTCCCTCCGAACTGCGTGCAACGTCCGGACTCGCTGCCATCTATTCGGTGCGCATGGCGGGGCTGTTCATGGTGTTGCCGGTGTTCATGCTCTATGCCGATGTGCTGCCGGGGGCGACGCCCTTTCTGATGGGGCTTGCGCTGGGCATTTATGGCCTGACGCAGGCCCTGCTGCAGATTCCGTTCGGCATGATCTCGGATCGTGTGGGGCGCAAACCCCTGATTGCCCTGGGTCTGCTACTGCTGATCGTGGGCAGTATCGTCGCCGCACTGGCCGAGTCGGTCTACGGCATCATCCTCGGGCGCGCGCTGCAGGGCGCCGGGGCCGTGGCCGCCGTGGTCCTGGCGCTGACCGCCGACCTGATCGCAGAGGAGCGGCGCACCAGGGCCCTTGCGGTGATCGGTCTGACCATCGGTCTGACCTTCACCGCCGCGATGGTGCTCGGCCCCGTGGTGGACCGCATGTTCGGGCTGTCCGGGATCTTCTGGCTCACGGCCCTTCTCGGTGGCGTTGGCCTGTTGCTGCTGTTCTTTTGGGTACCGGTGCCCACCCGGTCCCGACCGCACCCGGACATGGTCCCCGTGCCGGGAGGCCTGCGGCACGCATTGCGGGAACCGGAACTGCTGCGCCTGAACGTCGGTATCTTCATCCTGCACATGACGCTGGCGGCGAATTTCCTGGTCCTGCCGCTGATGCTCGTGGAACGCCTCGAACTCGCTTCCGAACTGCATTACCAGGTCTACCTGCCGGTGCTGGTTCTGGGCTTCCTGCTGATGATCCCCGCAGTGATCTACGCGGAGCGCCGCCGTGCCCTGAAGCCGGTGTTGATCGGAGCGATCGGTTTGTTGGTGGGCGTTCAGGTGTTGCTGCCCTTTGCCGCAAGCTGGGTCCTGCTGGGTATTGCTCTGGTGCTGTTCTTTGCCGCCTTCAACCTGTTGGAGGCGGCGATGCCATCCCTGGTCGCGAAGACCGCGCCCGTCGCGGAGAAGGGGACCGCGATGGGTCTGTTCTCGACCAGTCAGTTCCTGGGCATCTTCGCCGGGGGTGTCCTGGGCGGCCTGGCGCTTACCTATGTCGGGGTAGCCGGAGTCTTCGGCCTCGGTCTCGCGGCGGCCGTGGTTTGGCTCCTCGTCGCGGCCACGATGGCGCCTCCCAGTCATCTCTCGAACCGGGCCTATGCCCTGCCGAAGTCCTGGATGGCTGCCGAAGGCGACTTGAGCGGTCGCCTGCAGGCGCTGGAGGGTGTGGCGGAGGCGCGCGTCAGTGCCCGCGAGGCGGCCGTTTACCTGAAGGTGGACCCGGCCAGCTTCGACGAGCACGCGCTGCGTGACGTGTTGACGGGGCATTCCGCGGCACGGGCCTGAGCGCCAGGCTTCAGGTCCAAGCAACGCTTCCCCATTGCGGTTCGGATCGAGTTGGAGTGCGCTTGTTCTACCGCTTCGCCCTGCCTGCTTGCTACACTACTTGATCCCGTCCAGCGAGCAAACGACAAGGAGCAGCCATGGCCCGCGGAGTGAACAAGGTAATCCTGCTCGGCAACCTCGGTGCCGATCCCGAAAAGCGTGAGACCCCTTCCGGGCTCACCATCACCAACCTCCGTCTCGCCACCAGCGAGCAGTGGACCGACAAGCAGTCCGGCGAGAAGCGGGAAAACACCGAGTGGCACCGGGTCGTACTGTTCGGGCGGCTCGGCGAGATTGCCGCGCAATATCTGAGCAAGGGCTCGCAGGTCTACATCGAGGGCCGGATCCAGACGAACAAGTGGCAGGGTCAGGACGGCCAGGACCGCTATACCACCGAGATCATTGCAAGCGAGATGCAACTCCTTGGATCGCGTGGTGCTGGGGGCGGGGGCGGACCCGGTGGCGGTTACTCCAACGAGCAGGGTGGTCGCGGAGATGGCGGCCAGGGATCCTCCTGGGGTTCCCAGAGCGGCGGCGGTAGCGGGCCATCGGGGGGGCGTGGCATTCAGGACGATGATGTACCGTTCTGACCATCCGGCCCGTGCAGTGCCATACGGAGCCGGCATGATCCGCAAAGTCTACATCCAGACCCACGGCTGCCAGATGAACGAGTACGATTCCGGGCGGATGCTCGACGCGTTGCGCGAACTGCACGGCGCCGAGGTCACCGAAGATCCGGCGAGTGCCGATCTGCTGCTGCTGAATACCTGTTCGATCCGCGAGAAGGCGCAGGAGAAGGTGTTCTCGCTTCTGGGCCGCTGGCGCGCTCTGAAGGAGCTTCGTCCGGATGTCATCATCGGCGTCGGCGGTTGCGTGGCGAGCCAGGAGGGTGCGGCGCTGCGCGAGCGGGCCCCGTTCGTCGATATCGTGTTCGGGCCTCAAACGCTGCACCGGCTGCCTGCGCTGATCCAGCAGGTGCGTGGCAACCGCGCGCCGCTGGTGGACATCAGCTTCCCCGAGATCGAGAAGTTCGACCGCCTGCCGGAACCGCGGGCGCAGGGTGCGAGCGCTTTCGTTTCGGTGATGGAGGGTTGCAGCAAATACTGCAGTTTCTGCGTGGTCCCCTACACCCGTGGCGAGGAGATCAGCCGGCCGTTCGACGACGTGATCGCCGAGGTCGCCGGTCTGGCCGCGCAGGGCGTGAAGGAGATCAACCTGCTGGGTCAGAACGTCAACGCCTACCGTGGCCCGATGCACGATGGTGACGTGGCCGATCTGGCGCTGCTGATCCATTACGTCGCCGAGGTGGAGGGGATCGAGCGCATCCGTTTCACGACTTCCCACCCGGTGGAGTTCTCCGACCGGCTGATCCAGGCCTATGCCGACCAGCCGAAGCTGGTCAGTCATCTGCATCTGCCGGTGCAGAGCGGCTCCGACCGCATCCTGGCGCAGATGAAGCGCGGACACACGATTCTGGAATACAAGTCCAGAATCCGCCGCCTGCGTGCCCTGCGTCCGGACCTGGACCTGTCCTCGGACTTCATTGTCGGCTTCCCCGGCGAGACCGACGACGACCATGCGGCGACCATGCGCCTGGTCGAGGAGCTTCGCTTCGATTTCTCGTTCAGCTTCATTTACAGTCCGCGCCCCGGTACGCCCGCTGCGAGCCTGCCCGATGACGTCCCGATGGCCGTGAAGAAGGCGCGCCTGCAGGCGTTGCAGGCCCTGATCGAGGTACAGGGCAGGGCCCGCAACGAGGCCATGGTCGGCGGTGTCCAGCGCGTGCTGGTCGAGGGGCCGTCCCGGCGTGATGCGGCCGAGCTCGCGGCGCGCACGGCGAACAACCGGGTGGTCAATTTTACCGGTCCGGCCGAGCTGATCGGTCGCATGGTCGACCTGCACATCACGGAGGCTCAGCCGCATTCGCTGCGCGGAGTCCTCGCCGATAGCGGCCTCGTTGCCGCTGGAGCGCCCTTCCCGGCCCATGCCCCAGAACCGCGCTGACTTCACCCTGGATCCGGGTGACCAGGAGACGCTGTCGCGTCTGTCCGGTCCGCTGGATGCGCACCTGCGCCTGATCGAGTCCCGGCTCGGCGTTCATGTTCACAACCGGGGCGCGCGCTTCAACGTCACGGGACCCGAGGCCGCGGTAGCGGCCGCCGCCTCCCTGATTCAGGAACTGCACCGCATGGCACAGGATGAGCCCGTGGCCCTGGAGCAGGTACACACCGCGTTGCAGGCCGCGCATCTGGCAGACCTTCCCGGTGATGAACCCCGGGAGCCGGTGCTGCGCCTGCGCCGGGCCGTGATCCGCGGGCGGGGGTCACGGCAGATCCAGTACCTGAGCGCGATCGGTCGCTACGACCTGATCTTCGGTGTCGGCCCGGCAGGTACCGGCAAGACCTATCTGGCGGTCGCTGCGGCCGTCGCCGCGCTGGAACAGGACCGGGTCCGGCGTCTGGTTCTGGTGCGCCCTGCGGTGGAGGCCGGCGAGCGGCTGGGCTTCCTGCCCGGCGACCTGGCGCAGAAGATCGACCCCTACCTGCGGCCCATGTACGACGCGCTGTACGAACTGCTCGGTTTCGATCACGTCGCGCGCCTGATGGAACGTCAGGTCATCGAGGTGGCGCCCCTGGCCTACATGCGCGGGCGGACGCTGAACGAGGCCTTCATCATTCTGGACGAGGCACAGAACACCACCGTCGAGCAGATGAAGATGTTTCTGACCCGTATCGGCTTCGGTTCGACCGCGG
>Ga0207421_10002824_pt1 | contig 21186 bp, 17 predicted proteins | sample SodLakKL_010_SED_4_FD_187542 | JGI IMG/M metagenome (GOLD analysis project Ga0207421, IMG submission 187542) | Alkaline sediment microbial communities from Lake Tanatar, Kulunda Steppe, Russia - 8KL_010_SED (SPAdes) (version 2) | ecosystem: Environmental > Aquatic > Non-marine Saline and...
CCTTATAACTTAATAACTTTTATAACCTTTCTGCAGAATATGATGAAATTCATAATTCTGCTTTTTTTATTTGAATAAGTAAAGAATATTCAAAAAGGTTTTATAAGGATTTTTTTATTTTTAAAACAGCAGAGAGAGATTTTTTAGAAATTATCTTAATTTTTGATAGGGAGTTTTAATTATGGCTGTTACTTTAAAAAATATTGCCCAAAGGGCTGATGTCTCAGTGTCCACGGTTTCTAAAGCCCTTAATGACAGCCCGAAAATTAATGATCAAACCAAAAAAAGGATTGAAAACATTGCCGAAAAGCTTGATTATGTGCCTCATGGCCCGGCTCAGGCCTTAAAAAGCGGGCAGACCAAATTAATTTCTATGATTGTGGACCGGATTGATAATCTTTATTATTCAGAACTGACCCACCTGATAAAAAGAGAAATTAAGAAATATGGATATAATCTGGTTCTCTGCAGCACCATGGGGATTAAAGAAGAGGAAAAAGAATACATAACCTCGATGATTCAAAGCCATAATGTGGATGGTGCCATTTTTGCCTTTTCAAGAAATGAACAACTTATTGATAAACTGTTCCAAAATGGCATCCCTTTGATTTATGTTAGCCGGCCCAGAGGTGGAAACTGCAGTATTCCCACCGTAAATTATGATTTAGAATCAAGTATTTATGACCTGCTTGAATATCTAATTGAAAGACAGGGGCATCAAAATATTGGATATGCCGGATTGACCAGCAGCTCCATTCTTTATGATCATGACCAGCGCTATACAATTTACAGAAAGGTTCTGGATGAATATGGACTGCCGGCTGAAGAAAAATATATTTTCACCGAGTATAATGATTATGAAGGGGGTATTGAAGTTGGCAGACAGATTATTAATAACCAGGATCGTCCCTCAGCTCTGGTCTGCTTTAATGATGAGTTAGCCCTGGGGGTTATTCAGACTTTATCACTGCAGGGCATTGATATCCCGGGTGATATTGCCGTAACCGGAATCGACAATATTACCATGTCCGCCAGCACCAACCCCCCGCTGACCACGATCAATTTGCCCAAAAAAAAGCTGAGCTTTTGTGCCGGAAAAATGCTGGTAGATCTGCTGCAAGGAAAAGAAATTCCCCACAAAGAAAGTACTAAAACTTTTCCCACCGAGCTGGTGATCCGCGGATCGGCCTGAAACCGGGTTTCCTTTGACCGGCTGAGATGGGGAGCTCTGCAGCTCCGGTTATTATAAATCTTTTCTGCTGTTATTAAACTTTAAAAATCAGAATAAAACAGTCGTGGATCCCGGACCGAAAGGAGATGGTTATTAGTAAAGAAGCCGATAATTTAACGATTAGGGAAAACAGGTACTACTAAATTTTACCATTATTATTAATTAAAGAGGAGATAATATCTCATGGCAGAAACCTTAATGGAACTGGTTGACCTGAAAACTTACTTTGATAATGAAGATGGCCTCCTTAGAGCTGTGGATGGAGTTAGTTTCGAGATAGAGAAAGGAGAGACTCTTGGTCTGGTCGGTGAGAGCGGCTGTGGCAAGAGTGTAACTGCTCTGTCAACCATCAGGCTTATTCCCCAGCCCCGGGGTTATATTGCCGAAGGTGAGATAAATTATCACCGCAATGGTGAAGTAATTGATATATCAAAACTAAAAAGGCACGGCAAAAAGATGAGAAGTCTTCGGGGCAATGATATTGCAATAATATTTCAGGAGCCCATGACTTCTTTAAATCCGGTTTATACCATCGGGGAGCAGATAACAGAAGGTATTTTTATTCACCAGGATGCGGACAAAAAGTCGGCCTTAAACAGAGCGGTGGAGATGCTAAAAAAAGTTGGTATCTCGGCTCCAGAAAGCAGAATTCATTCATATCCTCATGAACTGAGTGGAGGCCAGCGTCAGCGGGCCATGATCGCTATTGCTCTGGCCTGTGATCCCAACTTTTTGATAGCTGATGAACCGACGACAGCTCTTGATGTGACCATTGAAGCCCAGATTCTGGAGCTGATGAGAGATCTGCAGTCCGAATTTGGAATGTCTATTTTATTTATAACCCATGATCTGGGTGTGATTGGAGAGATGGCTGAGCGGATGGTGGTTATGTATACCGGTAAAGTAGTGGAGACCGGGGATACAGATGAAGTGTTCAAAGAGCCCCTGCATCCCTATACCCAGGGCCTTATGAGCTCAATTCCCCGTATTGGGAGCAAAGAAAGGCTGATCCCGATTAAGGGTTCAGTACCCAATATCCTGACTTTAGATCAGGACCAGTGTTATTTTGCCTCCCGCTGTCCGGAAGTTATGGATATATGTTATGAAAAAGAACCTCCTGTTTTTGGAGAAGAACGGAATACAAAATGCTGGCTTTATGACACAAAGGAGGAAGCTGTCTAATGGAAGAGGACCTGATTTTGGATGTAGAGAATCTAAAAAAATACTTCCCCATAAAGGAAGGTATTTTAAAAAGAATACAGGGTTATATAAAAGCTGTTGATGATGTCAGTTTTTCAATAAAAGATGGCGAAACACTCGGTCTGGTGGGTGAGAGCGGCTGTGGGAAGACCACCACCGGACGCTGTATAATTCGCCTGTTTGAGCCAACCGGAGGTTCCATCAAATTGAGGGTCAATGGTGAAATGGTTGATCTGATGGAGCTGGATGACATGAAAGCAATCAGAAGAAAACTGCAGTATATTTTTCAGGACCCCTTTTCTTCACTGGATTCTAGAATGTCGGTTAGAGATATTATTGCCGAAGGTTATAAGATTCATAATATTGGTACCCGAAAAGAGAGAACTGAAAATGTTCAGGAGCTTCTGGAAAGAGTTGGCCTGCGCAGCTATCAGATGAACCGTTATCCACATGAATTCAGTGGAGGGCAGAGACAGAGAATTGGAGTAGCCCGGGCCCTGGCCTTAAACCCTGATCTTATTATATGTGATGAACCTGTTTCAGCACTTGATGTTTCGGTTCAGGCCCAGGTTATAAATCTGCTGCGGGATCTGCAGGAAGAATCAGGTTTTGCCTATCTGTTTATTGCCCATGATTTAAGTGTGGTTGAGCATATCAGTGACCGGGTAATGGTTATGTATCTGGGCAAAGTGGTGGAAATGACCAGTTCCGATGAGCTGTACACCAATCCCCAGCATCCGTATACAGAAGCCCTGATGCAGGCGATTCCCTCTCCGGAACCGGGTGTGACCACCGGCCGGGTGCCGCTCAGTGGAGATGTGCCCGATCCCTCTGATCCACCTGCGGGCTGCAACTTTCATCCCCGCTGCAGTTATGCCCGTGATATCTGCAGTGAAGAAGAGCCGGAGCTGATGCAAATTTCCGGTAAAGAGAGACATTTTCATGCCTGTCATCTGGCTGAAGAACTGGACCTGAAAGGTTATACACTCAGAAAAGAAGAAACGGTCTAAAAAAACTAAGATATTAGGAGGAAGAAAATGACCGCTTATATAATCCGCAGATTGTTATATATGATTCCCACAATTCTTGTGATCTCATTAATTGCCTTTATAGTAATTGATTTACCGCCGGGAGATTACCTTACTTCCTACATTGTACAGCTGGAATCCCAGGGAGTTGAGGTTACTGAAGGACTTGTTGAGTCCTTAAGACACCGTTATGGTCTGGGGCGGCCCCTGCATGTTAGATATTTCAGATGGATTCGCAATATTATCACCAGGGGAGATTTTGGCATGTCTTTTGGTTATAATCGCCCGGCCCGGGATTTGATCAGGGAAAGAATTCCCATGACCATGGTAGTTGCTTTTTCCACCCTGTTTTTTACCTATGTGGTCGCCATACCGATAGGTATTTATTCAGCGGTAAAACAGTATTCTATCGGGGATTATCTGTTTACTTCTCTGGGTTTTCTGGGCCTGTCAATTCCCAACTTTCTTCTGGCCCTGGTACTCATGTTTTTGGGATACACCTATTTTGATATGAGTATCGGTGGTTTATTTTCCACCGAGTTTCGGCATGCTCCCTGGAGTTTGGCCCGGTTTGTGGATCTTTTAAAACATTTAATAATTCCGGTAATTGTGGTTGGTACGGCCGGTACGGCCAGTATGATCCGTATTATGCGGGGCGTACTGCTGGATGAGCTGGGCAAAAATTATGTCAATACTGCCCGGTCCAAAGGAGTCCGGGAGTTCAACGTAATCCTCAAACACGCCGTCCGGATTGCTGTAAATCCCCTGATCAGTCAGGCGGCTTTTCAGCTGCCCATGATCATCTCCGGGGCGGCAATTACAGCTATTGTGTTGAGCCTGCCTACCACCGGGCCCATGCTGCTGGAGGCACTTCAGACTCAGGACATGTATCTGGCTGGTGGACTGATCTTTATTTTAAGTATTTTAACGGTTATCGGTACTTTTCTGTCCGATATCCTTTTGGCCTGGATGGATCCCCGTATATCATATGAGTGAGAGGAGCTAAAACATGCAGACTAATATATCGGAAACACAAAGACAAGCTGAAGCAAAACAGAAACAGAGGGAACAGGAGCTCTCCCTAACCCAGTGGCAGCTGATGTGGCGGGCTTTCAAACGCCACAGATTGGCCATGGGGGCTACAGTTGTTCTTATTATATTTTATTTTGTGGGTATTTTTAGTGGTTTTGTGGCCCCCAATAATCCCGGACAGCGAAATACAGAATTCCTTTTTGCGCCACCACAAGTTCCCCAGTTTATCGATTCAGAGGGTAATTTCCATCTGCGGCCCTTTGTACACGGTTATGAACAGGAGATGGATCCCGATACCTGGGAGCGCTATTATGTACTTGATGAAGATGAAAAACATCCTATCTACTTTTTTACAGAAGTACCGGAATATGAGCTGTTTGGTGTTTTTGGAATGAACAGGGTGCTGTTCCGAACTGAAGCCGATAAACCCTTTTTCCTGTTTGGAGCCGATGACCTGGGAAGAGACCTGTTTTCCAGAATTGTGTTTGGAGCCCGGGTGTCCCTGTCTATTGGTCTGATAGGTATTTTCCTGAGTCTGGTTTTGGGGCTGTTGATAGGAGGTATTTCCGGTCTTTTTGGAGGGGTGGTAGATCTTATTATCCAGAGGTTTATTGAGATACTGGTTTCTATACCACAGATTCCCCTCTGGATGGCTCTGAGTGCCGCCCTGCCTGGCGGCTGGTCACCCCTGCTCACCTATTTTGCGATCACGGTTATTCTGGCTCTGCTGGGCTGGACCTGGGTGGCCCGAATTGTTCGGGGTAAATTCCTGTCCTTGAGAGATGAGGACTTTGTTTTGGCCTCCGAAGCCCTGGGGGGCAGCAACTGGTGGCTTATCACCCGCCATTTGATTCCCAACTTTATGAGCTATGTGCTGGTTCAGGTTACTCTTTCAATTCCGTGGATGATTATTTCAGAAACAGCTTTGAGTTTTCTGGGTATAGGTCTCAGGCCTCCAGTTATCAGCTGGGGTGTTCTGCTGCAGCAGGCTCAGAACATGAGGACCGTATCCATGCGGCCCTGGCTTATGCTGCCGGGACTGTTTGTGGTCATTGCCTGTCTGTCCTTTAACTTTGTGGGAGACGGACTTCGGGATGCCGCAGATCCCTATTCAGATTAAGATTCTGCTGTAAAGGTAAATATATTGAGTTAGTAAGATTTATTTTGAAGGTGGAGAACGAAGTGGCAATTAATCGCTATCAACAAAATAAATTGTTGGAGTCCTCATGAAGTTTATGATTTACTGGTTTAAATCAAGCCTCCAAAATAATCTCATAATTGCAGAAAGACTTTTGGGGGCTTTTTTAACTTCAAGTAATAATTGATTGCAGGAGGTGATAATAGGAGATTAAAAAAGAAATCCCTATTTTAAAGATGGTTTTAGACTTTTTGTTCAGGAAGAACAATAGTTACCCACAGAACTAAAAAACTTGAGGTAATTCAAATAGTCAGGCTGCTGCTTGACTGCAAGTTAAAAAATTTCAAGGGAGGAAAAAATGATTAAAAAATCATTAGCAGTTCTATTTGCCTTTACTCTAATTCTGGGTCTCAGTTTTTCTGCCGGGGCTGTTATTCCTATAACTGAACCATATCCCGGGGTTGAAACTCCTGAAGAATTCAATCAGGCACCCCGGTTTGATCAGGCGGTAGAAGATGGGGATCTACCTCCGGTTGAAGAAAGACTTCCGGTTGCGGAAGATGTTTATGTGGTGGAACCCAATGACAGTATCGGGGAATATGGTGGTACCGTACTATCAGCCACCCAGGCCCTGACCACCTTTGGTGAAGACCACATGCTGATGGATCTTTATGTCAGTTTTGTCCAGCCCAGCCCGGATGCCAGTGAACTGACCCTTAATCTGGCCAAGGATATAGAACAGTCAGAAGACAGGACCACCTATACTATCCATTTACGGGAAGGGCTGAAATGGTCTGATGGGGTGCCCTTCACCACCGAGGATATCGAATTTTGGTGGGAAGATATGCATAATAATGAGGAATATGCCCCCTGGATGAGTGACTCTTTTATTGACGCCGATGGAGAAGTAATGGATCTGGTTATTATTGATGATTACACATTTAGAGTTGAGTTTGGAACTCCTCAGCCCTATTTTTTAACCACTCTGGTTCATGAAGTGGGCTGGCTGTGGCTGTCGGCCAAACATCATCTCAAAAATTATCATATTGATTATGTTGGAGAAGAAGAAATGGAAGAACTGCTGGATGAATATGGTTTTGAGGAATGGTATGAGTTGATGGCCCATATGGATGAAGGTGAAGGCCAGGCTAACTATATTGAAGGTGCTCCTACCCTGGGGCCCTATGTCCTGGAGAGTATGGAGACTGACCGCCGGGTATATACTGCCAATCCCTATTTCTGGAAAGTGGACACTGAAGGCAACCAGCTGCCCTATTTTGACAGAATAGAAACTGATCTGGTGGCCGACCGTGAGGTGCTCAATGGCCGGATCATGAGTGGTGATATCGATTTTGCCGCCTATGAAACTGATATCCGGAACTATCCTATGTTCCGTCAGAATGAAGAGGCCGGCAGCTATACCACCATGCAGTGGACCAGTGGTTTTTCCTCTGATGTTATCTATATGTTCAACCACACCCATGAAGATGAAAATATGAGAGAAATTTTCCAGAACAAAAAATTCAAACAGGCCATGTCCCTGGCAATTGATCGGGAGGAAATGAATGAGATTATTTATTTCGGTCAGGCAGAACCAGCACAGTACACTCTTCTTCCTTCCAGTCAGTACTATAAAGAAGAATTTACTGAAGCCTATACCGAATTTGATCCTGATAGAGCCCGGGAAAAACTGGATGAGATTGGGCTGGTTGATCAGAATGATGATGGCTGGAGACAGCTGCCCAATGGAGATGAATTCCAGTTTGAAATAGAAGTAGTGGCCCGGGAAACACCTAAAATTCCCAATGTTGAGCTGGTTCAGGAATACTGGCAGGAAGTGGGTATCGATGTCAGCTGGCGGCCTATCTCCGGAGAACTTTCCGGACAGCGGGCTCCGGCAAATCTTATGGATGCCAACCTGTGGCACGGGGATAAGGCAACTGACATATTGTTCCCTGTCCAGGCCCAGTTCTTTGTTCCTGAGCCCCCGGGATGGGAAAAAACTATCTGGCCCGAATGGGGACAGTGGTTTTTGACTGATGGTGAAGAAGGAGAAGAACCACCGGCTGATATAAAAGAACTTTACGGCTGGTATGAAGAAATGCTGAACACCATTGATGAAGACCGCAGAGTAGAACTTGGTCATAGGATACTGGAAACACAGGCCGAGAATCTGTGGGTAATTGGAACTGTCGGCCAGTCTCCCTGGGTGGTTGCCGCTGATAATAATCTGCGGAACCTGCCGGAGGATGTACTCTGGGTCTGGGATACTCTATGGAGCACAACCCATGATCCCTCTCAGATCTATTTTGAAGGTGGAGTCAGCAGCAGCCGTGAATAGCTGAAATAGATATACAAAACTACGGGAAAGATATATAGATGAGATATGATTTATCTTAACCAAAACGAAAGTAATGTTTTGGTAATCTGAATTAACAGCCTGCATGGAGTCTGATATGTTTTCCGGGCTTCATGTGGGCTTTTTATTTAGCATTTATTAATGGTATTTGGTATACTGGTTTGGGAAAAGGGAAACAGGTATCAGGAACTAAAAATTACATAAAATAATAATAAAGACAGCAGAAAGGGGTAGAGCTATTGGAGAATGAACTGAGAACTGTTCGTAAGCTCAATAAAGGGTGGAAATTTTTTTATGAAGGTCCGGAAAATGATATATCCTTCCCGGATCTCCCGGATCGCTCAGCAGAAGACTGGGAGGAGGTAACTGTCCCTCACGACTGGGCTGTTGAGGGGCCTTTTGACAGGGAACATGATCTGCAGAAACTGGAAATTTTTGAAGATGGGGTTAAAAAAGAAAAAAATCATACCGGACGGACAGGTGGTCTGCCCACGGCCGGTACCGGCTGGTATTACCGGGAATTGAATGTTCCCCGGAAGGTTGTTGAAAGCAGTCAAAACCGGGTTTTTCTTGAATTTGATGGTATTATGAGTAACAGCACAGTTTTTGTCAACGGCCAGCAGGTGGGTGGTCGACCCTATGGTTACAGTTCTTTTGCCCTGGAAATTTCCAAACAGCTTAAAAAGGAAGGCTCCCAGGAGCTTTTGATAAAGGCTGCCCCGGAATTTCTTTCTTCACGCTGGTATCCGGGAGCCGGCCTGTACCGGGAAGTAAGACTTATGATTCACGGTCCTCTGCATGTAAATCGCAATGGGGTGTACCCGGCTGTGGTGGAAATATCTAACTCCAGGGCTCGGCTGGAGACCCGGCTTGAAATTAAAAATAACCTGCAGCAGCCCCAGAAAATAAATATAAAAACCATTATTCTGGATGATAAACAGCGGCCGGCAGCCGAAACTAAAATAGGAGATCAAAAAATTGAAACCGGAGTCCATGTTTTGACCCTGAACCAGGAAATCAAAAATCCGGTTCGGTGGGATATAGATAATCCGCATCTCTATAAGATGATTGTTCTGCTGGAAAAGAAAGGTGAGCCAGTGGACAGATATGATGTAAATTTCGGGGTTCGTCAGACAGAATTTGAGGCCCGGAAGGGCTTTTTTCTCAACGGGAGCAGGGTTAAACTAAAGGGAGTCTGTTTACACCATGACAATGGCCCTCTGGGGGCGGCTGTTTATAAAAGAGCCCTAAAAAGAAAATTACAGAAGCTAAAAGATATGGGCTGTAATGCAGTAAGGACCAGCCATAACCCGCCCTCACCGGAACTTTTAGAGCTGTGTGATGAGCTGGGTTTTCTGGTTATTGATGAAGCTTTTGATGAGTGGAATTCAGGTAAGCTAAAAAATGGGTATCATAAATATTTTCAAAAATGGGCCCGAAAAGATCTGCGGGATATGGTCAAAAGGGACCGCTGTCATCCCTCGGTTATTATGTGGAGTATTGGTAATGAAATAAGAGAACAGGGTGAGAAAGAGGGCAGAGAGACGGCTCAATTTTTGACCGATATCTGCCGGAGACATGATCCCCATCGGCCGGTGACTGCCGGATTTAATCAGGCCTCAGAGGCTATGAAAAATGGGCTGGCTGAAGTGGTGGATATAGTGGGCTGGAATTATGAGTGCAGCTCCTATGAGAAATACCATGCTGAGCATCCGGACTGGATTATGTACGGGAGTGAGACGGAGTCCACACTCAGTTCAAGGGGAGTGTATTTTTTCCCTGCTGAAGAGAGAAAAGAGCCTCAGAAACATTCTTCCCTGCAGATGAGCTCCTATGATCTGGAAGCAACGTCCTGGGGTTATATCCCGGACCGGGAGTTTAAAGCCCAGGAAGAGTGTCCTTATATGCTGGGCGAGTTCGTCTGGACAGGTTTTGATTATCTGGGGGAACCCACTCCTTATTATTCTGAATGGCCCAGCCGCAGCTCTTATTTTGGGATATTTGATCTCTGTGGGCTGCCCAAAGATAGATATTATCTGTACCGCAGCCACTGGACAGACAAACCGACCTTACATCTTCTGCCCCACTGGAACTGGCCCGGTAAAGAAGGTGAGAAGGTTCCTGTTTTTTGTTATACCGGTTATCCGGAAGTTGAATTATTTTTAAATGGGCGTTCTCTGGGCAGCAGGAAAAAAGATTCTTCAGGACTTTTAAGCCGTTATCGGCTGATGTGGGAGGATGTTGTCTATGAACCGGGAACTCTCAGGGCGATCGCCTATGATCAGGAAGGTCAAAAGATGGCTGAGGCAAAAAAAGAGACCTCCGGACCACCGGCTAAGGTCACACTTGCTCCGGAAAGGGCTGTTATCAACGGTTCCCGTGAGGAACTGGGTTATATTCAGTTCCAGATAAAGGATGAACAATCCAATCTCTGTCCCCGGGCTGACAGCAGAGTAACTTTCAGGGTCCAGGGTCCGGCCCGAATCAAAGCTGTGGGAAATGGTAATCCGGCCACAACCGAGCCCTTTATTTCGGACAGCAGAAAGGCCTTCAGGGGCCGTGGTGTATTAATCATTCAGGCTACCGGAAAGCAGGGTGTGATCAAAATAAGTGCCGAAGCCAGGGGGCTGACATCCGGCCAGACTGAAGTACTGTCTTTAAAGCTTTAGGAGCCAGTTTCTTTCTGAAATAAATATTATATGGTATAATTAGTTCTGCAGGGAGTATGATTATATGAGGTTGGGAGGAGGTGTTTGAGTTATGAAAAAAATAGGTCTGTTTTTCCTGCTGGGGCTGATGATTATTTTATTGGCCGCCTGTGGAACTGATGAGGAATTAATAGGAATGCAGAGGCTGGAATATGAGCCGGAAAGGGCAGAACTGCTGATTTATTATTTTCCCAGCCGGATTGAGGCCGACACTTATTTTGAAGGAGAAGGTGTGGAAGATTACTTTTTGTTTGAAATACCAGCCGAGACAATTATTGCCGAGGAGGTTTTTCAGGACCTGCCGGGAACCAAGCTGGAGGAGCATAAAAAAGAGCTGATTCTTGTAGATGATGGTCAAAGAACAGCCCGGGAACAGGTGGTTGATATCCTGGATGATAATAATATGAGGCGGGTTCATGGCCCTGATGACTGAGAGATGATCAGCAGAGAAGGATTGTGGTCTGTAAATATATTTCGGGAGCTGACAGCAGTGAACCACTTCAGCTAAACAGCAAATTAAGTAGAGAAAAAAGGTTTTAACTGAATATTTTTGCTGAAATAAGCTGAAATAAGATAATAAAATAGATTGATTTTTTTATAAATATATATAGTTCGGGAAAACAAATATAACTCAGGGGGATAAATATGTATTGTAGAAAAATCGGTGTTTTTTTGTTTATCTTATTTTGGGTGCTCTGTATGCTGAATATATCGGCCCGGGCGGGTTACAGTCCTCAGATTTCGGGACGTCTGGAAAGAGAACAGAAGACATATACCGATTTTCAAAAAGATGGTGAGGATATTGTGGACCTTTATGACCGGGATAGAATATGGGTTCGGTACCGCCAGCAGCTGGGAGTTGGTGAATATTATTATATCAGAGGCCAGTATTCACATCGGGATTACCAGGAACGTGATTACTTCAGCAGTTTAACTTTTGACCTGTGGACCAATTATACTTTTTATATTCGGGATGAACTGCGCAGCAGATTGAAGCTTGATCTCCGGGATAGAAGTTATTATCAGGCTCAGGCTAAATCATACCGCAGACTGAGCCTTTCAGGTGAACTGGATATAGATTATGGGGCTCCTCACGAATACACTATTGAACTGCAGAGAAGATGGGATAAATACCAATTTGACAGTACCCGGGATAATATTCGGGATGTTCTGACCGTGGACTGGGATTATGAAGTTAGCCCCCAGCTGGATATTACTACAGCTTTGCGCATGGAAAGGGAAGTGCATGATCCCCGGGCCGAAAGCACAAACAAATACGGGCGGAGGGTGTCCTTAAATTTTGATTATACACTGGAATAAAGAACAGACCACCGGCCATTTTTTTATGCAGAAATTAAAATTTTGAGGGGGACAAAAAAAGGTGAACAGATTACAGAAATATCAGTGGGGAATTATTTTTTTCCTGGCGGCTGTTTTAATGCTCAGTCAGGGTGGGCAGGCCGGTCTGGATGAATCAATGCGGGCCCTGGTCCAGGAGACCGGAGATGGTTTTCTGGGAGATTTTATGAGTTTTGCCTCCCGGACCGGAAACACGGATACAGCTCTTTTTGGACTGGCCGTTGTCCCCCACCGGGAGCTGAGAGATGATCTGCTGCTGGCCCTGGGTACCAGCCAGCTTATAACTGAATCGGTTAAAAGAATAACCGGCCGCACCAGGCCCAGAAGCGGTCATAATGAGTTTAGGCCTTTTTCCGGACATATGTCTTTTCCTTCCGGGCATGCCACCGGGGCTTTTGCCACGGCAACCGTGATTTCTTCCTATTACCCGGATTATGGAAAATATGCCTATCTCTGGGCCGGAATAATTGCTGTAAGCCGGATGTATGAAGATGCACACTGGTTTAGTGATGTGGTGGTGGGTTCAGCCGTGGGCCATCTTACGGCACGTAAGACTCTCCAGCTGGACTGGAGCTGGACCTGGTAGCTGTCAGGCAGAAAAATTTTATCTATCTGCCTGAAAAGAACTGCTTTCCATACTGGTAATTCTATTTTTGACCGGTATTAAGAGGACGGGAATAGGGGAATAGCGCACGACCCGGGAGGCGGTACTGCCTAAAATAAGTTCTCTGATACTTCCTTTTCCCCGGGTGGACATCATGATAATACCTGCCTCTTCTTCTTCAGCAATATTTATGATATTGCTGGAAGCAACACCCTGTCCGATTCTGATGCTCAGACAGCAGTTGATGTTGTGTTCTTCCAGGTCTGTTTTTATCTTTTCCAGCTCCGAACGGGCCTCCTTTTTGCTTTTTTGCAGCTCTTCCATACTGCTGCTGCTTTCTATTATGGAGACCAGAATAATCTCCTGGGCCGGAATATACATTTTTTTGATAAGCTCCAGCACTTTGCGGGCCGGTTCGGAAAAATCAATGGGCAGCATGATGCGGTTAAATTTTCTTTTACATACCAGCTCATATTCTCCATCTTTTTTTTGAAATTTTTCTATCAGCACCGGTTTTTTGACCCTCCGGATCACATTGTGGGTGGTGGAGCCCAGAAAAATCTGTTTGAGATATCCGGCCCCATGGGAGGCCATAAGGATAAGCGAAACATCTGGTCTTTCGGAGAGCTCATAGATTTTATCCGAGGGGATACCAACCGGGACCTTGACAATTGTTTTCATCCCCAGGCTGTTTTCAATCTCCTGTTTGATCCGCATCAGCTTTTTTTTGTTTTCTTTGACCAGCTGGTCGGTATTGAGGCCTTCTTTTGATATATCAACCGCATGAACCAGCATTACTTCATTTAATCCCATGTTTTTTAAGTCCAGTAAAGTTTCTGTTAGTTTAGCCGCCGCTTCGGAAAAATCGGTGGCCAGAAGTATTTTCCCCTCCAGCATAATTACCGCCCCCCGTATTTATAATTATTTTATCAATTTCAAAAAATGTAAATGACTGTATAGGACTGTATATTAATTATACTATTTAGAAAGCAATATTTCAATTTAAAATATTTAAAAAGTTGTTATATCAGTGATTGAATTTCATTTTTTTACATGTTATACTTAAAATCAATAAGATTAAGATCAAAATAGAGGTTATTTTTACATATGTTATATTAGTTTTCTTTTTGTAAGTGGTGCAAATTATTTTTAAAATTAGCATAAAAAAGCAGGGGCAGGTGAAGGACTGTATGTTAAAACGGATGTTCGATCTATTTTGTTCACTGTTTCTTCTGGTCTGTCTGGCCCCGGTGCTGCTTTTGATTGCGGTGCTGATCAGAGTTGAGTCTTCGGGACCGGCCCTGCTGTGTCAGAAGAGAATGGGCCTAAATAAAAAACCTTTTACATGCTATAAATTCAGGACCATGAGGGAAGAGACCCCTGATCTGGCCACCAATGAACTTGATGATCGGGACCGTTATCTTACCGGACTGGGGGTTTATCTCCGGAAATACAGCCTGGATGAGCTGCCTCAGCTTTTTAATATTATTAAAGGTGATATGAGCCTGGTGGGTCCCCGGCCGGTAATTCTTCAGGAAAAACGGCTGATAAAAAAGAGAAAAGAGGAAGGTATTTACCGGCTGCGTCCCGGGGTCACCGGCTGGGCCCAGATTAATGGCCGGGATGAAGTGGGAGTTAAAAGAAAAGTAAAGCTGGATAAATATTACCTTAAAAACCGTTCTTTTTTTCTGGATCTCAAAATAATCTTTCGAACTGCCGGCTATGTTTTAAAAAGAGAAGGTGTTCTGGAACATAACAATGAGAGTCCTGAGCAAAAAGAGGGTCAGGAAAACAAGGTCTCCCGGGAGAAAAGCTAGTTTATTCTCCTTTTTTGGGTCCAAAGATAAAACCTTATTTTTGGCTCCCGGATGTTTGCAGATGGTTTTGTTGGGTGGTTGAGGTGATTGGTTAATTTATAAAAAGCATCTTATTGCTCTTATTTACTCTTAATTGCTCTGATTTAAATCTGTCTTTTATTTTATGGTTCTCCTCCATAACGGTTTGTACGTTTAAGTATATGTTGCTGTCAGCTGATATGAACATTTCGCTGCCCTCCATTTGATACGCATGGTTGGGCCGGCATTAGCGCATCGAGTGCGTCAAAGGACTCCATCCAGCATTGAGGGAAAGGATACGAATAACGAAATTTCTGTTTCACCTTTTGCTCGTCACGACTGCGACTCGCTCCAGATACCAGGACCTGGGGACCGTCGGAACTGATTTTTAACTTATATTAAATTGATTATGAGCTGTTTACAAGATAATGATCTGTTTATATCTTGAATCTGATTAAATTAAAGGATGATTAATGTGATACAAAAAGAGCAGAATATACCTTTAATGTCCCGGCTGCCCGGTGGTGGGCTGCTGATTCTGGTGATTTTTGTTACCGGTTATCTTCTGGTTAATCCCGCCGATGTGCCGGCTTTGCATACGGTACTGGGTTTGTTTTTTATCTATCTGGTGGGCATAGTTGATGACCTGTGGAGTCCGGGTCTGTTAGAAAAAACTTTATTACAGCTGGCCGCAGTAAGTTATCTGGCCTTTTTTGGTATTCGGGTGAGTTTTATTACCAATCCTATAGATGGATTTATCTACCTTAATGTCAGCAGTATCCCGCTGACCGTAATCTGGATTTTTTTGCTGGTTAACATGATAAATCTGCTGGAAGGTCTGGAGGGTCTTGCTGCTGATATACCGCTGATATCATCCTTTTTCATTTTGATTATTGCCTGGAATCTGGAGCGGCAGCTGACCGTCATCCTGGTGGTTCTGCTGCTGGGAGCTCTGGTGCTGATAAAAATTGCTGAACGTTATTTCGGCCGGGAGCTGAGTCTGGGCAGTTCGGGCAGTATGCTGGTGGGCAGTATTCTGGCCATTATCTCCATTTCCGGGGCTGTAAAGGGTATGGCTTTTTTCTCCCTGCTGCTGCCGGTGCTTCTTCTGGGGGCCCCACTGCTCAATGGACTGGTTGGTTTATGGCAGAAGGTCTCCCGTGAAAAATCCTCCCACCAGATAAGAAACCGGCTGCTGCATCATTTGCTGATAGACTGGGGTCTGACCCAGAGACAGTCCTGTTATATATTTTACGGTCTGAGTATGGTTTTTGGCCTCCTGGGGCTGCTGTTGGCCAATATGGCGGCAGCTCAGTCTGTAATCATTATGCTGGTTGTCTTTTTGTCCCTGGTGTTTGTGTTCCGCGAGCTGAGGCACAGCCAGGCAACTGGGGAACGCCTAAAAAATGTTAAACTGCTGAAAGATATACAGCTTAATCTCTATCAAATCCGGGATATAGTGCATTATAAAAAGGTTAATGGAGAACTGGAAGTGATCAATAGAGAGCTGGAAGCCATCCAGGAAGTGCTTTCCCGGAAAATACCGGCCTATCTTCAGAAGGCGGTTAACGGAGTTTCAGTCAGCCCCGAAGAGATGGAGCAGCAGGGACCGGTAGGCCAGCTGAACAGCATTATTCAGGCTCTGGAAGAGATTTTAACCTCTTACAGCCGTGAGCAGGAGAATTTAAATTATATACTGCAGGATAATCAGGATGAGCTGGAGGAGATTGTTGAGTTTTTTGATGAAATTTATGAGAAGTTAAGATAATTATTGTATAATCCGGATCAAAGTTCAATGATAAAATTAATATGATTTTTATCATTATTATGGATGGACTATTAATTTGTTTTTTATCTAAAATGCTTCAAAAAAACTCCATCTGAACCTTTATTGAGATTCAGATGGAGATGAATTGAGATGGTTTTTTGTTAATGTTTTGGCCCCGGTTTCCGGGGGTTTTTCTTTACCGTTCGTTTTTTTATTTAAGTTATTGGATGTTTCAGGTCAGGTTTAAGTATATGCTGCAGTCAGCTGATATGAACATCTCGCTGTCCCTCCATTTTATTTTTAAGGTTGGGCCAGCATTAGCGCATCGAGCACGTCAAAAGGCTCCATCCTTGGATTGGAGAAAGAAGATGAACCGATAAACTGAAGTTTATAATAAGAAAAAATACAGTTTATAATCCGGCATGAGAGATCATAAATTAAGTCTAAAACCAGCATAAAAAATCAGATGAAGTTTCCGGGCCGGACTTGTTTAAAAATACGAAATTTGATAGAATATGAATACAAAATATAGTTATTATTTTAAAATTAAGGAAAAAATTTAAGGGGGCCAGGTAAAATGAAAACATATGTCGGAATCCGGCCGGTTCTGCTTACAGGACTTATCATGTGTTTGATCTTAATTTTTTGTTTTATATCCCGGAGCCGGGCTGCCGAGGAAGAATTTCAGGGTCTAAAGCATCTGGGGGAACCGGTTTTTATTAGTGGTATGAATCTGGCCTGGATTGATTTTGCCCGGGATCTTGATAATTTTCAAAAAGAAGAGTTTGCCCGGGCTCTGGATGAAGTGAAAGCAGCCGGGGGTAATACCCTGCGCTGGTGGCTGCATACCAATGCCAGCAGCAGTCCCCGGTTTGATGAACAGGGCCGGGTTTCCGGTCTTGCTCAGAAGAATATTGAAAACCTCCAGCAGGCCTTTGATATGGCTGCCCACCGCAATATGCTGCTCTTACCCGTCCTGTTTTCCTTTGACCTGCTGCAGGATCAGCATGGTGTTAATCAGGATTATAACCTGCAGCTGGTGGAGAGTGTGGAACATACTGAAGCCTATATAGAAAATGCTTTAATTCCGATGGTCGAGGCCCTTAAAGGTCACCCCGCACTTCTGGCCTGGGAGATATGCAATGAGCCGGAGGGGATGACCCGGAGCTATGGGTGGACTCCGGTGTGGACCGATATGGAGTATGTACAGCAGTTTGTTAATCTGCTGGCCGGAGCTATCCACAGGACTGATCCCGGGGTACCGGTGACCAATGGCAGCTGGAATTTTCGGGTTTTGACCGATATTGGGAATTTTTATAATTATTACCGGGATGACCGGTTAATTGAGGCCGGGGGAGATCCGGACGGAACACTTGATTTTTATCAGGTTCATTATTATCCGGAACACTTCCGGGAGGATACCTCTCCTTTTCATAATCCGGCTGATCACTGGGAGCTGGATAAACCGATTTTAATTGGTGAATTTTCGGCTAAAGGGGTGGTGGATAGGGGGACCGGTTTTCGGCCCCGGACTGAGCTGCCGCCCCGGGAAGCTTTTGAGCACGCCCTTAAGGCAGGTTATGCCGGAGCCCTGGGCTGGACCTGGACCGACCATGATGGACACGGGGGCATAGACGATGCGGCTCCGGGGCTGCAGAGGGTTAGAGAGCTAAAGCCGGAGGCAGTTGAAATTAATCTCCCGGAAGTTTTTCTGCCACCGGAGATTACAGAAGATTTGCCCCACAGACGACTGGAGCAAAAACCGGAGCCTAAAAAGCTGGTTGTGGATTTAAGAGAAAAGTTTGCTCCCCGTCAGCCCGAACAGGAGCTAACTTTCAGGGTGGAAAGTGATAATCCGGAGCTCATTCAGGCCGGGATCAAAGATAATTATCTGCTGGAGCTCAGCTATCCGGGGACTGCAGCCGGTAAGAGCAGGATTACAGTTACTGCTGAGGATGAAAACATGCGGACCTCCCGGCAGAGTTTTGTGGTCCATATTATAGATCCTGAGACCGGTAATCTGGCCTTACTGAGCCCGGTGGAGGTTTCCTCAGTGGAGAATGAAATCACCTATAAAGCTGAATATATCAATGATGGACTGCGGGATACCCGCTGGTCCAGTGAATATGAAGATGAGCAGTATGTTATTATAGATCTGGAAAAGATTCAGACCATTGACCGGGTTATTTTATACTGGGAAGATGCCTATGCTGAAAAATATGTGGTTAAAATTTCTTCTGATAAAGAGACCTGGACCACCGTGCACCGGGATGACCGGGGTTCAGGAGGAATTAATATTATAAACTTTTCTCCGGCTGAAGCCCGTTATGTCAAACTGGACCTGATTGAACGGGCCACGGAGTGGGGTTTTTCTCTCTGGGAGATGTCAGTTTTTGGGGCCCCATAATTGCAGAGCAATATTGCAGCCAATAATTACAAAAAGGTGGGTAAAAGATATGGAAAATGTTAATATACTGTGTTTGTTTGATCTGCTGTCTGAAGAACAGCTAAAAGAGCTGGAACAGACCTATCCTGTTAATATTATGAATATCAGTTCCGAAAAAGCCGCCAACAAAGATGTGTCAGCTGTGGATGCTGTCTGGGGCTGGCCGGAGGAAAAGCTTCTGGCCCGGGCTTCTAACCTGCGCTGGCTGCAGCTGGGCAGTGCCGGGGCGGGCAGCTATACTGATCCGGATCTCTATGTGCGGGATGATGCTGTACTCTGCAGTGCCAGTGGGGTTTATGGCCCTCCTATTGCGGAGCATATTCTGGGCCTGATCCTGGCTTTTAACCGCAAACTGCACACTTATATTCGCCAGCAGGAAGACAATTACTGGGAGCGGTATTCTATTGAGCGTGATTTTGCCGGTTCAACGGTGGGAATTGTGGGACTGGGGGATATTGGTCTCACCTTTGCCCAAAAAGCAGAGCTTATGGGTGTAAAAGAGATTCTCGCGATTAAGAAGAATCCGGATCAGAAACCGGACTGTGTGGACCGGCTTTTTGGACCCGGGGGTCTGCACACTGTGCTGGATGAGGCGGAGAATGTTGTTCTTGCTCTACCGCTTACCGATGAGACCCGGGGGCTTATCGGCCGCAAAGAGCTTCAAAAAATGGGTGAGGATACTTTTCTGGTCAATGTGGGGCGGGGCCCGCTTATAGAACGGGAGGCCCTGCTGGAGGCCCTGAAGGAGAACTGGATTGCCGGGGCCGGTCTGGATGTGACTGATCCGGAGCCTCTCCCCGAGGATGATCCCCTGTGGGATTTTGAACAGGTGATTATAACTCCTCATAATTCAGGTTTTTCTCCTTCCAATGGAGAGCGGCTGTATGCCATTATCCGGGAGAATCTGGACCGCTTCATCCAGGGCCGCAAACTGATAAATACTGTTGATTTTGAAGCCGGATATTAATTTATATGCAAAAACCAAAAGCCGTAGATAGGAAAGTAAATTGTTTTCATTAATTATTTTTAAAAATAGCAAAAAAATGTATTTGTGTTTATAAGGTGGTCTAAATGAATTTATTTTTGGCCCTGCTGGGTTCTCTGTTTGTGTTCAGTTTTACTTATATCTGTTATCGGGATACGGTTGCTGTCGAGCTGAACCGGGTTACCGTCCTGTCGGATAAGGTGGGGCACTCTTTTAAAATTATTCATCTCTCCGATCTGCATATTACCAAAAACGGGTCCAAGGAAAAACAGATCAGCCGGATCCTGAATAGTGAGGAGTTTGATCTGTGTGTGTTTACCGGAGATTTTCTGCAGAAAAGCTCCCGCTATTTTGAACCTCTGGCCAATTTTTTGGAGAGTCTGGCCCTTGAGGTTCCGGCCTTTGCGGTGACCGGAAATCATGATTATGAGGTGGATATAGCCCGGCTGGAGGAGCTTTTGGCCCGGGAGGGGATCCGGCTTTTGCTAAATGATGGGGAGCAGTTTAATCTGCTGGGTAATCAGCTGAATATTCTGGGGGTGGAAGACCCCACCTATGGGCGGGCTGACCTTCGGGCGGCCCGGGCGGGAGTCAGAACTGAGGGTTTTAATCTGCTTTTGAGTCACACCTATGATGTTCTGGAGAGTATTGAACCGGAGATGGATATTGACCTTCTTTTGTGTGGAGATACCCATGGGGGCCAGTATTATTTTGGCGACCGGCTGACTAAAAGAATGCATCGGTTTCAGTATCTGGCCGGAAGATATGATCTGGATAATCTGGTGATGTATATTAACCGGGGTATCGGGACCTCGGTTATTCCTTTTCGCTTTCGGACCAGGCCGGAGGTCACTTTATATGAGGTTAAAAAAGAGGCTTTTTAGTTTTCAACCATAAAGGGTACAAAAATTTCAAAACAGGGTAAATTTGCAGTTTCAAAACAGGGTAAATTTATAGTTTCAAAACAGGTAAATTTGCCTGGAGCAAAAAACTTCATAAAGGAGTGAGTGTTATGAGGTCGATCGGAATTGTTAGAGAAGTTGATGAACTGGGCAGAATGGTTATTCCCCAGGAGATCAGAGACCGGATGGATATTGATTTTCAGGATCCTCTGGAAATTTATGTGGAGGGTGAAAAAATAATCTTAAAAAAGTATGTCCCGGGCTGTGTGTTCTGCGGCACTGCCGAGGAGACCATCAGCTACCGGGGCCAGAAAATTTGCACTTCCTGCCGGCAGGAGATGGTTCCGGAAAAGGACAAAGAAGAATAAGCTGCAGAAAGGGCCTGAGGGGAATACACCTGGCTCCGGGCCCGGCGAGCTTTAGATAAAAACTGCCTCAAAAGCTTTTGTAAGTCCTATTTCAAAAAAGTTAATCAAATTATACAGAATTAATCACAGCTTTTTTAAAGTTAATCTCAGTTAATCAAAGACTTAATTTCAGTTAATTAAAGACATAATCACAGTTAATCAAAGCCTAAATCACAGTTAATCA
>Ga0207421_10002825_pt1 | contig 21185 bp, 18 predicted proteins | sample SodLakKL_010_SED_4_FD_187542 | JGI IMG/M metagenome (GOLD analysis project Ga0207421, IMG submission 187542) | Alkaline sediment microbial communities from Lake Tanatar, Kulunda Steppe, Russia - 8KL_010_SED (SPAdes) (version 2) | ecosystem: Environmental > Aquatic > Non-marine Saline and...
TTAGCCCCTTTCGGCCTGCCCCTCAGTACAGCAGGGCGACCATCTTCCGGCGGTACCGGTTGACCAGATCGTGGCGGGGGCCCAGCATCTCGAAGGCAGCGAGCAGGCCCTTCTGGCCGGCGTTGTCGCCATAGCTGCGGTGGCGCTGCATCAGCTTCAGGTAGAGGTCCATCGCCTCCTCGCTGCGACCGGCCACCATGTAGGCGGCAGCCAGCCGTTCCAGCGCCTCCGGGTCCGACGCGTTGTCACGTGCCGCCTGCTCCAGCGTTGCAAGATCGGCCCCATCCGCCCGGCTCGCGAAAACCAGCCGTGCGCGCAGACGCTTTACCGGTTCCTGCTCGTGCACGTCCATTGGCAGCATGTTGAGCTGGGCTTCGGCGCCCGCGGCGTCTCCGGCCGCCAGCAGCGCTTCGGCCAGGTCGATCTTCAGTGCGTGATGTTCGGGGTCACTTTCGACCGCGCTGCGCAGGTCGGCCACGGCGCCTTCGACATCCCCCGCGTCAAGCTTCGCGACCGCCTGATTGCGCATGCGGTCGGAGGGCCGTTCCACGTGCCGATCGATCATCGCCCGGATGGCCGATTCCGGCTGCACGCCCATGAACTGGTCGACCGGCTGCCCGTGCCGGAAGCACATCACCGTGGGAAGGCTGCGCACGCCGAACTGTCCCGCGAGGCCCTGCTGCTCGTCGCTGTTGACCTTGGCCAGACGGAACTTGCCGCCGTAGGCCTCGGCCAGGCCGGCGAGCACCGGCATCAGCATCTTGCACGGACCGCACCAGTCGGCCCAGAAATCGACCAGCACCGGACGGCGGAAGGATTCCTCGATCACCGCCGCCTCGAAGTTCTCCGCGGTTACATCGAGGATGTCATTACTTGCATCTGCCATGAAGGACTCCGGTATCTGCATATAGGCAACTGTTTACATTGTCGGGCCGCCCACGCCAATTTCAAGCAAGCTCCCATGGCACTGCGCCACCTTCGACAATGAAGGCTCCCTCCCCCACTCGTGGGGGAGGGTTGGGGTGGGGGCCCGGCGCCCCGAGGGTGCCCCGGCCCGGAACCGTGCGCCGGGTGCGCGAGGCGCACTACACTACCGCCTGCCCCCACACGGAGGAAGGCCGCAGGTGAGTTATTCCGCATCCGACATCGAAGTCCTCGAAGGCCTGGACCCGGTGCGCAAGCGCCCGGGCATGTACACCGACACCTCCCGTCCCAATCATCTTGCCCAGGAGGTGATCGACAACTCGGTGGACGAGGCCATCAGCGGCTTCGCTCGGAACATCGACGTGATCCTGCACAAGGACGGGTCGCTCTCGGTGACCGACGACGGCCGCGGGATGCCGGTGGACGAGCACCCGCGCGAGAAGCGTCCGGGTGTCGAGGTGATCCTCGGCCGGCTGCACGCCGGGGGCAAGTTCTCCGACAAGAGCTACCAGTTTTCCGGTGGCCTGCACGGGGTTGGCGTTTCGGTGGTGAATGCCCTGTCGCGGCATCTGGAGGTCTGGATCCGGCGGGACGGCCGGGAATACAACATGGCCTTCGCCGGCGGCAACAAGGTCAGCGATCTCGAGGTTGTCGGCGAGGTTGGACGCCGCAGCACCGGCACCCGGCTGCAGTTCTGGCCCGACCCGCAGTACTTCGACAGTCAGAAGTTCTCGGTGACGCGGCTGAAGCACGTGTTGCGCGCAAAGGCGGTCCTCTGCCCGGGTCTGAACGTGAGCTTTGTCGACGAAGTGACCGGCGAGCGCTGCGCCTGGTGTTACGCCGACGGGCTGAAGGACTACCTGCTCGAGGCGCTGTCCGGGGTGGAACGGCTGCCGGAAGAACCGTTCATGGGCGCGGTGGCCGGGCGCCAGGAGGCCGTGGACTGGGCGGTGGTCTGGCTGCCGGAGGGCGGCGAGGGGATTGCCGAGAGCTACGTGAATCTTATTCCGACAACGCTCGGCGGAACCCACGTGAACGGCCTGCGCACCGGCCTCACCGAGGCGGTGCGCGAGTTCTGCGAGTTCCGCAATCTGATCCCGCGGGGCGTGAAGCTGGCGCCGGACGACGTCTGGGAACGGGTCAGCTATGTCGTCTCCTGCAAGATGCAGGACCCCCAGTTTGCCGGCCAGACCAAGGAGCGGCTGTCGTCGCGCGAGGCTGCGCCCTTCGTTGCCGGCGTCGTGAAGGACAGCTTCAGTCTGTGGCTGAACCGCCATTCGGTGATCGGCGAGCGCATTGCGGAACTCGCGATCCAGAGTGCCCAGCGGCGGCAGCGGGCGGGCCGCAAGGTCGTGCGCAAGAAGCTCACCCAGGGGCCGACGCTTCCGGGAAAGCTGGCCGACTGCGCCAGCCAGGATCTCTCGCGTACCGAGCTGTTCCTGGTCGAGGGCGATTCCGCCGGCGGTTCCGCGAAGCAGGCCCGCGATCGGGAGTTCCAGGCGATCATGCCGCTCAGGGGCAAGATCCTGAACGCCTGGGAAGTGGACCCCGACCAGGTGCTGGGGTCGCAGGAAATCCACGACATCAGCGTTGCGGTCGGCGTGGACCCCGGCAGCGCCGACCTCGACGGCCTGCGCTACGGCAAGATCTGCATCCTCGCCGACGCCGACTCGGACGGCGCGCACATCGCGACGCTGCTCTGCGCGCTGTTCATGCGCCATTTCCGGCCGCTGGTCGAGCGGGGGCACGTGTATGTGGCGATGCCGCCGCTGTTTCGGGTGGACATCGGCAAGGAGGTTCTCTACGCGCTGGACGATGCCGAGCGCGAGGGCATCCTCGACCGGATTGCCGCGGAAGGGCGTCGTGGCAAGGTGAGCGTCACCCGCTTCAAGGGCCTCGGCGAAATGAGCCCGCTGCAGTTGCGCGAGACCACGATGAACCCCGATACCCGGCGCCTGGTCCGTCTCACCGTCCAGCCGGACGACGACACCGGCGCCCTGCTGGACATGCTGCTGGCCAAGCGGCGCGCCGGGGACCGCAGGCAGTGGCTGGAGGGCAAGGGTCACCTCGCGGAGGTTTGAGGTTGGCGTCGGGGGCAGGGGAGCATGCTGCAGACCCGGTCGCGGGACGCCGTGAATACATCCCTGTAGGCTTGACGGCAGCATCCCTGCTGCCGACACCCGCGACCGGGTCTGCAGCATGCTCCCCTCATCGCCGGTGACGACCGCCGTCCTGTCGGCCGCGATGGTTCTGACCGATGCGTGGGATCGCGGCTGGAAGCCGCTGTTTCAAGCCGGTCCTACAAGGCGTTCCTACAGGGCTTCGCCCGTGCCTTCCAGCGCTAGATCCCGGCATCCCGGGGTTCGAGCAGCCGGCCGAGGGCCCAGGCGACGTGTTCGCGGACCAGTGCGGAGGGATGCTGTGCCCTTCCTTCGAGGGCGCTGATCGCTTCGGGGGTGGCCGGGCCGTTGCCCAGCGCAACCGCGATGTTGCGCAGCCAGTGCTCGTGGCCGATGCGGCGGATGGCCATGCCCTCGGTGCGGTCCAGGAAGGTGGCTTCGTCCCAGCCGAAGAGCTCCACCAGGGACGGCGCGTCCAGCCCGTGGCGGACCGCAAAGTCCGGCTCCACGCTGATCTGCGCGAACCGGTTCCACGGACAGACGAGCTGGCAGTCGTCGCAGCCGTAGATCCGGTTCCCGATCAGTGGACGCAGGTCCTCGGGGATCGGTCCCCGGTGCTCGATGGTCAGGTAGGAGATGCACCGGCGGGCATCCAGATCCCACGGCCCGCGGAAGGCCTGTGTCGGGCAGATCTCCAGGCAGGCGGTGCAGCTGCCGCAGTGGCCTTCGCCCTCCGGGTCGACTGGCAGCGGCAGGTCGGTGAAGAGTTCGCCAAGGAAGAACCACGACCCCGACTCGCGGGCGAGCAGGTTCGTGTTCTTGCCGATCCACCCGAGGCCGGCCTGCTCGGCCAGGGCCCTTTCCAGCACCGGTGCGCTGTCGGTGAAGGCCCGGTAGCCGAAGGGGCCGATTTCCCGCCCGATCCGGTCGGCCAGCCGCTGAATCCGCTTGCGCAGCAGTTTGTGATAGTCCCGCCCCAGCGCGTAGCGCGAGATGTAGGCCTGACCGGGATCCGCCAGCACGCCCTCCGGGTCGGCGGCGGACGGTGGCAGATAATCCATGCGCAGACTCACCACGCGCAGCGTGCCGGGGACCAGCGCTGCGGGCTCCCGGCGCAGATGCGCGTGCCGGGCCATCCAGTCCATCTCCCCGTGGGAACCGCGCTGCAGCCAGCGCTCGAGGTGGTCGGCGTGCACGCCGACGCTGGCCGGGCTGATTCCCACCGCCTGGAACCCGAGTTCCCGTCCCCAGCGGCGGATGCGTTCGGCCAGCGCGCGGCATTGGCTTTGCGACAGGGATTGCGGCACGATCTCGCAGAAGGCTCCTCGGGGTGCTGTAGACCATGGATGATGAACCGATGAACGTGCCCATTGCCAACCGCCTCTACGGAGAGGAAGGAATGCGCGAGCTGGACCGGCGGGCGATGGCCCTGCCGGGCCGCGGCGACGGCGCGCTGATGGAGCGGGCCGGCGAGGCCCTGCTGCAGGCGTTGACGGATGCCCACCCCGAGGCGCGCCGGGTCGGCGTGCTTTGCGGCCCCGGCAACAATGGCGGCGATGGCTTCGTGCTGGCGCGGCTGGCCGCGGCGGCGGGTCTGGAGGTGATCGTCCACGCCGGTGCGCCGGGCCCGCGCGGCGACTCGGACGGCGAGCGGGCCCGGCAGGCATGGATGGACACCGGGGGTGCGATCGAGTCACTGGAGGCCTTCGCGCCGGAAAGTGCCGGGGTCTGGGTTGACTGCCTGTTCGGCATCGGCCTGCGACGGCCGCTCGAGGGCGTCTACGCCGGGCTGATCGACCGCCTGAACGGCTCCGGACGGCCCGTACTCGCCGCGGACGTGCCTTCCGGCATCGCGATCGACACCGGCGCCGTCCTCGGCGTTGCGACGCGTGCGACCGTCACCGTGACGATGATCGCGGACAAGCTCGGGCTGCACACCGGTGCCGCGGTGGACCATTCGGGGCAGGTGCAGGTGGCGGGGCTCGGGCTGCCGCCCGACATCCACGCCGATGTCCCCTGGCTCGCCTCGCGCGCGGCTGCCGAAGAACTTCCGCGGCGGTTGCCGCTCCGGCGGCCGGGCATGCACAAGGGCGACTGCGGACACCTGCTGGTGGTCGGGGGTGCCCCGGGCTATTCCGGCGCGGCGCGGCTGGCTGCGGTCGCGGGGCTGCGTGCCGGGGCCGGCCGGGTGACGCTGGTCACCCATCCGGAGCACGCCGCCTTCGCAAACCTGGAGCGCCCGGAGCTGATGGTGCGCGCGGTCTCCTCGGCGCGTGACCTGCAGGCACTGATCTCCGGCGCCGATGCGGTGGCCGCAGGCCCGGGGCTCGGGCAGGAGGCGTGGGGCAGGGCGCTGTGGCAGGTGGTCGCGGACTGGTCCGGCCCGCTGGTGGCCGATGCCGACGCGCTGAACCTCCTCGCGCTCGCGCCGCGCCGACGTCCGGACTGGGTGCTGACGCCGCACCCGGGCGAGGCCGCGCGGCTGCTGGGGAGCAAGGCATCCGCAGTGAATGCCGATCGCCCGGGATCGCTGCGGAGCCTTGTGGACCGCTTCGGCGGTGTGGTGCTGCTGAAGGGGGCGGGCACGCTGGTCTCCGGGGGTCCGGGGGATCTGCCGGTCTGCATTACCGGGGGGCACCCGGGCATGGCGACCGCCGGCATGGGCGACGCGCTGACCGGCATCATCGGGGCGCTGCTGGCGCAGGGCATGGATGCAGGGCCCGCGGCGGCAACCGGTGCGGCCTGGCACGTCGCTGCTGCGCAGCTCGCCGCGCGGCGGCTCGAAGGTCAACGTGGCATGCTGGCGGGAGACGTGATCTCCGCGCTGCCGGCCAGCGCGGCCGGCGTTACCTGATGCCCGGCAACGGGCTTTTGCTGGCGGATGCGGAGGCCACGGAGCGTGCGGGTGCGCTGCTTGCGCGCTGTCCGGGGCTCGAGCGAGTCCGGCAGATCCATCTCCAGGGCGATCTCGGCGCCGGCAAGACGACGCTGGTGCGCGGCTTCCTTCGTGCGCTCGGTCACCAGGGCGCGGTGCGCAGTCCGACCTACACCCTGCTCGAGCCCTACGAGTTCGACGGGCTGACGGTGCTGCATTTCGACCTTTATCGCGTTGCCGATCCGGATGAGCTGGAGTACCTGGGCGTGCGTGAGCAGAGCGATGAGCGCACGCTCTGGCTGGTGGAATGGCCGGACCGCGGCACTGGCTGGCTTCCCGAGCCGGAACTCGTGGTGAACCTTGCGCAGCAGGGGGACGGCCGGTGCCTGCGGTGGTCGGGTCCGGAGGCGGATCGGATCGCCCGGGAGTTCGAGAACTTACAATGATTTAGACAAAGTCGTCGGTATCTCGCTCATAAAGCGGGAGTTTCCGGCTTGCATTTTCACGCGGAAGGTCCACAATGTAGTCAGAACCCCTGATCACAAAGGGATTGTCCGTGGCGAAAATGCACCAACCGGATCAGCGCCGGAGGCTGTTGCTGCGCGGGCTCGCGGGCCTCGGGCTGCTCGTGGCGCCGTTGCCGGGCTGGGCGCGTTCCGGGGTGCAGCGCCTGCGCATGTCCGTGGATGGCGACACCACCCGGCTGGTTTTCGACATGGACGGTCCCGCCGACCACACCATCTTCACCCTCGACGGTCCGGATCGGGTGGTCGTGGACCTCGCCGGTGCACGTGCACTCGATTCACTGGACGTGGCCTCGAACCCCCGGGCACTGGTCAAGGGGGTTCGTCACGCCCAGCGCAACGGTACCGACCTGCGCGTGGTGCTCGATCTGCGCGCGGCCAGCGAGCCGCACAGCTTCGTGCTGCTTCCGGCGCAGGGCTCCCCGCACCGGCTGGTGCTCGACCTCACCGAGCGCCCGCGTACGACGGCGGTGGCGCGCAACGCCCCGGAGGTGTCGCCGAATGGCGCTGCGCGTTCGACGGACCCACTGCGCGAGGTGGTGGTGGCGATCGATCCGGGGCATGGCGGGCACGATCCGGGGGCGATCGGGCCCGGCGGCACCCGGGAAAAGGACGTGGTGCTGCAGATCGCCCGGCGCCTCGCCGAGCGCGTCGAACGCGAGCCCGGCATGCGCCCGGTTCTGATCCGGACCGGCGACTACTTTCTTCCGTTGCGGGAACGGATCAACCGGGCGCGAGCCGCGGACGCGGATGTTTTCCTGTCGATACACGCGGACGCGATCCACGATCGCCGGGTGCAGGGCTCGTCAGTCTATATCCTCTCCGAGCGGGGAGCCTCGAGCGAGGCCGCGCGCTTTCTCGCGCAGCGCGAGAACAGCGCCGACCTGCGCCTCGGGGGCGTCCCGATCGAGCGAACGGACGATTCGCTGGCCGGTGTGCTGCTCGATCTTGCGCAAAGCGGCAGCCTGGAGGCGAGTCACTCGCTGGCCGCCCGCCTGATCTCCGAGATGCATCGCGTGGGCAAGGTGCGCAAGCCCGAGGTGGAGCGGGCCAACTTCGCGGTGCTGCGCTCGCCCGACGTGCCATCGGTGCTGATCGAGGCCGCCTTCATCTCGAACCCCTCGGAGGAGCGGAAGCTGCGCACCGCGAGTTTCCAGGGTTCGCTCGCAGACGCCATCCTCACTGGTCTGCGAGCCTATTTCGCGACCCACGCACCCCCCGGGACGATGATCGCCGAGGGGCGCAACGACCGGCACATCATCCGCCCCGGCGAGACCCTTTCGGTGATCGCCAATCGCTACCAGATGACGGTGGCCGAGCTGCAGGCGGTAAACGATCTTCCGAACGACCGGATCTTTGCCGGCCAGGTGCTGCAGATCCCGCTGCGTGGCGGCTGACCCCCGGCGCGGGACGGCGTCCGGCTTTCCACGGTCCCTGGTCGGGCCGGGCCGCTTCCTGCGGCCCGCGTTTCCGCGGTAACCTCTGCAGTTGCGGGAGGGCGCCTGAACGCGCGTCCCCGGATCCCTTTCCTGCGGACCTGCCGTGCCGATACACAAGCTTCCCCCACAGCTGATCAGTCAGATCGCCGCCGGCGAGGTGATCGAACGTCCCGCCTCGGTGGTCAAGGAACTGGTCGAGAACAGCATCGACGCCGGCGCGCGCAGGGTGCGCGTCGATCTGGAGCAGGGCGGGATCCGGCGGATCCGGGTCACCGACGACGGCGGCGGCATCCCCCGCGAGGAGCTGGCGCTTGCACTGTCGCGGCACGCGACCAGCAAGGTCGCGGAACTGGGTGACCTCGAGTCGCTGCGGACGCTGGGCTTCCGTGGCGAGGCCCTGCCGTCCGTCGCCTCGGTGGCGCGTCTCTTCCTGACCTCCACGCCGGCCGGTGCGCGCAGCGGCTGGCGCCTTGCCGGCGACGGGTCGGATGTCTTCACCGACGTCGAGCCTGCGGCGCACCCGCCGGGAACGACCGTCGAGGTCCGCGACCTGTTCTTCCGGGTGCCGGCACGGCGCAAATTCCTGCGTACGGAACGCACCGAGTACCTGCATTGCGAGGATGTGGTCCGTACGCACGCAGCGGTCCGGCCGGAGGTCGCTTTCGAGTTGCGGCACAACGGCCGCGCGGTCCTCGACCTGCCGGCCACGGGTGCCGACGGGGGCGCCGAAAGGGTGATGGCGCTGCTGGGCGGGGACTTCCCGGACCACGCCTTCGAGATCGAGCGGGAGGGCTCCGGGCTGAGGCTGCGGGGTTGGCTGGGCGCGCCGACCCGCGCGCGTTCGCAGCCCGACCAGCAGTTCTTCTTCGTCAACGGCCGGCCGGTGCGCGACCGGGTGCTGTCGGCCGCGGTCCGTCGGGCCTACCGGGACGTGCTCTACCACGGGCGGCACCCGGTCTTCGTGCTGTTCCTAGACCTCGATCCCGCGGGAGTCGATGTGAACGCCCATCCCGCGAAGAGCGAGGTGCGCTTTCGCGAGGGCCGCCTGGTGCACGACTTCATCTTCCAGACGCTGCACCGGGGGCTGGCAGGCGTGCGGCCGGCCAGTGGGGGTCCCGGAGGGGACGCCGTTCCAGCGGGTGAGCCGGGTCACCCGGCTTCGGCGGTACCGGCTTTCGCTACGGGGCCCCGGAGCGGCTCACCGTTGCCCGCGCGCGACACGCACTGGGAGCTGCCGTTGCCGCAGGTCGGCGAGCCCGGCCCGGAGCGCTCCGGATATGCCGCGGCTTCCGGTCCCGAGCTGTCTGCGCCGGGCGGGCGCGAACACGAGGGTGCCCCGCCCCTGGGCTTTGCGCTCGGGCAGGTCGCGGGCGCCTTCATCCTCGCGGAGAACGCGCGCGGCCTGGTCCTGGTCGACATGCACGCGGCACACGAGCGAGTGACCTACGAGCGCCTGAAACGCGAGTGGCGCGCGGCCCGCGTGACCCGCCAGCCGCTGCTGGTGCCGGAGACCCTCGCAGTCACCCGGGCCGAGGCCGATCTGGTCGAGTCTTCGGCCGATCTGCTCCGGGACCTCGGGTTCGAACTGGACCGGAGCGGCCCCGAGGCCGTGAGGCTGCGTGCAGCGCCAGCGCTGCTGCAGGGTCGGGATCTCTGCGGGCTCGTGCAGGACCTCCTCGCCGACTTGCGCAATCTTGGACACGCGGACCGCGCGGAAGCCGCGCTCGACGCGGTATTGAGCAGCATGGCCTGTCACGGCTCGGTCCGTGCCGGACGGCGCCTGAGCCTTCCGGAGATGAACCGGCTGCTGCGGGACATGGAAGAGACCGAGAACAGCGGCCAGTGCAATCACGGCAGGCCGACCTACGTCGAGCTTGACCACCAGGCCCTCGACCGCCTCTTCCTGCGCGGGAGATGAGCCGTTGACGCAGCCGGTGATTCTGCTGATGGGCCCGACGGCCACCGGCAAGACTTCGCTGGCCCTGGAAGTCGGGGAACGGATCGGTGCCGAGATCGTCAGTGTCGACTCGGCGCTGGTCTATCGGGGCATGGACATCGGCACGGCCAAGCCGAGCCGAGCCGAGCGCGCGCGCATACCGCACCACCTGATCGACATCCGCGAACCCGAGGAGACCTGGTCGGCCGCCGACTTTGCCGATCACGCGCGGCGTCTGATCGGCGAGATCCGCGGACGCGGCCGTGTTCCGCTGCTGGTCGGCGGGACCATGCTCTACTTTCGTGCGCTGATCGACGGCCTGGACCGGATGCCGGCGGTGGACCCGGAGGTCCGTTCGGCGCTGCGCGCGAGGGTCGCGCAGGTGGGGGCTGCCGCGCTGCATGCGGAGCTGCGCGCGGTGGATCCGGTCGCGGCCCGGCGCATTCACCCCAACGACCCGCAGCGGATCCTGCGCGCGCTGGAGATCCACCGAAGCACCGGCCGGCCGCTCTCGGCCTTCCAGTCCGGAAGTGTCCGCGGCCTGCCCGATGACTGGCGGTGCCTGGCCCTGATCCCCGAAGACCGGGCCCTTCTGCGCGAGCGCATTGCGCAGCGCTTCGATGCGATGATGGCCGCCGGTTTCGAGAGGGAATTGCGCGAGCTGATGGCGCGTCCCTCTCTGACTGCGGGCCACGCGTCGCAGCGTGCAGTCGGTTACCGCCAGGGCTGGCAGTGGCTGCAGGGGGACATCGGCCGCGAGACCTTCCGGCAGCGTGCGATCACCGCGACGCGCCAACTCGCGAAGCGCCAGCTGACCTGGCTGCGCGGGATGGGAGGCCTGGAGTTGATCGCTGCGGAGTCTGCAACGCCGGAGGACCTGCTGCGGCGGCTTCCGCCGGAGGTCCGTCGATGTTGATGCGGTAACTTGGTGCAGTGCCAGATGGGCACTATGCTATCTTTTTCACAGAAAGTCCCCGATAACCTGGGCTGCACGAAGCGGGCCCGATAACCATAAACCAAAAGGACACCGACCATGGCAAAAGGGCAGATGCTACAAGAACCCTTTCTCAACGCATTGCGCCGGGATCGCATCCCGGTGTCCGTGTATCTGGTCAACGGCATCAAGCTGCAGGGGCAGATCGAGTCCTTCGACCAGTTCGTGGTGCTGCTCAAGAGCGCGGTGTCGCAGATGGTATACAAGCACGCAATCTCCACGATCGTGCCTTCGCGGCAGGTGCGCCTGCAGCTCGAGGGCGAAGAGCAGGTCGCGCAGGAGGGTCAATCCTGAAGGCATGCCGGATGTGAACACCCTTGTTTGAGCGCCCCGAGAGCGGCAACCGGGCAATCCTGGTGGCGCTGGGGATCGGCGAGGTCGCCGATCTCGAGGCACAGATCGAAGAGTTCCGGGACCTCGCGGAATCCGCCGGGGCGCAGGTGCTGGACGTCATCTCCGGCACGCGTCGTCAGCCTGATCCGCGCTTTTACGCGGGCTCCGGGAAGGCCGACGAGGTCGCGGCCGCGGTGGAGGCAACGGACGCGGATCTCGTTGTCTTCAACCATCCGCTGTCGCCGAGCCAGGAGCGTAATCTCGAACGCCACCTGCGTTGCCGCGTGCTTGACCGTTCCGGCCTGATCCTCGACATCTTTGCCCAGCGGGCCCGCACGCACGAGGGCAAGCTGCAGGTCGAGCTGGCCCAGCTCCGGCACATGTCCACTCGCCTCGTGCGTGGCTGGACCCACCTCGAGCGCCAGAAGGGCGGCATCGGGCTGCGCGGTCCGGGCGAGACCCAGCTCGAGACCGACCGGCGCCTGCTGGCCGCGCGCATCAAGCACATCGAGAGGCGGCTGGACAAGGTGCGGCGCGCGCGCGAGCAGGGCCGCCAGGCGCGGCGGCGCAACGAGACACCAACGGTCGCGCTGGTGGGGTACACCAACGCCGGCAAGTCCACGCTGTTCAACCGCCTGACCGAGGCGCGGGTGTACGCGGCCGACCAGCTCTTTGCGACGCTGGACCCGACACTGCGGCGCGTCAATCTCGCGCCGCACCGCTCACTGATCCTGGCGGACACCGTTGGATTCATCCGCGACCTGCCGCACGAGCTGATCGCTGCGTTCAAGGCCACGCTGACCGAGACGCGGGAGGCGGCACTGCTGCTGCACGTGATCGATGCCGCCGACCCGGAGCGCGACGCCCATATCGCACAGGTGGAGTCGGTACTGGACGAGATCGGGGCGGCGGAGGTGCCGGTCTGGCGCATCTACAACAAGATCGACTGCCTGCCCGAGGCGGAAGCCGGGGAACCCGGCCGATTCGGCGGCGATGCGGTCTGGCTGTCGGCAGCGACGGGCGAGGGCGTGGATGAACTCCAGCAACGCCTCGCACGCCACTTCACCGAATCGATGTTCACCGGATGGGTCCAGGTCCCCGCGTCGGCCGGGCGGCTGCGCAGCCGGCTCTTCGCGGAGCGGGCGGTCGAGGCGGAACAGACCGCATCCGGGGGCGCGATGCTCCTGCGCCTGAACCTTCCCGAGCGGCGGCTGCAGGCCCTGCTGCGCGAGGCCGGACTGGACGAGGATCCCGAGACGCTGCGGGCCGCCGCAGGAGGCCAGTCCCCCGGGTGATCCTTCTCAGCGCCCGATCATCGGCGAGAGGGTGCGCCTCCTCCGGGGGCGCCGGGCCGCCGGAGTGACGTAAAACCCGTCACGCGGTAAACTGTTCGGTCATCTTCAACACAGCTATGCGAAAGTGGCGGAACTGGTAGACGCGCTGGATTTAGGTTCCAGTGGGGAAACCCGTGAGAGTTCGAGTCTCTCCTTTCGCACCATTCCGTCCATCTGGCCACACGTACGAAGGTGCCGGTCGCGCGGACTTCCCTGCTGAATCCAAGTTCTTACACGAGGCCATCTGATGCAAGTTTCTGTCGAATCCACCGGCGCCCTGGACCGCAGGATGACGGTGCAGTTACCGCCCGACCGGGTCGACCCGGAAGTGGAGAAGCGTCTGCGGGCGTTGAGCCGGCGCGTTCGGATCGACGGTTTCCGTCCTGGCAAGGTGCCGATGAAGATCGTGCAGCAGCGTTACGGAGCCGGTGTGTTCCAGGAAGTGCTGGGCGAGGTCCTGCAGGAGAGCTTCCGCGAGGCGATCGAGCAGGAGGGTCTGATGCCGGCGGGTGGACCGCAAATCGAGCCGAAGACAATGGAGCCGGGGAAGCCGATCGAGTACGTCGCTTCCTTCCAGGTGTATCCGGAGGTTGCGGTGGCGGATCTGTCCGACGTGACGATCGAGCGCCCCGTCGCCGAGATCGATGCCGCGGACGTGGACAAGGTGATCGATTCCCTGCGCCGACAACAGCAGGAATGGGTCGAGGTGCAGCGCCCCGCCGCCGAAGGCGACCGCGTGACGCTGGATTTCACCGGTACCCTGAACGGTGAACCCTTCGAGGGCGGACAGGCCGAGGGCTTCGCGGTCGAGATCGGCGCCGGGCGGCTGCTGAAGGACTTCGAGTCACAGCTGGTCGGCGTCGAGCCGGGTGCGGAAAAGGACATCGAGGTGACCTTTCCGGAGGACTACCCTGCAGAGAACCTGAAGGGGCAGAACGTGCAGTTCGCGCTGAAGGTGCACAAGGTCGAAGAGCCGCGCCTGCCCGACGTCGGCGAGGATTTCGCGCGGGCCTTCGGTATTGCCGACGGGGATGTCGAGAAGCTGCGTGCGGAAGTCCGCGCCAACATGGGCCGGGAACTTGCCCAGAAGATCAAGGGTCAGGTCAAGCAGCAGGCGATGGACGCGCTGGTCGAGAAGCACGGCTTCGATCTCCCCGAGAGTCTGGTGAAGCAGGAAATCGACCGGCTCCGTGCCGAGACGGAGCAGCGCTTCGGCGGTGCGAGCCAGTCGCAGCCGCTGCCGGATTCCCTGTTCGAGGAAGAGGCCCGGCGCCGCGTCCGGCTCGGGCTGGTGATTCGCGCGATCCTCGAAGCGGAGAAGATCGAGCTCGATCGGCAGCGGCTCGAGTCGGAACTCGAGACCATCGCCCAGACCTACGAACAGCCCGAAGAGGTGAAGCGGCACTACCGGTCCCAGCCGCAGGCGATGGCCGGTCTGGAATCGCTGGTGCTCGAGGACCAGGTGGTGGACTGGGTGCTCGAGCAAGGGCAGGTCACGGACAAGCCCAGCAGCTTCGATGCGCTGATGAATCCCAACAAGGAGACGAACCAATGACGCAACCGCCGGCTGGTACCGGGGCTCAGCACACGCAGGCTTTGAACCTCGTGCCCATGGTCGTTGAACAGACCTCGCGCGGGGAGCGGGCCTACGACATCTACTCCCGTCTCCTGAAGGACCGCGTGGTCTTCTGCGTGGGCCCCGTCGAGGACTACATGGCCAACGTGATCGTGGCCCAGCTGCTGTTCCTTGAGTCGGAGAATCCGGACAAGGAAATCAACCTGTACATCAACTCTCCCGGCGGCGCGGTGACCGCCGGCATGGCGATCTACGACACCATGCAATTCATCAAGCCCGATGTCAGCACGCTCTGCGTGGGTCAGGCGGCGAGCATGGGTGCAGTGCTGCTCGCCGGCGGCGCGCCCGGCAAGCGCTACTGTCTGCGCCACTCCCGGGTGATGATCCACCAGCCGCTGGGCGGTTACCACGGCCAGGCCAGCGACATCGACATTCATGCCCGCGAGATCCTGAAAATCCGCGAGGAACTGAACCAGATCCTGGCCCGGCACTCCGGCCAGTCGGTCGAGACCATTCGGGCCGATACCGAGCGCGACCGGTTCATGACCGCACCGGAGGCGACCGAATACGGGCTGATCGACCATGTCCTGGAACAGCGCGAGGCAAAACCACAAAAATGACGTGTTCAACCCGACGGGTTGGCCGCTCGCTTGCATCGGGGTGGTAAACGGGGCATGTTGAACCTGCAAGTTTTGCATACCGAGGCAAACGGATGAGCGACGAAAAATCCCCTCGCAACGACGGCAAGCTGCTGTACTGCTCCTTCTGCGGCAAGAGTCAGCACGAGGTGCGGAAACTCATTGCCGGACCTTCCGTGTTCATCTGCGATGAGTGCGTGGAGCTCTGCAACGACATCATCCGCGAGGAGATGCAGGAGGCGGGTCACACCGAGCGCGACTCGCTGCCCAAACCCCGGGAGATCCGGGGCATCCTCGATGAGTACGTGATCGGCCAGGATTCCGCGAAGAAGATCCTGTCCGTCGCCGTGTACAACCACTACAAGCGCCTGGAGGCGAAGTCCGGGAAGGACGATGTCGAGCTGTCGAAGTCCAACATCCTGCTGATCGGTCCGACCGGTTCCGGCAAGACGCTGCTCGCCGAGACGCTGGCGCGGGTGCTGAACGTGCCGTTCACGATCGCCGATGCCACCACGCTGACCGAGGCGGGCTACGTGGGCGAGGACGTCGAGAACATCATCCAGAAGCTGCTGCAGAAGAGCGACTACGACGTCGAAAAGGCCGAGACCGGGATCGTCTACATCGACGAGATCGACAAGATCTCGCGCAAGTCGGACAACCCGTCGATCACCCGCGACGTGTCGGGCGAGGGCGTGCAGCAGGCGCTGCTGAAGCTGATCGAGGGCACCACGGCGTCGGTCCCGCCCCAGGGTGGGCGCAAGCACCCGCAGCAGGAGTTCCTGCAGGTCGACACCCGAAACATCCTGTTCATTTGCGGCGGCGCCTTCTCGGGCCTGGAGAAGGTGATCCAGCAGCGATCGGAGAAGGGCGGGATCGGCTTTTCCGCGAAGCTGCGGGCGCAGGACAAGGACCTCTCCGGCATCGGCTGGCTGAGCCGGCTGGAGTCCGAGGATCTTGTGCGCTACGGCCTGATCCCCGAGTTCGTCGGCCGCATGCCGGTGCAGGCGACGCTGGCGGAGCTGGACGAGGACGCGCTGATCACGATCCTGACCCAGCCCCGCAACGCCCTGGTCAAGCAGTACGCGCGGCTGTTCGAAATGGAAGGCGTTGAACTCGAGTTCCGCGAGGACGCGCTCGGCGCGATCGCGCGCAAGGCGATGGCCCGGAAGACCGGCGCCCGGGGCCTGCGCTCGATCATGGAGAACATCCTGCTCGACACCATGTACGAACTGCCGTCGATGGAGAACGTCAGCAAGGTGGTGATCGACGAGGCGGTGATCCGCGGCGATGCCGACCCCTATCTCATTTACGAAAACGCCAATTTCGCAAAGCAGGCGGCCTCGGATTCCTGAGGGGCGGGCCCGGCGCCGCCCCCACCCCAACCCTCCCCCACAGGTGGGGGAGGGAGCTTGTTTCGTCGGGGGTGGCTTAGTGCCATGGGAGTTAGCGGCAGAACATGGGTGATGAGCAGGAAAGGTATTGATTTCGTCCGTGCGGGTCGGACTGTTCTCGCTGGCCCCGGTCTGGCCTGAGCGCCCGCTCATCGCACGCTGCGCATTGGGGCCGCGTTCCGCTCGCACAGGCGGGTCGGATCGACCGGCGTTTCCAGGCGACCGGGTGTGTCCCGCGCCGGGCCGAACATTCATGCCGGCTGCCGGTCCATTCAAGAGAAAGAATTTGTGACCGCCCGGGAATATCCCCGGCACCCACTGTGCCCGTCCTTGAAAACGGCGCGGCCGTCCCAAGACTTCCCCATTCAATGACAGCCGACCCTCGAGGGTATCCCATGACCAAGAAGAGCAGCCCCTCCCAGAACGACGTGGAATCGCCGGTGAAGCGGGTTTCCGTGCTGCCGCTGCGCGATGTCGTCGTGTATCCGCACATGGTGATCCCGCTCTTCGTCGGCCGCGAGAAGTCGATCCGCGCGCTGGATTCGGCGATGTCGGACAACAAGCAGGTCCTGCTCGTCGCCCAGAAGAGCGCGGAGATCGACGAGCCGGCCGCGAAGGACCTGCACGACATCGGTACCCTGGGCAACATCCTTCAGTTGCTGCGCCTGCCCGACGGCACCATCAAGGTGCTGGTTGAAGGCGCGCAGCGCGCCCGGGTGATGGACCTTGGCGAGGAGGGCGACCACTTCGCTGCCCAGATCCGCCTGGTCGAGGAAGAGCAGGGTGCCGAGGAACGCGAGATGGAGGTCCTCTCGCGCTCGGCCCTGAACCTCTTCGAGCAGTACATCAAGCTGAACAAGAAGGTCCCGCCGGAGATTCTGACGTCGCTCGCCGGCATCGACGATGCCTCCCGGCTCGCGGACACCATCGCTGCGCACATGTCGCTGAAGCTGGACGAGAAGCAGAAGGTTCTCGAGATCGACAGCGTGAAGGACCGTCTCGAGCACCTGATCGCGCAGATCGAGGGCGAGATGGACGTGTTGCAGATCGAGAAGCGCATCCGCGGCCGCGTGAAGCAGCAGATGGAAAAGTCGCAGCGCGAGTACTACCTGAACGAACAGATGAAGGCGATCCAGAAGGAGCTGGGCGACCTTGAGGACGCGCCGAACGAGGCCGAGGAACTGGCGCGCAAGATCGAGAAGGCCGGGATGCCGAAGGAGGCCAAGAAGAAGGCGACGGCCGAGCTGAACAAGCTCAAGATGATGTCGCCGATGTCGGCCGAGGCCACGGTCGTGCGCAGCTACATCGACTGGCTGGTCAACGTCCCCTGGAAGAAGCGGACCAAGGTCAGCCAGGACCTCGGGGCGGCGGAGAAGGTGCTGAACGAGGACCACTACGGGCTCGAGGAAGTGAAGGAGCGCATCCTGGAATACCTCGCGGTGCAGTCCCGGGTGCGCAAGATGAAGGGACCGATCCTGTGCCTCGTGGGCCCTCCGGGCGTCGGCAAGACCTCGCTGGGCCAGTCGATCGCGCGCGCAACGAACCGGAAGTTCTCCCGGATGGCGCTGGGCGGCGTGCGCGACGAGGCGGAGATCCGTGGCCACCGCCGGACCTACATCGGTTCGCTGCCGGGCAAGATCGTGCAGAACCTGTCCAAGGTGGGCGTGCGCAACCCGCTGTTCCTGCTCGACGAGATCGACAAGATGGCGATGGATTTCCGCGGCGATCCGGCGTCCGCGCTGCTGGAGGTGCTGGACCCGGAGCAGAACCACACCTTCAGCGACCATTACCTGGAGGTCGACTTCGACCTGTCGGACACGCTGTTCGTCTGCACCGCCAACAGCATGAACATCCCCGGCCCGCTGCTGGACCGGATGGAGGTCATTCGCCTGTCCGGCTATACCGAGGACGAGAAGGTCAACATTGCGCGCAATTATCTGATCGGCAAGCAGATCAAGGCGAATGGCCTGTCCGACGAGGAGATCCAGATCGGCGACCCCGCGGTGCGCGACATCGTGCGCTACTACACCCGTGAGGCGGGCGTGCGCGCGCTGGAGCGGGAGATCGCGAAGATCTGCCGGAAGGTCGTGAAGCAGCGCCTGCTCGGCAAGGACAAGGCGAAGACCACCCAGGTCACGCCGAAGACGCTGCAGCGCTACCTCGGGGTCCGCCGCTTCCGCTTCGGACTCGCGGAGGAGAACGATCAGATCGGACAGGTGACCGGCCTGGCGTGGACCGAAGTCGGCGGCGAGCTGCTGACCATCGAGTCCTCGGTGGTGCCCGGCAAGGGCAAGACCCTGCAGACCGGCAAGCTCGGCGACGTGATGCAGGAGTCGATCCACGCCGCCCTCACCGTCGTGCGCAGCCGCGCGGACGCGCTCGGAGTGCCGGAGAACTTCCACGAGAAGTCCGACCTGCACATCCACGTGCCCGAGGGCGCGACGCCGAAGGATGGTCCCAGTGCCGGTATCGGCATGTGCACCGCGATCGTGTCGGCGCTCACCGGCATCCCGGTTCGCGCCGACGTGGCGATGACCGGCGAGATCACCCTGCGGGGCCAGGTCCTGCCGATCGGAGGGTTGAAGGAGAAGCTCCTGGCGGCGCACCGGGGCGGTATCCGGATCGTGCTCATCCCGGAGGAGAACGAAAAGGATCTGGTCGATATTCCCAAGAATATCAAGGCCAAGCTGGATATCCGTCCGGTGCGCTGGATCGACGAGGTGCTGTCGGTGGCGCTTACCCACATGCCCGAGGCGGTGAACAGCGAACCCTCGCCGAAGGTGCCCGAGGTGACCAAGCGCGGCGGCGAGCCCCGGCGCAGGAACGTGCGGCACCACTGAAAGACGTGGCAAGGCGTGTAAATTCCGGCCGCAGACGTCTATGATTCGTTTGCGGCCGGTTTTTTTGCGCCCAAGGGTATTCGTGGCGCTGTCCACAGCCGAGCACGCAATACAAGAAGAGGGTAGCAACGACACAATGCTCCCGGGCGGCATCAGGTGGGTTCTGCCGTCCCTGTCCTGACGGGCCGTCGTCTGCTTCCGAACACAACACGCATAAAAAGGAATCCTGCGCATGAACAAGTCCGAACTGATCGAAGCCATTGCTGAAGAAGCCGATGTACCCAAGGCCCAGGCCGGCCGGGTACTTGATGCCCTGACCAGCGTCGTGGGGGGGGCCCTCGCGGAGGGCGAACAGGTGTCCATGGTGGGTTTTGGCACCTTCATGGTGCGCGAGCGCCCGGCGCGGAGCGGCCGCAACCCGCGAACGGGCGAAAGCATCCAGATTGCCGCGTCGAAGACGCCGTCGTTCAAGGCTGGCAAAGCCCTGAAGGATCGCGTAAACTAGCGGGCTTTCCCAGGTTGCGCAGCCAAAGTTTGCTCGACTCGGGGTTGCCCGACCCAGGGGTGCTTAGCTCAGCTGGTAGAGCGTCGCCCTTACAAGGCGAATGTCGGCGGTTCGATCCCGTCAGCACCCACCAGAGAGAATTCTTGCAGATTCGGAGCGGTAGTTCAGTTGGTTAGAATACCGGCCTGTCACGCCGGGGGTCGCGGGTTCGAGTCCCGTCCGCTCCGCCACCTCACACGCAAAGGCACCCTTCGGGGTGCCTTTTTGCTGACCGGGTGGGGGTCTTTCACGAATCCCTCGCCCGGCCGGTTTCATCGGAGGTTCAGAATTCATGGCCTATCCTGAGGTCCAACGAAGTTGAGGTCCGGTACAAGACCACGACGCTGCAACGAGGTGAGGAAATGAATGTGATCAAGGCAGTCGCGATGGCGGTTCTGGCACTGAGCCTCGGGGCCTGTGCAACTCAGCCGACGCAGGAGCAGACCGGTGCGGCGATCGGCGGCGTGCTCGGCGGATTGCTTGGCACCCAGGTGGGTGGCGGCAGGGGGCAGACCGCGGCGATCATCGCGGGGACCCTGGCCGGCGCTGCGATCGGTGGGTCGGTCGGCCGCAGCATGGACGAGACCGACCGGCTACGGGTACAGCGCACGCTGGAGACCGCACCGGACAACCGCACCGTCGCCTGGAACAACCCCAACACCGGAGTCCAGTACCAGGCCACACCCACCCGGACCTTCCAGTCGTCGGGGCAGGATTGCCGCGAATACCGGATCCACGGCGAGATCGACGGTCAGCCGGAAACCATCGTCGGCACGGCCTGCCGCGACGCGCAGGGCCGCTGGGTCAACCAGTAGACACCTTCCGCCGGCGGGACAGCACCTTGCCGGGTGGCCGACGCCATCGATCCGGATGGCGACCCGCTTTCAACGTGCGTGCCGCGCGAACGGTTCCTCGGCCCGGACCAGCGAACGGCGGGTCGGGATCCGGTCGCGCGTGGGGACGACTCGGCTCATGAAGGAATTCCGGCTGCGACTCTCGATATCCCCCGCCGAGCTTCTGCTTTACTACCGCGGGGAGGCCAGCGTCTTGCTGGCAACCGCCCGCGACGGTACCAGTGTCCAGATGCCGGCGCGACTGCTACGGCCGCACGTGACTACAAAGGGGGTCAACGGAGCGTTCCTGTTGCGTTGCGACGAGCGCAACCGCTTCCTGAGCCTGGAACGGATAGGCGACTGACTCGGGCGCTTCAGGCGTCCTGCTTCAGGCATCCCAGGGCAGGCGTGCCAGGTCTGCGCGGGTGTAGAAGTGTTCGTGCCGCATGAAGCCGGCAACGATCCCGTCCTTCAACTCGGTGATGCGCCCGGTCTCGTCGCGTTCTATCACCCAGTGGTCCGGAAGATTTTCGAGCAGATGCACCGAGGCCAGCTTTCCGTCTTCGTTCACCGACAGGTGTACCTCGTGGGTCTCGAGATCGCGGAAGGCCGGCAGGAAACCCAGCAGCGCGGCGCCCGCCGTCATTTCGGGGATTTCGTGATACGCGGGTAGGGTCGAGACGGCGGCGGGCAGTTCGCGTTCTTCCATGGTTCCTCTCCATGTCAGCTGGGCTGTCTGGGCTATGGAGGGCTTGGCGGCGCGGTCCGGGCAAACTTGAGTCGCAGGATGCCTCCCCGAACGCGGCACACGGGGCGCCGGCCTCCGGCAGTCCGGCCGTCCAAATGCAGGCCGACGCGGCAAGGTCTTGCCGCCGCCGACGGAA
>Ga0207421_10002827_pt1 | contig 21170 bp, 19 predicted proteins | sample SodLakKL_010_SED_4_FD_187542 | JGI IMG/M metagenome (GOLD analysis project Ga0207421, IMG submission 187542) | Alkaline sediment microbial communities from Lake Tanatar, Kulunda Steppe, Russia - 8KL_010_SED (SPAdes) (version 2) | ecosystem: Environmental > Aquatic > Non-marine Saline and...
TTGTTGCTCACGATGATTTCACCTCTGTCATTGGTATCGACAAGATCTTTGACGAAATCGCTTTTGGGAACATTGCCGATTTCCACCAGCAAACCGTCCGCCTCAAGGGATTCGATGGTGTCATTCACCTTGTCACGGTACGTCACACCGGTCATTCGCTCTTCGCCCTCAACGCTCAACAACTGACTTTCAAGATGCACCGTCAACTTGTCTACTTTATCGAGTTTGTCGAGAAGCACCTGATCGGCACGCCATTGACTCCGGTGCACTACGGTTATCTTCTTGGCCCAGGGGACAAGGTCGAGCACACCTTCCGCCGCGCTGTTTCCACCGCCGGCTACAACAACGTGCTTATCCTTGAAGAACGGTGCATCGCAGGTGGCGCAATAGGTCACCCCTTTGTTCGCAAATGTGTCTTCACCGGGTATGCCGAGTTTTTTCGGCGTTCCACCCGTCGCAATGAGCGCGGTACGGGTCGCAATGCTTCTACCATCGGAGGTGGTGATGATGAAGTCCGGATTCCGATGGACGATTGTCTTCACTTTTACATTGTTCAGTATCGGAATTTCCAGTTTGGTTACGTGCTCAAAGAAAGCATCCGACAACTTGGGTCCTTCAATGAGGCTGAAACCAAGATAGTTATCCACATCGGTCGTATTATGAAGCTGACCACCGACCTCATCGGCCACAATAGCCGCTTCTAGTCCTTTTCTTTTTGCATACAGTGCTGCGTTCAGACCGGCGGGACCGCCACCGATCACAAGAAAATCCCATTTCTCAACCGTGTCGAAGCGAGTGGATTCACTGGGTTTTTCTACGTTGAAATCAAACACGGGTTTCCTCCTTTTCAGTCAAAAAATCTCTTCACCGGGCAATGGTGCAAAAGATGAGTTGAATATTTGATCATTTATATGATTCGAATACCAACTATATTATAACGGGACTATCCACAACGTTCAAACGTTATGCTTGAACCCGATGATGTGGGTCTTCGTATATCCCGAAAGCCAACCCTTCACCGTTTCAGGATACGAACGGTCCATTCTATGTTAGGATATAATTTATAAAGGAATAGCGTAGGTGATGGTATGCAATATGACATTTTCAAAAAGGAACTTATGGCCTGCAGGGTATGCCGGGAACGTTTTGGCCATGAACCCAGGCCTATCGTTCACGGCTCACATAAAGCACCGATCGTGCAAATATCGCAGGCACCCTCCATTCACGTCCACAATACGGGACTTCCCTTCAACGATAAAAGCGGTAAGAAGCTGCGCCATGAATGGTACGAAATAAGCCGGGAGACATTTTATGACCCACACATGTTCTATATCACTTCCGTTGGAAAATGCTATCCGGGTAAAAATAAAAGCGGAGGCGACAAGAAACCGCCCAAAATTTGCGCACAACTCTGGCTTGAAAAGGAACTCGACCTGCTGCAAAACGACCTTTATGTCATTATCGGAAAAAGCGCAAGCGAATATTTTTTCGGCGACATTCCTTTAAAGGACCTGATCATGAAAGACCACACCATCCGCGGCAAACCCGCAGTGGTTCTTCCCCATCCCTCACCACTCAATGTCAAGATGTTCAAAGACAATCCCGACTTCTTCTCAAAACGCTTTCCGCAAATAAGGAAACGGGTTCATGATGTACTGATAAACCATACAAAGCGTTGACTCATCTGAAATGTCCCTAAAATTATTTTAGGGCATTTTCTTTTGGCACAATATTCAAGAATCATCCGATAAAAGATCAACTGATTCGGCGGGGACATTTGCCCAGTTTTGCGATGATTATTGGTTCGCTCTGGATTTGAGCGCATCCGCATGCTCTTTGAGAATGGAAGCGGAATGCCTGAGCTTCTTCTTTTCATCCTCACTCAGTCTCATGGTGACGATATGATGAATGCCGTCCTTGTTGATCACAGCCGGCAAGCCGATGTAGATGTGCTCGCAGTCATACTCCCCCTGATTAAGGACCGACAAGGGAAGAATCCGGTTTTCGTTATTGAAAATCGCCGCCGTGATACGGACAAGCGCCATGCCGATTCCGTAATATGTGGAGTCCTTCCGTTTGATGATTTCACCGGCCGCTTCCCGTACTTTGTTCGTTATGCGTTCAAGGTCATCATGCTCGATTCCGGAAAGGGAATCAATCACATCGTTGATCGGTTTGGCGCCCACATAAGCATTCGACCAGCAGACAAATTCGCTATCGCCATGCTCTCCGAGAATATAGGCGTGAATGTTTCTGACATCGATGTTTACGAGTTTTGATACCTCATAACGCAACCGTGCGGTGTCCAGTGACGTGCCACTTCCAATGATCTTGCTTTTGTCGAGAGCGGACGCCTCATAAACCACCTGGGCCATAATGTCCACAGGATTCGAGGCAACCATGATGATGCCATCAAATCCGGAATCCATGATTTGCTTGGTGACGGCTCTCATGATGGACGCGTTACGTGAAAGCAAGTCAAGCCGGGATTCTCCGGGCTTTTGGTTCACTCCGGCGGTAATCACAACCAAAGGCGCATCGCCGCAGTCATCGTAATCCCCCGAACGGATAATCATTTTCCTTGGCGCGAAGGCGAGGCCGTGATTAAGATCCATCGCTTCGCCTTCGGCTTTTTCTTTGTTCACATCTATAAGCACAATCTCCTCGACCGTACCCTGATTGATAAGGGCATACGCATAGGACATGCCTACCATGCCTGTACCCACGATAACAACTTTGCTATTCATGAAATGTCACTCCTTTTCAAGCTTTTTCTTATTCTTATCGTTCCTGGAAAACAAAACCCGGAAGTCATCCTTCCGGGTTCATCATATCATTAATTCTGACAATCATTCGTCCAAAAACTCGTCAACGTCTTCCGGAGCGGATACTACATAAATTTCCTCGTCATGCTCAAAAACGGCGAAAACAGGTTCTTCATCCTCAAGAATGAGCCATACCCACTCATCGACTTCTTCGACTGTGAAATCTGTTTCACTGTCGATATTGATCAATGCATCGTCGGATGAAGTGAACACATAGCCGTCTTTTTCAAGTCGCTCATCCATAACGCTGACATAACGTTCAGGAATCAGATCAACAGCTTCATTCGTATCGATTGAATAGTCAATGTCAAAAGAGAGTCGTACGCCGACGCCAGTACGGTAATAGACGGTGGAGACATCGTAGCTGCGCTCAATGGGAACGTCGCTAAGAAGATACCAGTCGTCGCCTTGACTTTCAAGTTCATATTCGGTGCCGTTGACCACGACATCCTCAATGACTTGTTCGTCCGCATCGCTTGTAATCTTGAGTAAGATGGATCGTTCCGGTATGTTGACCGCAAAATCTTCTAACTCGATCGATTCCGCACGTTCGATTTCCTCGCGGATGAGATCGCATCCCGCAAGCGCGAAAACGAAAAAGGATAATGCCACTACACTTATGATTTTTTTCATGATAAACACCTCTGATTTCATCATAACATGCTCACCATCGATATAAAAAAGATACAACCCAAAAACTCGGTCCTTCAATCTACAACAACATGAAAACCCCGGAACCATACCATTTCAGATGGTCGGTTCCGGGGTCATATGTGACAAGAAGCGATTACTGGTTGGCTTCCTGGGTTTCTTTGATGACGGTATCAATCATGTGATCCGGCACTTCCTGGTAGCGCAGGAAGGAACGGCGGAATGAGCCGCTTCCTTGCGTGATCGCCTTGAGGTCAATGTTATAGCGCTTGATTTCCGCATCCGGAATCTCAGCTTTGATTTCCTGTTTGTTGTTTGCGAAAGGATTCATGCCAAGAACGGTTCCGCGTCGTTTCGTGATGTCGCTCATGACATCCCCGACATAATCATCCTTGCAGACGATGGTCACTTCGGAAATGGGTTCGAGAAGCGTCGGGTTAGCTTGTTCATAGGCTTTTTTGAAAGACAGGGCAGCCGCTTGCTTGAATGATACCTCGTTGGAGTCGACCGCGTGGTAAGAACCGTCAAACAACGTCGCTCTGACCCCGATGACGGGATATCCCGCAAGTGGCCCTTTTTGCATGATTTCATTCAAGCCTTTTTCAACGGCGGGGAAGTAGTTCTTGGGGACCGAACCACCGTGAATCTCTTCGTTGAACTCAAGAACCGTATCCCGGTCCGCTGCAGGCTCAAAACGGATGTTCACAACACCGAACTGTCCCGAGCCGCCGGATTGTTTCTTATGGCGACCCTCCGCTTCGACTTTTTTGCGAATTGTTTCGCGGTAAGGGATTTTCTGCTCAAGCATTTCTACTTCAACATTGTAAAGATTTTCCATCCGTTCAAGCAGGAACTGAATATGCGTCATCCCTTGTCCCCCGATGAGAAGCTGGGACGTTTCACTGTTCCTGATCACTTCGAAAGAAGGGTCTTCCAGATTGAGTTTTTGGAGGACGGATGATATTTTGTCCTCGTCGCGCTTCAATTTGGGACGAACCGCCACGAAAATGGTAGGTTCGGGGAAGACGGGACCCTCATACATGATCGGCGATTTCGGATCACAAATCGTGTGACCGGTCTGCAAACCGTCAATCTTGGTCACGATACCGATATCGCCGGCACCGATTTTTTCGGTCGAGAGTTGTTCTTTGCCACGTATGAAATTGATGTTTCCGATTTTCATGGACTTTTTCGTGTTTGCGTTGAACACTTCCTGATTGCTGTTAAGGGTTCCGGAGAATACTTTGACCAGATTGATCGAACCGATGAACGGATCAACCGTCGTCTTGAACACATAGGCAGAGAACGGCTCATCCGCCGTGGTATTGCGTGACATTGCTTCACTTTTATCAAGCGATGTACCGGGCATCGGTTTCAGATCGTTGGGTGCGGGCATGAAATCCGCAATCATCTCAAGCATGGTACGTGTTCCTATATCATTTCTCGCCGAACCGATTACAATCGGTTTCAAATCGCCGTTTAATACGCCTTCTCTCAAGCCTTTGCGGATTTCTTCCTGCGACAGTTCCTCACCGGCAAAATGTTTTTCTAAGAGCTCTTCCGACGTTTCAGCAACCGATTCAACAATTTTTTCACGCAGATCGCCTACAATGTCCTTGAGCGAATCAGGAATCTCCTCGATCGCGGTCTTCTCACCATCGAAGACACGGGCATTCATATCCACAAGGTCGACATAACCCTTGAAGTTGTCGGCTTCGCCGATCGGCCATAAAAAGGGTACTACCTGATAGCCGATGATTTCTTTGAGTGTGTTGATGATCTTCGGAAAATCGATATTCTCCTTGTCCATCTTGTTGATGAAGATGATGGTCGGAATATTTCTTTCATTGAGGTCGTCAAGCACTTCCTCCGTTCCGATATCGACCCCTTTGGTCCCATCAATGGTGAGAATGGCCCCTTTGCAGACACTGAGTGTCTGATACATGTCGCTGACGAGTTCCCGGTTGCCCGGTGTATCCAGAAAATTGTACTTGTACCCGTCATGTTCCACCGGGATGAGACTCGTTGACAATGAGTTCATCCGGTTCTTCTCTTCAGTCAGAAAATCCGAAGTCGTATTCTTCTCTTCTACGGTTCCTTTCGTCTTCTTGAGTCCCGTGATGTGCAATACCGATTCCATAAGTGTCGTCTTGCCAGATCCCAGATGTCCAGTTACAGCGATAGTCCTGATTTTCTCAACACCATAGTCTTTCATACTTCACGCCCCTTTATGAATTGAAATCACATTCAGAATACTGTTACCTTTTTATTATAACAAAATACCACCCCACAAAAAAAGCGCTTTCAACAAAAAGAAAGCACTTTATTGTTTAAAACGGTGCATTTACACCATATTTAACGATTCTGTATTTTCATTCTCATCATTCAAACGTCCCCGTCCGAATGATGCCGCCCTTGATCATCATGGGGTTTCCGCCCATGAACACATCGGTGATACCGAAGTCTTGATCAAGAATAAGCAAATCCGCATCATAACCCTCTTTAACGCGGCCTTTGCCCTTAAGGTTGTAAAAGTTCGCAACATTCTTAGTCACGGTGCCAAGTGCGTCCTCAAAAGGAATTCCGACCGTTTTCACCGCTTTGACAAGATTCTCGTGAAGCGCTTTGACGCTGCCGATGCCCATACGCTTGAAACGACCGCTAGAATCAAATACCGGCAAGCTGCCCTGACCGTCGGAGGAAAGCATCACATTCTCTATGGAAACGCCTTTTGCCAACACGTTTCCCAAGACACGATAGGCAGCCAGCGCATCATCTTTGTTCGAATAGGCCGTCAAGTCGATCGGGGCGTCATGTTCGATGGAATAGCCGATCCCCTCTCTCAGCAAAGCATCAGAGCGATTGATGTGTGTAGGGACAACTTTTGAAGCAGGCAGATCACTGGTGTTCAGCGCTTGCTTCAAAGGCTTAAGGCCTTCTTTGCCCGATCCCACATGGAGATTGAGAACCCCGCCTTTGCCCGATAAAAGCCCACCGACATGGACCTTGGCGAGAATGTTTCGGATGGTCTCTACGGAAGGGATGCTGCTCCTGTGGTCACTGATCGCAATTTCGCCTACACCAATGATCTCTTCAATGAAAAGCATGTCATCCTCTATGGAATCCATCAATGTGTTCACCGGGACCTGATACGATCCGCTAAGCGCATATGCGCTCATGCCTTCTTGTCTGAGTGCCTTCACTTTGGCGATGAGGTCCCGCATGGTGCGGGTATGACCGTCCGTACCAAGAAGCCCCACCGCCGAGGTGATGCCGGCTCTGATGAAATCACTCAGCATGATTTCAGGAACTCTTGAGGCATAACCCGCCTCTCCGCCCCCGCCGGTAAGGTGCACATGGTTGTCGATCAGACCCGGTGTCATGATATGGCCGCTGCGATCAAACACCTCGACATCAAGGCCGCTTACATCGATGGCATCAGCGATTTTCAAAATCCTATTTTCTATGAATAGAACATCTTTCACGCCAAGCGGTTCCGGGGCATAAAGTTCGACATTTTTGATTAGTTTCACGGTTCCACTCCTTCGATTGGTTGCTTATAGGATGATTCAGCGATATTTTTCAAACCATGCAGTGATTTCTTTGAGACGCTTGACTCTCGCTTGTGGCTTACCGGCTCTTGAAAGCTCATGGTTTTCACCTTTGAGCCACACAAGTTTGGTATCCACGCCTTCGGTTTTCAAGATCGCATACATTTGCTGCGCTTGCTCCATCGGGCAGCGATGGTCCTTGTCAGAATGAATGAAAAGCAATGGTGTTTTGACGTTCAAGGCGTATTTTATCGGGGATTGCTCATAAAGCTTCTCACGATCGTGGATCGGATGACCATCGGTTTGGTCACTCGCAAAGAAATAGCCGATATCCGATGTCCCGTAAAACGAAATCCAGTTAGAGATGGAGCGTTGTGTCACTGCCGCTTTGAAACGGTCCGTGTGCCCCACCATCCAGTTGGTCATGAAGCCGCCATACGACCCGCCTGTCACAAAGAGACGCGTCGTATCCACGCCGGCGTAGGTCTCAATGACTTTATCCGTGAACGCCATCAGATCCTCGTAATCGATGGTCCCGTATTTTCCGCGGATGTCCGCGAACTCATTGCCTTTTCCATCCGAGCCTCTCGGATTGGCGAAACATACGATATACCCCTCGTTCACCCAGTATTGCATTTCATGATAATAAATTTGTCCATATACCGTTTTCGGTCCGCCGTGAATGTCAAGAATCAACGGATATTCCTTGTTCTGGTCATAATCCTCAGGCAATAGCACAAACCCCTTGACAGTGTGTGTATCCCCCTCAATGGAGAGTGTTTGTGGTTTGGCGACATATCGATTCGACAAATTGCGTGCGTTGAGGCGGCTTACCATTTTGATCGTGGAATTATCAAAATCATACTGATAGACCTCATGGAGACGCTGTTCCTTGAGTCCGATCATCACGGCGTGATCCTTATGTTTGACAATGCCGTCGATCGCGCCCGGCATCTTAAAGACGGTTTCAAGCGTACCATCCGGCGAAAGCGCCATCAGTTCGCTATGATCGTCGATGGTACTGATGAAATAGTAGATTCCCTCATGCATGAAAGCGTTGGGTGAACCAAGCAGGCGAACATCGGTCCCTACTGTGTTGTTTATGGATTCGCCATGCGAAGCAAGCAGCGTCAATGTGTCGTTGGCCACCGTGTAGAAATCGGGATTCTCATTGAGTCCGTAGCGCTTCATGTCCTTGGCCGCCGCAACCAATGTCCCGTCCATGTCAATGAGTCGGTCGACATTGTAATCGAGTTTATCATAGAGTGTGCGATGTTCACTTTTTTTGATGTCGTATGCATAGATGCGGGTCGTGAACGACATGACTTTCTCATCTTGTTTTCCGGTGTAGTAGATGGTCGATTTGTCTTCCGATAAAATGTAGTTGCCGACCGCGAAGCCTTTGTCCATAAGGCGCGTGACTTTTTTCAGATTGATGTCATAAAGGAAAAGCTGCTTGTTTTTGCCGGTTATGAAATCACGCCCGTTAAAGTGATATGGCAATTGATCGATATCCTCATAGGCAGATTCCTTTTTTCTTTCTTTCAAATACTGATTGCGTTCTTCCTCAGTGCCCTCATAAAGCACATGGTCTTCTGTTGTCAGATCCGCTGATATAAGGAGCGTCCCTTCTTCCACCACCGCATCGACGGAAGCGGGGAAAGGCAGCTCAAAAGCGAAATCAAGTGTCTTCTCATCAATATCGTAGATATAATAGGTCTGTTGCGAGGACTCCTTGAGTTTCTTCTCTTCCTGCTTGTTTTTCTGATAATTCAAAAGCAGTCTTGATTCATCCAAAAAGATGAACGCATTGTTCTTGCCGATTTTCCTGAGTTTGGTCACTGAGTCATCCTCACCAAGATAAAGCGTCTGGTGATACTCGTTCTTCTCAAGTTCGGCCTTTGAAGCGACAAACGCATACCTCGTCTTTTCCGGTGATGCGGTAAGCTTTCCCAGATACTTGAAATCCAGGAATGATTCCAATGTGATCTTATTCATTCGTTATCATCCTTTTCATGCGTGTTATCTTCATTATACATAAATCCGGAAGACTTATGAATGGTTGAATGCCTTCAATATTGTCACAATCAGACAATAGAGCATTTTCAGTTTTCATATTCTTACCCCTTCAAAAAAACACTTTATAAGATGTATTTGAACGGAAGTCTTCCCAACAAAAGGTTTTTGTTTAAACTAATCAATGGATTTTTGAGTTGTTCTAAGAGTAAAGCCGTCATTGGAAAATCAACATTATGTCTTTCCCAAGCCTTTTCAGGTTTTTCAAACGAAAGTCTGACAAAGTGCCTTGACAAACTGACAACCTATGTTAAAATATAAGTTGTAAAAAGAAGGAGGCTATTTCTGTGAAAAAAATCTATCGGATTTTCACACTTCTCGCACTAATAACATTTTCGCTTACCCTTGCTGCTTGTGATTACGAAGGTCGGCAGGACCCGATTCAACTCGCTGGCGGTAACTGGGAGAGTATTGAAGTGCACAATGCAATTGCAGGATTCATTCTTGAACATGGTTATGACACACCATACGAGTCAACCGCGCTGGATGTTACAGCGATGGTAACCGCAATGTCAAGCGGATCACTCGATGTAAACATCGAGATGTGGAGGGAAAACATCCCTTCTTACAGGGACGACATTGAAGAAGGTCTCTATCACGAGATTAACGTAAACTTCATCGATCCAGGTCAGGGCATCTGGATTCCACAATATTTGCAAGATGACTATGGTATCTATACCATACAGGATCTCGAAGGACATCATGAGCTTTTCGAACACCCTGAAGCCGAAGAGGGGAAGGGAATCGTCTTTGGCGGACCGGAAGGATGGCTCGTCACTGATTTCTTGCACACCAAATTCAACAACGAAGACGATTATCCGTTTCTCGTCGAACACTTCGACTTCTACTCGGTAGGCAGTGTTCCGACACTGAACACCACACTCCAAAACGCGTATGAGGACGAGAAACCATGGGCCGGATACCACTGGGCTCCGACATGGCCACATGCCGTGATGGACCTTGTCCGCCTGGATGACGATCTTGAATACGATCTCGAACTGCATGACACGCACGCTCACGGCAACTTGCCTGCAGGGGACGTCGTCGTCGCAGTCCGTGACGGTTTCGAAGACGATCATCCTGAGCTTTTCGACTTCTTCTCGAACTATTCGACTTCTGAAGAAATCACCAGTGAAATCCTCAACTATCTTCAAGCCAATGAAGATGCGGACATCGAGGATGCCGCGATGTGGTTCTTCAGCGAATATGAGGACCTCTGGACAGAGTGGGTTCCTGAAGACGTGGCGGACAGAGTACGCGACGCCTTGAACAACCAATAATCATCCTATAAACCAAAAAGAGCGACGTTCATCATGTGAACGCGCTCTTTTTTCATGAGACAGCTTATCAAGCCTTATCGGCCAATGCGTCGGCAAGCGACACAAGATTGTCACAATCTTTCAATCCCTCAATAAAACGTGACGGAATGCCTGAAAACCCGACCTGAGCACCGATCAAGGCACCACAGAGCATCGCTCGGACTTGGTTTTGACCGCCGCCGTTCAATGCGTGAAGCACCCCTTGTTCGAAGTCATCCTTGAAACGGGCCGAAAGGTAATAGGCGGTCGGAAGCATGTGATAAATGGCACACGGCATGCCATAGACGATGGACGCCTTCCAGGCCGGTTCAATGTCAATGCCATCTTCCGAAGCGGCCTGAGCCATATGACCCGGTGACAACAAGGCATCCGGCGAAGCGAACAGGCCTTTGGATTTTTCAGACATCGAGCGGCCCTGAGGAATCCCGAGATCCGATGAGGTTACGGCGTAAAAAGGCAGTTCACCACTGTGAACGCGTTTCATGAGCTTGGGACTGATGGACGCATCAAGCGGCTCGCCATCAATCAGCATGGCCAACACCAGGTTGAATGCCACGCTGAGCGATCCTGTAACATTGTCTTTTTGTGTGAGTGCCGTATTCGAAGCGACATGGTCGCATACGCTCCTCAAGTCCTTCGAATACAAGATGGCGGTAGGGATGTTTCGCTCCAAGGACTCCGTCGTATCCGCGATGCCCTCCACTTCACTCCAAGGCTTTCCGTCAATGACCCGGGTCTGATACAAATCGCGCATGAGTTGCGAGGTGTATCCGCCTTTTCCATCCATCGGGACGCCTGAGGCATACGGAATGACTGTCTCATCCATCATGCGACAAAACGACTCGTCGTCATACCCGTCATTGTCTATGAGATATTCCGCCATTTTCTGAATGATCCAGCCTTGTTGCGAGAGTTCTCCGGGTTCGAGCCCTTCATGATAACGGCCTTTCATCGGGGCGGTGTAATCGGTAATCCATTCCCCATAATTTTCACGGAGTTCTTTAAGGTCATAAAACCAGTGCGGTCCGACACCGAGCGCCTCACCGATCAATGCGCCCATCAGGGCGCCTTTCGCACGATCTTTACGGTCCATAAGCGAATCTCTCCTTCATATATTGTGGATTGAGCACAAGAAAACAGACATCATCGCTCAGTCATCGAGTCCTGTGGATGCGTTTCGAACAATGAAATAAAGGTTCACGAATATAGTGATAAACACAATCATGGCCGGAAGATTGTGATACACCACACGGGTATCGCCTTCCATATGATACGTCGTACTCATCCATGTCCTGCCGATGATGGTACCACCCACCGGCGTGGCGATTGACACATACGTAAAGGATAAAAGCAAGATCAACACCAGGACCAGATTGACATAAAGCACTTTTTTCATATCGATCATCCCCAGACTCAGACAATCATACCGAAATCCTGACCGCCTCAGTCTCATTATATCACGCTTGTTCACGATGCGTTAAAGACGCTTCACCATGATCTGACAGGGGTCGTCCTTGGAAAAAATGGCATCATTCCGATAAAAATCAAAAAACCCCATGTTCAAGTAGAATTTTCGGGTCTTCAGATAGGCGGAATCATTGGCCGCGGCGGCAAGCGTTAGCACCATGAGATAGGAGTACCCTTTCTTTTTGGCGTAATCATCGACATAATGCTGGAGACTTGAACCCACGCCACCGGAATGATACTCCCTGAGCACACCAAGCACATACATATCGAGCACATCCTTGTTTTCTTCACGCAACGAATAAAACCCGACATACTCCCCGTTCATTTCAGCCGCAATGAACGGATAATGCGCCGCATTCTCAACATACTCCCTTGTGGCATCTTCTTTTCCGAACCATTCAGGGAGATTATCAAGGACCGTGCGTGTGATTTGTTTTTTCAGTGACGGATCTTCGATTTCCACAATCTTCATCCAATCCCTCCTTGAGAACGTGTACCTTTAGGATATCATACGCTTCCCTTTTCAGTGTGGAAAGTCATGATATAATATAGTCAAAGGAGTGATAACGTTGAACAATTTCAGATTCTATAGCCCCACCGAATTCGTTTTCGGAAAAGACGAAGAGAAAAACGTCGGTGAACTGTTGAAACACTATGGCGCCACAAAGGTGCTTCTACACTACGGAGGCGGCTCAATCAAACGAAGCGGACTCTACGACCGTGTGATCGAATCCATGCGTGAGATGAACATCGACTATGTCGAACAAGGCGGCGTGAGACCGAATCCCATCGACACCGATGTCTATGAGGGCCTCACACTGTGTCGAGACGAAAACGTCGACTTCATACTTGCGGTCGGCGGGGGATCCGTGATCGACTCCGCGAAGGCCATTGCGGCAGGCGTTCCTTATGAAGGCGACTTCTGGGACTTTTTCGACCGCAAGGCCACCGTCAAGGAAGCCCTGCCCGTCGCAACAATCCTCACCATTCCCGCAGCGGGTTCCGAAGGATCGGCAGCGACCGTCATTACCAAAGCCGACGAGGGCCTTAAGCGCGGTAGCGGGTCGCAACTGCTTCGTCCGAAATTCTCCATCATCAACCCTGAACTCACCTACACCCTGCCGATGTGGCATACCGCTGCGGGCATCGTGGACATGATGTCGCACATATTCGAACGCTACATCTCTAAGACAAAAGACGTCATCCTGACCGACAGGCTTTGTGAAAGCACCCTCATAACCATCATGGAAGCCGCTCGTACCATTCTCAAAGAGCCCAAAAACTATCAGGCGAGAGCCACCCTCTGTTGGGCCGGAACCATCGCACATAACGGCTCGCTCGGTGTGGGGCGGGAGGAAGAATGGACCACCCACGGTCTTGAACATGAGTTGAGCGCCCTTTATGACATGACCCATGGGGCCGGACTCGCGATCATGTTCCCCGCCTACATGAAATACACCCTGGATGAGGATGTTGAACGCTATTATCAGCTGGCCACCAAGGCTTTCGGCGTACCGGCGAACCACTTCCACAAAAAAGACGTCGCGCTCGAAGGCATCCGCCGTCTTGAAAACTTCTTCAAAGAGCTCGGCATGCCGATCCGCCTCAACGAAACCGAAGCCAAAAAAGAAGACATGCCCAAACTGTTGAACACTTTGAAACGCAATATGGGCGAATCCTTCGGTACTTTCAAGACACTTACCCTGAAGGAAGCTGAAAAAATCTACGAGTTGGCTTGGGAGTAAACAAAACGGTGTCGTCGACACCGTTTTTCCTTCATCCATACTATGAAACGAGGAGTTCCTATGCGAATTCTGATCGCCATGGATTCATACAAAGGCACAATGTCCTCAAAAGCGCTCGGGGACATCATAACCGATGAGCTATCGGCAATGCTACCAGGCGCCACCATCAACAATGTTCCTATAGCAGACGGTGGCGAAGGCACTATCGAAGCACTTGGCAACATGGATGCCATGACCACCCATCATGTGAAAGTGCACGGCCCATTGATGCAACCGATCGATGCGGCCTATCTCATGCACAGAAACACCGCCATTTTGGAAATGGCCTCGGTGGCCGGACTTGGAGTCATCCCGGAAAGTCGGCGGAATCCTTTGAAAACAACCACTTACGGACTTGGAGAAATGATCCTTTATGCAATCGGACAAGGGGCCAACGATATCATCATCGGTCTTGGGGGAAGCGCGACCAATGATGCGGGCACCGGGATGCTGCACGCGATGGGCTATCGTTTCAAAAACCAATATGGCGATTCATTGGAGCCTATCGGAGGAAACCTTGAACACATTCACACTGTCGATGCTTCACAAGCCATGACAATCGGCAACCGCGTGCATTTCCTTCTTGCGAGCGACGTCAACAATCCATTTTACGGTCCGAACGGAGCCGCCCATATCTACGGCCCTCAAAAGGGGGCAACCCCAAAGATGGTCGCCACGCTCGACCAAGGGATGAGACATTACGCATCCCTAATCAAGGACCAATACAAAACGGATCTGCAAGCCATCAAAGGTGCAGGAGCGGCCGGCGGACTACCAGCCGGCTTTCTTCCCTTTTTCAATACCACCCTGAAGGCTGGAATCGACCTTATTTTCGAAAAAATTCACCTGGAAGACCGCATCCAGGAGGCCGACCTTGTCATCACCGGCGAAGGACGTGTCGATGAACAGACACTGATGAACAAGGCCCCTTACGGTGTGGTCAAACTGGCACACAAACATGGCAAACCGTGCATCATCCTTGCCGGGACAATCACAGAAAAGGGCAAAAGACTCTCTAAACATGGCGCTTCCCTGCTCAAATCCATTCACGAACCTTTTGAAAGCCAGGCCGGTTTGAACCTTTCAAAAGAACATACCGAGTCGCGCATCAGACAGACACTCAGGTCTCTTGAAACGTTCATACGCGAGGCTATCGAATAGTGGAATGATGAACCGATTCTCCTTGTAACTTGGGACAGGATCTCCGAAGCCATTGTTTTCCGAGTGCTTATGACAAAGAAAACTCCCCTTTAAACCGTCTATCTGCCGTGGATGACAGAATCCGGTTCAAGGGGAGTCCAAATCATTGACGAATCATCGTCAATCTTTCTTTTTCTCACTCACTTCATCGCTTTTTTCTACCTGTTTCCTGGCCGAGTTGAGCATGATCAGATACAGGAACTCGATTGCCGTCCTGAGTCCGATCAACAAGAAGCCTAGGACAACGGCAAAGAATGCGTACATGAGATAGGCGAAGACAAATTCATCGAACAACATAAGCAAAGGCACGACAGCCACAATGAATGAAATCACAGCCATAACCTTAAGCGTACGCGTCAATGGCACATCACTGACTTTCGGAGGTTTTCCTTCCCCCATGTCAAAGAGCTGTGCGCGATCGACCTTGGTGCTAATTCTAGTGTCAAGATTGTCTTGCATAATCATTCCCCTTTCAGAACTAGGTTACATTTTCATTCTAACATGAAACGCCAAAAAGGTTAACTCACACGGCCGAGAGACAACACACGTTGCAACCTAACCTCATAAATATACCGATGGCTCACATGCTATTTACTTTATCGGTTTTTTAGCATATAATAGTGCTGCTTCAGGAAAAAGGATTCACGTTGCAATTCAAGGGGGCTTTTCCATGACGGATATCATACTGTTGCTGATTGCTTATCTTGTAGGTGCCATACCAAGCGCCTATGTTTTCACACGACTGTTCCTCAATCAGGACATACGCCATGTCGGTACCGGCAATGTAGGCACTATGAACGCCTTAAGGAGCGTCGGATTCAGAGTCGGCTTGCCGACCATGGTCGTCGATATCGCCAAAGGGGCCTTCATCGTCCACCTCGCTGGCTTGATGGGTTCATCCGGCATGCTTGTGATTATCGCATTGCTGGTAGCCATCATCGGACATAATTACAGCATCTATATCAACTTCAAGGGCGGAAAGGGTTTTGCGACACTAATCGGCGGTTTGTTGCTGATCAGTCCGATTACCATCATCATCCTGATGGGCATCTCTACCTTGTTTATCATCCTTACCCACGAACCAAGACTCTCCCAAGGTCTTGCCATCATGTTTCTTCCCGTCGTGTTTTGGTATTTCTCATTCGAACTCCACTATATACTGGGTGGACTCTCCATCTCCACAATCATTGTGATGAAACACAAGGAGATTACGAGTTTCCTTCGACGATCGTCGAGCATAAACACTGACAATTCATTGGATTGAACGAAAAGAAGCCGCGGTGACGGCTTCTTTTTTTGTGTTTACATCAAAAGCATCGTTTTCGACATTCGATCATTGAAGCATGCCTTGCTATTGTGGAAACACATCCTTCATTACCGATAACGCCCAGTCCAGTTCATCTTTTTCAACGACCAGGGGGGGAGCCAATCGAATGGTGTGCACGTGTGTTTCTTTGGCAAGAATGCCTTTGTCCTTTAGTGCTTCGGTATACTGTCTCGCTCCACCAGCGGACTCGGTCAGTTCGATGGCGATGAAAAGACCTTTCCCACGTACTTCTTTAAAGATGGAAGAGTCTATTTTTCGAATGCCTTTCAAGAAGTATTCGCCAAGTTCATGAGAACGCTCGGGAAGTTTCTCTTCAAGCAGGACATTCAGTGCCTCCTCGCCGGCCGCGCAAGCCAGAGGATTGCCGCCAAAGGTACTTCCGTGCGACCCTGGCGTGATGACGTCCATGATGTTTTTGTTCGTGATGGCGGCGGACACCGGAATCACTCCACCACTCAACGCTTTCCCTACAAGCAGGATATCGGGCTTAATGTTCTCATGCTCGAAACAAAACGTCTTGCCGGTACGTCCGAAGCCAGTCTGAATTTCATCAAGAATAAGGAGGATGTCGTGTTTATCACAAATTTGTCGTACTTTCTTTAGATATCCTTCATCCGGAATGATGACTCCCGCTTCACCTTGTATGGGTTCAACAAGAAAAGCGATGGTGTTTTCATTGATGGACGCCTCAAGTGCTTCTGTATCGTTGAAAGGAATGTGTTTGAAACCTGGCGTATAAGGACCATAACCATGTGTTGCGTTTTCATCGTTTGAAAAACTGACAATGGTTGTCGTGCGACCGTGAAAGTTCTGATAGGCCGTGATGATTTCCGCTTTGTTCTTCTCGATCTTCTTCTTTTCATAGCTATAGCGACGCGCGATTTTAATACCGGTTTCAACCGCTTCCGCACCAGTGTTCATCGGCAAGGCCATGTCAAACCCGGACACCTCGCATAAGCGTTTCAAGAAACGGCCCAGTCGGTCATTATAAAAGGCCCTCGATGTAAGGGTCAAAGTGTGCAGCTGCTCCTCGACCGCTTTAAGGATTCTCGGATGAAGATGACCGTGATTCACTGCAGAATAGGCCGAAAGGCAATCAAGATATTTTTTACCCTCAGGGTCCCACACCCAGGCACCTTCCGCCTTGTTGATGACAACAGGGATCGGCTTATAGTTCTTGGCTCCGTACTGTGCTTCTAGGTTCATGCACTCTTTCGACGTTAACATTCATTCACACCTCATATATTTTTTATGTTCCTTTTCTATTAATTCCATTATTTCATAAAGATTGCATACGTCATTATGAGAGTTGTTCACGTTTTTAAGAAAGCGCATACATTATACGCACAGTTTTAATTGTATGGTATATCAACCTATTTGTAAAGGCGCTGAAAGAAATTAGATTGTTTGATGGTTTTTGTTCGAACTATATATCGGAAATCTATGAATTCCGTTTCTTTCTCATTGTACGATTATTAAATACAGCAGAGACTGTCGATATGGAAATCCATCATCGTACAACATACAAAATCATATCCGGATGCATAATCTTGTAATACAGGAATATCGTATATTTTCTAAATAAGCTATTTATAAAAGTAACGGTTACACTGTATCAATAAATGCGGTTAAGAGCGTTATATGGTGATATTTTTTTCTAATATAAGCTAGCTATGGAGTAAAAAAACAAAATGCGTGTAAACGGTAACTTTAGAAAAATTAATAAAAATGTTGCATGATTTGAAGGGCTTGGTTAAAATGATAATCGCTGGCAACAACCCTAATCTGTATTATAGGAGTGAAAGACATGGAAGCATGGAGAAACTTTAACGGAGGCACGTGGCAAACGACCATCGATGTACGTGACTTCATTCAAAATAATTATCATGAATACAAAGGCGATGACTCGTTCCTCGTCGGCCCCACAGAAGCAAGCACCCGTTTGAACAAACAGGTCACCGATCTGTTGTTAAAAGAGTTGAAAGAAGGCGGCGTCCTCGACATGGACACCGATGTTGTCTCAAGCATCACCAGTCATGATGCGGGATATCTCGACAAATCGCTTGAGACCATTGTCGGTCTGCAGACGGACAAACCGTTCAAAAGAGCGTTTCACCCTTACGGCGGAATCAATGTCGCAAAAAAAGCGTTGGAATCCTATGGATATCAGGTATCCGATCGCATGGACGAAATTTTCAATAAATATCGCAAAACCCACAATCAAGGGGTCTTTGACGCCTATACCCAAGAAGTCCGCAAAGCCCGTCGCAGTGGCATCATCACCGGACTCCCCGACGGCTACGGCCGCGGGCGGATCATTGGCGATTATCGTCGTGCCGCCCTTTACGGTGTGAGCCGACTCATTGAAGAGAAAGTCGCTGAAAAATCCCGCTACAAGACACCGATGAACGAAGAGAACATCCGTTTGCGTGAAGAAATCCAGGAACAAATCAACGCACTCAATGAACTGATTGAACTCGGTTCCATCTACGGATTCGACCTTGCAAATCCGGCCCAAAACGCTAAAGAGGCCATTCAATGGACCTACCTCGCGTATCTTGCGGCCGTCAAGGAACAAAACGGAGCAGCGATGAGCCTAGGGCGTACGGCGACCTTCCTCGATATTTATATTCAAAGAGATATCGAAGAAGGCCGCATTGACGAAGTTGACGCTCAGGAAATGATTGATCATTTCATTATGAAACTTCGCATGATCCGTTTCGCAAGAACCCCTGAATACAATGAACTCTTCACCGGGGACCCCACTTGGGTGACTGAAAGCCTTGCAGGCATGGGGGAAGACGGACGCTCACTCGTCACAAAAACTACATTCCGTTATCTTCAAACCCTTTACAACCTCGATACCAGTGCCGAACCGAACCTCACCGTGCTTTGGAGCGATGCTTTGCCGCAAGGATTCAAACATTTCTGCGCCAAAGTCAGTGCCGACACAAGCTCCATCCAATACGAAAACGATGAAATTATGCGCCCGAAACATGGTGACGATTACGCGATCGCATGCTGTGTAAGCCCGATGACTATCGGAAAAGAAATGCAATTCTTCGGCGCACGCGCCAATCTTGCCAAAGCTCTTCTTTATGCCATCAATGGTGGAAGAGATGAAATCACCGGAGCACAAGTCAGTCCTGAAACCCCTGTCTATGATAAAGAGTATCTCGAATTTGATGCGGTCATGGAGCGCCTTGATCTCATCATGGACTGGCTGATCGAAACCTACGTGAGCGCTTTGAACACCATCCACTACATGCATGATAAGTATGCATATGAACGCGCACAAATGGCGTTCCATGACGCGGAAGTCAAGCGCAACTTCGCAACCGGAATCGCGGGACTGAGCGTCGTCGCCGACAGCCTAAGCGCCATTAAGTACGCGAAAGTCAAACCAGTCTACGATAAAGAAAGCGGACTGATCACCGATTTTGAAACCGAAGGGGACTTCCCCTACTATGGCAACAACGACGATCGTGTCGATACAATCGCCAATGACGTCATCAGAATATTCATGAAGAAACTCCGCAAGCAATACACCTATCGTCAAAGTGTTCCGACCATGAGCATTCTCACCATCACTTCCAACGTCGTATACGGCCTTAAAACCGGAAACACACCGGATGGACGCAAAGCGGGCGAATCATTCGCACCCGGTGCGAACCCGATGCATGGACGCGACAACACCGGCGCGCTCAACTCCCTGCTAAGCGTGGCCAAAATCCCGGCGGATGAATGCGAAGACGGCATCTCCAACACATTCACACTCGTGCCGACGGCACTCAATAACGATTATGAGAACCTCGCGAGCGTAATCGATGGTTACTTCACCAAGGGCGGTTACCATGTCAACATCAACATCCTGAACCGCGACCAGCTGATCGATGCCTACAACAACCCAGACAAATATCCGAACCTTACCATCCGGGTTTCAGGCTATGCCGTCAACTTCGCAAAACTCACCAATCCGCAAAAACGTGAAGTCATAGAGCGGACGTTCCATGAAACACTCTAAGGGAAACGTCCACAACATCGAGACGTTCGGGACGTTTGACGGTCCCGGCGTCCGTTACGTCCTGTTTTTGCAGGGGTGCCCGTTTCAATGCAAGTTTTGCCATAACCGTGACAGCTGGTCCACGGAAACCAACTCATTGATGAGCGTCGAAGATGTCCTGAGCGACTTTGAGACATACAAAGCGTTCTACCGCAATGGCGGAATTACGGTGAGCGGTGGAGAGCCGCTCATGCAAACGGAGTTTGTCCGTGAACTGTTCAAAGCCGCCAAAGAAAAGGGTATCCATACAACGCTCGACACATCCGCCGCATGCTTCAATCATAAAAAAGCCGCATTGATCCGAGAAATTCTTACGTACACCGATCTTGTGCTTCTCGACATCAAACATATCGATGAAGACAAGCACAAATCCCTGACCAATGCATCCAACAAACAAGTCCTCGCTTTCTTGGACTTACTTGAGACAATCGGAAAACCCACAATCATCCGCCACGTCCTGATTCCGGGCATCAACGATGATGAAAACAGCATCGATCGTCTTGAGGGCCGCCTCATGGACTATCGATGTGTCGATAAGGTTGAGGTCCTTCCCTATCACACGAACGGAAAATTCAAGTGGGAGGCAATGGGACTCACCTATCCGCTAGAAGGCGTTCCCGCCATGGACAAGCAAACCGCAAAAGCCATTGAAGAGCGTCTTAACCAAAGCATCCGATTCAATCAAAACGATGCCCTGGATAAAAACTACCCTTCAAAACCAACCAGACATTAACCTGCGACATCTTCTATTTAAAAAGCCATTGCCCCGATATCGGGCAATGGCTTTTTCATTGTCTGGAAGTTATGCACGAACAGGCATTGTTATTTAGGGTGAAATCAAGTAGAATATAAACAATAATTCATATAGTCCGATAATACGGTTCGGACGTCTCTACCCCATTACCGT
>Ga0207421_10002828_pt1 | contig 21161 bp, 17 predicted proteins | sample SodLakKL_010_SED_4_FD_187542 | JGI IMG/M metagenome (GOLD analysis project Ga0207421, IMG submission 187542) | Alkaline sediment microbial communities from Lake Tanatar, Kulunda Steppe, Russia - 8KL_010_SED (SPAdes) (version 2) | ecosystem: Environmental > Aquatic > Non-marine Saline and...
CCTCTCTATTAAATAGAGAGGGAAATAGGGTGAGTCGAAACTCAGATCCTAAATTATTTAAGCGGTGTACAAGGCAAATAACCTTTTTGGACAGCCTCACTTTTTTAAGCAGCCTATATCATATCGTTGACATAACAATAGTTTCATCCATTCATTTAAAAGCGCCGCGCTTAAGTTCACGGTGCTTTTTTTATGCCTCAATTTCCCATTATGGAGTCCCTCATTTTTTCTATTTTATCCACAATTCAAAAACCTTTAGTAAAACTATTATGATGCGACGAATTTGTTACCTGCTTCTGCCAGCTCTTTTTATTCTTACTTTTGCAGAGTCTCATGCACAGGATGTACCTGAAAATCTCACCCTGAAAGAGATATTTCATGAGCCTGTAATTCCCGGTATTCGTCCTCAATTCAGACACTTTTCTGCTTCCATGGATTCAATCTATTACTCCTGGAACGACTCATCCTACTTCGAAACCGGTATCTATAGAATAGCTGTAACCGGCGGAGAGCCTGAGGCAGTGGAAAATACACCCCAAAGGCCCATACACTCTCCAAACAATCGCATGATTGCTTTTACGGATAAGGGAAATATTTATATATCCAATACAGACGGATCAAACGTGCGCCGTATAGTGGCCTCCAAGGAGCGCGATTACAGCCCGGTTTGGTCGCCCAACAGCCGGAAAATCGCGTTTATGCGCGGTGGAGACGTATGGGTTACTCATATATCCAGACCCGAATTGATCCAGGTAACCCGTCGCGGTAATAGTGAACCAAGTTTTTCGATAGACACCTGGGCAGGAAATAATTCTCTTGTGCTTCGCCAGGCCGATAACTCAGATGCACGTACCATCTACTTCCCCGAATATGTGGATGAATTCGTAAAACCAGGGGCTTCCCGTCGTGGAATACCTGAAGTTACTTTTTACATGGCCAACGTAGACTCTGCCAAAATTGACACGCTTCTCACCGGCTATAATCGATCATCAGCGCGGGCCGGTTTTTCCGGGAATTTTATCCTGATCGACGCTTCTGACAATGCCCTGAAGGAGAGAAAGTTGTTTCTCTTTGACACCCGCAATGGAAACGAATCAATTCTGTTTGAAGATGAAACTGAAGGGTGGCTTCACGGCACCTATTCTGAATTTGCCCCGCGAACCGACCGCCTCATTTTTCTCTCTGAAGAGTCGGGATGGAATCATCTCTACCTTGCCAATGCATTAACCTCATCGGTTACCCAGCTCACAAGCGGTGATTTTGAAATTACCTGGGCAAGATGGCTCGACGATCAAAAGATCATCTACGCAAGCAACGAAGCTGATTACGGCGAGCGCCACATATTTATTCACAACCTTCGTGACGACTCAACCCAACAGTTAACCGAGCGCGAAGCTTACCGCTACCAGTTTGTCCTTTCTCCCGATAAATCTACTTTGGTGTATGCAAAAACCTATTTCAACGAACCCTACGAGCTATTCAAGATAGACTTGAACAACCCCGGCGAAGAGATCAGGCTTACCGATACGGTTCCTGAGCGGTTTTCGGAGTTCAACTGGCAGAAAGAGGAATATGTGCACTTTACCGGGCGCGACGGTGAAACGCTGCTGCCGATGTCGGTTCTGTATCCTGAAAATTATGATCCCGAACGGCAATATCCTGTTGTGGTATTTGCACACGGAGCCGGATCACTTCAGAATGTGTATAAGGGCTGGTCGAACAACTACTGGCGCGAATACATGTTTCACCAATATCTGTTACTGCACAACTATGTTGTTGTGGAAGTAGACTTCCGTCACAGTACCGGTTATGGCCGTAAATTTCGTGAAGATGTAACCAACTGGATGGGCAAATATGAAACCGAAGATATCGTTGACGGCCTCGACTGGCTGCAGGAACAGACCGGCGGTGCACTCGACCTGGATAATGTGGGGATCTATGGCGGAAGTTACGGCGGCTTCATGGCACTCTATGCCGTATCGTATAAACCTGACCGTTTTCATGCAGGCGCTGCACTTCGCAAGGTAACCAACTGGAGAAATTACTATTATGCCAATCCCTGGTATACGCTGCCGCGCCTGGGTGACCCGGATGAGGTACCCGACCACTACGATCGCAGCTCTCCGCTAACCTATGCTCCCGAGTTGGAACGGCCTGTAATTCTCCTGCACGGATTGATTGATGACAATGTTGGCGTTCAGGACGCTTTTCATTATGCCGAAGAGCTGATCCAGAACGGCAATACCAATTTTGAGATGATGATCTACCCTTCGGAGCGCCACGGTTTCACCAGCCCGCACTCCTGGTATGATGAATACCTGAGGATCTTTGAATTTTTTGAGAAGCATTTGAAATAACAGTTTTCCAGTGTGCCGGTGATCAGTACCAGTGATGCCGTAGTTCCGTGATCGGGTTACATCACGGGTAGTGATCAATGCCGCGCTGAAATTCTGAGGAACTGACAGACTGAACTCATCTTTTCCTGGTTTTCATTACGAATCATTTGTAGTAAAATGATCTACTGCCCTGATAAACTGTAAAATCTTTACATGTTACATGTTAAGTCATAAAGAAATTCTTTCGACTCTCTTTATCATTCTGATTCTACTCAGTCCGGCTCTTCTATTTGCTCAACAGAGTGATCGGCCCCACAGGGACGTAAGAGTTACCATTGTTCCGGGACTGAGCACCAACGGCATTGAGGCTCAAAATTATACTGCCAAATACTCATTGAATCTGATAGCCGGGTATCATGGCGGTATTGACCGCTTTGAGATCGGGCCGGTTAATATCAATCGGTTTTATACGCGAGGCGTGCAGATCGGAGCTGTTAATTACTCGGGCGGGGTGATGCAGGGTGTAAACCTCGCCGGTGCTGTCAACTTTTCAAGACGGGATATGAGGGGCTTACAGATTGCAGGATTAATAAATGCTTCGGAAGGGGTTATCCAGGGAATTCAGCTTGCCGGTATCGCAAACTCCAACTGGCAAAGCACACTCGGGATACAGCTTGCGGGGATCACAAATATTTCCCGGCAGGAAGTGCAGGGAGTACAATTTGCAGGAGTGGTAAACGCCAGCTATGACAATGCACAGGGAATCTATTTTGCCGGGTTTGGAAACTTTAATACCGGAAATGCCCAGGGCTTTTTCTTTTCAGGAGTTACGAATGTGGCAACAGACTTTCAAGGCTTTTCAAGTGCCGGCCTGGTAAATGTAACCCGGTATATGCATGGAATTCAATTTTCAGGTCTTCTCAATGTAGCCTATCGGGCCACAGGCATGCAAATAGGACTGATCAATGTTGCCAGAGAGTTTAGTGGTTTTCCTGTTGGGCTCATTAGCGCCTATGGCAACGGCCGCCATAACATTGATCTCTGGACCACTGATGGAGGCTTTACCCACATCGGATTAAAACTTGGTACCCGTCACATCTACAATATGGTGTCTCTGGGATATAATCCGTTGATTGAAAAGGAGGACGTGTGGAGCTGGGGATGGACCATCGGCTCCTATCGCGACCTGGCAGAACGCTTTTATGATTCTAAATATGACGGTTATTTCTCCAAAAGTGACTTTAGCATTCAAAACATTCAGGAAGGTCGTGCTGCCATCTCTCTTGATAACATCTATAGCTACCGCTTAATGCTGGGTAAAGATTTCCGAAGCGGTTTTAAAATGTATGCGGGCCCATCTCTCAACCTGCTTATTTCCAAGAAGGAGATAGCGAACGAATACACCTGGTACTCCATCCTATCAGGTACTACCCGTGATCGTGGATGGCGGGTATGGTTAGGCTTTTCTGTGGGAATGCAGTTTTTTAGCCACTAAGATCCCCACGTAATGGCACCAGAGCATATAAGGGTTTTCCCTATCCCTAAACCCTTCCTAATACTACACTAAACTCAGGGTCAACTCACTAAGTTATATATAGAGAACTCGATCATTCATTAAGTTCAGTAACTATTGAACTAAATGAACTTTTTTAATATTTTGAGTTATGAACACAAACAAACTCAACTTTATTGAAGAATCCGGGCTCGTTCTTGAGAAGCTTGGGATGACCCGAATGGCCGGCCGGGTTTTCGGTTATTTGATGATCTGTGATAAAGACCAGGTCTCTTTTGATGACATTCGCGAAACCCTGGAAGCCAGTAAAGGCAGCATCAGCGCTACCACCAAACAGCTCGTCTATTCGAAGCTGGTTGAGCAGGTATCCATGCCAGGCGATCGGAAGACCTATTTCAGGATCAGCCGGAAAAAAGCCGGCGGCATGCTGAAAGAACGGCTGAAACTTTTTACTGTGTTTTCCGAACTGTTATCTAAAGGAATGATGCTGAAACACAGAGACGATGAGGTATCAGACTGGCTGCTGGAAGTTTCCACATTCTATAGCTGGGTGGGAGATGAATTTGATCAGATTATTGATAAATGGGAAGCTAATAAAGCTGAAATCATTAAAAATCAAGGTGTGAGAAATGAAGAATAAACAATCTGACTCTCTCAGAAAATGGATGCTCTTTCTGAAATCCGTTGATCAAAAAATTGAATCCTGGGTTAACTTCTTGATCAAACAATTAGAGGAGAATAAAAAACAAACCCAATAAACATATTGAAGATCATGAGAAAGTTGAATTCACATAGCTACAGAACCATCCTCTTGTCCACTCTTTTCTTAGCTGCTGGCGCATTTCTGCATCAGCCGGCAAATGCTCAATCAGCCGCAGAAATTCTTGAGCGATCAGAAGAGATGATGCGGGGCGATTCGCAGTACGCTGAAATGACCATGAGAATTGAGCGTCCGCGCTATAACAGGGAAGTATCCATGCGATCCTGGCTGAAAGGGCGCGACTATTCGCTGATCCTGATCACGGCACCCGCCAGAGACGACGGAACCGTGTTCCTGATGAGAGAAAACGATATCTGGAACTACGATCCAAGGATTGATCGGACTACACGGCTTCCTTCATCCATGATGGCGCAGTCGTGGATGGGTTCAGACTTCACAAACGATGACCTGGTTCGCGATTCCGATATCGTAGATGATTTTGAGCATCAAATTCTGCGAACCGAGGAGTACAACGGGTACGAAGCCTATGTTATCGAACTTGTACCAAAACCTGATACACCGATTGTTTGGGGCAAAGTACTAATGTGGATCAGTACGGAAGATTATATTCAGCTCCGGATTGAAAATTATGATCAGCGTGATCGCCTGGTAAACACCATGGAGCTTACGGATATTGAGCAATTTGGTGACCGGAAAATACCGACAACAATTACGGTGATACCGGCTGACAAAGAGAATGAACGAACCATTCTAACATATCAGAAGCTGGAGTTCGATATCGATATTGACGAAGCATTTTTCAGCAGGGCAAATATGCAGAGGGTCCGGTAATAATTTTGCCGGGGGAGATAGCAGCTTAACAGAAATTTTGAGAGCAACTTTAAAGCGGGGAAATCATGGCGACATTTATAAAATTAGCCTGGAGAAATCTCTGGAGGAACAAGCGCCGTACAATCATCACCGTTACTGCAATCATGTTTGCAGTACTGGCGGCCGTATTCATGCAGTCGATCAACAGGGGAAGCTACGAGGTGATGATCGACCGGATGGTTAGCTTTAACACCGGCTATATCCAGGTTCAGGACTACAGGTTTGATGATGAATCATCTCTCGATAACTCTTTCTACTACGACGAGGAGCTCCGGGACAAGGTTCTGAACGCGGACGGGCGAATTGACAAGATTGTGCCCAGAATAGAAACATTCATGCTCGCAGCCAACGACGTTTCAACAAGGGGGGCTGTGGTACTTGGCATAGATCCCGATAAAGAGCATGAATTTAATGAAATAAGGAATATCCTTGCCGAAGGACGATTTTTCGAATCCGGAGAACAGAGTGTGGTGCTCGGGCAGGGAATGGCCAACCGGCTTCAGCTCAGCGTGGGCGATACCCTTGCCCTGATGGGCCAGGGACGTTTCGGCATGTCGGCCAGCGGACTGTTCGAAATTACGGGCATTGTGGACCATCCCATCCGCGATTTCAATAACCAGGTGGTCTACCTGCCGCTCGATACCGCACAGGAGCTGCTCTCGGCCGACGATCACGTAACTTCGGTTCTGATTACTCTGCAAAACGAAAGGCATACCGACCCGGTTGCGGCATCACTTAAAAGCGAACTTGACGGCGGGGAACTGGTGGTGTACACCTGGCCCGAGCTGATGCCTGAAATCCTGGAGCTTATGGAGATGGACCTGGCCGTACCCCGTCTGCTCACCGTAGTGCTCTACATTGTGATAGGGTTCGGCTTTTTCGGAACCGTGCTCACCATGACGATGGAGCGGCTCAAAGAGTTCGGCGTGCTTCTCTCGATCGGGCTGAAGCGGCTTGGCCTCGCCTCGATACTCTTTCTCGAAACGCTGCTGTTCAGCCTGATGGGAGTTCTGTTCGGCCTCGGTTTTGCATGGAGCATACTGAAACTGATCGATCCTATAAATCTATCGGGGGAAGCAGCTCAGGCGGTGATAGACCTCGGGTTCGATCCGGTAATACCGATGTCGTTCGCTCCCGATCAGTTTTACACCCAGGGGTTTTATGTTTTCATCATTGCGATGATCGTGTTCCTGTTCCCCCTTATTAAAATATCAAGACTCAACATTTTAGAAGCTGCAAGGAGCTGATATGAAAACACTTTTAAACATATCATGGAGAAATATCTGGAGGCACCCGGCAAGAAGCAGCGTATTGATTGCCGCAATCGTTGCAGGATTGTGGGCCGGGGTTGTTACCGTGGGGCTGGTAAACGGACTGATGCTGCAGCGGATCGACTATCTCATCGAAAGTGAGGTTACGCATGCTCAGCTGCACCATCCTGAATTTTTAGCAGAAGGCTATTCGTGGCTGTCCATACCGAATCACGATGAAATTAAGAACTGGCTTGAAAATGACGATAGGGTGAAAGCCTTTTCGTTCAGAACCATAACCGATGGTATGCTGCAATCTCCGGTAAAAACATCCGGAGTTCGCATTCGCGGCGTGGATATCGAATCTGAGAGGCGTACAACAACATTCCATGAAAACATTGTGGAGGGAAGTTACCTGGACGATGGCACCTCCAACGCGGTAATCATGGGCAAAAAGCTGGCAGAGGATCACAACATGGAGATCGGAAACCGGGTTGTGCTCACCTTCGAAGACACCAACAATGAACTGGTATCGGGCTCATTCAATATTGTGGGAATCTTTCAATCGGCTTCCACAACCTATGATGAGCGCAATGTTTTTGTGAGATCGGATGACCTGATCAGTCAGCTTTCTGATTCTCCCATTTACCATGAGGCGGGCATGATGCTTGAAGATGAAGACCTGGCCTCAGCCGTGGTTTCCGATCTGAACAGCAGTTTCAGCGGCATCGAAGCTCAAACATGGCGCCAGCTTTCACCCGAACTCAGCATGCTGGTGGAGCTTGGCGGCGTGATGGTAATCCTGATTACACTCATCATCATGATAGCCCTCGCATTCGGTATCCTGAACACCATGCTGATGGCGCTGTTTGAAAGGATGCGCGAGCTTGGCATGCTTATTTCAATCGGGATGAGCCGGCTTCGGGTGTTTGCCATGATTATGACAGAGGCGGTCATCCTTACCATAACCGGCGCAGCTGCAGGAATGGTGCTGGCATGGTTTACAATCCGTCAATTCAGTACATCAGGGGTAAATCTCGAAATGTTCGCTGAAGGCGCCGCCCAGCTTGGGTGGGATTACATCATTTACCCGGTACTCACACCAATGGAATTTGTCGCAATTCTTACGGTAGTGGTGGTGATCACACTGGTTGCCTCAGCATACCCGGCACTTAAAGGCATCAGAATCAATCCGCTTGAAGCATCAAGAAATGCATGATATAAAACGTTTTAAATATTAATGATCAAATCTTATCGCCATGTCAATCATCAAAACTGAAAATCTGTCGAAAGTTTACAATCCCGACACCGTTCCGGTTCATGCCCTTAACGATGTAAACATCACCTTTGAGGAGGGAGAATTTACTGCTGTCAGGGGGCCATCAGGCTCCGGTAAAACAACCCTGTTAAATATGATAGGCGGTCTGGATAAGCCAACCGAAGGCAAGGTCACGATCGATGACGTGGATATATCCGAACTAAAGGACAGCAAGCGAATTGACTTCCGGCTAAATAACATCGGGTTTGTATTTCAGCACTACAACCTGATTCCGGTTTTTACGGCCCGCGAAAATGTCTCATTCATCATGCTGCTTCAGAAAAGAGACAAAAAGGAGATTCAGGAACGTGCCGATGCTCTGCTGGATAAAGTTGGCCTTGCCAAAAAGAAAGATTCAAGGCCTGTACAGATGTCGGGCGGTGAACAGCAACGGGTTGCAGTGGCACGCGCACTTGCTTCAGAACCGAAATTTATTCTGGCTGACGAACCGACTGCCAACCTGGATACCGAATCGGCCATGAATCTCCTGGATATCATGAGAAATATGAATAAAGAACAGAATGTAACTTTCATCTTCTCTACCCACGACCAGCGGGTTATAGACCGAGCCCGCCGTGTAATAACCATGGTTGACGGCGCAATTTATAAAGATGAACAACAGGAAGTATCTGAAGCACAGTAACTGGTACTTCAACATTCAACAAGCACCTGGAGAAGCCACAAAATGTATCTGAAACTAGCATGGCGGAATATCTGGAGAAATAAACGGCGAACCATGATCACGGTGAGTTCAATCCTGTTTGCCGTGGTTTGTGCCCTTTTTATTGAATCGCTTGAAAGGGGAGCTCATAATCTGATGATCAACAATATGACGAGCTTTCATACCGGGCATCTCCAGATTCAGGATTACAGGTACGAGGATGAACCCTCACTTGACAACGCTTTTTATTTTGATGACACACTCCTGCAAAGCCTGGAAAGTTCAGATCCATACATCGATTTCATCGTGCCAAGAATTGAAGCGTTTATGCTGGCAGCAGGTGATGAAATTGCCAGGAGTGCCATGGTGCTTGGAATTGATCCCGACGCTGAACAGAGGCTGAATCAGCTTAAAGACCGGCTGACAGATGGCCGCTTTTTTGAAGACGGTGATGGTTCCTTGGTTCTTGGTGCCGGCTTGGCGGGCAGGCTGAATCTGGCTGTGGGCGATACCCTGGCCCTGATAGGTCAGGGCCGTTTTGGAATGACTGCTTCCGGTCTGTTTGAAGTGACCGGGCTTATAAACCACCCCATCAGAGACATGAATAACCAAATTGTCTATATCTCACTTTCAGATGCCCAATGGCTCTTATCGGCTGATGGCCTCATTACAAATTTGCTGATAACTCCAACCCGGGTGCGCGACACGGATATCCTTGCATCTGAACTGAAATCGGGATTAACCGATGATGAACTGCGTGTTTTAACATGGGAAGAGATGCTGCCTGATCTGATTGAGGCACTTGAATTTGATGCACTTCAAACCCGATTCATGATGGGAATCCTGTATGTTGTGATTGGCTTCGGAATTTTTGGAACCATTCTTACCATGACCCTGGAGAGATTGCGTGAATTTGGCATCCTGCTCTCGGTTGGGATGAAACGGATAAAACTTGCTGCGGTTGTATTTCTTGAAACACTTTTCATCAGCGTCATAGGAATCCTGTCCGGCTCAATTGTAGGATTCTTTATCCTTCTTTATTTCAACTACAACCCGATTGAATTGGGTAACGACATGGAGGAGTTGTTTCTGGAATTCGGCTTTGAACCGATTATACCGGTTGCCATAGAGCAGGACATTTTTTTATGGCAGGGTTTTGTCATTTTTCTGATCGCGATACTGATCTGCCTCTACCCGGCTATAAAAATTACAAGTCTGAATATTCTCGATGCGTCAAGAAGATGAGACATACGATTACCTTAACCGATTCACCTGTAATGAATAAACGATGAAGATGCTCATCACAATATCATGGCGAAATATCTGGCGGCATCCCGCTCGGAGCAGTGTACTGATAGGGGCTATCATCGCTGGTATGTGGGCCGGAATACTGGTCTCAGCCTGGGTAAATGGCATGATCGATCAGCGCATCAATAGAGTGATCCAGGAAGAGCTTACCCATCTTCAGATCCATCATCCTGAATTTATTAGGGAGCGTGAACCCGGAATGATTATCGAGCACTATCCGGAAATTTTCTCATTTCTTGACGAGGATGATCGCGTGAGCTCGTACACAGCACGAACTCTTGTTGACGGAATTGTGCAGTCTCCCCGCACGTCATCCGGGGTAACGATCAGTGGAATTGACCCAATCCGTGAACGCGAAACAACAACCTTTCATGAAAATCTTGTGGAAGGTGAATATCTCGATGCAGATATCAACAACCCGGTGCTTATCGGCAGAAAACTGGCTGAAAGACTCAATGTGGAACTGGGAAATCGCCTGGTACTTTCATTTCAGGATTTGGACAATGACCTCACTTCCGGAGCCTTTGTGATTGCGGGTATTTTCTATACAGGAATGCCTGCATTTGATGAACGAAAGGTCTACATACAGTCTGAAGACCTCTACAGAATGATTGCAGGAGAACCGATCTATCACGAAATCGCAGTTATGCTGCACGATATTGATCAGAGTGATCAGATCTCTGCCGATCTTAATGAACAGTTTGATACCATTTCTGCAGAAACCTGGCGAGAACTCTCACCGGAACTGCGGTTTATGACCGGCGCGGGTGAATCCTACATGTTCTATATCATGCTGGTAATCATGTTTGCCCTGGCTTTTGGAATTCTGAACACCATGCTGATGGCCATCTTTGAACGCATGCGCGAATTGGGAATGCTAATGGCTATCGGGATGAGCAAAATTCGCATATTTATAATGATCATGCTGGAATCTGTAGCATTGACACTTACAGGTGCCGCTGCGGGGATGATAATCGCACATTTCACGGTTCAGTATTTTGCTGAATACGGCCTCGACTTAACCGCCTTAGGTGGCGATACCATGGCAGAGTGGGGCTACGATGCTATCGTCTATCCATTTGTAAGCATGGAGGATTACATCACAGTAACAATTCTTGTTGTTTTTACAGCGATTTTATCTGCCGTATATCCGGCAATAAAAGCCATCCGTCTCAACCCTGCAGATACGGTGATGGAGTAACTTAATTGAAGAGAATCTTAAACATTTTTGTCAGATGAGAGCTTTTTTATTAACAGCCATAGTATTAATAGCTATTCAACCGGGTTACGCCCAGACCGACAACCTCCGCATCAGCGGTTACGTTCAGGGAATGCCTGTCTGGATCAGTGCCGATCTGCCTGAACCGTTCGATACCGATTCATTCTGGGAATTCCGGCTTCAGAGCAGACTGAATGTCCGATATGACATCTCCTCAAGCCTCACATTCAACTGGCAGATGCGTACCCGCTTTTTTGCCGGCGACCTCGTAAATGAACTAAATGACATTCCCGGCTTGCGCTATGCCGACCTGATTGATATTGATGACGGCATTGTGAATCTCTCCTGGGTGATTGCCGACCGCGACAACTGGCTGCTCCACTACATCCCCGACCGCCTGAATTTGGACTGGTACAATGATGACTGGCGCATTACCGCCGGCCGGCAGCGGGTGAACTGGGGCATCAACATGGTTACCAATCCAAACGACCTGTTCAACATCTACTCGTTCTACGAGTTCGACTACCCCGAGCGGCCGGGCACCGATGCCATCAGGATTCAGCATTTCATCGACTGGGCATCACGTGTAGAAGTTGCGTTCAGCCCCGCACGCGACATGAAAAACAGTGTAGCTGCTGCTCTCTATGGTTTTAACACGCGCGGTTACGACATCCAGATGATCACCGGATATTTCAAAAACCGTTGGGCTGTGGGTGGCGGATGGGCCGGGAACATCCGTGAGTCGGGCTTCAAGGGAGAGGTGATGTTCTTCACGGATCTGGAAGAAAACCCGGCGGGCAATCGCGAAACCAACCTGATTCTTGCACTGTCAGCCGATCACATGTTCGAAAACAGCCTGTTCCTGGTGGTGGAGGCACTCTACAACAAGGAGGGTGGGATGGACCAGTTTCAGCTTCTGGGTGAACCGCTTGCAGCCGATAACCCCTCCTTTTCACGGTTTCAGTTTACAGCATCGGGAACCTATCCCTTCTCACCGGTCTGGAACGGGTCGCTGGCTGCTATCTGGTACCCTGATGAGCAGGCGGTATTCTTATCCCCATCTGTCACACATTCCCTTACCCAGAATATCGACGTTAACCTGCTAAGCCAGCTCTTTATAGGAAGCGACGACTCTGTTTTTGGCAATGCCGGAAGTGTGGTAGCGGGCTCTTTGAAGTGGAATTTTTAGAACAACCATAATAATTCCGGGCTTTGCTAAACCCATAGATGGCTTTTTGATGAAGTAAACCATATATCTTATACTGAAAGTATACTCTAATCAAATAAAGATGATGAACTTTAACCGCTTGCACTTTCAAACAATTTTCGCCTTTTCACTTTTGGCTCTCCTGTTTTTATTTGCCTGCCAGGCTGAGCAACCCATAAAAATTGGAGCAACCATGTCGGAAACCGGGGCCTATAATACACAGGGGCTTGCTGCAAAAAACGGGTATTTGTTATGCCAGGACCAGATTAATGAGCAGGGCGGTATTCTGGGGCGTGAAGTTGAATTTCAAATCTATGATGATCGGTCTGAAACCGCTATGGCCATTTCGCTTTATGAACAACTGATTGCGGAAGATGGAGTAGATCTCATTATGGGGCCATACGGCTCAACGTTAACAGAAGCTGTGGCGCCGGTTACTGAGCGTCACAGAATGGTTCATATCTCTCCACTGGCAGCCACCACCTCCATTTGGGAGCAGGGGCGTGAATATCTCTTTATGGTGCTTCCTCCTGCCGAGCTCTTTCTGGCAGGCCTGATTGAGATGGCCCATGACAGGGGGCTGAACCGGATTGGAATCATTCAGCAGGATGAACTTTTCCCCAGAGCTGCCGGAAACGGAGCGGTTGATCTTGCCACAGAGAAAGGAATGGAAGTTGTTGTCATTGAAACCTACCCAACCGGCACAACCAACTTCTCTGAGATCCTGAACCTGGTAAAAAGTGAAGAAGTAGAGGTTTTGGCAATGGCTGCTTCTCCTCTTGATGACTTTATTGCCGTGGTTAGACAGATGAAGGAGATGGATGTGAATGTACAGATGTTCGGCACTTCGGGTGCTGTGAGCCGTTTCCAGGAGGAGCTCGGTACCGATGCTGAATATTCCTATGGCCTCTCGGCGTGGGAGCCCGGCCTGCCCTATCCCGGCATAGACGACTTTGTTTCCGCTTATGTAGCTAAATTCGATATGGAACCGAGCTTTCATGCTGCCGGTGCTTATGGAAGCTGCATGATTTTCCGCGAAGCCATAGAAACTGCAGGATCTCTCGATCAGAATGCTATCAGAAACGTTTTACTGAACCTTGAAACCCAAACCATCTTCGGAAATTACGCTGTTGATGAACGGGGCTACCAGGTAGCCAACGACGGGCTTTTCATTCAGTGGCAGGAGGGCAACAAGGTAATCGTATGGCCGGATGAAGTTGCAGAAGGCGAACCCCTGTTTCCAACACCACCCTGGAGCGAAAGATAATTCAATCCTGGTTCTCAGATCTGCTTTGATACACAGCACCGCTGCCACAAACATTACAAGACATCAGAATAAGTCTAATCAATTCAAATCAACTATATGAAACTCTACACATTGGGCGGATATAATGAAGTTGGTAACAACATGACTGCCGTTGAAGTCGGCGATGAAATTGTGATTCTCGACATGGGTTATCACATGGAAGAGCTCATGGACCTGGATGAAGAGGTTGAAGCGATGCCTTCCAGATTGATGATTGAAAAAAGGATTATTCCCGACGATAAGGCAATTTATGCTCAACGTGAAAAAGTAAAAGGGATCGTTATCGGTCATGGCCATCTCGATCACGTGGGTGGTGTGGCGTATCTTGCAGGATCCTACGATTGTCCGATTATCTCCTCTCCCTATACGATGAAAATTATTGAACAACAGATCAGTGAGAATAAAAAAGAGACCCATAACAAGCGTATAGTTTTAAATCAGGGTGAAAAGTATAACCTGACCTCCAACATAACAGTCGAGTTCGTTAAGGTAACTCACTCTATCCCCGACACCATGCTAACGGTTCTGCATACACCGGAAGGCCGCTTTGCCTATGGGCTCGATTTCCGGCTCGACAATAGCCCCGTACTTGGAGAAACTGCAGATACAGAACGTCTTGAGGAGCTTGGACGAGAGGGAATCAAAATTTTGGTTGGAGATTCAACCCGGGCAGGTGATCGGGGCACCAGCGCTTCAGAATCATCTATCCGTGATCAGCTTCGGTTCAAGCTGGATCACGTTTACCGTGAAAACAAGGCTGTTGTTATCACTACGTTTTCTTCTCACATCGAGCGGCTCAAAAGCATTCTGGAAGTAAACAATAATCGCAGAAAAGTGGCTTTTATAGGCCGTTCACTCAAAGATTACACGTTCCCTGCTTCTGAATTGGGCTATATCAATTTGAATGGTGTTGAGATTGCGAGCTATTCCGGCGAAGTGAATAAACTGTTTAAAAAAATCCAAAAAAACCGCGACCACTGGCTTATCGTCTGTACAGGAAACCAGGGTGAGGACCGGTCTGTGCTGAACAGGCTTTCCCGTGATGACTACGAGTTTAAACTTGAATCGGGCGATCATGTTATTTTCTCCTCTTCCACAATCCCAACCGCTGTGAACCGGGCTGAACGCTACAAACTGGAGCGGGATCTGAAAAAACTGGGGGCCAAACTGCATTTTGATATTCACGCCTCCGGCCACGGGCACCGTGAAGATCTCAGAACACTGATCAACATGCTAAAGCCTGAAATTATGATTCCGGGCCATGGCGACATTCACAAACTTGCCGAACATGCCACTCTCGCCCAGGAAGAGGGGTATGTACTGAATAAAAACCTGTTCATTTGTGAAAATGGTAATGTCATGGATTTTTAGCTTTTTTGGAAGTGAATCCAAAATATTTGTTTGAAGTAAAGCCGGTTCTCAGCGTTATTTCTTATAGAAATGGAAGTTTAACAACAGATAGAGCCACTCAATGAAACACTTTAACTGTGTAATTTGTTGATGTATTACACGACGTATCTCAAAAACTAAATCAAGCAGATAATATGTCACTCATAAACAAAAGCGATTTAAAATACGATTACGACTGGTCTTTGAAGCCAGGTGCAAAGCCACGCAGCAGTACAACAACTGAACTGAATACCAAAAGCAGAAAATTCAGGCGTAAAGATGGCAACGAAGTACTCTCATTTATCAATGATTATGTAAACATGCATAAGGAAATTGACAAGGAAGGTGCATTGGAAATTGAGGCACTAATCCATGGCCATCCGGACAGTGAAAATATGACGCTCGATGAACTCAGAGAGTGGGTGGATGATCAACTCGAGAAGAAATGAATTGAATCAAACCTCTATTCCCGGTTGGGTTGCGGATTAAAAACACTCATTCACATCACACCCCCACCTCGTTCACAGCTCCGATGTCCTACTCGTTACACAGCTCCGCTGTGTAACGCCCCCCCGGCACAAAAATTAAAAATTCCTGTAAGGAACCTCTAAATCCCGGTTCATACTCATATACCATCATATGATTCAGGAGAATTGATCCATGGCACGATCACGATACAGGGTTTATGATTCAGACTATCCACATTTCATAACGAGCAGTATAGTGCAAGGTTATCCGGTTTTTTCAAATCCATTGGCAGCTCATGTAGTACTGGACGCCCTCTCCTTCATTCAGCAGGAGGGTTATCATCCAATACAGATCTGCGGTGATGAGATGATGATTCGAATAATTAATTATATCCATAATAATCCCGTTAAACGCGGATTTGTTGACCGCCCTCAAGATTGGAGGTATTCGTCTGTAAGAAATTATCTGGGGATGGATGCCTTGATTCCGGTTACATTGTTTGAATATTAGAGAGCAGAACCGTCGGCTTACGTCAGGGAGCAAAGCCCCCGACGAGATCACTCGTTCACAGCTCCGCTGTGAAACGACCGCCAGGCAGCTCCGTTGCCAAAACAAGGAACTCACCGATAAATTCCGTACCTTACAGTTCACTTTTTTGAAGCCACGCTAAAAAGCGGGGCTTTTTTCATTTTATCCCCTATATGTCATTTACTTCGTTGAACCTAACTGATCCAATCCTCAGATCATTAAAAGAAGAAGGATACACCGAACCCACTCCCATTCAATCTCAAGCCATCCCAATCGCACTCAAAGGTACAGACCTTTTGGGTTGCGCTCAGACCGGAACCGGTAAAACGGCCGCATTTGCAATTCCAATTTTGGAAATCCTGGGTAAGAACAAGAGCTCAGATCGCAACAGAAAAATCAGAAGCCTGATTGTTACGCCTACAAGAGAACTGGCCATTCAAATTGACGAGAGTTTTCAAAACTATGGCCGTTACACCGGCCTGAACAGCGTTGTTATTTTTGGCGGTGTAAACCAGAAAAGCCAGGTAAAGAAATTAAAACAGGGCGTTGATATATTAACCGCCACACCCGGCCGGCTGCTCGACCTGATGAACCAGGGATTTATCTCTATCAAAGATGTTGAAATTTTTGTATTGGATGAAGCCGACCGTATGCTTGACATGGGCTTTATCCACGACGTGAAAAAACTGCTGGCAGCACTCCCACAAAAGAAGCAGACCCTTTTCTTTTCGGCAACTATGCCGCCTGAGATTGTGAAGCTTTCGAAATCGATCCTTCACAATCCTGTAAAAGTGGAAGTGACTCCCGAATCATCAACTGTAGACGCCATTCAACAGGGCCTCTATTTTGTAGATAAAGGGAACAAGAAGAATCTGCTGGTTGATGTTCTTCAAGATAGCGAAATCAAATCAGCACTTGTCTTTACCCGCACCAAGCACGGTGCAAACAAAGTTGTCAAATTGCTGAAAGGAAGTAACATCCAGGCAGAGGCAATTCACGGAAATAAATCACAGGCGGCGCGCCAGAAAGCCCTGGGCAATTTCAAGGACCAATCTACACGGGTACTTGTGGCTACCGATATTGCAGCCCGTGGCATTGATGTGGATGAACTGCAGTATGTGATCAACTATGAGATCCCGAATATCCCTGAGACCTATGTTCACCGTATTGGACGAACCGGAAGAGCCGGCTTAAACGGAACCGCCCTCTCCTTTTGTGATGCCCAGGAGAAAGCATATCTCCGCGATATTGAAAAACTGATCGGAAAAAGAATTCCCGTTATTGATGAGCACGACTTTCCCTTGGTAGATCACAACCCACCTGAGCCTGAAAAGCAGCAGTCGCGCAAATCACATAAGAGCCGGAATAATGGCAGCGGGAAAAGTCAGGGAAACAGGCATTCGAAACCGAAGGCCGGCAGTTCCAGTAATAAAAGGATCAGACGCCAAAGGTAACCGGTCAAAAAATCCCCTCTTGCCCCGAATGGATGCCTACGGCAAGAGGGCTCATTTTTTGAACCCTCCAACTGGCGGGAATTTAGGGGTGTATTCGAGTAAGCAAATGGATATGGTATAAGTCCAAAACCACCATATATGTAAATCTGTCACCAGTATTAATTTCAGGATGACTTTAGACTTTTCCCCACAAAGGAACATGTAGACACTTCAAATACACCTCCCGCTTGTTTGCAGCCTTGTAATGCAGTTTTTGCTGCTCCGCGGTATAATGCCTCCCGCCGAAAGCTCCGCAGCAAGAAAAAATTCATTGTTGAACTCTTCTGAATGTTTGTATAATCAGGTGAATTAAGCCCCCGCTTCTATCATTTATCTTTTAGTTTTCTGATTATGCCTGATTCCAATGATTTCGCCATTGCCCTCTTAATCTCTATTATTATCTCAATTACTCTTTTTTCCTGCGGCAGGATATCAACCCCGCCCAACGAGCCGGGTGTCTCACTTGAGCTGGCTGAATTTAGAAAGTCACTGATTTCCGACATTCATTACACGCTTTTCTTCAACATCCCAAAAGATCAAAAAAGTCAAATTGAAGCAACTCTCTCTGTTCAGTTCAATCTTGAAAATGAAAACCTGGATATACCGCTCGATTTTCGCGAGTCGGCAGATCATCTCAAATCTTTATCCATCAATGGCAGCAATATTTCTATTGAATTTGAGAATGAGCATATCATCCTGCCTTCAGGGTATTTATCGGCCGGACAAAATGATGTTGAAATCGAATTTATAGCGGGTGAATCGTCACTGAATCGCAATCCTGAATTTCTCTACACTCTTTTTGTTCCCGATCGCGCCCGAACTGCTTTCCCGCTCTTTGATCAGCCCGATCTGAAAGCTGTCTTTGAACTTACACTCGAAATTCCGGATTCATGGGAAGCCATCTCCAATGCAAAATTGGAATCAACCACTAAAAAGGACACTACAAAAGTACTGAAATTTCACCCCTCTGATCTTTTCAGCTCCTACCTCTTTTCATTTGTAGCCGGAGATTTTCAATCGGTTACCCAAACCGTAAACGGGGTTGAAATGACCCTGCTCCATCGCGAAACCGACTCAGAAAAAGTGGCCAGGAATATTGACGATATCTTCAATCTGCATGCATCATCCCTGGAGTGGCTCGAAGAGTATACCGGAATTGGGTATCCCTTTCAGAAATTTGACGTTGCCCTCATTCCCTCCTTCCAGTATGGGGGTATGGAGCATGTGGGGGCTATCCAATATCGCGCCGAATCGCTACTCCTGGATGAAGATCCATCCGAATCACAGCTGCTCAGCCGTGCAAGCCTTATAGCTCACGAAACAGCTCACATGTGGTTTGGAAACCTGGTCACAATGAAGTGGTTTAATGATGTGTGGACCAAAGAGGTGTTTGCCAACTTCATGGCAGCTAAAATTGTGAATCCGGGATTCCCCGACATCGACCATGACCTCAATTTTCTGCTTCGCCATCACCCTGGCTCTTACTCTGTAGATCGTACCGAAGGCGCAAACCCGATCCGCCAATATCTTGGAAATCTGAATGAAGCCGGCCAGATGTACGGTGCCATTATTTACAATAAAGCTCCCATTATGATGCGTCAGCTTGAGCTGCTTGTGGGTGAAAAGCTATTCCGGGAAGGAATGCAGGAATACCTTTCAACATTTTCATTCGAAAATGCTACCTGGCCTGACCTGATCGACATACTGGACCGCAAAACAGATGATGATCTGGCCACCTGGAGTGAAGTTTGGGTTAACACTCCCGGGAGACCCCATTTTTCTCTGGATGATGAAAACAGCTTGTTAATTCTCCAAAATGATCCCCGGGGCGATGACAGAATCTGGCCGCAGGATTTTACAGTTCTTGAACTTGCTGAGTCTGATCAAATAGTCCATTCGATCTCTATTGAAAGCGAAACGACAGAACTGGAATCAAATGAAAGCTCAAACTTTATTTTTAACGAAGATGGATACGGATATGGACTTTTTCCGGCATCTGTCTATAACTTCTCATTCTGGGATGACCTTAGTGATCGTGCAAAAGGCACCGAACTGATCAATATCTATGAGAATCTGCTGGAAGGAAACATTTTGCCGGCTACCTATTTTCAAGAGCTGTTAAAGCTGATTCAAACAGAAGAGAATCAGCTGCTATTAAACCGGGCTCTAAGCAACCTTCAAACCATATACTGGACACTGTTTACGGCAGATCAACGAGCTGAGCATGGGCCTGTGTTTGAAGAAATATTGTGGAAACAGATGCTTCAGCAATCGGAGGGGAGCCAAAAGAGAATCTTCTTCAACTCTTTCCAGAACATTGCTCTTTCAAGTAAACAGCTTGAAAAGGTTTACGATATCTGGCGGGGTGAGTTGAAAATAGAGGGGCTCAATCTCTCTGAAACAGATTATATCAGCATGGCTGGTAATCTCGCCGTTAAAGAGCATCCATTGGCTGAACAGGTACTTTCCACACAATTTAGAAACATTGAAGACGCTGACCGTAAACGCCGGTTTGAATTTATTCTGCCTACACTTTCCAGTGATCAAAACGAAAGAGATGCGTTTTTCGAATCCCTAAAAGAAGTTGAAAACCGACAGACAGAATCCTGGGTGCTGAGTGCCTTGGGATATCTTCACCATCCTCTTCGAACAGAAGAGTCTGAAAAATATCTGCTGCCAAGCCTTGAACTGCTGGAGGAGATCCAGATAACCGGTGATATCTTTTTCCCGAGCCGCTGGCTGGACGCCAATCTGTCTAACTACTCATCAGACAGTGCTGTTAAAACGGTTCGGAACTTCCTTGATGAACGGCCTGATTATAACCCCCAGCTTAAAATGAAAATTCTGCAATCTGCAGATATGATGTTTCGGGCTAATTCTATTTTAAATAAAAACTCTGACTAGAAAAGGGTGATTCGTCCCAGCCGTCAGCTCTGCAGCTTACACATCATTAAATGATTCTCCGAATGACCCCCGCAGGCAACTCTTCATTTCGCTCTCCATCCTCAATCACAGCCTCACCATTCACAAATACCCAATCAAAACCTTCTGCGTATGTGTGAGGCTCTTCGAAGGTGGCGTTATCGCGGATATTGGCAGAATCAAAAATCAGCAGGTCGGCGGCATAACCTTCTCGAATCAGGCCTCTCCGGACATTCACCTTATCGGAATCGGTAAGCCCGAGAGTTTGTGCAGGCAGGCCGCTCATTTTTCGAATCGCCTGCTCGAGGGTCAACAACTCCAGCTCGTTCACATATTTTCTTATGATCTTTGCAAAGCTCCCATAACCGCGTGGATGCCTCATTTCAGGGCCGCCGTCCGTACTTACCATTACATACGGATCAATCAAAAAGCGCTGCATTACATTCTCGTTCATTACAAAATAGGCCGCACTTGCACCTTCGGGACCGATCTCATCAATCAATACATCTTCAAATGGCATATTCAGTTCATCGGCTACATCGGCAAGGGTATTCCCGGTCCACGGTTCCGTGCCGAACAGTGTAGCCTCAGGACCATTTCTCAAGTTGATGCGGTTGCGCAGATACTCAGCCAATTCATCGCGCCGGTTTTC
>Ga0207421_10002829_pt1 | contig 21157 bp, 16 predicted proteins | sample SodLakKL_010_SED_4_FD_187542 | JGI IMG/M metagenome (GOLD analysis project Ga0207421, IMG submission 187542) | Alkaline sediment microbial communities from Lake Tanatar, Kulunda Steppe, Russia - 8KL_010_SED (SPAdes) (version 2) | ecosystem: Environmental > Aquatic > Non-marine Saline and...
TGTACAAAGCGGCAGCCACCTATCCTGTATACATCGACACCCAACTCCGTACCGTCGGGCAACATGTTCCAACGTGAAGACAACATCGACCATGACTCCTCTCGGAAATCCGGGATACTGTGCGTTAAACATGGAGGTCGTATGCCATCAACCAGAAACGGAGAAATAGCGGCAACTGACTCGGGAGTTCGATGGGAATTCGGCGGCGAGCAAGTCCGGCTGGACGCTTGGGGGCAAGACGGTATCCGCGTGCGGGCGGGCGTGCTTGGGAAGCTGACCGATAGCCTATGGGCGCTTGAGCGGGACCTCCTTGAACAAAGGCCGGGGATAGTGGACGAGGACCATGGAGCAGTGGAGAATGGCCGTCTGCGTGCCACAATCGATCGCCAAGGCACCATTCGGTTCTACGACCTTCAGCACAACGGCGATGTGCTTCTCGAGGAAGTGGTCAGTCCTCGCGGGTATGTTGAGCATCCACGGCAGTACCTGCACCAAGGTGGAGAGCGCGTGCGTGCTTCGGCCCACTTTCGTGCCCGATCCGACGAGCGCTTCTATGGGCTCGGGCAACACCAGCACGGGCTCCTCGATCAGAAGGGCGCGATTGTTGAGCTCGAGCAGAGGAACACTGAGGTGACAGTTCCGTTCCTCGTGTCCAGTCGGGGGTACGGCTTTCTCTGGAATAACCCCGCCAAGGGGAGGGCGGAGCTCGGTACCACGCGGACAAGCTGGATTGCCGAGCGCACCTATCAGATCGACTATCTTGTGTTCGGTGGACCTGATCCGAGCTCGATCCTCGAGCGGTATACCGAAGCTACCGGGCGCCCGCCGATGATGCCCGATTACGCAGCAGGGTTCTGGCAGTGTAAGCTGCGCTACAGTAGTCAGGAAGAGCTACTTAGTGTCGCCCGCGAACACAAGGGGCGTGGGCTACCCTTGTCGGTTATCGTGATAGATTACTTTCATTGGACGAAGATGGGGGAGTGGCGCTTCGACCCAGCGGCATGGCCTGATCCTGATGCAATGGTCCGCGAGCTTGCGGACATGGGTGCAGAGGTGATGGTCTCGGTATGGCCAACGGTAAACGCCGATAGCGAGTACTTTCCCCACCTCCGGGACCGGAACCTGCTGCTCACTACCGAACGGGGCCTCTCCACGTTAGTCGACTTCCACGACGCTTACTCCGATGGGACGACTCATCTGCATTACTACGATCCGAGCTCTGCGGAGGCGCGCGAGTTCATCTGGAAGCGTATCCGCGAAGGCTACTATGATCACGGGATCCGTATCTTTTGGCTGGATGCGTGTGAGCCGGAAATTCGTCCTCAACACCTGGACAATATCAGGATGAATATCGGGAATATGGAAGAAGTCGGGTGCACATATCCCCTGTTTCACCAGAAAGCGTTCTACGACGGCATGCGCGAGGCTGGCCAACAGCAGGTACTGAACCTCTGCCGATCGGCATGGGCCGGGAGTCAGAGGTACGGGGCAGCAGTGTGGTCGGGCGATGTTGATTCGAGCTTTGAAGCGTTGCAAACACAAATTCCGGCCGGACTCAATATGGCGCTTTCGGGGATTCCGTGGTGGACCACCGACATCGGCGGGTTTCACGGCGGCAATTCCGAAGATCCCGAGTTTCGCGAGCTGGTCATTCGATGGTTCCAATATGCACTCTTCTGTCCGATTATGCGGCTGCACGGTTACCGGGAGCCTACGGACGCAAAGCACGGAAGCCCCAACGAAGTCTGGTCGTTTGGCGATGAAGCCTACGAAATCATATGCCGCCTTCTTTTCATACGAGAGCGGATACGACCTTACGTGCTCGAGCAAATGCGGTGTGCCTCAGAAACTGGGCTACCCCCGATGCGCCCGCTCTTTGTCGATTTTCCCGAGGATGGCGCCACCTGGGAGATCGACGATCAATTCATGTTCGGCCCAGACATTCTGGTCGCTCCAGTCCTTCATTACCGGCAGCGCACACGGCGCCTTTACCTCCCGGAGGGCGCACGCTGGCTTTGGGGCTGGGATCGGTCTTGGAGTCACGACGGCGGCGCACACATTGAGGTGGATGCGCCCCTCGAAACGATTCCGGTGTTCCTCCGCGAGGGAAGTGAGCTGGTACTGGCGTAGCTTGCGCCCCCCTTGTTTAATGCAGCTAAGGAGTCACCATGGACGATATCCCGCCTTCGCCTCCGTTTCGGGACACATCTTTGTCAATCGAGCAACCGGTCACAGATTTCGTGATCATGTGCCTTGGTCTCTCCCCGGCTCTGGAGGGCTGAAGAAGGTATAACGGCGGAGCCCGAGACGGAGAAGAGGTCATCCAGCTGTACTGCGCGTGTCTGCCGGCCGAGACCACGATCCGGCACCACGAGCCGCGTGGCGTCAGACGCGTCGCAATCCCTTCCGGTACGAGCACCACAGTGGAGTTTCAAATCGGGCCTGAAGAGATGGCGTACGTCACTGAGTGAGGACGTCGCGTCGTAGCGCGGGGACGAATTGGGTTGTACATCGGAGGCCGGCAACCGGATGAAGGAAGCCGGCATTTAACCGGAGAAGAACCGCTCTCGACACAGCTTGAAGTAAACGGACCACACCTGGATCTCGGTTACTGAGAGGTCTTGCCCCCTATATCATCGCCTCCCCTCTTTGCTCGGGTGAACGCGCGTCTGCCGGCGAGGCTAATTCAACGTTAGCACCATGGCAGCGCCTCGTATCGTCAGATGCGGTTACCTCCAGGCTCCTCGCAAGTTCCGCAATCCTTCGGTCAAATTCTGCCATTCGAAACAGCCATATGATGCTACCATAGTTATCAGTAACGGTTGGATGCGAACATATGAAAGAACGTTCTGAGCATCCATATCACCACAATGCTGATCATTCGATCAGCTACAAATTTAAAGGAGGGAAGCATGCGACGGCTATTCTTAGTCCTCGTGCTTTTCGTTGGCGGTGCTGCACTATTGTTTGCTGCCGGGCAGGCGGAACCGGAACCAGAAGTGGCTCCAGTCCCGGAAGTCCAAACGATGGACGAACCGCTACAGTGGACGACGTTGTCGGAATACGAGGAGGATACCGGAGTCACGATCCGTGAGTTCGGAGAAGCTCCAGAACTACGAGAGAAGGTCGAAGCCGGTGAGCTCGAGCCGGTAGAAGAGCGCCTTCCCGACGAACCGGCAGTAATGCGCGCAAGCGAAGCGGTCGGTGAATACGGCGGTTCCTATCGTGGTACCTGGAGAGGGCCGGGCAATCATTGGCTAATACGGCATCACTTGCGTGAGATGCAGGTGTACCACGACAACGAGGGCCACATAAAGCCGAATCTCCCGGTGGAAGTTGAAACTCTTGACGAAGGCAGGCGGTACGTATTCCACATGCGTGAAGGGCTTCGCTGGGATGATGGCGAATACATCGACGCGTACGATGCTGAGTTCTGGTGGCACGTCAAACTAGATGATGAACGGCTCCCCGGCATGTATCGCAGCGAGTACAACATCAACGGTGAGGAACCTGAGATAGAAGTTATCGACGAGTACACGTGGCAAATCACGTTTCCGGAGCCTCATCCGCTATTCCTCAGCATTGTAGCGGAAGGTGGCCGAACGGATATGGTGGCTCCTCGTCACTACCTCGAACAGTATCACGTCGATTACGCTGCTGACGACGAAATCGAAGCAGCTCTGGACGAATATGGCTTCGATGATTGGGCTGATCTGTTCGACGACCGATATCAGATAGTTACAAATCCTGATCGCCCTCACTGGTTTGCCTTTCGGCCGGTGAACGACCCCTCCGACAGCGAATACCGCTGGGAGCGAAACCCATACTATTTCAAGGTCGACGAAGAAGGGAATCAACTACCGTACCTTGATACCTATCGGAGAGAGTACATCACCGAGGACGAGCTTGCGGTAAGTCTTATGCTCGGCGGAGACTTAAGTACACATGTCTTCCCGCTCGGAGAATATGCTATACTCATGGACAACCGTGAGCAGGGTGACTACGAAGTATACCCGCGTCCCAATCCCGAACTTGCAGGCCATCCCAGTATTTCATTAAACATGACCCACGACGACCCCATGGTGAGGGAAGTCTTCCAGGAGGCCGACTTCCGAAAGGCCCTCTCCGTAGGCATTGACCGTGAGGAGATAAACGAAATCGTGTACTTCGGCATGGCCGAACCCCGCCAAGTTTCATTCACCCCGGAAAGCCCATTTTATGACCCCGAGTGGGAGCAAGCATACGTGGAGCATGATCCTGAGTTCGCCAATGAGCTTCTCGACGGTCTCGGTCTTGAATGGGGCGATGACGGGTACCGGACCTGGCCCGACGGGAGTACATTGAGCTTCACAATCGACTTGTCTGACAGTTACGGCGAGTACGTGGACGTAATGGAGTTGATCGAGAGCCACTGGGCGGAGATCGGCGTCGACATGGACTTCGAAGTCATGGACTCAACCTTGCGTGCGGAGCGGCATGAAGGAAACAACTACGACGCTATGACTCACAGGCTCAACTGGTACCAATTCCCCCATCTGCAGGCGGCAAGGGTCGCCCCCGACGACGGCTCGGTAACCCGTAGCCAATGGGAGGTCGAATGGAGTCGCTGGTACATAAGCGATGGCGAGCGCGGCATGGAGCCTCCGGAGGAGATTCAGCAACTGTATGAATGGGACCAAGAGGCCCGACTCGTTGTAGACGAGGAAAGACGAGCCGAGCTTTACCAGAAGATCGCTGATTGGCATGCTGAGAACATTCCTCAGATCGGAGTAGTGGTCCCGCCGGAGCTCTACGCCGTTCAGAATAACCTACGGAATGGTCATGTGTTTCCCGAAGACCGTCTCTACATGCTGGACCTCGATGAAGTATTCGTGCAGACACTGTGGTGGGACGAATAACAGGGAAGACGATCGAACAAGAGTTAGGTTTGTCGGGGCGGCCATGTGGGCCGCTCCGACAACCAGCTCCGATTTCTATGCTCAGCTAGATACTACAGGGTAAGGAGTCAGAAACGTGCTTTCCTACATTATACGCCGTACGCTCTACGTTATTCCTACCCTCTTCGTAATCTCCATTGTCTCATTCGCAATCATTCAGTTGCCGCCGGGCGACTACCTCACCACTTATATTGCTCAGCTGGAAGCAGAGGGTGGAGAAATAAGTCAAGAGCGCATCAGAGCTTTGGAGGCACGCTACGGCCTCGATCAGCCCATCTACGTTCAGTACGGACGGTGGATGGGAGGCATCCTCACTCGAGGTGATTTCGGAGTTTCTTTCGAATGGAACCGCCCAGTCAGTGCGCTCATCTGGAACCGGCTCGGGATGACCCTTATGATCTCGCTTGCGACAATGATCTTCACTTGGGTGGTCGCCTTCGCGATTGGCGTGTACTCGGCGACCCACCAGTACTCAATTGGGGATTATGTCGCGACATTCTTCGGGTTTGTTGGGCTTGCGACACCTAATTTCTTGTTCGCTCTGATCCTCATGTGGCTAGCGTACACACAGTTCGGGATAGCTTCAGTAGGCTTGTACGCGCCTGAGTATTCCGGAGACCCGTGGCATTGGCAGAAGATAGTGAGTATGCTTCAAAGAATCTGGCTCCCAGTGGTGGTTATAGGTACAGCCGGGACAGCCGGGCTGATCCGGATACTGCGGGCAAACTTGCTTGATGAACTGAGCAAGTTGTACGTAGTGACCAGTCGGTCCAAAGGGATGCCGTCGACACGTCTTCTCCTGAAATATCCTCTCCGCATCGCGTTGATTCCGTTTATCAGTACCGCCGGGTGGACGCTTGCCCGCCTCGTTTCGGGGGAAACAATCGTTGGGATTGTGCTAGGGTTACCGACCACTGGGCCAATGCTTTTGACTGCACTTCAAAGTCAGGACATGTATCTTGCGGGCAGTTTCATCATGCTACTGAGTGTGCTTACAGTGATCGGCACCCTGGTTTCCGACCTTCTGCTCGCAGTGTTGGATCCGCGGATTCGGTACGAGTGAGGGACTGCAGATATGAGCAACACCAATCAGCATGAGCCCCAGCAGGAACCGCAGGCGCCGGAGCCGATCAGCGAGGGCGAAGCAACTCACCTTGCGTCGCAGTGGACGCTTATGTGGCGTCGGTTTAAGCGCCACAAACTGGCCATGATCTCTCTTGGTCTGTTGGTAATCATCTACATTGTCGCAATGTTTGCCGAGTTCTTCGCTCCCTATGGCCCCTGGGAGTACAGCAGAGACTATGTCCACATGCCGCCTCAGCAGGTTAGGTTCGTGAGCGATGAAGGCTTCCACCTGCGACCGTTTGTGTACGGATACGAGCAGTACCGGCATCCGGTTACGCGCCAGTTCCAATACGACGTCGACACCGACGAGCGCTATCCAATCAGGTTCTTCGTCCGGACAGGACGACCCTACAGTGTACTCGGACTGTTCGAAACCGATATTCGGCTTTTTGGAGTGGAAGAAGGGCACGTTTTTCTCCTCGGCGCCGATCCCCTGGGACGCTGTGTGTTTTCCCGGATCATCTACGGGTCCCGGGTCTCTACGACAATCGGATTAGCAGGTGAAGCAGTCGCACTATTCCTGGGCCTCCTCGTTGGAGGTCTCTGCGGGTACTTCGGAGGTGCCATAGACGACCTGGGACAACGCCTGATTGAGTTCGTCCGAAGCATCCCCGAAATCCCCCTGTGGATGGGCTTCGCAGCGGCAGTGCCGCGAGACTGGACCGTCACTCAAACGTACTTTGCTATTACACTCGTATTATCGCTTGTCGGATGGTCGGGAATTGGACGCGAGGTGCGCAGTAAGTTTCTCTCGTTACGGGAAGAAGACTTCGTCATGTCGGCTCGGATGATCGGCGCTCCCACAAGGCGGGTAATAGGGCGGCACATGATTCCGGCGTTCATGAGCCACATCATCGCCTCGGCGACACTGGCAATCCCGGGCATGATTATCGGCGAGACTGCTCTGAGCTTTCTTGGGCTAGGGATGCGACCGCCGGCGGTGAGCTGGGGCGTGTTGTTGTCGCAGGCGCAAAATCTTCGCACGGTAGCGCTAGCCCCGTGGTTGCTACTGCCCGGGGTAGCGGTGATAGTTACCTGTCTTGCGTTCTGTTTCCTCGGCGACGGCCTTCGGGACGCCGCCGACCCCTATAGCTGATACCAGAGAGGTGGATATAGTGAGGCTCAGGAGAAACGGCAAACAGATTCCGCTTCAGCACGCCCAGCGAAACGTTCCTGACAATATGCCTGACAACCGATTGCTGGATATTCGGGACCTGGAAGTTCAATTCGACGACCCCGAGGGCACGGTATACGCGGTAAACGGCGTGGACCTTGCCCTCGACAACAGGCGGGTCATGGGCGTGGTCGGGGAAAGCGGCTGTGGCAAGAGCGTCATGTCCCGAGCCGTTATGAACATTCTCGACACAAAGGGACAGATCGTCAGCGGGCAAGTCTTGTTTCGGTCTCAGCAACTCGGGTGGCTCGACCTTGCTACCCTTCCGGAAGACGGCCCTCAGATTCGGCGCATTCGAGGGAAAGAGATCGCCATGATCTTTCAGGAGCCCCTTGCCGCACTTAGTCCAGTACACAAAGTAGGCAATCAGGTTATGGAGATGATCAGGCTTCACGAGGACGTGACCAAACAGGAGGCAAGAAACCGGACGATCCAGTTGCTTGGGCAAGTCGGTATTCCAGATCCGCAGAAACGGGTTGACCAGTACACGTACGAGCTTAGTGGCGGCATGCGCCAACGCGTTATGGTGGCGATGGCAATTGCGTGCCGCCCACAGCTTCTTATCGCGGATGAGCCAACAACTGCTCTCGACGTAACCATCCAAGCGCAGATCCTGAAGCTCATTCGCGACCTCAACGAAGAGTTCGGAATGGCGGTCATGATCATAAGCCACGACCTAGGTGTGATTGCCGAGCTAGCCGACGATGTGGCGGTTATGTATCTCGGAAACGTCGTAGAGCGCGGAACAGTCCGAGATGTGTTAAAAAACCCGAAGCATCCCTATACTCACGCGCTAATGCGATCGATTCCGAGAGCGGAAGTCGACCGGGGCCAACGGCTTGCTTCCATCCCCGGCACCGTACCCGATGCTCACCGTATTCCGAGTGGCTGCCCCTTTCACCCGCGCTGTACTAGCTTCATACCAGGGTTGTGCGATTCCGTTGTACCTCAGGCACACGAGGTGGAAACCGGTCATCGGGCCGCATGTCATCTCTACTCCGAGAATGTCCAGCAATACCGTCAAGACCAAAGGGTAGTGAGTGAGCGATGAGCAACAACGGGCAAGACACTATACTAAAGGTGGAAAACCTCACAAAGCACTTTCCGATCCAGAAAGGGTTTCTCAAGCGGGAAATTGGCCGAGTACGGGCAGTCGACGATGTCTCGCTTGACATTCGAGAGGGCGAGACATTGGGTCTCGTTGGAGAGAGTGGATGCGGCAAGACGACGCTTGGCCGCTGCATCCTGCGAGCAATCGAGCCAACCTCCGGGAGGATCCTTTTCTACCGGAGCAACGGGGAAGAAGTTGACGTGGCGAAAGCTGATAAAGAGACCGTGCGGCACCTGCGCCGGGACATGCAGCTTGTATTTCAAGACCCGTATTCATCACTAAACCCGCGGATGACGGTCAAGGATCTCATCGGCGAACCACTGGTGGTCAATAGGATCTGTACAGGACGAGAGATGGAGAAACGAGTAGCTGAGCTCATACGACAAGTGGGCTTGAGGCCGGAATATATGGACCGTTATCCGCATGCGTTCAGCGGAGGGCAACGGCAGCGCATTGCGATCGCACGCTCGATCGCACTCAATCCCCGTTTCGTCGTCTGCGATGAACCGGTCTCAGCCCTCGACGTGTCAATTCAAGCACAGATCATCAACTTGCTGCTCGATCTCCAGAAGGTGTTCGAGCTTACCTACTTGTTTGTCGCGCACGACCTGAGTGTAGTGCGCCACATTACGGACCGGGTCGCCGTCATGTACGTCGGACAGGTGGCGGAAGTAGCGCACACGGACGATCTCTTCAGAAAACCGCTGCATCCGTACACCGAGGCCTTGTTCAAGGCGGTGCCTAAGACAGATCCCGATATGCGTTCGGGTAAAATGGCGTTGGCGGGCGAGGTGCCGGATCCGGCAAATCCGCCATCTGGGTGCTACTTTCACCCACGCTGTCCGTATGCGACCGAGATCTGTCGGAAGCAGTCTCCCGAGCTGCGTGACGTTGGAAATGGACGCCGTGTGCGGTGTCACCACGCCGAGAAACTCGACCTGAGCGGGATCGAGGTAACGGATGTTGCACTGAGCCCGGAGCTTAGCGCTTCTCAACCGTCGACAGAAGGGACGTCTGTCTAATGCCTTTTGCGATAGGCATTCTGATCCTCGTTTCTTTGGCTCTCGCTGCTGTCACAATGGGCTTGTTGTGGAGGTGGTTTGTTCGCAAAGCCCAGCATGACCTTCGTACCCTTGAGCACATCCTTGAGCGGAAACGAATTCCCAGGTCTTGGCTAGGCAAGTATGCGGATTGCGCGGAGCGCAACCGTGACGCCGCATACCAGCGAGCGAACAAGCGCCTGGATCACTACATGCAACTGGCCAAGCGAACACCCGCATTCGGCAACGGCGAGACCAGAGCACTGGTAGTCGGAGCCATCCAGCATCTTCAGCAGCGCATGATCCAGGAACCGTTTGAAGATCTCCTAGGGCCGGATCCGCGCCTTCGACGTCATGTAGTGTTTTTTGATTGTGGAGATACTCTCGTCGACGAAGGCACGGAGGTCCGGAACGATCGCGGAATCGTTGTTGAAGCCGCGCTCATTCCCGGGGCACGTCGAACAGTACGGTGGCTCGCACGCGAAGGATTTACTCTAGCGCTGGTCGCGGACGGAGAGCGTGAGAGTTTTAAGCGCGTCTTGCGTCGGCACCGCATGTGGCAGTACTTCGAGGCTACGGCGATTTCCGGGGATCTCGGCGTCACAAAACCGGCGCCCGGTATGTTCCGGTACGCACTCGACCAGCTGGAGATTCCGCCCGAGAACTACCAGTCGGTAGTCATGGTCGGAAATAATCTGGCACGGGATATCAAAGGTGCGAATCGCCTGGGCCTCGTTTCCGTCTGGCTTGACTGGGCACCACGGCGGTCGAAGCTGGCGGCCGACGACGAAGAACAACCGGATTTTACGATTCACAAGCCCGAAGAAGTAGTGAAGGTGGTCGAACAGCTCGAGTCCGGTGCTGGGTCGAAACGAGGCTCCGCTAACTGACGCACACCGATGTCAGTCTCAGAGGAAAGGCGCGCTGCGATAGTGCATCCTATCGAACTGGTTCGATGCCGCATCAAAACAGTTTGATAGAGGTGAAAAGGGGGACTGAAGGATGGCAACGATTCGAGATATAGCCCGAGAAGCACAGGTCTCCGTTTCTACAGTATCACTCGCGATGAACGGAGACCCGCGCGTAAAAGCAGAGACTCGTGAGCGTATTGCCGCAATTGCAGATAGACTTGGGTACCGCGCTACGCGCGCAGCCCGTAGCCTATCGAGCGGGAAAAGCTGGATCATCAACGTCATAAACCCGGTCAACACCTCTGTCTTAACCAGTGGGTTCAGCAGCAGCTTTCTCCACGGTGTTCACCAGGGCGCCCGGCAGAATGGCTATACGGTGTCGCTCACCATAGTCGAAAGCGAGGAGGAAGCTGTCGAGGCTGTAGATGTTCTTGCAGTCGAACGAGCCTCCGACGGCGTCATTCTTATGAATCCTTCCGAGAGTGCGTATCTGATCGAAAGACTACGAAAACATGATTTTGCTCATATAGTACTCGGACGCGCTGCAACCGAAGGCGTACCGAGTGTCGACAATGACACGGTACAGGTGGGCGCGGATGCAGCCAAGTACCTTATCGAGCAAGAGTTCACGCCAATCGTATTTCTGGGGAATCCGCAGAGTCACACAGTGACACAAGACCGGCTTGCGGGTTTCGAGCAAGCTCATACCGAATGCGGCTTATCTGTCGACCCTTCCTTGATAGTTCACACCACAGGTGCTGCTGAAGATGCTCGATCCGGGGTTAAGGAACTTCTCGACGCCGGTGCAGGCTTTGGAGCGGTACTTGCTCTCAGCGATGCGCTGGCTATCGGCGCTATGCGAGCCCTTCGTGAGCACGGTCTGAAGGTGCCGGATGATGTGGGAATCATGGGGATGAACAACGATGATCTTACTGCATACATCGATCCTCCACTGAGCTCTGTTGAGCTCCATGCATTCGACCTGGGATGCAAAGCTGCTTCGTTGCTCCTCACGCAGATCGAATCTACACACTCACCCGATATCCATCAGACCGTTCCACATGAGCTTGTAATCCGCGAGTCAACTTCAGGTTCAACTTCACGCTCCTCCTCGAAGGGACGATGGCCTCCGAGAGGAACAAGAGAGAGATCTGCTGCGAAACACGGCGATGCTCCAGAGCAGCGGCATTCCGCAGCGGAAGGAATCGTAGCCACTGACCAGACCACCAAGGACGAGATGTGATGATTAGCGCTTACAAAGGCCAGGAGAAGCAGAATACTGCGCCAAATGCCACCTACACCGGGCACATCGTGCCACACACACACTGGGACCGCGAATGGTATCGACCCTTCCAGTGGTTCCGCGGTCGCCTTATAGACGTCGTTGACACGGTGATCGAACTACTCGAGAACGACTCACGGTATGCGGGGTTTACCCTCGATGGTCAGGCCGTCCTCCTTGAAGACTATCTGGAGCTCCGCCCCGAGCGTCGCGAGCGCATTGAAGCACTCGTAAGGAATGGGCGGCTGAGCGTTGGACCGTGGTATGTTTTGGCCGACGAGTTCCTTGTTAGCCCCGAGTCTTTGATTCGCAACCTCATGATTGGCCTCCGTGTAAGCGAAGCCTTTGGACAAGCGCTTAGCGTAGGGTATACTCCCGACTCTTTTGGTCACATATCGCAACTGCCGCTCATTGTGGACGGATTCGGCCTGGACAGCATTGTCTTTGAACGGGGCCTCGGAAACGAAGGCGAGGAGCTAGGGGCGGAGTTCATGTGGCGGAGCGCGGACGGAGAAAGTACGGCATTTGCCGTACATCTCGTCGGGACTTATTCGGCTGCGGCTTCAGCTGGACATGCAGACTGGGAAGCTCGCGATGCATACTCGTCGCAGCAGGCTGTCGAGCATATCCACGCCGTGCTGTACGGGGCAACACCCGGCGAACTCAGTAACCTGCCGGATTTTCTCCGGGAATCCATTGAACGCGTTCCGCGCGGACTCATGGCCTACGCCAACAGCTCGGCACTGCTCCTGCCTAATGGATCGGACCACCTGTTCCCACAGAAAGACGTTCCGGAACTGGTGGACGATCTCAATGAATCATTCGAGAACGTTGAATTCATACAGAGCGATCTCTCTAGGTTTGTTGAGGATGCAAAAGCAAGTGCTGCTCCCCTGAAAGAGTATCAGGGTGAATTGCGCGGAAGCCGTTACCAGCATGTACTCTCCGGGGTGTTGTCCACGCGTATCTATCTCAAGCAGGCGAACAACCGCTGTGAGTCGGGCATTGAACGCAGAACCGAGCCGCTTGCAGCCCTTGCCTGGGCCTTCGGTTGTACTGATTATCCAAAAGCGCTAATCGATGGCGCGTGGCGAATGCTTCTGAAGAACCACCCGCATGATTCGATCTGCGGGTGCTCGGCTGACCCGGTACATCAACAGATGCTGTGTCGGTTTAGCTCCGTTGAGCATCTTCTGGACTATGTCGATGAGCGTTCGATCGGTGCGCTCTCAGGTTCTCCGACCGGTATCGAGCACACAGCCGGCGGCTCAACCGACTACATTCTCGTATTCAACCCGCAACCTGTGTGGAGTAAACAGGTTGTCCAGACGGAGCTCACGGTGCCGGCGGGTGATGGCGCCGAACTGGCCTTGCTCGATGAGAATCAGAATCAGCTACCGTTCTACTCACACGTGGAAACTGAGCTGGAGGCGGGAAAGCATAGCGAATTCGTCGACCGTGTATCCTTGGGCTTCAGTACGCCGCTCAGGCCGCTCGGCCTGACCACTTTGTTCGTAGGCACGGGCCCGGCGGAGGCGAAACGCGCTGAGGCGTCGGTGGAAGCAACGCAGGCCGACGATGGAACGCTTACTCTCGAGAACGAGCGTATCAAGCTTACGATTTGCCCCGGGCGAGAGCTGGAGGTTGTTGAGCTTGCAAACGGACGGACTCACAAGCCTAGGGTGTACTTCGAGGATGTTGCGGATACTGGGGACGAATATGACTTTGCCCCGCTTGCCGATGACCAACCCGTGATAATGAGCAAGGCATTGGGTCCGCCGGAATTGGTGCTTAATTCATCCATTGAGGCTGTGGCCCGGCTCCACTATGAGGCGGAGATACCCAAAGGCCTTTCCGAAGATAGAAGTAAGCGCCTCGGTGCGGTACGCGCACTGATTCGGGTGGATTTGACACTTGTTACTGAAAGCCCATCCCTCGGTCTGCGGATTTGGTTTGACAATCAGGCGTGCGATCATCGTCTCCGCCTCGGGATTGCTACCGGCTGTTGGTCGGACACAGTTATAGCTGAGGGACACTTCGATACGATTGAACGAAGCCTTTTTCCACAAGCCGACAGTCGGGAGTGGTTTCAGCAGCCCCGGGCTACCAACCATCAGCGGCGCTTTGTGGCTGTTGAGGACCATCCGGGAAACGGCGAGGCCGGCGAGGGGAACAGCAATAGGGGAATTGCGATAATCAACACCGGACTCCCTGAATATGAGGCATGCGACACTGAGTCCGGAGTGGATCTCATGGTAACACTAGTCCGTTCCGTAGGCTGGCTGTCGAGACACGATCTGAGCTCGCGTCCTCAGTCTGCCGGCCCGTGCGTGCCGACCCCTGAGGCACAGTGTATCGGCGAACATAGCTTTGAGCTAACCCTCTATCCGTTCTCCGGACGGTGGTACGACAGTGAGATCTTTGCTGAGGCGGATCGGCTCAACGCCGTGCCCGCAGTCTTTCATGCGTCCGGGGCGGCGCCTCAGGTTTCACTTCTGAGTCTGGATGGTCCCCTCGTGCTTTCGAGTCTCAAACGCGCGGAGAACCGGGAAAGTATTATCGTTCGTGCCTGGAATCCGACGCCCCAGTCGGTATCCGGGCGTATACGACTGCCGTTTGTTCCCAGCGCCCTGTTCCTGGTCCGTTTGGATGAATCACGCCAGGCCGAGTTGGAACACAGAGGACAAACAGTAGAACTGGCATTTGCTCCACGCTCGGTACGAACTGTAGAGATTGCTTGTCCTTTGGAGGGATGGGCAAAGAGTCCGAACGAAGAAGATGCATGAAGAAAAGGTTTGGAGTGATGCAGATGACGGCGTTCGGTCAGCGGTTCGCCGGATTGATCGCGCCCACATATGGAGAAGCACAATGTTCAATAAACTGTCAAACCGCCAGGTACGTCCGGAGCATAATCTTTTCTTGCGGGCCAAAGATGACTGCCCAATGATCGTCGCCCATCGCGGAGCAAACGATGAAGCGCCGGAGAACACCTGGCCGGCCCTCTGCCGGTGCGTTGAGCTGGGAGTCGACGTGGTCGAGCTCGACATACGCTTCAGCCGCAATTCGGTTCCTTACAGTTTCCATGATCCGATTCTGAACCGAACCACCAATGGTACTGGGGCGTTCCGACTACGGAGCTCTCGCTACATAGACCGGCTCGACGCCGGCACCTGGTTTTCCGAGGAGTTCGCCGGCGAGCGCATTCCGAAAGTGGAAGAGATATTTGCCGAACTCGGGCACCAGGTAAGCTTCTATCTCGACGTAAAAAACGGCTCACTGCAGCAGTTGCAGCAGCTCATACGGAAACACGGTATGGTCAACCGAGTTTTCGTCTGGTTCGCTCGTGCTCGCCGGGCACGGCGATTTCGCAGACTGGCTCCCGACATTCCTCTGAAGCTCAATATCGACGACCCCCAACAGCTATACCATCGAGTACTCCCAGTCGGAGCAACGCTTGTGGAAGTCGAACTCGAGCGGCTCTCAGAAGAGTTGGTCGACGCGTGCCGCAGCGCCGGCGTAGCCCTAATGGCGCGTTGTGGCGCCCCGGATCCAGAAGCATACCGTCAGTGCAACGAACTCGGTGTAGATCTCATCAACCTCGACCATCCTGCGCTTTACATCCGGTCTTTTGGGAATGCTTTGTCCACACCGGAGGTTGATTAAGCAGGGGAAAGTTCCTTTGTCCACAGCGTAGAACGAGGGGAACTACACCACCTCGGCTTCTGACCCAGGAAAACTGTCAGCAACGGTGCTACAGTTCCGGAGTTCAGCGGAAGATCTCGCTACGTAAATCGACCCAGGGCGCGATGGCAACCGAACCTGGAGCCCGTAGTTACAAATGAAGGATGGAAACCACAATGATCATATACCTTGTACGCCACGGAGAGCGACTCGATACGGTGGACCCTAGTTATAAGGGATGGAACTCGCCGTTAAGTGATACCGGAAAGGAACAAGCCGAGCAGCTGGCACTCTGTCTATCAGATTGCGCACCAACCGTTCTCTACTCCAGTTGCATGCTCCGGGCTTTGCAGACGGCTGAGCCGATTTCTGCACAACTTGGTATCCCTTGGCATGTTTGGCCCGTATTTGTGGAGACCAAACTGGACACGTGGTACCAGAAGGCGAACGAGCAGCCGGCCATCTCTGACCTTACGACCGCGTGGAACGCAGGCGACGCATTGGACTTTGGGGATATCGCTGAGAAACACAAGCAACACTATCCAGGGAGATACTACTTACTCTCAGAAATCCCCATTCAGTTTCCTGACTCCGTACTTGATCAACCATTCCCGTGGCCGGACCGTTGGTGGGTTCCAGTCGTCGGGGAAAGCTTGGAAAGCGGGTATAGCCGTGCTTCCCTGGCTATTGCCGCGTTACGTAGGCTGCACGGAGACGACGCTAGAATCGTAGTCGTGGCACACGGAGACTGTGGTGATCTCATGATCAGCCATCTGCTAGGGTTGCCACCAATCGATCGACGCCGCTTTCAAACGGATCATGCAAGTTTAACAACAATAGACGTCGCAAAGGAATCAGGCGAGTCATACTTGTGTACCTTAAACAGTACAGAGCACCTACCTGACCGAATTAGGATATAGTGGCGGCTGTACATTCTTTTGCTTCAGAGACCCATATAGTGACAATTTGACTCCCCATATGGGTCTTTGGGCGATGCTCAGATCGTCAAGGGGAGGCCTATTGCTATCGAGACGATTCATCGAACTCTGACTCCTAACGATGCTCGGGCATGTATCGAGTTCCCTTTCACCGTGCCAAGGGGTACTACCGAACTATTCATCACCGGGTGGTATCAACCGACGCATACCTACGATGACAAGCGGGCGCGAGAGCTCGCGATCGCCGCAATCGAACAGTACGCATTCTTTCCAGAGGGAGATCCAGCGACGATGCCTCGGCAGGAGATCCCCGAGGAAACACTTCGCAGGTTCTTACCCATCCAAAACGCGCCTAACTACAGCCTATTCGACCCCAAGGGAACGATGCGTGGCCAGGTCAATGAAAACGGTATAGTCCAGGGTTCGCAGATCAACGAGGACACCGCCAGTCCAGGGTGTGTCGCGGGACCGATCGTTCCGGGCGAGTGGAAAATGGTGCTAGAGATTGCCGCGGTCGTTACGAACACCATGGAGCTGAGAATCGATATCGACACGCGGTCAACGCCCACTGCGCCCGGCAGCGACGCACTTCGGGTCATCGAGGAGCGTCAGACTCTTGATCGAATGCCGAAGGTAAGCGAACCGCGCGCCGTGGCTGTCGATGAGGATGTCACCGTCGAACTGATACAGCAAGGACGGACGGTGGACCGAGGACCGTGCAACTCAGCCGAACGTGTCTTCGAAGACACCGCAGAAGTGTCGTCTTGGTACACAGTGAAGATCTACGGCAACAAGGGCGAGCTTTTGGGACTGACAAACCCGATACGCATCATCGTGGAGTGATCGATGGGCACGCATCCCACCCCTACAACGTCTTCCCCTCCACATATACCGGCGGGATACAGCGCTGGAGGCGAGTATCATCGCGCTCGATGATGCGCCGCTGGAGCCACCGGGCCGCCACGGCACCGAGCTCCGGCGCGCGCAGATCGACGCTGTCGATCGGCCGCTCGACCAGGGAACGGACCGGCGAGTTGTCGAAGCCGGTCAACCCGAGCGCTTCGGGAATCCGTATTCCGCGGTGGAGTGCCGCCTGGTAGACGTACACGGCAACGACATCGTTGAAACAGAGCAGGGTATCGTACTTGTGCTCACCGACCCACCGGAAGAAGTCGTCGCCGATCGACTCGAGGTCCGATACGGCCCGGATGCCTGCCTGCCGGCCCGGCACCTCCTGCTCCCGGCACCCCGCCTCGAACCCGGCGCGCCGCTGCTCGCTCACTGCCCGGATACGCGGAAAGTCGACGTAACAGAGGCCGGCATCCGCGCCGCGCCGCGCAAGCACTCGCCCGACCAGTCCTCGCATTCCCCCGTAGTTGTCACAGCTTACGTAGTCCACCTGCTCGTGGATGCGATTCAGCAGGACGGTCGGAATCCGCCATTCCGTCAACCGCCCCAGAAGCTCCGCGGATGGATCGAGGAATGCCACAATGCACCCGTCGATCGTTCCCATCTTCTTGTGCGCGAACATATCGGACCAGCCGGTGTCCGTCACGGTGATGACATTGACCTTCGTGCCCCCGAACTCGCGCTGAATCGTCCCGATCAGCTCCGCCGGGTCATAGAAGAGATGCAGGTAGCCGGCTTCACCGCCCGGGAGTACCACCACGATGTTGAGGACGGTACGAGTAGCCTGCCTGCGCCGCGGGCGAGGCTCGTACCCCAGATCTCGCGCAACACGCCGCACTGCCTCAGCTCTCTCCGGCGCCACGAGCGAAGAGCCGTTCAGCACCCTCGACACGGTGCTGGGAGACATTCCGGCCGCCTCGGCTACGTCACGGATCGTCACTCTGTTTTGCTTCAATGCTCACTTACCCTTTGGCCGCTCCGTCGGTCGGTTCGCCGCCCCTTTGCCCGCACGGCGTGGCCGCCGGCGTCCGCGCCAAGACCCCGCCCTAATCTGCGAACGGAGGCACGTCCACCCACCGTTGCTCCACCCAGCTCATGAGCCCCAGCTCAGCAAGCTGGACGCCTTTCGCCCCCTCGCGCAACGTCCACGGGAAGGGACGTCCCTCCGCGACATGCAGGAGGAACTCCTCCCACTGAGCGCGGAAGGCGTTGGGAAACGGATCGCGAGTCGGAATCTTCTCCCAATCCTCGTAGAAATCGATCGGCTGATCGACATCCGGGTTCCATACCGGTTTGGGCGTGGCGGCCTCCGGCTGAATCCAGCAATCCCGGAGTCCCGCGACAGCCGTGCCGTGCGTACCGTCGACCTGTATGGTCAAGAGATCGTCGCGCCGTACGCGCACCGCCCATGAAGAGTTGAACTGGCAGATCGCCCCGTTTTCCAGCTCCATGATCGCGTATGCTGCGTCCTCCGCAGTGCATGAGTATCGCTCGCCCTGCTCATCGACGCGCTCCGGAATATGAGTAGCTCCGAGCGCCACGAGCCGGGAGATGTTCCCGAGTATGCTATCGATGACGTAGCGCCAGTGACAGAACATGTCCACAATGATGCCGCCGCCGTCTTCTTTGCGATAGTTCCAACTGGGGCGTTGAACCGGCTGGTAGAATCCGTCGAACACCCAGTATCCGAACTCGCCACGGGCCGAGAGGATCGTCCCGAAAAAGCCGGTATCCACCAGGTACTTGAGCTTGCGCAGGCCGGGAAGCCAGAGCTTGTCCTGCACTACCCCGTTGGCCGTGCCGGCTTTCTCCGCGTACCGCGCCAGCGCGAGCGCTTCGCCCGCCTCTGTCGCAGTCGGCTTCTCACAGTAGACCGCCTTGCCCGCGTCGACCGCCTTCCGCACGGCCGGCGCACGGAGGTGCGTCTGCTGGCTGTCGAAGTAGATCCGGATCGAGTCGTCCGAGAGCACCGTATCGAGGTCCGTCGAGTACTCACTCACCCCCGCCGTCGCCGCGAGCCTCGCCAGCTTCCTCTCGTTCCGCCCCACAAGAATGGGCTCCGGAACGATCCGGCCGTGGTCCGCCGTCGGGACTCCGCCCTCGTCCCGGATGGCGCAGATCGAGCGCAAGAGATGCTGGTTCGTCCCCATCCGCCCGGTCACCCCGTTCATCGCAATGCGTATCGTCTTCTCGCTCATCTTTTGTGTCCTCCGTTCCTCCGGCTCACGTGGGTCCGGCGTGCGCCGGGCTACCCCGCCACGGCCGGCTCCCATGCCGCAAGGATACGCCCCAGAACCTCGTCCTGGTCCTGATTCCAGAGCCGGGTCGAGAAGATCTCCACCTCCTCGAAGCCGGCAAAGCCCACCCGTCGAATCCGGCGGTCGATCTGTCGAAGCGGAATGCAGCCTTCGCCCATGATCCCGCGATCGGTCAGCATGTGCTCGGTGGGCACGCGCCAATCGCAGATGTGATATGCGAAGATCCTATCCGCGCCGAGCTTCCCCAGCTCCAACTCGAGGTCGGGATCCCACCAGATGTGATAGACGTCCACCACGACGCCGACGTTCGCCGCCGCCACGGCCTCGCACGCCTCGCGCGCCTGCCGCAGCGTCACGATCGCGCTGCGCGTGTCCGCATACATAGGGTGAAGTGGCTCGATTCCGAGCTTTACCCCGCACCGGGCAGCGAACGGCGCCAGCGCCTCGATTCCCTCCACAATCTGTTTGCGTGACTGGGCGAGCGGCTGCCGGGGATCTGCCCCGCACACGAGCACCACCAGAGGTGCGCCAAGCGCCGCCGCCTCTTGCACGGCCGCCCGGTTCTCCTCGAGCGCCCGCTCGCGCTCGTCGCGGTCGACCGAGGGGAAGAATCCACCACGGCAGAGCGATACCACCTCCAGGCCCGCATCGCGGATGCGGCGGCCGGTCGCCTCCGCCGAGCGCTCCGTAAGCGCATCGCGCCACACGGTAATCCCGCCGATCCCCGCCCGCGCATACCGCTCGATCGCCGTCTCGATCGGCCACGGCTTGGTTGTCACCGTGTGGATGCAGAGCCCGCGGTAGTCGTCTCTCCGTCCGCCGCCGGCGCCTTCGGTGTGTGAAACGTCCGGGCCGGCATCCGCGCCGGCACCCGAAGCACCGGGGGCGCCCGGCCTGCCCGGCCTGCCCGGCGTGCCCAGCGCGCCACCGTTGCCGTCCGGGGCGCCGGGCCCGGCCGACCCGCTCGGGGCGGCCGGCTCGCCGGGCCCGCCCGGCGCAGCCGCCCCCTCCGGGGCCAGGCCCCCGGCCCCCGAAGCGCCCGAGCCGGAGTCCCCGGCGCCTGCAACGCCCAGCCCCGCGGTGGCGAGACCCCCGCCACCTGAAAGGCCCGACCCGCCGTCCGAGGCGCCTGCAACGCCCCCGCCACTATCCAACGCACCCGAAGCCCCCCACCAACTAGACATTGAAGAACGCAAGGTACGGTCCCTCCGTTGCAAGACGCTGCACGAGCACCGCCAGCTCGAGCAGATGGTAATCGCCCCACATACACGCCTCGCCGCGCGGCACCCCATCGCCGTCCGGCTCGTAGTCCCATCCGTTGGGCCGGTGGTAGACCGAATGCAACAGGATACCCTGATGGCTCGGCTCGCGAGCGAGGTACGGGTCCCCGAAAAGCGCGCGAGCCGCGGTCAACCCGGCAGCCAAGTAGCGCTCTCCGAGAGCGGCCGCGCTCCTTTCGCTCCCGCTCTCACCGCCGGCCCCGCTGCGGCTCCCGCTCTCGCTCCCATTGACGCCGCGGCTGCCGGCACCGCTATCGCTACCGCTACCGCTACCGCCACCGCTGGGGCCGCCGCTCCCGGCACCGCTCCCATTGACGCCGCCGCTGCCGGCCCCGCTACCGGCCCCGCTCCCGCTCCCGGCGCCGCTCCCGCCGCCGTTTCCTTGCCGCCCCACATACTCCGCCTCCGGCCCCCCGCGCTTGAGGTAGAGCCCCAGGCGAATAAGCCCCTGCGCGGAAATGGCCGCGGCCGAGCTGTCCACCGGCTCGTGCGAGTTGAACGGGTCCGCGGG
>Ga0207421_10002830_pt1 | contig 21152 bp, 17 predicted proteins | sample SodLakKL_010_SED_4_FD_187542 | JGI IMG/M metagenome (GOLD analysis project Ga0207421, IMG submission 187542) | Alkaline sediment microbial communities from Lake Tanatar, Kulunda Steppe, Russia - 8KL_010_SED (SPAdes) (version 2) | ecosystem: Environmental > Aquatic > Non-marine Saline and...
AAAAGAAAAAGAAAAGGAATGAAGGATCCCCGGTCATGGCGCTGTCGACCTGATGTTCTGAGCACCGATTTTATCCCGCACCCCCCGGGCCTTCAGGAAGCAGAAAGGGCCAGGAGGAGCCTTTCCCGATAGCCCTTGACGTCATGGAGCAAATCATCTAATTTTCGTCCACTTGAGTGAAAGCCCATCTTTATCACCATTTTTTTTGCCTTGTGGAAGGGATGTTGCGGAAATGGAAGATCTCAATGCTGTGATGCGGGAGCGGCTTCAAAAAGCGGAAGAGCTCGAACTGAACAACGTTCCCCTCTATCCCAACGGCCACTCCGTGCCACATCACATCGAAGACCTGCAGGAGGTCGCTGGCGAGAAGAGCGCTCAGGAACTGGAAAGTATTGGAACACAGTACACCATCGCCGGCAGAATCATGGCTGTGCGCTCCTTCGGCAAGTCCATCTTCATGCACATTCTGGACGCTCGTGGAAAGATGCAACTCTATTTTCAGCAGAACCACCTGGGCAAGGACAGCTTTGCCACGGTCAAAAAGTTCGATATCGGCGACCTGATTCGGGTGACAGGGTCTCTTTTCAGAACACGCACGGAAGAGCTGACCCTTTCCGTGAAGGATTTTGCCCTTCTGAGCAAAAGCCTGCGGCCACTTCCCGAAAAGTACCACGGACTCAAGGACGTGGAGACCCGGTACCGCCAGAGATATGTGGATCTGATCGTCAATGAGGCTGTGCGGGAAACTTTCCGTAAACGGGCGAAAATAGTGGAATCCGTCCGCCGGTTTCTCTCGGGCAAGGGCTTTCTCGAAGTGGAAACCCCCATGATGCAGCCCATACCGGGAGGAGCGACCGCCAAGCCTTTCAGGACTCACCACAATGCCCTGGACATGAACCTGTTTTTGAGGATTGCTCCTGAGCTCTATTTGAAGCGCCTTCTGGTGGGCGGGTTTGAGCGGGTTTTCGAGCTCAATCGGAACTTCAGGAATGAAGGCATTTCCACGCAGCACAATCCCGAATTCACCATGCTGGAGTTCTATCAGGCCTACGCCACCTACGAAGACCTCATGACTCTCACGGAGGAGTTGTTCGTGGAAATCGCAGGGGCCGTCAATGGAGGGGAACTCGAGGTGGAATACCAGGGAATGACCATTGACCTGACGCCTCCCTGGAAGCGCTACTCGCTCATGGAAGCTCTCACCCGGTTGGGAAACATTCCCCGCGAGGCCCTGGAAGACCTTGAAAAAACCGCTGAAGTGGCCCGCAGCATGGGAATTCAAACGGAAAAGTTTGAAGGACACGGCAAGCTGCTCACCAAAATATTCGACGTGGCTGTGGAACCGGAATTGATCCAGCCCACCTTCATCACCCACTACCCCGTGGAAGTGTCACCCCTTTCCCGCAGGAACGAGCACGATCCGGGGCTCACAGATCGCTTCGAACTTTTCATCGCCGGCCGCGAAATGGCCAACGCCTTCTCCGAGCTCAACGATCCAAGGGACCAGCGGCAGCGCTTTCAGTCTCAACTGGAAGCCAGGGATGCCGGAGACGAGGAGGCCCACGAAATGGACGACGACTATTTGCGTGCTCTGGAATACGGCATGCCTCCTGCAGCGGGGGAAGGGATCGGCATTGACCGGGTGGTGATGCTTTTTACGGATTCGCTTTCCATTCGGGATGTGATTCTTTTTCCACATTTGAGGCCGGAAAAGAAAAGTTGAAACTGCATGAATTTTGAGTTTTTTGTCAGCCTTCGCTACCTCCTTGCCAAGCGGAGGCAGACTTTCATATCTTTGATCACCTTCATTTCTGTCGTGGGTGTGGCCGTGGGAGTGACGGCGCTCATTGTTGTCCTGGCGGTCATGAACGGGTTTCACGAAGACCTGCGTTCACGCATTCTTGGCATCACCTCCCATGTGGTCGTGGGGGACTTCTCAGGCCCTATCTCCAATTACGGGCAGGTCATGGAACAGATTCAGGAAGAAAGGGGGGTGGTGGCGTCCACACCCTTTGTCTACACTCAGGTGATGATCAGTTCCGGAAAAAGCGTGTCGGGGTCTATCCTTCGAGGCATTGATCCTCAATCCGCCCATGAGGTCATCAATATTGAGGAAAACATGGCCCGGGGGAGCGTGCGCGACCTGAAGCCCCCGGAAGAAAGGGAGGACGGGGAAGCCGTTCATCCGGGAATCCTCGTGGGGGTGGAGTTGGCCAACAACCTGGGAGTTCGTCACGGGGACTGGATCACCGTCATTTCTCCGTCGGGCCGGTTGACTCCCGTGGGACAGGCTCCCAAGAGCAAGCTCTTTCAAATTGTGGGCATCATCCATTCGGGAATGTACGAATACGACAACACCCTGTCCTACATCCACCTGCAGGAAGCCCAGCGGTTTCTCGCCATGGGAGACAGGGTCACGGGGGTTGAAGTCAAAGTGCAGGACATTTACAAGGCGAACCAAGTTGCGGACGCACTTCGCGCGAGGCTCGGCGAGTCGTTCTGGGTCCGTGACTGGATGCAGATGAACCAGAGCCTTTTCGCCGCGCTCCAGCTGGAAAAGGTGGTGATGTTCATCATCCTGACTCTGATCATTCTCGTCGCTGCTTTCAACATTGTGAGTTCCCTCATCATGCTGGTGATGGAAAAAACCAAGGACATCGCCATCCTGAAAACCATGGGGGCCACGACGGCCAATATACGGAAAATATTTGTGATCGAGGGGCTTCTCATTGGAGTTTCGGGAACAACTCTTGGACTCATGGGTGGATATGGGCTCTGCGCTCTCCTGGAAAGGTACCAGTTTGTGGAGTTGCCAAGGGATGTGTACTATCTTTCCACACTCCCCGTGAAAATGCAGTTCACCGATGTGGCCCTCATCGGGTTTTCAGCCATTGTCATCAGCCTGCTGGCCACACTGTATCCATCACGGCAGGCCGCCAAGCTGGAGCCCTCGGAAGCTTTGCGCTATGAGTAACGAGCATCCGCCCATCGCTGTTCAGACGCTTGCCCTCACCAAGAGCTTCGGCAGTGGTCCCCAGTCCATCGAGCTTTTCAGAGGACTCGACCTGTTGATTCGCAAAGGGGAGCGGATTGCAGTGGTTGGAGCCTCGGGGGCGGGGAAGTCCACTTTTTTGCACATCATCGGAACTCTAGAAAAACCCACGGGCGGCAAAGTTCTCTATGGGGGCAAAGACATTTTCCTGTCGGACGAAAGGGAACTGGCCCGGTTTCGAAACCGCCACATCGGGTTTGTTTTTCAATTCCACTATCTCCTGCCCGAATTCAACGCCATGGAAAACGTCATGATGCCCGGGTTGATCGCAGGGGAGTCCAAAAAGGAAAACACTGAAAAGTCCGAACAGTTGCTCGAAAGGCTGGGACTGGCGGATCGCCTGAAGCATCGTGTGGGCGAGCTTTCCGGTGGCGAGCAGCAGCGGGTGGCTGTGGCCAGGGCCCTGGTTCTGCGGCCAAGTCTTTTTCTTGCCGACGAGCCCAGCGGCAACCTGGACACGCGGACGGGGCGCACCTTACATGACATGCTGGTTTCCATCAATGAAGAGTTCGGTGTGACCATGATCATCGTGACCCATAATTCCGAGCTGGCATCCATGATGCACAGGACTCTGACGCTTGCCGATGGACAACTGAAAGAAACATAACTTCGCATTACGGAGGGGGTGGATAGATGCGTGCATTGTGGCTTTGCATTTGCCTCATGTTGGGTATGAGCGGCGTGGCCTGGGCTGAGGAAGCTTCCCCGAGGGTGGCCGTCCTGCCCTTTGAAGTGCGCAGTCAGCAGGACACGGACGAAACCCGGCGATTGATCATGAATCTGCTCAATGAGCAGCTCACCCGGGAAGGTGCCAGAGTGGTGGGCATGGCAGCCGTTCTTCGGGCCACAGGGCCGGTGACGGAGGAGGCCCGTGCGCGGTCTGTGGCTCGTGCCTTGGACGCTGACTACGCCGTCATGGGAAGCTTCACGGAGATTGGGAACATCATCAGCCTGGATGCGATGCTTGTGGACGTGTCGGGAGAAAAACGGACGGAAGTTTTGTTTGCAGAGGAACGGGGAATGGAAAACCTCGCCTCCGCCACCAATCAGCTGGTGCAGCAGATGGCTGTGCACGTGCTGGCCAAGGCGCTCATTGCCGATGTGCAGGTGCGGGGAAGCGAGAGAATCCAGCCGGACGCCATCATGTTGAACATCAGGAGCAGGGAAGGGGAGCTTCTCAGTCCGGATCAGGTGGCTGAAGACATCCGGTCCATTTACGCGATGAACTACTTCGAAAGCGTCGAAGCCGTCATTGAAGATTCTCCAGCAGGGAAAATTCTGATTTTTGAGGTGGCCGAAAATCCCACCATCCTGGAAGTGCGTGTCACAGGGAACGACAAAATCAAGGAAAGCGACATTCTGGCTGCCATTTCCACGAGACAGTATGCCATTTTGCAAAGAAATGTCATTGCCGAGGATGTTCAAAGGATCATCAGGCTTTATCATCAGAAGGGCTACTTCAATGCTGAAGTGACCACAAGCATTGATTTTCCGCAGGACCCCAGGAGGGCTGTGGTCACTTTCGACATCGAAGAAGACAAAAAGGTTTACATTCGAAGCATCTCCTTCACGGGAAACGAGAATTTTTCTGACCGGAAGCTTCGGGGCATCATGCAGACGAAGCAAAGAAGCTTCCTGTCCTGGTTCACGGACAGGGGTGTTTTGGAGCGGAACACACTGGAAGACGATGTGGATCGACTGTCGGTCTTTTATCAGGACCAGGGGTTCATGGATGCCCGGGTGGGAACGCCTGTGGTCGAAATGGAAGAAGACGGGTTTCATATCGTGATTCCCGTCGAGGAAGGGGAGCGTTACAGGATTGCGAGCGTGCGGGTGACCGGAGATCTTCTGGAGAACATGGAGGAGATCATGCGGGACCTGGAAGCCCAGGAGGGAGACTATTTCAGCCGTGAATCCGTCCGGAGTGATCTCAGAATGCTCTCCGGCAAGTACATGGACGAGGGATTCGCCTATGTTGACGTGGCTCCCGAGGTCAGGCGCAATCCGGAAGACCAGACGGCGGACATTGTCTACAACATTGACAAGAACGAGAAAGTGAGGATCGGCAGGATTTTCATTTCCGGCAACACCAAAACCAGGGACAATGTCATTCGCCGGGAAATGGAGTTTGCAGAGGGAGATCTCTACAGTTCCACCAAGCTGGAAAGAAGCCTTTTGAACCTCAGAAAGCTGGATTATTTTGAGGACGTGGAAATCGTTCCCGCAGACACGGATCGAAGAGGTGTCATGAACCTCCACGTGCGCGTCAAGGAAAAGCTCACGGGGGCGATCAGCGTGGGAGGCGGCTTCTCTTCCGATGACGGTCTTTTTGCCACGGGCGAAGTGACCCAGAGAAACCTCATGGGAAGAGGGCAGACGGTGGCACTGAAAGCCTACTTCGGCCAGGAAGCTCAGCGTTATGTCTTCAGCTTCACGGAACCCTGGCTCTTTGATCGAAGAATCCTGGCAGGCATCGACCTCTACAACTGGCTTCGGGAATATAACGATTTCACCAAGGATTCGGTGGGAGTCCGCCTCAGAACCGGTTATCCTTTCGGCAACTACAGTCGTTTCAACACCTATTACACCTTTGAAGACGCGAAGGTGACCGATGTGTCCGAAGATGCGTCCGCCTTCATCAGGGATCAGGAGGGACGCCAGATCAAAAGCAGCGTCACCTTCGGAGTGGAAAGGGACACCACGGACCATCCCTTCATTCCCACGCGGGGCAGTCTGAACTGGGTCACGGCGGAGTATTCCACGCCTTTCATCGGCAGCGACAGCGACTACTTGAAGCTGGAAATGCAAAGCGGCTGGTTTTTTCCCGTTTTCTGGAAGCTGACCGGTTTTGTGCGTGGCAAATTTGGTTATATAGAGGAATTGGACGGAGAAAGGCCGGCCCCCATTTATGAACGGTTCTTTCTGGGGGGCATCAACTCCCTGAGAGGTTTCAGGTGGGGTGATGTGGGCCCCAAGGATGAACAGGGTGAAATCATCGGTGGCCTGACCTACGGGCTGGTCAATGTGGAGCTTCTTTTCCCCCTCATCGAGGATGTGGGAATTCGTGGCGTCGCTTTTTTTGATGCGGGAAATGCTTACAACACCATGAGTGATTTTGACATTTCCGAGTTCAGGACCAATGTGGGAGCGGGAGTGAGGTGGAACTCGCCTCTTGGCCCGCTGCGGCTGGAATGGGGTTACAACCTGGATCCCAAACCGGGAGAAGACAGTTACCAGTGGCAGTTTTCCGCAGGAGCTTTTTTCTAGGGAGTGCACAACATGCGAAAACAGTTTTTGACAATCGTTCTTTTGCTGACAGCTTTTTCCTTGATACTGGGTGGAACGGCCCTGGCGTCCTCCAAGGTCGGCTACTTTGAAATGTCGATGGTTTTACAAAATTCCAAGACGGCGCAGCAATCCAGTCAGGAATTCAAACGGCAGAGTGATGCCATAAGGTCCCAGGTGGAAAAGAAAGCACAGGAATTCACCTCCGCAAGAGAGGACTTTGAAAAAAGACAGGCGCTCATGGACGACAGGGCCAAAGGTCAGCGCATCGAAGAGCTTCAAAGGATGCAGATGGAGACAGATAGATTCATCCGGGAATCCAACACCAAACTGAACAGGCTTTCAGGGGAGCTGACTTCTCCCATCGTGGACAAGGTCTTTGAAGTGGTGCGCAAGATTGGCCGCGATGGAGGGTATGACTTCATCTTTGAGCGGGAGAAGGCCGGCATCGTTTTTGTCAATGAAAAAGAAGATCTGACGGACAGGATCATCAGAGAGCTGGATAGAATGTAATCCGTTGGCAAACGGCTGAAGTGGGTGGTGAAGACCGCAGGTTTTCATCACCCATTCTCTTTTGCAGCCCTTGCGGACCGAAGGCATATTCACAGCCCCCGGCAATCGTTCGCCGCAGCAAAGGGGGCCGAACCACAATTTCCATTCCCAATGAAAGACACTGACATCCTGTGGAAAATAGAAGCTACTCACTCAATGAACTTGCAGCTCACACGGGCGCTACGGTTGTGGGGGACGGGGAGACGAGAGTCTACGGCATCAGCTCCCTTGAAGATGCGGAAAGAGGGCAGCTGAGTTTTGTCGTGCATGGAAGACACATGCCCGCAGCCCGCAGAAGCCGGGCGTCCTGCCTCATTGTTTCTTCAGAGTTGTCCGGGGATCTGCAAGGGCCGAAACTGGTCTGCGAGCAGGTCTACCTGGCCATGGCGCGAGTGAGCCGCTTGTTCAGGGAACCACCTCATGTGGCGCCGGGAGTTCACCCTGCGGCCCTGGTGGATGCGAAGGCGGAACTTGAGGAAGGGGTGCGCGTGGGGGCTCTCGCTCAGGTGGGCGCTCACAGCCGCATCGGCAAAAACTCCCGCATCTATGGGGGGACCTACGTGGGGGCCCATGTTCAGGTGGGGGAGGATTGCCTCATTTATCCCAATGTGACCCTCATGGACCACTGTGTCATCGGAGACCGGGTGATCATCTACAGCGGAGCTGTGCTGGGAGCGGATGGGTTCGGGTTCGCTCAGGATGAAGAAGGGCGCCACGTTCGCATCGAACAGTTCGGGACCGTCCGCATAGACGATGACGTGGAAATCGGCGCCAACACCACGGTGGACCGGGCCACTTTCGGGCGGACCTGGGTGCAGCGCGGTGCCAAGATCGACAACTTGGTCATGCTGGCTCACAATGTGACCGTGGGAGAAGACTCCATTCTCGTGGGCCAGGTGGGAATCAGCGGAAGCACCATCATTGGCCGCCATGTGGTCATGGCGGGGCAGGTGGGGGTGGCGGGACATGTCACCATCGGAGACAGGGTTCGCATCGGGGCAAGGTCCGGTGTCGCACATTCCATCAAGCCGGATCTGGATGTGCTGGGCCTTCCCGCCCAGCCTCAAAAGGAATGGTTTGAGACCATGAAGCACATCAGGCGACTGCCAAAGATGCGTGATGAGGTCAAGGAGTTGAAGGCCAGGATCGAGGAACTCGAGAAATCCTTAGACAGGGAACAGCGATGACCATAGACATCTTGGAAGTGATGAGGAAGTTGCCCCACAGGTATCCGTTCCTGCTTGTGGACCGTGTGCTTGAGCTTGAGGAAGAAACGGTGGTGGCTCTCAAAAATGTGACCATCAATGAGCCTTTTTTTCAGGGGCACTTTCCCGAGCAGCCCATCATGCCCGGTGTCCTCATCATGGAAGCCCTCGCTCAGGCCGGCGGCATCCTCGCATATGCCAAGCTTCCCCATCTCATAGGCCGTCCCGTTTATTTCATGGGGATGGACAAGGTGCGTTTTCGCAGGCCTGTGAGGCCTGGCGATCAGTTGATTCTGAAGCTGAAAATCATCCGGCAGCGAGGGGCGGTTTTCAGAATGCAGGGTGAAGCTTTTGTGGACGAGAGGATGGTCGCGGAGGCAGAATTGATGGCCACCATCGATACGGGCAAAAACGAGTAGTCAGCGGCAAGAAAGATTGTGTCATGGAAATTCATCCCACTGCAATCGTTTCACCGGGTGCCAGGCTGGCCGAGGGCGCGGTGATCCATCCTTACTGCGTGATCGGTCCTCATGTGAGCATTGGCCAGGGAACGGTGATTGGTCCTCATGCGGTCATAGATGGCTGGACGACCATAGGTGCCCGCAACCAGATCCACCCTTTCGTTTCCATAGGTCAGCCACCCCAGGACACCTCCTACAAGGGGGAAGAAACCCACGTCGTCATAGGGGATGACAACACCTTTAAAGAAGGCGTGACCGTTCACCGGGGCACGCCCGGGGGAAAAACGGTCACCACCATAGGAAATCATAATTTCTTCATGGCTTACGCCCATGTGGCTCACGACTGCGTTGTGGGCAATCATGTGGTGATGGCCAATGCGGCGACTCTTGGAGGTCATGTGCACGTGGGGGATCACGCCAGTTTGGGGGGGCTGAGCGCAGTTCATCAATTTGCGAGAATAGGGGTCCATGTTTTCATAGGCGGCCTGTCGGCCATTCGAAAGGATGTGCCTCCCTTCATGCTGGCTTCGGGCAACCCCCTCCAGCTCTATGGCCCCAACGTGGTGGGACTGCGCCGCGCCGGAATTTCGCGCGAAGTCATTCAGGGGTTGAAAAAGAGCTACCGGATTCTTTTCCGGACGCCCATGCTCCTGGAGGACGCCATCGCGAAACTGCGCCACGAGGTGAAGCCTGCGGCGGAAGTGGACACCCTTGTCCAGTTCATGCAGAATCCTTCCAGGAGAGGGGTGATGAGGTTGGGACATGATGCGTCGGGAGCCTGAACGAAAGAAGCTGCCGTACACTCGGGTGGGGCTCATTGCGGGGAGTGGTCAGTTCCCTCTGCTGTTTGCCCATGCGGCGCGGCAGGCGGGTGTTGAGGTGGTTGCGGTGGGATTCGAAGGTGAAACGGATCCCATATTGGCCAAATACGTGGACGAGTTCCATTTTTTGAAACTGGGGCAGCTCAATCGGCTCATCAGGGCTTTCAAAAAGGGAAACATTTCTTATGCGGCCATGGCGGGCGCCATCAACAAGGCAAGGCTCTATGCACGCATTCGCCCCGACTGGCGTGCGGTGAAGCTTCTCAACAAATTGCGGAACAAAAAAGATGACTTTCTCCTGCGTGCCCTGGCCGAGGAACTGGAATCGGAAGGCATTCGCATCGAGCCGTCCACCCTGTTCCTTCCATCCCTCCTGGCTCCCGAAGGAATCTTGACTCGCCGAAAACCCAACAAGCGTGAAGAGTCCGACATTCAGTTTGGCTGGGAGCTGGCCAAGGCTGTGGGGCACCTGGACATCGGCCAGTGCCTCGTGGTCAAAGACAGATCGGTGGTGGCCGTGGAGGGCATAGATGGCACGGACGCCACCATACTGAGGGGGGGAAGGCTCTGTGGCGGGGGAGCCGTGGTGGTCAAAGTGAGCAAGCCCATTCAGGACCTGCGCTTTGATGTGCCGGCCGTGGGCTATGACACCATTGAAACGATGAAACGGGTCGGGGCCCGCGTTCTTGCCGTAGAAGCGGAAAAGACCCTTGTCTTTGACCTGGACAAGATGATCGATGCGGCCGATGCAGCTTCCATGACCTTCGTGGTCTTGAAAGACAAAAATCAGCAGAGTGAAGAACCTTTGAGGGAAAAACAACCGGTGGTCCCCTCCATATTGCCCCAGGTCCTTCCTTCGGCCGACTCCCTGCTGACCCAGGCGCGAAGCGCACCTGCTTTCATCCGCCACCCAAAGCCCCGGGCCATTCGGGTGGGTGTGGTGGGAGTGGGATACCTGGGCCGCTTTCACGCTCAGAAGTATGCCCGCCTTCCCGAGGCCCACCTGCAGGGAGTGGTGGACATCGATGAAAACCAGGCGCAGTCGGTGGCCGGCGAACTCGAGTCCGATTACGCCACGGACTACCGGGAGCTTTTCGGCCGGGTGGATGCGGTGAGCATCGTGACTCCGACCATCCACCACTTTTCCATAGCCCGCGAATTTCTCTCCCGGGGAATTCACGTCCTCCTTGAAAAGCCCATGACCCAAACCGTCGAGGAGGGGGCCGAGCTGGTGGACTTGGCCAGCAGGAATGGGTGCGTCCTTCAGGTGGGTCACCTGGAGCGTTTCAATTCCGCATTCAAGGCCATGTCCACACGCCTCGAAAATCCCATGTTTCTGGAAGCTCACCGGCTTGCCCTGTTCAATGAACGGGGGTTGGAGGTGGACGTCATTCTGGACCTCATGATTCATGACATCGACATTGCCCTGCACATCGTGAAGGCACCTCTCGCCAACATTCATGCGGCGGGAGTGGCCGTGCTCACCCCTCTTCCCGATATCGCCACGGTGCGGCTGGAATTTGCCAACGCGGCGGTGGCGAACCTCACGGCCAGTCGTATCTCCCTCAAAAACATGAGAAGGCTGAGAGTGTTTCAGGAAAACTGCTACCTTTCGGCAGACTACGCGGACAAAAGGGCCTATGCGGTCCACAAGGAGAACGAGCCCGACGAACAGGGCTATCCTCAGCTTTCCATCGAGGAATTCTACATCGATCAGCGGGATGCCCTCGAAGATGAGATCAGCTCCTTTCTCCATTCGGTCCGCACGGGGGAAAAGCCTGTGGTGGACGGTGTTCAGGGACTCCACGCACTGAATGTTGCCCTGGACATTTCCCAAAGGATCAGCAAGCAGATGCGTGAAAAATGCGAGAAGTCGATGCAGTGGGCGGCAAAATCTTTCTGAGTGCGGGGGAAGCTTCGGGGGATCTGCACGGGGCAGCCCTGGTGAAGGCGATCCTGAAAAAGAGCCCCCAATCACAAATCGCCTGCCTCGGGGGAGACCTGTTGAGATCTGCGGGGGCGCAGGTTCTGGTGGACAACAGGGAGATTTCCGTGGTCGGCCTTTCAGAAGTGCTGCGCCACGCCACCAAAATCTACGAAGCCTGGAAAAACCTGAAGGCGTTTCTTGAGCGGGAAAGGCCCCAGCTGGTCATTCTCGTTGATTTTCCCGACTTCAATTTTATTCTGGGTCGATACGCCCGCCGGCTTGGCATAAAGGTTTTCTATTACATCAGTCCTCAGGTGTGGGCCTGGCGAAGCGGCCGGGTGCGTGCGCTCAAAAGGTTTGTGGACACCATGGCGGTGATCCTTCCCTTTGAGGAGGAGTTTTACCGGGGGCGGGGTTTGAAGGTCCATTATGTGGGACACCCCCTTCTCGATGTTCTCGAAAAAGTGCCATCCAAAGAGGAAGTCCGGAAAAAATATGCCCCCCATGGGGGACCGGGTCCTGTGGTGGGCCTCCTTCCCGGAAGCCGCAGTGGGGAAATCCGCTCTCTTTTGCCCCTTTTGCTCGGGACAGCCCGGCGCATTCTGGCCAGGTTTCCTGAGGCCTCCTTTCTGCTGCCTGTGGCGCAAACCTTAGACCCCGCGATCATCCTGGAAGAGGTGAACGCTTTCATGCACGGGCTTAAAGGCCAGGAGGTGAAGGGAAAAGATTTTGCCTTGCCCCCATGTGATCTGGAGGCGGTGCAAAACCCTCGCACCACGGGGTCTCCGGAAGGGGCCGGGTTGAACGGCCACACGGAGATGTTCGTGCCCGGGGGCGGCCTGCCCCTGAAACTCGTGAGAGGTGATTCTTATGGCGTGATGAAGGCCTGCGACCTGGTGCTGGCCACTTCGGGCACGGTGACCCTCGAGGCGGCCATCCTCACTGTGCCCATGATCATTGTCTACAAGGTCTCACCCCTGTCGGCCTTTCTGGCCAGGCATCTCATTCACGTCTCTCACGCGGGACTCCCCAACATCATAGCAGGGCAAACCATTGTCCCCGAATTCCTGCAGGACAAGGCGCGAGAGGATTTCCTGGCCGAGGAGGCCATTTTTTTGCTGGAAAACCCCCGCGCCCTTGAACGGCAGCGAAACGGGCTGGCTCAAATCAGAGGCATGCTGGGAACGCCCGGTGTCGCGCCGCGTGTGGCCGAACTGGCCCTGAGCACAATGGCCCCTTCCTAGGAAACCGGGGGCTGTGAAGACGACGAAAAGAGGATGTTGTCTCCGTGGGTGAATGGTGTTTCAAACCGGCCAGATTTCTGTATTCAATGGGGCTCACACTGGCGTGGCCCGCGCTGTATTCCTTTTATGCGGCCAAATCCTTGCAAAGTGGCAAGTACCGGAGAAATCATCCCTTTCGTATGGGGCTCGAGGAGCCTTCTTTTCCCAGGGAGGGCCACCGCGTCTGGATCCACGCCCTCTCCGTGGGAGAAACCCTTTCCGTTGTTCCTTTTGTGAAAGCCCTCCGCCATCTCCTGCCCAGGACATCCATTTGTTTTTCGTCTTCCACGGAAACGGGGCATGACATGGCCGTCAGGCACCTGGGCCCATGGGTGGATGCGTTCTTTTTCATGCCTCACGATTTTCCATGGCTTGTGAAGCGGTACGTGTCGCTCATTCAGCCTCGGGTGTTTGTCCTCGTGGAGACGGATCTCTGGCCCAACCTTGCCCTTGAACTCAAAAAGCAGGGGGCCTGCACCGTGCTTCTCAACGGGCGTCTGTCCCATGATTCTTTCCGGAGGCTGGTGCGATGGAAAAGGTTCTGGAAGCCCATTTATGCGTCTTTTCAATGGATCTTTACCCAGTCGGAAATGGACCGGGCGCGCTATGAGGCGCTGGGGGGCCCGAAAGGGCGGGTGCAGGCGAGGGGGAACATTAAATTGGACGCTTCCTTTGAGAAAGTTTCCACCGGGGAAATTTCTGAACTGCGCACTGCAGCGGGAATCGGCCCCCATCGCCGCGTTTGGATCGCCGGAAGCACCCATGCGGGAGAAGAGGAAGTCCTGCTGGCCGTGCATGCGGGTCTCAGGAAAGCATTCCCCGATCTTTTGCTTGTGCTGGCTCCAAGACAGATTCATCGCTCTCCTGAGCTTGTTCGCAAGGCCGAGGAGCAGGGGTTCCAGGTGGCTCTTCGCTCGAAAGGGGAGAGGGCTCAGGGGAAGGATGTTTTTCTCCTGGACACACTGGGTGAACTGAGAAAGTTTTATGCACTGGGGCAGGCGGCCTTCATAGGGGGGAGTTTTGTGCCTTTTGGAGGTCACAACCCATTGGAGGCCACGGCTCAGCTCATTCCGGCGTTCTGGGGGCCTCATCTGTTCAACTTCAGGGAAATGGAAGAGGAACTGGTGCAGGCAGGGTGCGGCTTCGTGGTGTCCTCGAAAGAGGAGTTGAAAGGACGCCTGGAGGCTTTTTTCAGGGGGCGGGAAAGGCAAGGGGAGGTCCTGGAAAAGGCCGCTTCTTTCTGGAGCACGCGTGGAGGGGCAAGCGGGAGGATTGCACGCCTTGTTTTCGAGGAGTGCTTTTTGAAAGAACCGCCGCCACAAACCCCCGGGAGCGCAGCCTGTGAGGGCGAGGAATGAAACGGGCCATCATGGGAAAAGGCCTTTGATGTTGCGGTGCAATTCCCTGGTTTTTTCCATGCGCAGGCGGTCCCGATCGCGGGCAAGGGCTTCCAGTTCTTTTTGAAGGGATGCCAAATCCGGGTCGTCATGGTGCCGGCCCGACGCATGAGCGTCGATCATGGCGCGGTAAATGGCGATCATCCGGTTGATGAGAGGAACGGAGTACTCCCGGCCCTGAACCTTGAGGGTGCGCAGGCCCAGATCCATGACATGCCAAAGCTCCTGGCCGTTGATGACGAAAGCGACATTTGGGTGTTCATTGATGGTTCGGTTGATGGATTGAATTTCTTCTGGGGCACAGCCCCTCTGGTTCAAAACCTTTTTTCTTTGCTCATCGGTGAGAAGGCAAAGCCTGAAACAGCTGCCGCTTCGGTCTGGCCATCCTTCATATTCCACGATTTCGTTGCCCGCCTCATCATGATGAGTGCGCCTGATGTAGGAATCCGTGATCAGTTCATGAAAGACACAGTTGCCGACCCCGCCCACGCAGCGGTTGCCGTGGATGAGCACTTCCGCGCCCACACCCGCCTTGTCCGCAGCCTCCTTGAAGCGTTTCAGCTTGGGAAAGGTGTCCATTTCCGTGCTGGCAACGATTTGTGTTGCCCCATGCTTCTTGAATTGAATCATCTGCTGGAGTGTTTGAATGTTGCAGCCCACGCTGGCATGTATGGTCAACTGAGGGAAGTTTTGCCTGACCAGTTCCATGACGGCGGGGGTCTTGACAATGATGCCTTCTGCTCCCCATTGGGCATACTTGTGGATTTTGCCCAGGAGGAGTGTGTGGTCTTCCGGGGGGATTTCCGCATTGAGGGCGATTCGAATCTTGCCTTTGAAGGAGCGCGCAAGGGTGATGGCTTCCCGTATCTGGGAGTCTTCCAGTTCCCAGGCGCACTTTCTCCGGCTGAAACCTTTTGATCCCACATAGACCGCATCGGCACCATGGGCAAAGACACCTTCCACCATCGTCAGGCTGCCCCCAGGTGCCAGGAGCTCGTTCATGGTGATCCTCCTCGAACGTGCACATTCGTCTTTCAGTTCATGAACTGATTCTCAATGGAAATTCAATACAATCTTTATATATAGAATAATTTCCGAGGCAGGACAACAGAACTTAATGCACGGAAGGGAGGGCGATGTGAAGGTTCGGTCCATCAACACCGTGCAGGCTTTTCGAAGGGGGGGTGCGGGTGTCCGGAGGCCAACTCCACCTGCCGGGGTCAGCGGGCAAGACATTGACGAATGACGGGCCAGGGAAACCGTGTTCCCGGGCAGTCGGTTCTGGCCCCCTGCACGTCTCCATGGCCCATGACCCTGCTTGGGGGAATGCGGTAGTAATCGGTCAGGAGTTTGAGAAGGTAGGAAAGGGAATCCAGTTGTGCCTGGGTGGGAAGGTCCTCGTTGAAGTTCCCCACGAGGGCGATTCCGATGCTTTTCTCGTTCATGCCCCCGGCCTTGCAGTGGGCGCCCTGAAGCTGCTTGATCCATCGGGGGGAAACCTCGATTTGCCCGTCCAGTTTTCCCAGGGTGCCGTTGCCGATCACGAAATGATAGCCCAGGCCATTCCAGAATCCGCGGTCATGGTGGTAGTTGTTGATGAGAAGGGCTTTTCCTATGTCGGATGCCGTGTGATGAAGGATGATGTATTGCCACCTTTCGTTGGGGTAGAGCGAAATCACGTGGCGCAAGGGCCGGGCATGGGGAATGAGCAGCTTCTGCCCAATGTGAATGGTTTCTCCCGGTTTCAGATTGTTGGCCAGATAGATGGATTCTTCCGAGACATCGTACATCCTTGAGAGGCGCCAAATGGTTTCAAGGGGAGCCACTTCGTGGGTGATGGTCCGGTGTGAGACCGGGTCCGGAGGAACGGGGCATTCGGCTACGGCCGTGGTGTGGGCTGAAGGAAAGGGCCGGGCGGCAATGCCCCGGGGACTGGATTGCGTTGGCCGCTCGCTCACACGCGCATCCGAATACCCTGTGTGCAGTTGACTTTTTCCACAGCCATTGGCGAGCACAGCGCAGGCTATCACCAGCAGCAATGCCAGAACTTTTGCTCGGCGATCATGGACGAAGTGACTGTTCATGCTGATCATTCCGGTGCTGGTGAGGAACAGGCCATTGAAGACACACGCCGCTTCACTATGGTTCATCCATTTTGATTTTTCAAGGATGAAATAAACGTTCAGACTCAATGTTTGAGAAGCAAAGGCGTTTTCCCGGGTCAAATTCTGAGGCGCTCATCGTCACCCTCACCAATCGGATGAATGGAGGAACAACTTGAATGCAAAAGGAGCCCTTTTGCACTCCTTTTGCAAATTGCAGCACGTTGCATGAAGAAATGGTTCAGGCTGCAAACTCCTTTTTTTTGATGACCTTTCCTGTGACACCAATGATCACCTCTTCCATGGGCACTTTTTTCTGGGCCATTTCCATCGCCTCTTGCACAATCCTGGGCAGGGCAGAACAACAGGGAACCTCCATGTCCACCACGGTGACACGCTTGATGCCGGCGGTTCGAAAGATTTCGGCAAACCTGGCGACGTATTCCCCGGGATCATCAAATTTGGGGCAGCCGATCATCACCGCTTTTCCCTGAAGAAAATCCCTGTGGAAACGGGGGTAGGCCAGGGGGGCGCAGTCGGCGGCCACCAGCAGGTCCGCGCCCTTGAGAAAGGGGGCATGGGGTGGCACGAGGCGCACCTGAACGGGCCAGTGGCCGAGAGCGGATTTCCTGTCCCCTTCGTCCAGGTGCTCTCCGGCTGTCGCCGCATCTTCCTTGAAAACGTGCATCTGAGCGGATGGGCATCCTCCTCCCCTGGCAAGAGGAAAAGACTGCTTTTGCTCCGCTTCCATTCTCTTCAAATGCTCTTCCACTGCGGCGTGATCGAAGGGTTCCGCTTCACGCTCGATCATGTGAAGGGCATCCCGAGGGCACTCGCCCAGGCAGGCGCCCAAACCGTCACAGTAGGAGTCTTTGACGAGGCGGGCTTTCCCGTTGACGATTTCTATGGCCCCTTCAGCGCATGCGGGGACACACTGCCCGCAGCCATCACAGCGCTCTTCGTCGATGTGTATGATTTTTCTCTGAATTTCCATCTGTATCTCCCTGTCCCAACACACCAGTTTCCGGGGACTGTTTTTCTCTTGCGGTTCATCCCAGGAGCAATTCCGTTGCGAGTTTCCTTCCCCATTCCGTGAGAAAGTCCTTGGAAATGATCAGCTGGAGTTTTTCTTTTGCGAGGGGTCTCTCTTTCTCCTCTTCTTCCAGATTGGCCAGAAGCTTCGCATCATGAAGACACTTGAAGTTGATCCTTTCCTCCCTGCGGGGAGGGTGGTGGTGGCCGATGATGTCGCAGACCTCGTCCACCAGATCTTCACGGGCGCCAAGCCGGGAGAGAATGTCCCTGGCCATGGGCGTCCCTTCTCCCTCTGGGGTGCCCAAGTGGTGAAGGTAAGCCGCCATGAGCACGACGGCGGGGTCGCCCTGTTCCTGGACAACAATTTTTTCGGCGATCTGGGCCACGCGCACAGCGTGGCCGATGCGTTTGAAATCTTTTTGAAAATATTTTTTCATTTCCAGGGCCACCCGGTCCTTGAGAAGGCTTTCCCGTTGAGCGAGCAACTCCGGTGGAAGGTCTCCCAGGCATTGTGGGGCATATTTGCAATAGGCGGCGCATCCAAAATCCATTTTGGGGTTCACGCATTTGTGACCGCATTTCCTGCACCTGCGTGCGGACTCATCCTTGAAGAACTCCACATCAGCGCCACAGTTGGGGCACCTCGCTTCAAAAATGGCCCCCGGCTGCCAGTTTCTGCTGTCCTGTCCCGGGCATCTCATGGGTTTGTCTCCTCTCGCGATGCTTTGCAGGAAAAGGTCCTCACCGTTCTCCTTGAAAACTTCACGTTCATGAAAATCCTGGAATCTTGGAATAAAGGCTCGAAATCTGCTGAACCTGGTCTTTGCTGAATGTGGAGGCTCAGCCCGGGGGGCTGAATCATGACGCATGGGCTGAGCCTCCACATCCCTTTCCAGTTCCCCCTTCCAGGCAGCGGTGTGGTGTGATGGCCCTCCGGAACGGGCCCGACAGCACCACACCATGCGGGCAAAATGCCCAGGCGGATCACTGGCCCAAAATGGCCTTGAGGTCTTCCTCGGGCGTAGCGATGGGCTTGATGTTGAAGTTTTTCACCAAAACGTCCAGAACGTTGGGACTTGTGAATGCGGGAAGGGAAGGTCCCAGGCGAATGTCCCGGATTCCCAGGTGGAGCAGGGTGAGCAGAATCGCCACGGCCTTTTGCTCGTACCAGGAGAGGATCATGGACAGGGGCAGCTCATTCACGCCCACGTTGAAGGCTTTGGAAAGGGCCACGGCTATCTGAATGGCCGAATAGGCGTCGTTGCACTGGCCCACATCCAAAAGACGGGGAATGCCCCCGATGTCTCCCAGGTCCTTGTCGAAAAATCTGAATTTTCCGCAAGCCAGGGTCAGGACCACGCAATCTTCGGGCACCTTTTCCACAAACTCGGTGTAATAATTGCGCCCTGGCTTGGCCCCGTCGCATCCCGCCACCAGGAAAAAATGTCGAATGGCTTTGTTCTTGACCGCATCGATCACCTTGTCCGCCACTCCCAGAACGGAATTCCGGGCAAACCCCACCATCACCCATTTGCCGTTTTCATTTTCAGGGAAACCAGGGAGCTCCAGCGCTCTCTGGATGACCGGTGTGAAATCACGGTTGGAGATGTGGGGAATGTCGGGCCATCCCACGAGACCGCAGGTGAAAATATTTTTTTCGTAAGAGGCCTGGGGTTTTTGAATGCAGTTGGTGGTCATGAGAATCGATCCCGGGAATTTGCCGAATTCCTTGTGCTGATTCTGCCAGGCTGTGCCGTAATGACCGTAGAAGTGAGGATACTTCTTCAGTTCCGGGTAGCCGTGAGTGGGCAGCATTTCCCCATGAGTGTAGATGTGGATGCCCTTGCCCTCTGTCTGTTTGAGAAGTTCTTCCAGGTCTTTGAGATCGTGCCCCGAAACGAGGATGGCTTTTCCCTCCCTGGCTCCCAGGGGAACCCTGGTGGGAATGGGGTGGCCATAGGCTCCCGTGTTGGCCGCATCGAGAAGTTCCATGGTGCGCAGGTTCACTTCCCCGCACTTGAGCACTTTTCCCAGCCAGTCCTGAAGGGTCAGGTCCTTTTTGAGCATGTCCGTCAAGGATTCATGCACGAAAGCGAATACGGCGTCATCCTTCTGACCCAGAATCTGAGCGTGATCCGCATATGCGGCAATGCCCTTGATGCCGAACAGAAGTGTGTGCTTCAAAGAAAGGATGTCGGGGTCTACGGAAGGGTCTGATTTGAGACCGACTTTTTCTCCCTGTGCCACCATGCCTTCCAGGGTGGCTTCCGGCTGAAAACTGGCCGCGTCTTGTGAAAAGTTCACATTCCCGCCGGCAGCCTGCACTTTTGTTTTGAGGGATTCACGTGTTTCCACTGCTTTGCGGACCAGATTGACGAAATCGGCCGAGTCAAAATTGACGTTGGTGAGGGTGGAAAAGAGCGCTTCACAGGTGAAGACATTCACCGAATCATCCACCACTCCCACCTTTCTGCCTTCCACTGCATAAAGGGAAAGGCCCTTGAGCGCATGGACCAGAAGGTCTTGCAGGGCAGCCACATCGGGCTGCTTGCCGCACACTCCCATTTTGGTGCAGCCTTCGCCTTTTGCCGTCTGTTCGCATTGATAGCAAAACATGTTTCATCTCCTTTTTTGATGGTGGTTTCATTGTTCTTTCAAAAGGGACTCTCCCGCTTTTTATTGCCCTGTTGGAAACGATCTTAATTTTTTCAAGGCAAAGGGACCTTGACCTGAGTCAAGAGTTTCATTTTTTTCATGCGAAAGTTGTGGCTTGGATGGAGTGAGAGTGATTGCATCTGAAGAGTCAGGGATTCCCATGCAAATTCTTGAATGCAGGGATTTTAAAACCATTATAGTATGAATTGGAAGGAGCATAAAGGTTTCTCACTGGCCTGGTGCCCTATCATTGGGGGCGCGCTCGAAAAAGGGATGGCTGTTGCAGGCTTTGGACGGCAGTGAGGTTGGCATTGGGAGATGCTCTGGCGGGGGAGGCAAATGAATATTTGGGAGGTGGGGGACAGGGAAAGACTGTGGAGGCGTTTGTCAAAAGTGCCTCTTTTTGAAGGTCTTCCCCAGGGGCAGCTGCAGGATCTTGCGGGGATTGCCTCCGAAAAGACGGTGGTCCGGGGGGACATGCTGTTTCGTGAGGGAGAAAAAGCCACGGGGTTTTACGTGGTCATTTCGGGCCGGGTGAAAATCTACAAAGTGTCCCTGGAAGGCAAGGAGCAAATCTTGCACATTTTTGGTGCAGGTGAAGTCTTTGGCGAAGTTCCCGTTTTTGCGGGAGGCAACTATCCGGCGCATGCGGAAATTCTTGAAAAGGGGGTGATGCTCTTTTTTTCAAGGAACGCTTTCCTGGAGTTGTTGAAAGAGCAGCCGACGCTGGCTCTTAACATGCTCAGCATTCTTTCCATGCGTTTGAGAAGGTTCACCCACATGGTGGAGGATCTCTCCCTCAAGGAAGTTCCCGGGAGGCTGGCAGCCCACCTGCTGATTCTGGGAGAGAGAAGTCCGGGAAAGGACACCTTCGAACTGGAAATCACCAAGGGGCAGCTTGCCGGCTTGCTGGGAACGATTCCCGAGACTCTTTCGCGAATCCTCACTCGAATGACACAGCAGGGGATCATTCAGGTTGAGGGTCGAACCATTCGTGTTCTGGACCGTGAAGCCCTCGAAGCACTGGCCGAAGGGGGAAAATTGCCTGTGTGAAAAAAATTTTGGAGAGTCTTGAAGGTTTTTTTCTGAACTATGAGTTGACACTCCATGGGGCCTATGTTAAACGAACAATTCCTGTTCGTCAGGAACTGGTTGGGCCGTTAACTCAGTTGGTAGAGTATCTGCCTTTTAAGCAGAGAGTCCCGCGTTCGAGCCGCGGACGGCCCACCAAACCACAAAAAGTCTTGACAAAGCTCAAGGAATGCGATACAAGCGATCTCACTTTGCGTCCCCATCGTCTAGCTCGGTCCAGGACACCGGCCTTTCACGCCGGCAACACCGGTTCAAATCCGGTTGGGGACGCCAAAAGAATTCAAC